>CDTY01010251.1_pt1 | contig 31734 bp, 17 predicted proteins | sample 557731 | NCBI WGS metagenome assembly CDTY01 (sample SAMEA3182101, study PRJEB8094) | gut metagenome | biome: human; feature: gut; material: Stool; isolation source: human stool | place: Canada | collected 2013-02-12
GTGGCAGGTTTAGGAGCTGCTTCAGGTTGAACTTCGGCAGTAACATCTTCAGCCGGAGTCTCTGTAATAGCTTCAGAAACCTCGACTGTTTTCTTTTCTTCTTCTAATTCCCCTTGGTTCAAGGGTTGATTAGTGTCATGAGCGTCCATCATTGTATATTAGTTTTGGGTCACAAATTAATGAAATAAAACGATTACTTCATACTATTTTGCTTATTTTTTTTTGTTTATCGTGTTTTTATGACAATAAAACGGTTATTCCCATGTACAACATCATTCCGATGATGTCATTTGTAATGGCTATAAACGGACCTGTTGCAATGGCTGGATCGATTTTGAACTTCTCCAGCGTCATCGGTACCAGTGTCCCGAAAATAGAAGCGAACATTACCACGGCAAACAGGCTGATGGATACGGAATAGGTGACCGTAGCCGTTGCGCCGAACCTGATAAAGTTGTAGGTGTATACTAATAAGGAGATAATAGTGGCATTAATTAAAGCTACTACCGATTCCTTGGTAATCTGCTTGAAGGTATTTTTAGCGTCCAGCGAGCTGTTTGCCAAACCCTGTACGATGATTGCCGAAGATTGTGTTCCGACATTTCCTCCTGTACCACCGATTAGCGGGATGTACAGTGCCATTTCGGGATGGGCAGCAAAGGTGGAGTCGAAATTACCCAATATCATAGAGTTGCCGATTCCGCCGATCATACCGATTAATAACCAGGGGAGGCGAGCGGTGGTCTGTCTCAATACATTATCGTCTGTTTCTACGTCCTGCGAAAGACCGGATGCCAACTGATAGTCACGTTCCGACTGCTCACGGACTTCATCCATGACGTCGTCGACGGTGATTTGTCCCACAAGCCGACCGATACTGTCGACAACGGGGATAGCCACCAAGTCATACTTCTCAATCGCCTGTACTACCTCGTCAATGGGAGTATCTACGTGTACCGAAATCGGATCTTTCTGCATCACGTGTTTCACTTTCGATACAGAAGGGGAAGTAATCATCTTTTTGAGCGGGAAGATACCTCGCAGACGTTCGTCATCGTCAATGACATATACATAATAGATTTCGTCCAGTTCTTCCGCCTGTTGCCGCATCTCTTTCAGACATTCGGGCATACTCCAGTTTTCGTTGACAAGTACCATTTCCGTACCCATCAAACCACCGGCGGTATTTTCGTCGTATTTCAACAAGTCGACGATGTCTCCTGCCTGTTCGATGTCCTCGATGTGCGAAAGAACCTCTTCCTGCTTGTCTTCATCGAGTTCACGCATTAGGTCTACGGCATCATCCGTGTCCATGTAGTCAACGAAGCGTTTGGCGATTGTCTCCGAAGGAAGCATTTCGAGCAGCTCTTTACGAGCATCTTCGTCCATTTCGACAAGCACGTCGGCGGCAATTTCGTTATCGAGCAGGCGATAGACGAACTTAGCCTCTTCCGCATTCAGGTCATTGCACAATTCGGCGATGTCGGCCGGATGGAGGTCGATGAGAAGACCTTTTACCTTGTCGGCGTCTTTTTGCTCAATAAGGTGTTTAACGTTGTCAATGTATTCCTCGTTCATCGTTGTCAATTACAAATTACGAATTACAAAATCCAGTTCTCTGCTCACTGTTGCCCGCCAATTATTGGGCGTTGCCGGCTGTCTTTAATGCTTCTTCCACTTTATTGGTCAGATCGATAAATTCGGCTACCGATAGTTGTTCCGGGCGTTTATTAAATAAGATGTCCTCCGTGAGCGGACAATCTTTGCCTAAAATAGGTTTGATGGAGTTGCGCAATGTTTTCCGTCGCTGGTTGAAGGTCGTTTTCACTACTTGCTTGAACAGTTTTTCGTCGCATCCCAACTCTTTAGTCTCGTTGCGTGTCATACGGATAACAGCACTTTTCACTTTGGGAGGCGGATTGAACACGTGTTCGCTGACAGTGAACAAATATTCCACTTTATACCATGCCTGTATCAATACGCTAAGGATACCGTATGTCTTGCTGCCCGGTCCGGCTGCAATACGTTCGGCTACCTCTTTTTGAATCATTCCCGTGCAACAGGGGACGATATCTTTGTTGTCCAGCATCTTGAAAAAGATTTGGCTGGAAATATTATACGGGTAATTACCAGTCAGTACGAAAGGCTTCCCGTCGAACAACCGGTGAAGATTCATTTTCAAGAAGTCATCCTCGATGATGTGGTCTTCCAGTGACGGATAGGCTTCGCGAAGATAAGCAACCGACTCATAGTCAACTTCTACGACCTTTACCAATCGGTCTTTCTTTACTAGAAACTGGGTCAATACTCCCATACCCGGCCCCACCTCTAAAATAGGCAGTTCGGGGAAGGTGTCGACTGTATCGGCAATATCTTGCGCAACTTTCAGATCTTTCAGAAAGTGTTGTCCGAGAAACTTTTTAGGCTTTACTAATTTCATTTACCAACTAAATAATTACTTTTGCAGCTGACAAAGGTAATTCTTTTAAATGAAGAACGTACCACTATTTATTAAAAAATAAATGATGTGTCAGCGAAGCTAATGAAGAATTAAGGATGAAGAAACTATTAAAAAAGACGCTGAAACTGATGTTACCGGTTGTTTTAGGCGGCTTTATCTTATTCTGGGTATATCGCGACTTTGATTTTACAAAAGCGGGCGATGTGTTGTTACACGGTACAAATTGGTGGTGGATGCTCTTCTCGTTATTGTTCGGAGTGTTTGCACAAGTCTTTCGTGGTTGGCGGTGGAGACAGACATTGGAACCGTTGGACGCTTTCCCGAAAAAGAGCGATTGCGTGAATGCTATCTTCATTTCATACGCTGCCAGTCTGGTGGTTCCCCGGATCGGGGAGGTGAGCCGTTGCGGAGTGTTGGCGAAATATGATAATGTCTCGTTTGCCAAGTCGTTGGGAACAGTCGTTACGGAGCGGTTGGTCGATACGTTGACTATTCTCCTCATCACAGGCATCACTGTATTGCTCCAATTACCGATATTCGTCACTTTCCTTCAGCAGACCGGAACGAAAATCCCTTCATTAATCCACCTTTTGACTTCGGTATGGTTTTATATCATTCTGTTTTGTTTTATTGGTGTGGTGATACTTCTTTATTATTTAAGAAAAACGCTGTTCTTCTATGAACGGGTGAAAGGATTTGTATTGAATATATGGGAAGGAATTATGTCTTTAAAAGGCGTGCGCAACATTCCCCTCTTTATTTTTTATACACTGGCTATTTGGGCTTGTTACTTTCTCCATTTCTATTTTACATTCTATTGCTTTGCCTTTACGGCACATTTGGGTATCCTTGCGGCATTGGTCATGTTTGTCGGCGGCACGTTTGCCGTAATTGTGCCTACCCCTAACGGAGCGGGACCCTGGCATTTTGCCATCATTTCTATGATGATGCTTTATGGAGTAAACGTGACGGATGCCGGAATATTTGCCCTGATTGTACACGGTATTCAAACCTTTTTGGTTGTTTTATTGGGTGTGTACGGCTTGGCTGCTCTGCCGTTCACCAATAGACATCGGGCGTAAATTTTTAGCTAAAAGTGTATATTCTTACATGTTTTTGCCAACCTCCTTTGTCATCTGAAAACTTTTCCATAACTTGGCACTGTTTAATTATCAGATTTAAAATAGTTTTAAAATATTTATTATGAGTACCATTCTTTCTTTAGCTCCACAGAACGTGTGGAAGCATTTTTATTCGTTGACACAGATTCCCCGTCCGTCAGGACACATGGAAAAGATTACAGCATTTCTTTTAGGTTTCGGAAAAGAGCTGGGGCTGGAGTCTTTTGTAGACGAAGCAGGTAATGTGATTATCCGTAAACCTGCCACTCCGGGTATGGAAAACCGGAAAGGTGTGATTCTTCAGGCGCACATGGATATGGTTCCGCAGAAGAACAACGATACTGTACACGATTTTGAAAAAGATCCGATTGAAACTTATATAGACGGTGACTGGGTAAAAGCAAAAGGCACTACTCTGGGTGCAGACAACGGACTGGGTGTAGCTGCTATTATGGCCGTGTTGGAAGCAAAAGACCTGAAACACGGTCCTTTGGAAGCTCTTATCACGAAAGACGAAGAAACCGGCATGTACGGTGCGTTCGGCTTGAAACCGGGTACACTGAACGGAGAGATTCTTTTGAATCTGGATTCGGAAGATGAAGGCGAGTTGTATATTGGTTGTGCTGGAGGTATGGATGTAACTGCTACCCTGGAATATAAGGAAGTAGCTCCCGAAGAAGGAGATATCGCAGTGAAAGTTACATTGAAAGGATTACGTGGCGGACATTCGGGATTGGAAATCAATGAAGGACGTGCCAATGCTAATAAGTTGCTGGTTCGTTTCGTTCGTGAGGCGGTTGCCAGCTATGAAGCCCGTTTGGCTAGCTGGGAAGGTGGTAATATGCGTAATGCTATCCCACGTGAAGCACATGCGGTTATTACCATTCCGGCTGAAAATGAAGAAGAACTATTGGGCTTGGTGAAATACTGCGAAGACCTGTTCAATGAAGAATATTCGGCAATTGAAACACCGATCAGCTTTACGGCTGAACGTGTGGAACTTCCTGCGGGGCAAGTGCCTGAAGAGATTCAGGACAATCTGATTGATGCAATCTTTGCTTGTCAGAACGGTGTGACACGTATGATCCCTACTGTTCCAGATACGGTAGAAACTTCTTCCAACCTTGCTATTATAACGATTGGTGAAGGAAAGGCAGCCATTAAGATTCTGGCTCGCAGTTCAAGCGATAGCATGAAAGAATATCTGACTACCAGCCTGGAGTCTTGTTTCTCTATGGCAGGGATGAAGGTAGAGATGACAGGCGGATATTCCGGTTGGCAACCTGATGTAAATTCTCCGATTTTGCATGCGATGAAGTCATCCTATAAACAACAGTTTGGTGTAGAACCTGCAGTGAAAGTGATTCACGCTGGCTTGGAATGTGGTATTATCGGTGCTATTATTCCGGGATTGGACATGATTTCTTTTGGTCCGACTTTGCGTTCACCGCATTCACCGGACGAAAGAGCGTTGATTCCTACCGTACAGAAGTTCTATGACTTCCTGGTGGCAACTTTGGAGCAAACTCCAATGAAATAACGTATTTCTCTTTATATAAATATTCTCCTATTATATAATAGGTGACCATAGTGAAGGCACGGATGATATTTCATCTGTGCCTTTTTTCATATTTATTGCAGCGTATATTACAATTCTGCTTTATAACAAATAAATTAATTGATGCAAATCAAGAAATATGCTATAAAACATAAATTTCTCTCTTTTTTAGATCAATGTATAAACAAAGGCTGTATTTTTGTGTTGTAAAACATGTAATTAGGAGGATAACAAAATGAAAAGTTTAAAAAGATTGTTTAGAAAGATCGGCGAAGCCGATGTACATGTTTGGGGATATTCAACAATTAATACCAAACCAAACAAGTAAGTTTTATTTTTTAGTTTTCAGGAATTAGTAATTTAAAAGGTTTAAAGATTATGGCAAAGAAAATGGGTTCTTTAGTTAGAAAAATCCTTAGTGAAGTAGGTCGTAATGAAATGCTTTCATGGGGGTACAGAATTGAGAAATGAGAACAAGTACATTAACTAAGTTTAGAGTGGGGATACGTTATTAAATACGATATCCCCATTTTTTATATCTAAAATTTTATATAGAGTTGTTTTAGCTAACAACTGTGGCGGGGGATCTGTTTCAGTGTCAGTTCCTCCTTTAATTTCTGTGTTTGGGTACACTGTCTTTTGCCACTTGGGCTGGAATGTATCACATGCGAGTTTGGCTGATTTTACTATCACACCCTCACCGAATCACTTGAAAGCCTTTGTTCATCGATGTTACAAAGGGTGAGGGTAACTGTGATTGTAGGGTGAGGGTAATTTTTACTCTCACCCTACAATTATACCTGTAATAAGTGCTTAATAGTTGATTTATAGTAAGTTGTATGCTGATTTGTCTGGTACTAATACATGAAAGATGATGTATTTGTGTCTGATAACTGGCGTAATATTATCTGGAATAACAGGCTGAACGAGATAATAGATACGGATGAATTAATTGTATTCCGTAAGGTTTCGATTGGCTTCTCCATAGGGGAAAATCAGTTTCAAGCTTGTGAACAGTTTGTTTCATACGCTTGAAACACTTAGTTTCAAGGTATTAAACACTTAGTTTTCCGGTGTGAAACTGGTAGTTTCATTACTTGAAACTGTTGGTCTCAAGGCATAAAACAGCTTGTTCACCGGCATGAACAAGCCATTTTATGTAGAGGTGCTGCAAATTATTGAGTGTCTTCTATGAATATGCCCGGATTCTTATAAACGAGACAGTGTGTAAGATACCTCTATCTTGCACGCATCTGCAACGGTATCTTGCACTGCTTCAAATACTTGTATATCAGTTGACTATCGCTGGTTTAGTGTAAGGTGCAAGATACTTTTGCATTTATGAACTTGTAAGAGATAGGTGAATCTTATTGCAGAAGATAAACTTTTCAATTAAATAATAAACCGAGTGGCAGTTTTTGGACTTTTTATTTTATTCCAGAGCGAGTTGATTAATAGGCTAATGTTTATACAATATGGTATGGGGCTGATAGCTTGATAAAAGCTTTTTTTAAGCTAAAAAGTACAAATCTTTAAACTTTATTTCCTTACTTTGTTATTTATAAGAGTGAGACTTATAGCAAACTTAAACTAGAAAGATTATGAAAGTAAAGCAAATTTGTATGATGGTGCTGCTATGGTTGGGAGTGATTCCGGCGGTACAGGCACAAACTTTCGACAAATTATGGAAAGAAGTGGAGCAAGCGGAGAAAAAGAGCTTGCCTAAGACTGTGATAAAACTGACTGATGAGATTTATCAGAAAGGGGAAAAAGAGAAAAACTCTCCACAAATGCTCAAAGCATATACGTGGCGGATGAAATATCGGGAAATGTTGAATCCCGACAGTCTTTACGCTGATTTGAAAGGACTGGAACAATGGGTGAAACAGACTGACCAACCAATGGATCGCGCCATCCTACACTCTTTGATAGCGGGAATCTATGCAGATTATGCAGCCAGCAATCAGTGGCAACTCCGCCAACGGACAGAAATCGTAGACCAGACACCTGCTACCGATATGCGTGAATGGACAGCCAATATGTTCATCGAAAAAGTGCGGACAAATATAAAGGAGGCATTGGCCGATTCTGTATTGCTGCTCAAAACGTCCTCACGCGGCTATATTCCTTTTGTAGAACTGGGGGAAACGAGCGAATACTATCACCATGATATGTATCATTTATTGGCTTCCCGTAGCATTGAAGCACTGCAACGGGTGGAAGAATTGAGTAACAGGATTACTAATGACGGTACTGTGAATCCGGTCAAACAAGATATAATAGCTATTTATGGGAATATGATTCCCGCTTATAAAGCAACCGGATTAAAAGAAGGTTATGTGTTGACAGCACTTAACTACCTGGAATGGAGATGGAATGCTGATCGGAATATTCGACCTCTGCAGGCTAAGGGCGAACTTCCGGTACTGACGGAAGATACTTATCTGAAAGCTTTGAACACATTGAAAAGCAAGTATGCTTCCGAACCGATCTGTGCCGAAGTCTATTTGGCAGAAGCCCGGTATACTATTGGAAAACAACAGCAGCTCAATGCATTGCAGCTTTGCGATGAGGCAATCCGCCTTTATCCAGGCTATCGCAGAATCAATGCTTTGAAGAATCTTCGGGAAGAGATATTGGCTCCTTATTTGAATGTTAATGCATCCGATTTGGCTTTTCCGAACGAAGAGATAGAATTAAGGGTCTCACACAAAAATCTGGATGGTTTCACTGTCCGTCTTTATCAGGCGAAGAAACTGATAAAGGAACAACATTACGCTGTGCTTCGTCCGAAAGATTATCAGACGCAGGACACTGTGTTTACATTCAAAGCTCCTGAACTTGGATCTTACGTGATGCGTATCATACCGGATATTCGTGCGAAGAGAGATAGTGAAAGCAAGTTTGATGTAACACGTTTCAAAGTGCTGACATGCCGTTTGCCGGACAAACAGTATCAAGTGGTGACGCTGGATGGACAGACAGGGTATCCTATTCCCCATGCGAAAGTGACGATGTACAGTAATGACGAAAAAGTGTTGCAGGAGTTTACGACAAACGAAGAGGGTAAGGTCGTATTTCCCTGGAAATCCGAATACCGCTATCTGAAAGCTTCCAAGGGGACGGATACGGCAATGCCGAAACAAGGCATTTATGCAGGAAGTTACGGATATTACGGCGACGAAGATAAAGTGACTGAAAATATGACTTTATTGACCGACCGTTCTTTGTATCGTCCCGGACAGACTGTGTATGTGAAGGGAATTGCTTATTCTCAACAATCGGATACGGCGAATGTACTTCCGAACAAGGAATATACGGTGACTTTATTGGATGTAAACAATCAGGAAGTAGGGCAGAAGTCGGTACGTACCAATGAGTTCGGTTCGTTTACCACCGATTTCGCATTGCCTTCGGCCTGTTTGAACGGAATGTTTTCTTTGAAAGCGGGAAGAGACCATACAGGCATTCGGGTAGAAGATTATAAACGTCCGACATTTGATATCACTTTTGAAAAGCAACAAGGAAGTTACAAACTGGGTGATGAGGTACAGGTGAAGGGTAAGGTACAATCTTATAGTGGTGTGCTGCTTCAGGATCTTCCGGTGAAATATACGGTAAAGCGTTCTGCATACAGCCTTTGGCGGTTTGCGGAATCTGTGCAGATTGCTTCCGGTGAAGTGATGGCCAATGAGAATGGAGAATTCACGATACCGGTTCGTTTGCAGGAAAGTGACTCTTATAAGAATAATGATAAGGTATATTATCGTTATTCCATTGAGGCCACTGTTACCAATGTGGCAGGTGAAACACAATCTTCTACGGACGTGATTTCGGCAGGAAACCGTTCGTTGATTTTGCAGGTGGAATTGCAAGATAAGACTTGCAAGGATCAACCCTTCGAAACAATGTTTAAAGTGCAGAACCTGAATGGACAACCTGTGGAGGTGAAGGGGAATTATTACTTGTACCCTGCCAAAGACAAGGACTTTAAGCAGTTGGAAGAGAAACCGGTTGCAACGGGAACCTTTACTTCTAATGAAGACATGACGCTTGACTGGAAGAATCTTCCATCGGGACCTTATGTGCTGAAAGCATCAGTGAAAGATAATCAGGGCAAGGAAGTGACTGCTGACACCAACACGATTCTTTTCTCTGTTGAGGACAAACGTCCGCCTGTAGAAACGACGATGTGGTTCTATGGTGCAAATACGGAATTTGATGCTGCCCATCCGGCCGTGTTCTGTTTCGGTACGTCGAAAAAAGATGCTTATGTGATGATGAATGTATTTTCCGGTGATAAATTGCTGGAGAGCAAGACGTTGAATTTGTCAGATACGATTGTACGTTTCGAGTATCCATATCGGGAAAGTTATGGGGATGGTGTCTTTGTGAATCTCTGTATGGTGAGGGACGGACAGGTTTATCAGGAACAGGTGCGGCTGACCAAACGGATTCCTGATAAGACACTGACTATGAAGTGGGAAGTGTTCCGTGATAAATTGCGTCCGGGACAAAAGGAAGAATGGAAGCTGACGATTAAAACGCCGCAAGGACAAGCTGCTAACGCGGAAATGCTGGCAACGATGTATGATGCTTCCTTGGATAAAATATGGAATCGGCAACAGAATTTCCAAATCTATTATAACCAGATTGTCCCATATTCTAACTGGATGAGTGGATATTCCGGCAATAATTCATTCAACTACTGGTGGAATACGAAGAGTCTCAAAGTGCCATCACTGGAGTATGACCATTTTGTGATGCTATCGGACTATTATAATAATGGAAGAGATTTGGGTGAAGTAATAGTGAGAGGATATGGCTTGACGAGAAAGTTGACGGTGACAGGTAGCGTTTCGACATTGGACGTTGCAACTTTAAGGAGTAATGCGCCAAAGATGAAATCGGCTATGGCTGCTGATGCCATGACTAATGTTGAATTTCAATCGGAAATGATACCCACGGGAGAAAAAGCGGATGAGGCATCTGACAACGAAATGCTTCCCGAAGCATCTGCTGACTTGCGTACCAATTTAGCAGAAACAGCATTCTTCTATCCTCAACTTCGCACCAATGAACAGGGAGAGATCTCTTTCTCATTCACGATGCCTGAAAGTCTGACGCGTTGGAACTTCCGTGGATATTCTCATACAAAGGGAATGTTGACGGGAACATTGGATGGCGAAGCTACCACAAGCAAAGAATTTATGCTGACTCCTAATCTCCCTCGTTTTGTGCGTGTGGGTGATAAGACTTCTCTGGCAGCTTCTATCTCTAATATGACTGGTAAGCCGCAAGCCGGAACGGTCAGTCTGGTCCTTTTTGACCCGATGACAGAGAAGGTTATCAGTACACAAAAACAGAAATTCAGCCTTGCTGCCGGAAAGACAATGGGTGTGGACTTCCAGTTTATCGTTAGTGATAAATACGAAATAGTGGGATGCCGGATGATTGCCGACAGTGGTACTTTCAGCGATGGAGAACAACAGTTGCTTCCGGTTCTTAGCAATAAAGAGCATTTGGTGGAGACACTTCCAATGCCAGTGCGTGGAGAAGAAACCCGTACTTTCTCACTCGATCATCTGTTCAATCAACAAAGTAAAACAGCCACAGATCGTAAACTAACTGTTGAATTTACAGGAAACCCGGCTTGGTATGCCGTTCAGGCATTGCCTTCATTGAGTCTTCCGACAAGTAATAACGCTATTTCCTGGGCTACTGCCTACTATGCCAATACATTGGCTTCGTTTATCATGAACAGTCAGCCGAAGATCAAAGCGGTATTTGAAAGTTGGAAACTGCAAGGAGGTACGAAAGAAACGTTCTTGAGCAATCTGCAAAAGAATCAGGAAGTGAAGAATATCATTTTGTCCGAGTCTCCCTGGGTACTCGAAGCACAGACGGAAGAGCAACAGAAAGAGCGCATCGCCACCTTGTTTGATTTGAATAACATCCGTAGTAATAATATCGCAGCTTTGACTCGATTGCAGGAGTTACAGAACTCAAATGGGGCATGGTCCTGGTATAAAGGAATGAACGGGAGTCGATCTGTAACTACCTATATCGCCGAACTGAATGCCCGTCTGGCTATGCTGACAGGTGAGAAATTAAGCGGATCGGCTCTTTCCTTGCAACAGAAGGCTTTCGCTTACCTTCATCAATCAGCTTTGGACGAGTATAAGGAAATCCTGAAAGCACAGAAAGACGGTGTGAAGTTTACTGGCGTTTCGGGCAGTATTCTGCAATATTTGTATCTCATCGCTATTTCGGGAGAGCAGGTACCCGCAGCCAATAAAGCGGCTTATACCTATTATCTTTCTAAGGTAGGAGAATTGCTGACTTCTCCTTCGATGGATACAAAAGCGATTGCCGCCATTGTGCTTGATAAAGCCGGACGCAAGAAGGAAGCGCAGGAATTTGTCGCTTCTCTGAAAGAACATCTGACGAAGACAGATGAACAGGGAATGTTCTTTGCTTTCAACGAGAATCCATATACATGGGGCGGAATGCAGATGCAGGCTCATGTAGATGTGATGGAAGCGCTGGAACAGACAGGTGGCAATACCGATACAGTGGAAGAAATGAAACTTTGGTTGTTGAAGCAAAAGCAGACACAACAGTGGAATTCTCCGGTAGCTACTGCCGATGCGGTATTTGCATTGCTGATGAAGGGCGCTAATTTACTCGACAATCAGGGAGATGTACGGATTGTGATTGCTAATGAAGTGCTGGAAACTGTTAGTCCAAGTAAAACGACTGTTCCTGGATTGGGATATATCAAACGTTCTTTCACACAGAAGAATGTGGTGGATGCCCGCAAGATTGAAGTGGAAAAGAGAAATCCGGGTATTGCTTGGGGAGCTGTGTATGCAGAATTTGAATCTCCTGTCAGTGATGTGAAACAACAGGGCGGCGACCTGAATGTTGAGAAACAGTTGTATGTGGAGCGTACGATGAATAACGTGCCTCAATTACAGCCTATTACTGCCAAAACGGTTCTTCAGGTAGGTGATAAAGTCGTTTCCCGTTTGAGCATCCGCGTAGACCGTCCGATGGACTTTGTACAGTTGAAAGATCAGCGGGGCGCTTGTTTCGAACCGATCGGCAGTATCTCCGGTTATCGTTGGAACAACGGGCTTGGCTATTACGTAGACATCAAAGATGCATCGACTAATTTCTTCTTCGATCATTTAGGAAAGGGTGTATACGTGTTGGAATATAGTTACCGTGTCAGTCGTGCAGGAACTTACGAAACAGGTTTGGCAACTATGCAGTGTGCTTATGCACCGGAATACGCTTCGCATTCTGCTTCGATGACAATTATTATTAAATAGTTCCGGCAGGGGATTTTTATTCTCACCGACGAGCGAGGCGTTCCTCACCGATGAAGAGGGTGTTCCTCACCGAGGAAGGCATCCTTCGTCGGTGAGGAACTTTTTTCTTATAAACAGGGGCTTACAAGGACTGCTATTAAGTAAAGTCTTTTCCCAATCTGTGTTAATCTGTGTAATCTGTGGTGAAAAACTCATCTAAAACCCCTACATTTGTGCACCAAAATAAAAAATATCGCATGAAACGTAGTTTACTATCTATATTATCTTTACTTACTGTCGCTTTGGCAGCCGTTGCCCAACCTCGTATCTCTTCAAATAAAGAGACACATAACTTCGGACAAATTGAGTGGAAACGTCCGGTGACAGTGGAATATACCATCACTAACACGGGAAACCAGCCATTGGTACTGACCAACGTCACAACCTCTTGTGCCTGTGCCGTGGCCGACTGGACCAAAGAACCGATTGCTCCGGGAGGAAAAGGAGTCGTAAAAGCTTCTTTTGACGCAAAAGCGTTAGGACATTTTGAAAAGTCGATAGGAATATATAGCAATGCCAGTCCGAGCTTGGTCTATCTGAAGTTTACCGGTGAAGTAGTGCAGGAAATAAAAGATTATACAAAGCTACTTCCTTATACAATCGGAAATATTCGTTTAGATCGTGATGAGTTTGCTTTCCCCGATGTCTATCGCGGACAGCAGCCTTCATTGACCTTTGATATCGCCAATCTTTCGGATCGTCCTTACGAACCGGTATTGATGCATCTGCCTCCTTATCTGAAAATGGAAGCGGAACCCAAAGTCTTGTTGAAAGGCAAGAAAGGAACTATCAAACTGACGCTGGATGCAAGCCAGCTAAAAGATTACGGATTGACACAGACTTCTGTCTACCTTTCCCGTTTCTCCGGTGATAAGGTGAGCGAAGATAATGAAATACCGGTTTCGGCCATTCTTCTTCCCGACTTCTCACGTATGACGGAAAAAGATTCTTTGAACGCTCCTGCCATGCACATTTCGGAAACGGATATTGATCTTAGTATCCCGTTGATAAAGAAGAATAAGGTAAGCCATGATATATTGATAGCCAATTCCGGAAAGACTCCGTTAGTCATCAGTAAGTTGCAGGTATTCAATTCGTCGGTAGGAGTGAGCCTGAAGAAGACGGTCCTTCCTCCGGATGGAATGACGAAGCTCAAAGTAACTATTCGTAAGCGTGACGTAGGTAATAAGAAGCATCATTTACGTATCCTGATGATAACAAATGATCCGTTACGCCCGAAAGTTGAAATCAATATCAAACGCTAAATCCTATGATTATGGAACATCCTGAAAATAGTGAAGAATATAAGGGGCTTGTTGTCAATAAAGGCATTGAGCAACCCTCATCTGTGAATCCCTACTTAAAGCGGAAACCTAAGAAACGCCAACTTTCAGTAGCAGAGTTTGTAGAAGGTATCGTAAAAGGTGATGTCACCATATTGAGTCAGGCTGTGACATTGGTTGAAAGCGTAAAGCCTGAACATCAGGCTGTCTCACAGGAAATCATAGAGAAGTGTCTGCCATTTTCCGGTAATTCGATCCGGATTGGTATCAGCGGCGTTCCCGGTGCGGGAAAGAGTACATCCATAGATGTATTCGGTCTGCACGTGCTCGAAAAGGGGGGCAAACTGGCGGTATTGGCCATCGACCCTAGTAGTGAGCGTAGTAAAGGCAGTATCTTAGGGGATAAAACGCGTATGGAGCAGCTTTCCGTGCATCCTAAATCGTTTATCCGCCCTAGTCCGTCAGCCGGTTCTTTGGGAGGAGTGGCACGCAAAACACGTGAGACGATTATTCTTTGTGAAGCTGCCGGATTCGATAAGATTTTTGTGGAGACCGTAGGAGTGGGACAGAGCGAAACGGCTGTTCACTCGATGGTTGATTTCTTCCTGTTGATTCAGTTGTCCGGTACGGGCGATGAACTGCAAGGGATTAAGCGTGGTATTATGGAGATGGCGGATGGTATCGTTATCAATAAGGCCGATGGAGATAATCTGGAACGTGCCAAGTTGGCTGCCACTCAATTCCGTAATGCATTGCATCTGTTTCCTGCGCCTGAATCCGGATGGATTCCCAAAGTATTGACTTACTCCGGTTTTTATAACCTGGGAGTGAAGGAGGTCTGGGATATGATTTACGAATACATTGACTTCGTGAAAGAAAACGGCTATTTTGAATATCGCCGCAACGAGCAAAGTAAATATTGGATGTATGAAAGCATCAATGAACAACTTCGTGACAGCTTTTATCATAATCCGAAGATTGAAACAATGCTCTTAGAAAAAGAACAGCAGGTATTGAAAGGCAACCTGACTTCGTTTATAGCTGCAAGAAGCTTGCTCGATACTTATTTTGAGGATTTGAAATAAGACTTTAAATGATAATAAGATTCTGATTCTTAAAGAATACATTTAGCATAAGCGGGTAGGAAACGTCAGTCTTTCTACCCGCTTGTACTATTAATGAGGCTTTTCTGCTTTTTCAAGATCAGCTCTTGATTTACTTTGAGTCACAATATATACTCCCAGGAATACGAGCGCGATAGCAATCCCTTTCTCCCAGCCGAAACTTCCGATACCCATCGCGATTGCCGCAATCGTAGCCACGATCGGTTGCATATAATTGTACATACTGACTACCGTAGGACGGAGCAGCCTCTGTGCAGTCATAATGCAGAGATACGCGAGGAAGCTACCTCCTAATACGACATAAAGTACCTGTAGAATGGCGACAGTGGAAACAGAAGTCCATTGAATCGTAGAAATATCATAATAAGAGAACGGAATATAGCACATTGAAGCATATATGAACATCCATTTATTAATCGTTACTGCCGAATATCGTTGAGACAATCCCTTGAATACAGTCAGGTATATGGAAAAACTGATTTGTGCAACGAGACAAAGTAAGTCACCAATCAGGCTTCCATTTCCGTTGCTTCCTGCCTGGCTGCTCATAATGAGAATAAGTGCTCCCATCGCACCTACAAAAATCCCCAGTACTTTCTTATTGGTAATAGGTTCTTTCAAGTAAATGGCCGCTACAACCATTGTTACAATCGGTAGAGTGGTAGTTACGATAGAAGCATCAATAGGAGAAGTCATAGAAAGCCCGAAGATGAACACTCCTTGATTGAATACTAGCGCAAACAGTGAAGCAAAGAAGATTTTCAGCATATCCTGATGATTCACATGTTCCTGTTTGCAAAACATGGAAAGGATCCAGAAAGCGGCTGCTGCCCCCACCATGCGGAATGTAGTGACAGAAATTGGAGAAAACTCTTGAAGAGCCGACTTACCGATGGGAGACATTAATCCCCACATAACGTTTGCTGTAAGCGCAAACAAATGACCATACAGGTTCTTACTTTTGTCCATGTTGATACTATTTATTTTACCATATCTCTGATATCATTAACAATCAAATAGAGAAAACGGTTGCAAAGGTAGTCTTTTATCGTATGATTTGTTTATATTTGCCTTGATTAAACTTGAATATTATGGAACAACAAGCCAATTATATCCGTCGTATCGAGATACACGGACTATGGGAACGCTTTAATATAGGATGGGATTTGCGTCCCGATGTGAACATCCTCTCCGGCATCAACGGAGTGGGGAAGACTACCATTCTGAACCGTTCGGTGGGATACCTCGAAGAACTTTCCGGTGAAATGAAAAGTGACGAGAAGAACGGAGTGCGTCTCTTTTTCGACAATCCCCAGGCAACCTATATTCCTTATGACGTCATCCGGAGCTACGACCGCCCCCTGATTATGGGTGACTTCACAGCCCGCATGGCCGACAAGAATGTAAAGTCTGAACTGGACTGGCAGCTTTATCTCTTGCAACGCCGTTACCTCGATTATCAGGTCAACATTGGTAATAAGATGATTGAAATGCTTTCCAGCACTGATGAAGAAGAGCGTCGTAAAGCAGCTACATTATCTGTAGCCAAACGTCGTTTTCAGGATATGATTGACGAACTGTTCAGCTATACACGCAAAAAGATAGACCGGAAACGGAACGATATCGCTTTCTATCAGGATGGCGAACTATTATTCCCTTATAAACTGTCGTCCGGTGAAAAGCAAATGCTGGTTATCCTGCTGACCGTACTCGTGCAGGACAACAGCCATTGTGTATTGTTTATGGATGAGCCGGAAGCCTCCCTTCATATAGAATGGCAGCAGAAACTGATTGCTATGATACGTGAACTGAATCCGAATGTGCAGATTATCCTGACTACCCATTCGCCTGCCGTCATTATGGAAGGCTGGCTGGATGCCGTGACAGAAGTAAGTGATATATCTACCACCGTAGGGCACAAGCTCGACAAGGATTCTCCCAACTGTAATTTGTAATTCGTAACCTGTAATTGAACAAATGGCAACTTCACTACGAGATAATCTGACTTCTTCTTATTTCAATGCCGCCCATAAGCTTTATCCGAAGAAAGCCCGCCGACGTATCATCGCTTACGTAGAAAGCTATGACGACATCGCTTTCTGGCGCACATTGCTTGAAGAGTTTGAAGACGACGAACACTATTTCCAAGTGATGCTTCCTTCGGCCACCTCCCTGGCAAAAGGAAAAAAGATGGTACTCATGAACACGCTGAATACAGCCGAATTGGGGAGAAGTCTGATTGCCTGTGTGGACAGTGACTATGATTTCCTGTTGCAGGGAGCTACCAATACTTCCCGTAAAATCAATCGGAACAGGTATATTTTTCAGACTTATACCTATGCTATTGAAAACTATCATTGTTTTGCCGAAAGCCTTCACGAAGTATGTGTGCAGGCTACGTTGAATGACCGTTCCATCTTAGATTTCAACTTCTACCTGAAGAAGTATTCTGAAATAGTATATCCGCTTTTCCTCTGGAACGTATGGTTCTATCGCCAACGGGATACTTACACTTTCCCCATGTACGATTTCCATACTTATACTTCTTTGCGCGAGATTAATCTCCGGCATCCGGAAAAGAGCTTGGAATCCCTTCAACAACGGGTTAATCAGAAGTTGGCAGAGTTGAAAAGGAAATTTCCCCATAACATTAATCAGGTGAGTGGATTGCGGACTGAATTTAAAGAGCTGGGCTTGGTGCCGGAAACTACTTACTTGTATATGCAGGGACACCATGTGATGGATAATGTGGTAATGAAACTACTGATTCCGGTCTGCACCGTATTGCGTCGTGAACGGGAACAGGAAATCAAGCGATTGGCCGAACACAATGAGCAATTCAGAAACGAACTGACTTGTTATCAGAACAGCCAGGTGAATGTAGAAATCATGCTCAAGAAGAATGTAGCCTACAAAAGACTCTTCCATTATGATTGGCTACGGCAGGATATCAGTGAATATTTGGAAGAAGGAAAGAATAAAGAAGAAAAGAAACAGAGATCATAAATAAAAGAAAAACTAAAAAAGAGAGAGACGATTGCTTATGAAAGAAGTAAAAGAAGTGGTTGATACAGTGAGTGTGGCATTAGCAAACGGGCAACCGGAAGAAGCAGGTAATGTAGTGATGCAAGAGGTGAATCATGCTTTGCTCTCGATGGGAGTGGATGAAGCTATGGCTGATAAGATTGATAACTTTATCATTTTATTGTTTATTATTGGAATAGCATTATTGGCTAATCTGATTTGCCGCAAGATTATTCTGCGTACCGTGGCTAAATTGGTGAGACAGACAAAAGCTACTTGGGATGATATTGTATTTAATGATAAAGTAATGGTGAACATCAGCAGGATGGTGGCGCCTATATTGATTTATATATCTATTCCTATTGCCTTCCCCGAACATGCAGACTCTGCTTTGCTTGATTTTCTTCGAAGACTTTGCATGATTTATATCCTTGCAGTCTTTCTTCGCTTCGTCAGTGCTTTGTTCACGGCTGTGTATCTGGTATATAGCGCGCGTGAACAATATAAAGACAAACCTTTGAAGGGGCTTTTGCAGACAGCGCAAGTCATTCTCTTCTTTATAGGAGCTATCATCATTATCAGTATTCTGATAAAGCAAAGTCCGGTAGTGTTGCTGACCGGATTGGGAGCTTCCGCTGCGGTTCTGATGTTGGTTTTCAAGGACAGTATCATGGGATTTGTCTCCGGCATTCAGCTTTCCGCCAATAATATGCTGAAGGTGGGCGATTGGATCACGATGCCGAAATACGGTGCGGACGGTACGGTGATAGAAGTAACATTGAATACCGTAAAAATACGTAACTTCGATAATACCATCACCACCATTCCTCCTTATCTATTGATTAGTGATTCTTTCCAAAACTGGCAGGGAATGCAGGAATCCGGCGGACGTCGTGTGAAACGTTCCATCAATATAGACATGACCAGTGTGCATTTCTGTACACCGGAGATGTTGGCAAAATACCGGAAGATACAACTGTTGAAAGACTATGTGGATGAAACGGAAAAGGTAGTGGAAGAATATAATAAGGAACATCATATCGACAACTCTGTGTTAGTGAATGGACGCCGGCAAACAAACCTGGGAGTTTTCCGTGCCTATCTGACTAACTATCTGAAGAATCTGCCTACTGTCAACCAAGACCTGACCTGCATGGTACGTCAGCTTCAGCCTACCGAAACCGGTATCCCGTTGGAACTTTATTTCTTTTCTGCCAATAAAGTATGGGTTGCCTACGAAGGCATACAGGCAGATGTTTTCGATCATGTGCTTGCCATTATTCCCGAATTCGACTTGCGTGTCTTCCAAAACCCGTCGGGGGCAGACCTGCATCAGATAGGGGTAAAGATAGAAAACTAATCAAACGATAAAACGCTTATAAATTGTAATTACTATGACTACACCGTTATCCAACCAGATTATCCGTGAAATCACTCCTTTGTCAGATAAGGATTGCTTTTACATTGCGGAACGTTATAAAACGGAATTCACTTATCCTATACACAACCACTCCGAGTTTGAATTGAACTTCACCGAAAAGGCAGCCGGAGTAAGGCGGATTGTAGGAGACTCTTCCGAAGTGATAGGTGATTATGATTTGGTATTGATAACAGGAAAAGATTTGGAACACGTCTGGGAACAGAACGACTGCCATTCGAAAGAGATACGGGAGATTACGATTCAGTTTTCTTCCGATCTTTTCTTCAAGAGCTTTATCAATAAGAATCAGTTCGACTCTATCCGCCGGATGCTGGATAAAGCACAAAAAGGGCTTTGTTTCCCGATGTCTGCCATACTCAAAATATATCCGTTGCTGGATACGCTTGCTTCCGAGAAGCAAGGATTTTATGCGGTCATTAAGTTTATGACAATCCTGTATGAACTTTCTCTCTTTGAAGAAGAAGCGCGTACCTTGTCCAGTTCGTCTTTTGCCAAGATAGATATTCATTCGGACAGCCGGCGTGTGCAGAAAGTGCAGGAGTACATCAATACACATTATCAGGAAGAAATACGTCTGGGGCAGTTGGCTGATATGGTTGGGATGACGGATGTGTCATTCAGCCGCTTTTTCAAACTGCGTACAGGCAAGAATCTTTCTGATTATATCATTGATATTCGGCTGGGCTTTGCTTCCCGGTTGCTGGTAGATTCTACGATGTCTATCGCTGAGATTTGTTATGAGTGCGGTTTTAATAACCTTTCCAATTTCAACCGGATCTTCAAGAAGAAAAAGAGTTGTTCGCCTAAAGAGTTTCGTGAGAACTACCGGAAGAAAAAGAAATTGATTTAGCGCATTCTCTTTTATGAACTCGGTGATTAACTCCCGAGTTCTATCTTCCATTCACCAATCGTTCGTGTGGCACTGTCAAAGTTTACACCTACTTTAACTATTTTCCTGTGATCCGCCTGATACGGAATAGCATACTTTTTGCTGTTAATCTGCGTTAATGCTTCTTCGGGTGTACCATCTACTTTAAATTCAAAAACATAGATGGTATCTTGAAGTTTCACAACCGCGTCTGCTCTTCCAATGGCTGTATCCACTTCCACATCTATATACTGTCCCATCAGCCGGAAAAACAGATAAAAGATAGTTTGGTAATGTTTCTCTTCCTTGTTGTTCAGTTTATTCGGGATAGACGCAAAGAAAGATTTCAGTCTTTCCAGACATTCCTCTAAATGACCGATACGCAAGTCTTTAATAAAGGACACTACATAAAATGTATTCTCTCGTGCAGGCAGATGCACATAAGCGGGCATCAGCGATTCGATAAATCCTTTTCTTACTTCTTTGTTGGGATAAGCCAGTGTATACAGTTGGAAATCCGGATCATATCCCTTAATTGTGAGATAACCGCTTTGGTAGAGCACCGGAAGAGGATCGGTGATTCTATTGCTAGGTGCATCAAACTGTTCGGCGGTGGCGGTCGTGTTATCCAGTTCCCGGATATCAAAATCGCTTTCTTGCAGAATATCTATCAGGAAAGTGGGAGTACCGGTCGAAAACCAAAAATTCTCATAACTCTTTTGCGCAAATGCATTGAATAGACTAAATGGGTTATAAATGTCTACACAATTCTTACTGAAATGATAACCGTCATATTGTTGTTTCAAATGTACACAGGCTTCCTCGTATGTTTCCTTGTTGGCTTGGGCCATTTGTTCAATATCAATTTGCAATTGCGTGCGCAGTTCTTGTTCGGTGATGCCACAGATAGCACTGTAATCATCCCTCATGCTGATATTCTGCAAGTTATTCAACTCGCTGAAGATACTCATTTGGCTGAATTTGCTGATACCTGTCAATAATAAGAAGCGAAGATACTGTCCCTGGGCTTTCAGTGGACTAAAGAAATCCCGCATGATATTACGTATTTCCTTTTGAACTTCATCATTATGATTGCTGTCCAGCATTGGTGAGTCATACTCATCTATTAATACCACCACCTGTTTACCCGTCTGTTTGTAAGCACGACGAATAATTCCTTCAAAACGTAAACTGAAAGTCGTTTCTCCTTCTTCCCGTTGATAAATTTTCTCCCATAAAAGCAATTGGCGGTTAATAACGGCTGACAGCATATCAGCGGTTATATATTTACTCACACTAAAATCAAAGTGTAGTACCGGGTAGACCGTCCAATCCTTTTCCAGAGTCTCCATAGCCAAGCCTTGAAACAGTTCTTTTTTTCCCAGGAAATAAGCTTCTAGTGTAGAAACCAGCAAACTTTTCCCAAAGCGTCGGGGACGACTTAGAAAATAGACTTTATTTGTATGAGTCAAACGATAAATCAATTCTGTTTTATCAACATAGACACAATCATTATTGCGTAAATCTTCAAAGTTCTGTATTCCTATCGGATATCTTCTGAAATTCTCTTCCATGACGCATATCTGTTTTTAGCGTGAAACATTCACAAAGATAATGATATTTAGTTTCAAGTCAATTATGCCTGTTCTTTTTTTAAGAAAGTCCAACGTTGGATATATACTTAGTGGGAAAGGAGCTATCGGTGTTTCTTTGCGTAATGCATTGAAAAGCGGTGAAACATATCTTTGACGACAAGCGGGTGGAAATACACTATCAGCCAAAATTTCACCTTCTCACAACTGTCAGCCGATTAATTTTATGCATAATGAGAGATAAAAGAGTGAAGTTCCGGTCTTAAATTTGCTTATAAACAAGTTAAACTAATAGCGTAACTGATTGATAATACGTTTGTAACATCTTGTCATCATCTTGCAATGACTCTTTCAATAGATTGTATTTTTTTCGTCTTACGGTTGTAATGCTCACCCTCTATCTTTGCCGACGTAATTAAAACGTAGAGCAAAGTTAGATGAAAAAACTATTTCTTATCCGATTTTCAGTGGCGGCCTTCTTTTGCCTGTTGTGTGTACTTCCTGCATTGGCTGCCAATATCAAGATTAAAGGAGCTGTGAAAGACAAACTATCCAAGGAACCTTTGATAGGAGCTACGATACGTTTGCTCGGAACTCAAGCCGGAGCAGTGACCGATATGGAGGGTAATTTCGAATTGAACAGCATGGGCGTTCTGGAAGGTATGTATGATATTGAGATTAAATATGTAGGCTATAAAACCGAAGTGCGCCGTAAAGTGCGTGTGGAGAATGGAAAACTGGTGATACTGAATCTGGAGTTGGAAACCGATGCACAGGAACTTGCCGATGTGGTGGTTGTAGCTAAGAAGAATAGGGAAAATGAGAATATGCTGTTGCTCGAACAGCAAAAAGCAGTCATTGCCGTACAATCTGTTGGTGTCAGGGAGCTTTCCCGCAAGGGTGTTTCGGATGCAGAAGGTGCTGTGACGAAAGTTGCCGGAGTGTCTAAACAAGACGGAGTGAAAAATGTCTTTGTCCGTGGATTGGGAGACCGGTACAATGCAACTACTTTTAATGGATTTGCTCTTCCTTCCGAAGACCCGGAATATAAGAATATCTCTCTTGATTTCTTCGGTACGGACATTATTCAGTCCGTAGGCGTAAATAAAGCATTCAACGCGGGAGGCAGCAGCGATGTCGGAGGGGCAACCATTGATATCGTATCCAAAGAACTCATTGGTAGCGGTAATCTGGGATTCGGCATTTCCGGTGGCTTGAATACACAAACGGTAGCAGCCGATTTTCTGAAACAGGATGGAGTGAACTTCATGGGCTTTGCCAATCGTACCGAACATGCCGATGAAAACTCATGGAACTTCAGAAATAAGTTAGACCCTTCCGCTCAACATCTTCAAATCAACCGGAGTTACAGTATTTCCGGAGGTAAACGATTCTATGTCGGAAAAGACAAAAATCCGCTTTCTTTCTTCCTGACTGCCGGACATACGACGGACTATCAGTATACGGATGAAATCATACGTAATACCACTACCAGCGGTACGGTCTACAAAGATATGAATGGAAAGAAGTATGCGGAGAATATCAGTCAGCTGGCACTTGCCAATGTGGATTTCGATATGCAGAATCGTCATCACATCAGTTATAATTTGATGATGATTCATGCCAATACCCAGTCGGTGGGCGATTACAACGGCAAGAACTCGATTTTTAGTGACGACTATGAAAACCTTGGATTCACCCGTCGCCAACAAACGAATGACAATATGCTGATCGTTAACCAACTAATGACTAACTGGGGATTGACCAAATCATTAAGTCTTGATGCAGGTGCTTCCTATAATATGGTGAAAGGCTATGAACCAGATCGTCGAATCAATAACCTGACTAAAGCGGAAGACGGCTATACGTTGCTAAGGGGCAACTCACAACAGCGCTATTTCTCAACTTTAGATGAAGACGACTTGAATGTAAAAGCAGGCTTGGTCTATCGTCTGAAAGATAATATAGAAGAGATTTCGAATGTCCGTTTCGGATATACAGGCCGATTCGTAGATGATAACTTCAAAGCCACGGAATATAACCTGACCGTAGGACATGTTTCTGCCATCCCTTCTTTAGACGACTTCTCGCTTGACGATTATTATAATCAGGAAAACTTTGCTTCCGACTGGTTCAAGATACAAAAGAACTTAGATGAATATATCGTAAAAAAGAATATTCATTTCGCTTATGCCGAGGCTACCTACCAGTTTACTCCCCGTTGGATTGTGAATCTGGGACTGAAATACGACAAGGTAGATATTGAAGTGGATTACAATGTGAATCGTGGAGGCTCTAAAGGAAACAATACCATCCAAAAAGATTATTTCCTGCCCAGCTTGAATCTCAAATACAATCTGAATGATAAAAACTCGTTTCGTCTGGGAGCTAGTAAAACATATACGCTTCCGCAGGCAAAGGAAATATCTCCTTACCGTTATGTCGGCGTGAACTTCAACAGTCAGGGTAACCCCAATCTGAAACCTTCGGATAATTATAACCTTGATCTGAAGTGGGACTTTAATCCCACTCCGACCGAGTTGATTTCTCTCACAGCTTTCTATAAATTGATTAAGAATCCGATATCCCGCATCGAAGTGGCAAGTGCCGGAGGTTATCTTTCTTATGAGAATATAGCGGATAAGGCAACCGTGGCAGGAGTGGAGATAGAAATACGTAAGAATCTGTTTGTCCGTCCGGTGAGTAATGCTGCGCACGGAATGAATAAACTCTCTTTGGGATTGAATGGCTCTTATATCTACACGAATGCAAAAATGCCTTTGGCAACGGTTACCACCGGTTCGCAACTGGAAGGAGCCGCACCGTGGATTGTCAATTTCGACCTCTCGCATAACTTCACGAAAGGAGAACGCAGTTTTGTCAATACATTGGTACTTAATTATGTGAGTGATAAGATATATACCATTGGCACACAGGGCTATCAGGATATAATGGAGCAGGGAGTACTGACACTGGATTTTGTGTCCCAAGCCAAACTGAACAAGCATCTTTCGCTTAACCTGAAAGCCCGCAACCTGCTGAATCCCTCTTATAAGTTAAGCCGCAAAGCGAACGAAAACGGGGAAAAGGTGATACTGAATGATTATAAGAAAGGAATAAATATAAGCCTGGGAGTGTCGTGTACATTCTAAGCCGGGTGATGAAATAAGATTATTAACTAATAATGAAAGCAAAATGAAAAGATTGTTTGTGAACTTTATGACGTTTGCCGTTATGGCAACAGCACTTACATTGACTGCATGTAGCAGTGATAGTGACGGGGACGGTGATGGTAACGGAGATGGTGGAAACAACGGTGGGACCGGTAGTTCTATTGTTGTGGGCGAAAATATCCTGTCCGGCACGCTGACCGGAGAACAGACACTGGAAGCTAAGGAATATATTCTGAACGGAACGGTAGTCATTGAAAATGGAGGCCGTCTGAATATCCCTGCCGGAACAACGATTAAGGCTCGCGAAGGTTTCAGCAGTTATCTGCTGGTAGCACAGGGCGGTAAACTTTATGCTGACGGTACAGCTGATAAACCGATTGTTTTCACTGCCAATTCAACAACCCCTACATCCGGCTATTGGGGAGGAATCATTATCAATGGTAAAGCTCCGATTTCCGGTTCGAACGCCAATAAGAGTGATACAGGTCTGACGGAAATCGACAACAACTATAAATACGGTGGTAATGTTGATAATGACAATTCCGGTTCACTGACTTATGTGAAAATCTGCTATGCCGGTGCCCGCTCTACTGCCGATATCGAGCACAACGGATTGACACTGAACGGCGTTGGAAACGGTACCAGGATCGAGAATATCTACATTCTTGAGAGTGCGGATGATGCTATCGAATTCTTTGGCGGTACGGTGAATGTAACTAACCTGTTGGCTGTGAACCCGGATGATGATATGTTCGACTTCACTCAAGGATATTCCGGTAAATTGAAAAACTGCTATGGTGTTTGGGAAAGCGGTTATACCAGTACGGAAGCAGATCCGCGCGGCATTGAAGCAGATGGTAATCTGGATGGTATCTATCCCGATCATTTGCGTCAGTCGGACTTTGCTGTCGAAAATATGACGATTGTAAATAATGCTGCAAATACAACGGATAATGTAGACCGTATGCAAGACGTGATTAAAATTCGTCGTGGCGCAAAAGCTACGATCACCAATGCCCTTGCCAAAGGTTCCGGCGGTACAATCGATTTGATTGATATGAATGACAGTAAAGGTGCAGGAAATGCAGCTTCCAGCATCAGCATCACCCATACATTGAACTTTAAGAATAAGCTGAACGGTACATTGAATACATTTACCGAGCCAACTACTAACGCCGGTGCGGATGCATCCCTGTTCACTTGGAGCGGATATGACTTCTCCTCATTATTATAATAAGAAATAAATTAGCGGAGTATCTTTGTCAAAAGGAGATATGAGGGTGTCCGGAAAGGATGTCCTCTTACTCTTTCTATGGCTCTGTCTTCCACTCACCAATCGTTCGTGTAGTACTGTCAAAGTTTACACCCACTTTTACTATTTTCCTGTGATCTGCCTGGTAAGGGATGGCGTATCCCTGGCTGTTAATCTGCGATAATGCTTCTTCGGGTGTTCCGTCTACTTTGAATTCAAACACATAGATTGCATCTTGGAGTTTCACTACTGCGTCTGCTCTTCCGATAGCGGTATCCACTTCCACATCTATATATTGTCCCATCAGACGAAAAAATAGATAAAAGATCGTCTGGTAATGTTTCTCTTCCTTATTGTTCAGTTTATTAGGGATAGATGCGAAGAATGACTTCAGTCTTTCCAAACACTCATTTAATTTACCGATACGCAAGTCTTTAATAAAGGACACTACATAAAATGTGTTTTCTCGCGCAGGCAAATGCACGTATGCAGGCATAAGTGATTCGATAAATCCTTTTCTTACTTCTTTGTTGGGATAAGCCAGAGTATACAGTTGAAAATCCGGATCATATCCTTTTATTGTGAGATAACCGCTTTGATAAAGAACCGGAAGAGGGTCGGTAATTCTATTGCTGGGTGCATCAAATTGTTCGGCAGTAGCGGTTGTGTTATCCAGTTCCCGGATATCAAAATCGCTTTCTTGCAGAATATCTATCAGAAAAGTGGGAGTGCCGGTAGAAAACCAGAAATTGGCATATTTCTTCTGTGCAAATGCGTTGAACAAACTGAATGGATTGTAAATATCTTCACAGTTCTCACTGAAATGATAACCATCATATTGTTGTTTCAAATGTATGCAGGCTTCTTCGTATGTTTCATTGTTGGCGTGTGCCATTTGTTCAATATCAATTCGTAACTGTGTATGCAGCTCTTGTTCGGTGATGCCGCAGATGGTACTGTAATCATCACTCATACTGATATTTTGCAAGTTATTCAACTCGCTGAAGATACTCATTTGGCTGAATTTGCTAATACCTGTCAATAATAAGAAGCGAAGATACTGTCCCTGGGCTTTTAGTGGACTAAAGAAATCCCGCATTATATTACGTATTTCCTTTTGAACTACATCATTATTATTACTATCCAGCATCGGTGAGTCATACTCATCTATTAATACTACAACTTGTTTGCCTGTTTGTTTGTAAGCACGGCGAATAATTCCCTCAAAACGTAAGCTGAAAGTTGTTTCTCCTTCTTCCCGTTTATAGGTTTTTTCCCATAGAAGCAATTGACGGTTAATTACAGCTGATAGCATATCAGCAGTTGTATATTTGCTCACACTGAAATCAAAATGTAGCACTGGATAAATTGTCCATTCCTTTTCCAACGTTTCCATTGCCAATCCCTGAAACAACTCTTTCTTACCCTGAAAGTAAGCTTCTAACGTGGAGACCAGTAAACTTTTTCCGAAACGTCGTGGACGACTTAGAAAATACGTAGAGTTTGTATTCGCTAATTTATAAATCAGTGATGTCTTGTCCACATATACGCAATTATCATTACGTAACCTCTCAAAGTTCTGTATTCCTATCGGATATCTTCTGAAATTCTCTAGCATGATACATTTCTGTTTTTAACGTGAAACACACACAAAGATAATGATATATTTTGTTTATTATCTATGCGTTCTGATTTTCTTTTTTGTATCTTTGCTATTCATTTCTTTATAATGAAATAAAATATGCAAACAGACTACGAACGATATATCAAGATGTCTTCTCTGGCACAAATCGGATGGTGGGAGGCAGATTTTGAAGCCGGACATTATTTGTGTTCAGATTTTCTTTGTGATCTTCTCGGTTTAGAGGGAGATACCATTTCTTTTTCCGATTTTCAAAAGTTGATACGTGAGGATTATCGTGAACAGATTGTTCAGGAATTCCGTGCTAATGCGAATATTCACAGGGATTTTTATGAGCAGACTTTCCCTGTCCGTTCCCGCTATGGTGAAGTTTGGTTGCATACCCGTCTGGCCCATCGTGAGAAAGGTACGGGAAGTCATGGCGGTGATAAGTCTTTCGGAGTGATTCAGCGTGTGGAAGCACCTAAGGAATCGGAACAAAGAGATGCCTTGTTGAAAGTGAACAACTTGCTCCGTCGGCAGAATTTTATCTCCCAGTCTTTGCTCCGTTTTCTTCATGACGAAGAAATGGAGTCCTGTGTCACAGAGATTCTGAATGACATACTCAATTTATTATGGAGAAGGACGTGTCTACATATTCGAATATGACAAGAATCATACGCACCAAAGTTGTACGTATGAAGTCGTTTCCGAGGGCGTTTCGTCAGAGAAAGGCAGCCAGCAGTCTCTTCCTATCGACCAGTCGAGATGGTGGAGCCGGCAGATATTGTCCGGCACACCAATCCTGTTAAACTCATTGAAACAATTGCCCGAAGAAGCGGAAGAAGAATATAAGTTTCTTGATGCGCAAGGTATCCTGTCGATGATGGTGACTCCTTTGAGGGCAGGTGATCATATTTGGGGATATATGGGTATTGATTTGGTCGGGACTTATCACGAGTGGAGTAATGAAGACTACCAGTGGTTTTCTTCATTGGCGAATATCATCAGTATCTGCATCGAACTGCGCAAGGCCAACCGGGCAATGGACCGTAGTGAGAAACTTTTTAGAAGTATCTTTGCCAATATCCCCGCCGGAGTGGAAATCTATGATAAGGATGGTTATCTCACCGATATGAATAATATGAACTTGGAAATATTCGGTGTGGTTAACAAGGAGGAGGCATTGGGAATCAATTTCTTTGAAAATCCAAATGTCCCGCAGGCTATCCGCGACCGCGTGAAGAATGAAGATTTGGTAGATTTCCGTCTCAACTATTCTTTCGAACGGGCTGAAGGCTATTATCATTCGAGTCTGTCAAACACGATAGATATTTATACCAAAGTGAGCAAGCTCTACGATAACGAAGGTAACTTTAACGGTTATATTCTGATAAGTATCGACAATACCGAGCGTCTCGACGCCCTGAACCGTATCCGTGATTTCGAGAATTTTTTCCTGCTGATTTCTGACTATGCCAAAGTGGGTTATGCCAAACTGAATCTTATCAGCCGGAAAGGATATGCCATCAAGCAGTGGTATAAGAATATGGGAGAGGATGAAGACACTCCGTTGAGTGAAGTCGTTGGCATTTACCGGCAAGTACATCCGGACGACCGCCAAAGTATTCTTGATTTCTTTGAAGAAGTGAAGAAAGGGAACAGACATCATTTTCAGAAAGAGATGCGTGTCCGACGTTTGGGAACGGCAGACCAGTGGAACTGGGTACGTACCAACATCGTAGTCACTACCTATGAACCCGAAAATAATGAGATAGAGCTTATTGGCATCAATTATGACATCACGGAACTGAAAGAAACGGAAGCCGAACTGATTCTGGCACGTGACAAGGCGGAAATGATGGATCGTTTGAAAAGTGCTTTCCTTGCAAATATGAGTCATGAAATCCGTACGCCGCTGAATGCAATTGTCGGTTTCTCCGATTTGTTGGTGGAAACTGAAGAGTTGTCAGAACGTCAGGAGTATATTAAGATTGTACGTGAGAATAATGATCTTTTGTTGCAATTAATTTCAGATATACTCGATTTGTCAAAGATTGAAGCGGGTACATTTGAGTTTACCAGCGGAGATGTAGATGTAAATCTGTTATGTGAGGATATTGTCCGCTCTATGGGGATGAAAGCGAAAGAAGAGGTGGAACTGGTGTTTGATGATCATCTTCCGGTTTGTCATGTCATTAGTGACCGTAACCGTATACATCAGGTGATCTCTAATTTTGTTAATAATGCAATGAAATTTACCTCTGAAGGTAGTATTCATGTGGGATATAAACTAAAAGATGGCGAATTGGAATTCTATGTCGAAGATACAGGCATCGGTATTGAGAAAGAGCAATTGCCACATATCTTTGAGCGTTTTGTGAAGCTTAATTCTTTTGTACACGGTACAGGATTGGGACTTTCTATCTGTCAGAGCATCGTTGAACAATTAGGTGGGCGGATTGGCGTTGATTCTGAAAAAGGAAAAGGATCAAGGTTTTGGTTTACTATTCCCGGAGTGATCGTGACGGAAGAGATGAACTGTGCCCGGTAGAGTGGTAATAAGGCAGGTGAATATCTTCCTTCCTCATTAATAAAAGCGGCTTTTATATAGAAGAAACGGTCTTGGTTTTGATGTCGATTGATACTGACATGAAACCAAGACCGTTTCTTTGGTGAAAAGGGGTAGTCCGTTTAAATTCCGAACGACAGTTTATCGATAGATTGATATACGATACTTGCAATACCCAGTCCGATGATACCCAATGTGCAAAGTGCTAGTCCCCATTTTGTGCAACGATCGCTGCGGAAAGTAGGAATCGGGTTGTCGGAAGGAGTGATGTACATTGCTTTTACAATCAATAGATAGTAATACAACGAAATCACTGTATTTACCAATGCGATGAATACCAGCAAGTGGAAACCTGCATCGAAAGCAGCCATGAAGATAAAAAACTTAGAGAAGAATCCGGCAAACGGAGGGATGCCTGCCAATGAGAACAGAGACAGAGTCATCAAGAGAGCGATTTTAGGATTCGTTTTATAAAGTCCTGCGTAATCTTCGAGCGTGAATTTCTGACTGCGTAATGCCACGATAGTGATAACGGCAAATACTCCGAGGTTGGCGGCAGCGTACACTAATACATAATATACCAATGCCGTCATGCCTTGTGCTGTGCCTCCGATAACGCCTAACATAATATATCCCGCTTGCGAAATACTGGAGAACGCCATCAAACGTTTCAGGTTTTGCTGACGGACAGCAAATATATTGGCAATAGTGATAGAAGCGATGGTTACCCAATAAAGTACTTCCTGCCAGTCATTAATCATTGGAGCGAATACTTTGATAAGGACAGCCAATAAAACAAATGCTGCCGATCCTTTTGATATAACACTCAAATAAGCGGTAACTGTACTCGGAGCGCCTTCGTAAACGTCTGCTGTCCATAAGTGGAACGGAACCAGTGACAACTTGAATGCCATTCCTGTGAAGAAGAATATAAATGCCATGATCTGTAACGGATTTCCGTCGATATGGGCAGGGAGGTCATCGAAATAAAGAGTCCCGGCAGAACCATAGATCATGGACAGACCAAACAACAGCAATGCACTGGAGAAAAGAGCTGTCAGAATGTATTTGGCACCTGCTTCGGCAGAGTTGTGACGGTATTTATCGAAGGCAATCAATGCTGCCATCGGAATAGAAGCTGTTTCAAGACCGATGAAGAACATCAGGAAATGTCCGGCGGAAATCATGAGATACATACCAAACAAGGTAGAGAGTGTAAGCACATAGAATTCTCCTTGTTTGAATGAAGTGTCTTCTCTTTTCATCCA
>CDTY01008040.1_pt1 | contig 30867 bp, 20 predicted proteins | sample 557731 | NCBI WGS metagenome assembly CDTY01 (sample SAMEA3182101, study PRJEB8094) | gut metagenome | biome: human; feature: gut; material: Stool; isolation source: human stool | place: Canada | collected 2013-02-12
ATTCCACACTCCCCGCCACAGTTTCCACACACTCCACACATACTTCCCCACTATCCTAATTGGCATCATCTTCCTCATTCCCTTATTTATCAATCACTTATCATACATTATCTAATTTTGGCACGCGCTTTGATCTTTAATTAAACGTTAGCGAAAAGCAATAACCGATTCCTTAACACAAAGGTAGAGAATTGAAAACATATGTCTAATAATCATTAAAGCAAACGATTATGAAAAAATTAGTATTAGTAGTAGCAATGTTTATGTTTGTTTGTGGTGGTTCATTCCTTGTAAAGGCTCAGAGTTCTGCAGAAGCTGTGACAGCCCCGACAGAAATCAATGCAACAGTTGTCAATGATACAGTAGTAAAAGATACTGTAACTAAAGAAGACGCGCCTGCAAAGGCATCACTGGTTGCACTCGCCGCCAATGTCAATGATACAGTTGTCACAGACACTACATCAAAAGACAAACCGGCTGAGCCTGTCAAGGAATAACCTTGCCAACAACATGCAGGACATAGTCTGCCGAAGAATAGTAAGCACACTACAAAAAAAGCCATCCCTACTTTCGTCTATTCCGGGGATGGCTTTTTTATTATCCTATCTTCTTACAATTATTCTGTAGGAGTACTTGTTTCCAATATCGGATCTGTTTTCCAACTTGAAACAATATTTGCCGCCTCTGCTTCGAAGCTCTTTCCTGCCAAGGACACAAATGTCTTGGTATTACCATTTCCATTATTGAATAACCAATTAGCTACCATTCCATCCTTATCCTCACTCAACAACTTGCCGCTCTGCTCGGAGATCTGTTGATCCGACAAGGCTTTTGTCCAAATACGGGCATAACTGATAGCTCCGTTCAACCGGCGTTTACCATCAGACTGGCCGATGTAGAAATCAGAAGTAAGATTGATCTCTTTCAAATCATCCGGCGTACCGTTTGATAATTGAAGCGTTTCTCTGACACCATTTACATACAATGCAATCCGTTCGCTTCCGCTCTTACTATTATCCAATACCACAGCCACATCATACCACTTATTGGTTTCTATCTTAGTAGAGCCCTCATAGCGAATACTACCTTTATCATCTGCAGCAAGCTGAAGGAAACGTTCTTCATCATTGCTTCCTCCCTTATGCACGTCGACACGCAGCAGGAATTTCTTCTCTATACCCATCACCGTATTAATCCGGGCATTTCCATTGTCATTGCCATTCAACGACTCAATATTGAAACGAGCCTCAAATGTGATCGTACTCAAATTCTTTAGCGATTCATCTGCCGTACCATTATATTCAAACGGTACTTTAAAGTAATTACCGCTACCTAGGTTCGCTACTTTATCTGCCTGTACCACCGTAACGGTCAGACTTAATTCCTGTTCCGCTTCGTCTCTGACAAACACGGTAGTGATACCCGCTTTTTTACCTATTAAATTGAAACGAGTGTCATCCACCTGCTGAATAGCTACAATCTCTTCATCCTCTGCTGTCAGACTATAACCTCCGTTCCCTTTTTCTACCGTAATCATGATCTTATTGTTGACTCCCACTCTCGGTGTCAGGTTGGAGACATCGATAGAAATCGGATTTACCGTCACCTGAACCACTGCCTGTTTTCCTTTATGGTCTGTAAAAGTCACTGTTGTATGTCCGTTCTTCAAACCTGTCAAAGTATAGAAAGGACGGAACTGATCTGTATTAACCATGCTGACAACCGTTTCATCCTCCACCTCATAAGACAATTCATCATTGCTGGAAAAGTTTCCCATGCTAACAATCAGTTGCTTTTCACCGGCAACTTCCAAGATCACCTCCGGTTCATTCACTTCCAATTCAAATACACCTACATTCACAGAAATATTGGCAACTACTCCTTCTCCATCCATTACTTCGACGGTAGTGGCCCCATTCTGTGAGCCACTTTTTACAGTTATCAATTCGCCGGAAACGGTAGCCGTTGCAATGGCAGTGTTGAAACTTCTCACGGTATAGTTTCCGTTTCCAACCACTACATTCACTTTGGCTTCCTCATTCTGCCCGATACGTATTACCGGTTTGTTCACAATCAACTCTATCAAGTCTTTAGCCACATCGTCGTCATCATCGTCATCACAACCTGTAACGGCAAACGATAATACCGACAAAAGCAACAGACACATATATGTATAGATTCGTTTCATCTGATTTTCTTTTTAAAGTTATACATTCCTACCGGTTTACCATCCGGGATTTTGTTCAATGGTCGGTGTCTTCTGCAACTCACTCTGGCGAATCGGGAACAGATAATGCTGAATAGAGAACGTACGTTCTTCCACGCAGAAACGCTCCATTCTATATTTCACACCGTCAACCGTAATGGCCCCATTCTCATCCTGCACCGGACGCATTCCGTTAATCATTCGCTGGCAACGGGGCAATGCACCGTTATTGGCAGCCCAGTATTTCTGTGTACGTTTTGAATTGTCACTCCCGCTCGATTTCCAAAGGCTTTCCTTTGCTAGCTCTTCCTTACTGGTGGGTTCCAGATACAAGCGGCAAGTCCACGGACGTTTTCCTTCATAAAAAAGTTCCACGCGACGTTCGCGCTGAATGTATTCACGCATCAACTGTTGATTAGTCTTTACTTCCGGCGGCATCGGTTTCATAAAAGAACGTTCACGAACCGTATTCACCAATTTATAAGCTTCATCGATATCCTCGCCCAATTCATTACAAGCCTCTGCATAAATATAAATAAACTCCGGAAGACGCCAGATGGCGGGCGCATTGATACTGAAGTTACCGGATTTGTTCCATGACTCCTGTTGGAATTTACGTAAATAATAACCGGTAGTAGTTGCATTGGTAGCACCAATCTTATCGGAACCACTCGCCGTATTGATCGTTTTCGACTCGTTCTTATTATTACGGTAAGGAGCTCCGTGATAAATTACATCGCGATAGAAACGCGGGTCACGAGTACCTTTCACATACGGATTAGTATCATCATAGCCACCTTTGCGGGCTTCTGCCGAATATACCGGATAGCCATAATCACCTACGATATATTCGTATTCATCCACTTGTTCCTGCACCGGTTGCTGGCGCGAACTTCCCTCACGGCTGGGCGGATAAATATCACCCTGCCATGCCTGATCCTTGCTCTTCGTCATAAAGAACACATACTCATTGGCAAAGGCATCCATATCATAAAACATATCCCACAAACGAGCATATACACGGCTGTCATTCAGATTACCGTCAGCCGGATCCTTGAAATCATTTGCATCATGTTTCGTATAGAGAGAATAACGCTTGGTTCCGCCGACTTCGAAATCCAGAACGGCTTTAGCCGCTTCTTTGGCTTTTCTCCAACGAGTAGCATCATAAGCATACTCATTTTCAAACACACGACGCAAGTTGTATCCATATTGAGAAGCACCGTTCCACAACGGAGTAGCCGCTACCCAGCGAACAAAAGAAATCAATCCCAGACAGGCTCCCTTATCCACACGGCCAAAATTCTCGGAAGTTTTCACATATTTATTAGGAACCATGCCATAAGCAGTTTGCGCATCCGTCACAATCTTTTCAACCATCGAATGAACAGATTCTTTCTTGAAGTCCATATTATCTCCGGCATTAATCACACGGTCAATATAAGGAGCTTCGCCATACATACGCAATAACAGCATGTGGAAATAACCACGCATGAAATACATCTCACCGATACGGTTGCGAAGATCACCATCCTGCTGTGGGTTGTCGGGCGTATTATACTTCTGTACATTTTCTATAATCAGGTTCGCTTTACGGATTCCTTCATAAAGAGCTTCCCAATATTGCCCTACACTACCGGGCAAAGAATTCGGGTTCCAGGCACCGTTATTGAAGTTATTCGTAATGTTTCCCTCTACGTTGGTTCCTTCACATTCGTCCGTAATGGCACTGTTGCTGAAGTGCTCGAAGAACACCAGCGGACGGTCTGCTTTCTTTGCAGCCGCATATACGTCGGAAACCAGTCCGTTCACTTTTTCGTAACGGGCAAAAACGTCCGCTTCCGTAATATTATCATCATCGTCCCGATCCAGGTAATCGCTACATGAAGTAAAGACCAACGGCAGGACCAATAAAGCAATTGCTGAAAATCTATATAACTTTTTCATATTTCTATCTTATTTAGAATGTTATATCAATACCAAAATTGAATACCTTTTGAATAGGATACCAGGAAGCTCCGTCTCCGGATTTCGTTTCCGGATCTATATCCACATCACCCAGTTTATCAAAAGTCAACAGATTCAGACCTTGTACATAGATACGTGCCTGTTGCACATGGAATTTACGTAATAATTTGGGTGATACATTGTAACCAATTTCCACATTCTTAAGACGCAGGTAGGAAGCATCATACAAAAACAAACTACTGTTTCCATTCTTGTTGTTATCATGTGTTCCATAATGCAATGCCGGATATTTGGCAGTAGCAGCCGTTTCCGGTGTCCAACGGTCCAGATGCATTTTCTTCACACGTCCGATCTTATCTTGTTCAAATTGCGGGAAGTCAAATACAGCAGCCCCATTCAACAGAATAGATGATTTTGTCGCACCTTGCAATAATACACTAAAATCAAAGTTCTTATACTGGAAACCGAAAGGAATACCGAACATCAGTTCCGGACTACGCGGATTTCCCATTGCTGTACGGTCTTCATCATCAATCACTCCGTTACGATCCAAATCCTTATAAACAACATCTCCCGGAATTAATTGTCCCCACGGCTGATAACCGATCTTGTTCAAGCGGTCAGCCTCTTCCTGATCGGCTACAAAATGATCGAACACATAGACGAAGTTTTCGTATAAACGTTTACCGGTTTCTTTACGCCAGGAGTTCTTGCGGGCAACTTCCGCTTTATATTCCAAACGGTTGCGGGAGAAAGTCAGGTTCGGACGAATATAGTAACGGAAATCCTTTCCAATCTTATCATTCCAGCTCAATTCGATATCCACACCGCGGTTGCTTACTTCACCCAGATTCTGTAAAGCTGCATCTTTACCTACAATATCCGGATATCCCATGATACCGTCACTATTCATATCTGTAATAATGTCAAAACGATATTCATAAAATGCATCTATCGTCAATGCCAAACGTTGGTTCAGGGTAGTAAAGTCGATACCGACATTCAGTTTACGGGCTTTCTCCCAAGTCAGATTCGCATTAGCCAGATTACCTTCGGAAGTACCGCCTACATTCGTACCAAAGTTATTACCGAAATCATAACCACTGCCACTACCGTAGAAAGCCAGATATGGGAAACGGCTGCTGACATTGTCACTACCTACCAAACCATAGGAGGCTCTTACTTTCAGGAAGTCAATCCAGGAAGCCTTTTTCATAAATTCCTCTTCAGAGACTACCCAACCGATTGAACCAGCTGGGAAGAACCCGTAACGTTTGCCCGGAGTGAAGTTTTCGGAACCATTGTAACCGAAGTTAAATTCCATCAGATACTTCTGATTATAATAATAAGCAAAGCGTCCGGTGATACCCTGGCTATGATAAGCCAGTTCATTGTTAACAGTACGGTTACCACGGTTTGCCAATAACATGGCGGTCACTTCGTGGCGGTTGCTAAACAAACGGTTGTAATCCAAACGTGCCTGTATATAAGTACGTCCGTCAGAAGCGTTATGACTGAATCCGTTGCCAATAGTCTGGTCAATATCATATTTGTTACCCGTTTTATAAGCACCCGTATAGTGTCCGCCTGCCATATAAGCATCCGAACCTTCGATCGGCATAAACGTCGCATATTTCGGATATTCACGATAACCGTCTTTGTAAGTATCCAGTTTGCGATTAATCCAGCGTCCTTCAGAAGCATCATAAGAGAACATCACTTCCGCTTTTAATCCTTTCGTCAGAAATTCCATATCCAGATTCATGGCAAAACTACCATTCAGATACGTGTTCTTTTCATTCAGATAACCGGTACGGCTCAATTCACCCAGAAGATTGTAACGGTAGATATTGTCACCATAAAGCATTCCACGAGGATTTTGCTGAATGTATTCCTCATTCTGCGGATGCGCATTTTCTTCCACCAGGATGGGCAGATATGGAGGCTGGGTAGCACAGATGGTCATCAGGCGACCGGCTGTTGTACCCGGTGCATTACGGTCGGTAATACGGGCCCCCAAATCCAAACGGGTACTCAAATAACGATTAATGTTGATATCGATGTTCGAACGGAAGTTGTAACGGGTGAACTTGGTTTGCGAGTCATATTCACCGGCATTCGAATATTTGTAGTTACCGCCTTGTGAAAAGTAATTGGCCAATACATAATAACGTACCTTGTCCGTACCTCCACGGATGGAGAGGCTGACATCTTCCTGCAAACCGGGTTTGAAGGCAAAATCATAATAATCCCAGTCATATCCCAAACCATCGGAGTTGTCTCCTTTCGCACGGCGGAAATTGTCAATCGCCTGTTGAGAGAAAAGGTTCAAACTGCTGATGTCTGCGCCCGTCATCTTGGCATCGTTCAATCTGGCTTCATTATATAAAGTTGCATAATCGGCAGAGCCTAAATATTCGGGGAAACCGATCGGCTGGTTAATACCGATAGAGGCTTTCAGGTTCACGGTTGCCTTTTCCGCTGCCTTACCACGTTTGGTAGTAATAACGATTACACCATTTGCACCACGGATACCATAAGCGGCAGTGGCGGAAGCATCTTTCAGGATAGTGAATGTTTCAATTTCATCCGGTGCGAGGTAACTCATGTCACGTTCGATTCCATCGACAATGACAATGGCACTCTGGTTACCGTAAGTTGCCTTACCACGGATAAACAATTCACTTTGATCCACACCCGGTTCACCACCCGCATACTGGTTTACAATCAACCCCGGCAGACGTCCGGCAAGCGCATTGTTGATATTGGCAGTAGGACTTTGCGTCAGATCTTTTGTCGTGATGGTAGCAACAGAACCGATCATCGTTTCTTTACGTTGTTTGGTATAACCTACCACAACCACTTCCTGCAAGGCTTTCGTATCTTCCTGTAGTAAGACAGTCAGTTCCTTCTTTGCACCGGGAACAATTTCCTGCGGCTGGTAACCCAGGTAAGAAAACACCAACGGAGCTTCCGCATAAGGCAGTTTCAATGTAAACTTACCATCCATATCTGTAATCGTACCTGCATTGGCCACCCCTTTCACGACAACAGACACACCGATCAACGGGTCATTTGTCGTCTTGTCCAATACCGTACCCGACACTGTTATTTTATTACTTTGTGTGGCCTGCACCTTTGCCGTTCTTCCCGTTTGCGCCACACCCTGCAAAGGTATACCTGCAAGAAGAGTGCAAGAAACAGCCACCAGACAAATATTTCTTTTTATATGTATCATCTTTCTTTTCGATTTTCTATGTGTAATAAATCAATCTTATTCCTCTGCTTTCTTACCGAAATCCGGTCCGACCCAGTTGGCCTTTTCCGTTGCTTTACCTTGCACCCAGTCTTCATAACGGGCACGGATTTCAATCATTGTTGCTCCCGGGACTTCCGCATTCAAGGAGATTGTCAGGCGATCTTCCCTGTTGTCACGATTACCGAAGGTCGGTGCTTTTGCCCAGTCGTACTCCCACACATAATAGCCTTCGGGATGAGCCAACGTCCAAAGCACATCAGAACAGCTGCGCAATGCAGCGATAAACTTATTCTTGGTCTTTTCCGGATAAAGGCTGTTAGTCGGCTGTTTCACCATATCCAGGAAGTAACGGACAAATATTCCACGGAATAAAAGATTATCTCCCGAATTTCCTTCACCACTGAATACCGGATAGTTGGAATCCATCTTCTTATTCACCTGGTAAGAGCCGAAAGCAACCGCATTACGAAGATATTCATCCTCACCGGTAGCGTTGTACAGCTCCAGGGCAGCCGCCATAAATGTTCCCTGATTATAAGACAAGGCTACTTTATCAGGATCTCCCGGTGTTCCGTCATCTTTAATACTAAGATTATCATATACCTGTCCGGTGGAAATATCACACAGATAAGCCGTCATCCAGTTGTATACCTCTTTGGCGAAGTTCAGGTAATAAGCAGCCTGCTCTTCCCAGCCGTCTTTAGCCTCCTTAACGGTAAGTTGATACAATTTCATAGCCAGAAGGCAACCGGGACCATTGGAACAAGACATACGTGAAGCCGGCGCATCCGTTTTCCATGCCATTCCTCCTACCCCTTTATAATCATTCTTCGCTCCCTTGATATGGTTCCACATCTTCATCAACGCACTGTAGTAATCCTGATCGCCAGTCAATTCATAAACCCGCAGACAAGACAGTGCCATCCATTCCATATCATCATAGAAGTTATTCCAGAAGTCTTTGCCACCATAACCGCAATGTTCATTCCAGTCATCAAAAGCCGGCAAGAAAGGTTTCATGATGTTTTCATACAAATGAGTTTGATATTCGGGATTGTTTGCGTGACGGATATAAGCATCGATCACGATGTCCAATGCATGTCCCTGCGACCATCCGCCGCTACCGCCCGTGCTTGCCGGTTCTCCGGTTTCCGGTGTATTCGGTTTTTCCCAGTAAATGCTTCCGCAAAAGGTATCCCGTCCGCTGGCATTCTCATAGAAATATTTGATATAAGTTCCCGTACTTTTGTCGGCTGCATCTGTCCAGTTCACATCCGACACATATTCACCGGATGAATTACCTTTGTAGATGTCTCCCAGATCGCCGTCGTCACAAGCTGTAAATATTGCCAGTGCACCGCTTAACAACAAAGCTCTTTTTGATAATGATACTATATAGTTCTTCATATTATTATTCAGTTTTAATCTTCATTCGTTTCCGAAGCTACCCAACGGTGGGTGTACGTTCCAAACTCTGCATTGAAATAGAGGGTTACATCGGTTTTCACCGTAGCATAATAGACATTTCCCTGCTTTTCGCCCCATTGCAGTAATTCGTCGCAGAAACGGAAACTGTAATCCCATGGATCTGTGCCCAATGCCAGTTGATATAAATTATAATAGCTGTTGTCGGTAGTCAGATTCGGTTGCCCTTTATCTTTCTCCTTATGTCCCCAACGGTAGGTTGTTCCGTTGATTTCCATCTTAAAGCTATGACGGGTTTCACCGCTTCCTGCCCAACTTTCCGTTTGTTTCCGGGCAGTATAATTCTTCACACCCCATTTGCCATATCCCAGATAGTTGAAATCCTGTCTATACCCACCCGAATGGTTATAAAGATATACAGCTCCTATTTCATCGTAACTGATCGTTTGTTCACCCATATTGATGGTAATCCGGTAGATGCCTGATTGAGGAACCGTAACTGTATAGTCTTCACCATCATTACGCTCACGCAACACTCCGTTGTCGTCTACATAATAATAGCATTTGCGACCTTCTACAGTAGACATAAATATAAATGGCTGGTCGGCTTTCAATTGAGTGAAAGTCTGATAGATTCCTTCATTCTGACGGAGCATTTGTTGTGCTTCCGCTTCATCACCATCATCTTCCGTGCCCACGCCAGTGATATAAACCGGCTCGTTTTCAGAAGGCATATCATCAATGCCGTCCATCATAAAAATTACGAAATAACCTTCCAGACTACTAAGAGCCTGATCCAATCCGCAATAAGCACGCACCTTCCAACGCAGTGTGCCGTTGGTATTGCAACGGAATTTAGCCAGTTTACCTATTGTGTTTGCCTGATAATGGGTTAAAGTCAACTGCGATTCCAAACCGTTATTGTCAGAAAAGATCGTTTCTACCGGTTTGGTAAAGTCTCCCCCGATCGTATCAATCAATACTTCATAACGATATACTGTATTTCCGTGTTTCTCGGTAGGCGTCCATTTCAGAACAATATCCGTCAACGAAGCACCCGAAAGTACTACTCGCTCGCCACTAGCCATTGCATCCATTGTTCTAACAGGTTCAGGCGGAACAATCGGTTCATAATCATCCGGATCAAATCCCGGATTCAGTTTATTGTCACAAGCCGTCAGTCCGATAAGAAAAAACAGCAGGGCAAATTTGATTAGTTTTTTTGTTATCATATTGTTTCTCATATTATTATATTCCTAGTTTTAGTATGAATGAGGACATTCAATTGGTTCAAAGCGGCTCTTATCTCCATTATAAGTTGCAGGAAGTTCCGCTCCCCAGGCAGGTTTATTTTCGCTTATATTCTGCAAACAAACTTGCGCATCCAATCCGCTGCCGCCATTTCCCCAATTTTCAAAAACTGTAGTACCTCCGACACCTTTCGAGAATACCCAATATCCCATCAAGTCAGAGTGTTCTTCTGCATTAAGGATTTTGCACATATTCGCTTTAATTTCACTTTCGTCCAACGCTCTCTTCCACATCCGTGCCTGATAAACTTTGCAATATCCTACCCGATATGAATCTCCGGAACGTCCAATCAACAGTGCTTTATCATTTCCACCTACATCTGTCAGATTGAGAGATGAATTAGGGGCACAATCCTCATAAGAGTTATCTGCAGGAGTCAACGTTTCTCTCACCCCGTTTATATACATTTTATAAGCCTCTTTAGTACTTGATTTCGTTCCATCATATACAATGGCTATATGATACCATTTACCCGGAGTCTTACGTCCACCTTCCGAATCATCGCAATAAATAGTTTGCTGACTACGGAAACGGGGATCACTCTTACCATTAATTTTAGTGGCTATTTCAAAACGCGGATTCACATCCTTAGCTTCTGCACGAAGCAGGAATACACTTTCCAAACCTATAAACGATTGCATAGAACGAGTATAAGTCGGGTAGAACACAACCTCAAAAGTAAGCTGATTCATACTTTTCACCTCTGAATGTGATTCGGCATACTTTATTACCATTGATTGTAGCCGTCGCCACGTTTTCATCAAATGGCTTCACATAATAATCGCCATTACCGGAGGTGATACTCACCGTAATTTCGTCTCCTTGTAGTAGTGTCACCGAATTATTATCGACAACCAGATCTGTTGCCGGTTTCACTTCCTGTTCTTCTTTATCATCACTGCACGAACCCATAAAAAATGGAATGGTCAATGCTGAAAGAAATAAAAAACTAAGTTTCCTTTTCATTAGATTAAAGATTAATAAATTAATACTTTTCAAGTTTATCTACTTAAAAACTTCGATGAGACAAAGATAAAATCACTAAACTCTACCAAAAGAAAATTAACTATCCTTTTTTACCTTTTGGCACGGATATTTACTATATTAACACGGATATTTACTTCTTCTTTTTCTTTAAAAATTCCCGCCACAGGCTACTGCTGAACCTCTTCCAAATGTTTCATCCGAAACTCTTTTGGCGTGCACTCATACTTTTCACGGAACACCTTAAAGAAAGTAACTTTGTTCGAGAATCCCGAATCGAATACAATTTCATCAATCGTCTTTTTAGTGGTCAGCAATAAATCTTTCGCTATGTGCAAACGACATTCCTTAATCAGATCGGTCGGGCTATCCTCTCCTATCTCTTCCATCTTCCGATAAAGACTCCGGGGACTGATTGCCAGTCGATCGGCGATATAACGCGGAGTCAAATCTTTGTTCGTTATATTATCATTGATAATCTTCAAAACCGACTGAAGGAACTTCTTCGACTCTTTATGCGTCAACTTCCCGTCCGACTTTTCAAAAGAACTGATCGGCGAACTGAAATAATTTTTCAACACCTCTTTCCGTTCTATCACCTGACAGACAGAAATACGAAGATACTCCGCACTAAACGGTTTTGTGATATACATTTCCGCACCGGCAGAAAGGGCTTCCATCTGTTGTTCCATCTCGTGTCGTCCGGAAACCACAATAATAGGAATATGCGCCGTCTCTTTCACCGATTTAATCCGCCTGGTCAGTTCAATGCCACCCATTCCCGGCATCATGACATCACAGATAATCACATTCGGATAAACCTCATTCATCACCTGATCCAGCCGTTCAGGGTCTTGCAAGGTTACCACATTGAAGTCAGCCGAGAAGATTTCTCCAATAAACCATAGCATTTCGATTTCATCATCGACAACCAAAAGCGTAGGACGCATCTTATCAAACTCATACTGGGGAAGTTTCAGTATCGATTGAGTATCTATCTTAGGGATGTATTCCGCTGTGAGCCGCTTGGTTTCCACCACTCCGGTAGTCAGTTCCACGACCGGCAAGGTTAGTGTAAACATCACCCATCCGTCAGGAGTATTTTCCACTTTCAACGTACCATTCAGCAACTTTGCCATATTATAAGAGATGGCTAGCCCCAGTCCGTTCCGTGAAAAGTTCTTTTCATCCTGATTCTCGAAATTATCCAAAATGGCATACCGATTAAAAATATACTGAAAATCCTTTTCCTTGATGGTACTTCCTTCATTCGCTACACGAAGAGTCAGCATGTTTTCCCCGCTCGTATCCACTTCAATCTTGATACTTTGTCCGTCGGGAGTATATTTAAAGGCATTAGAAATCAGATTAATAATAATCGTATTCAGAAACCCTTTGTCCGAGTTCCACATCACCTGCTCGGGTATCTTGCTCAAGAAAGTGATGTTTCTGGATTTAGCCATTTCAACAAACGTTTTGGCTATTCCTTTCACAATGGAAGACACATTCAATGACTCAACCCGCACTTCCCTGTTTCCCGTTTCAATCCGACGGAATTCGATCAACTCATGAATCAGGTTGTTGAGACGCTCCGCATTCGTCTGAATCATCTGTACGTAGTCCACGACAAATTTACTAAGTCCCTTCGATGAAAGGATTCGTCCGCAAGGACCATAAATCAAAGTCAGCGGAGTACAAAATTCATGTGCGATATTAGTAAAGAAACGAAGTTTGGACTCAAAGACATTCTTTTGATGGCGTTTCTCTATCTCGTTCAGCAATTCCTGCTTTTTACGTTTGGAGCGCAGGATAAAGGAACGTATCAGCAAGGCTGCCAGTAAAAGCAGACACAGGGCATAAATCAAATAAGCCCACCAGGAAGCATACCACGGATCACCTATACGAATCACCAGAGAATAGACATCACTCTCTTTATCAAAGACACTATTGTAATATTTCACCAGTAAGGTATATTCGCCGGGAGCCATATTCGTAAAAGAGACTCCGCTTTCCGAACCATTGTTTACCCATTGGTCACTCAATCCTTTTAGTTTATAGAAATAGGTACAGTTATTACCATTCAGATAATCCACAGAGGCAAATGAAACAGAAAAGAAATTCTGGTCATACTGCAAATTCAAGACTTCAGTTTCTTTTTTCCGGGTGAGAAATTCGCCCAGATTGTATTGTTCACCGAAGATAGACAGCTTATCAAAATAAACAGGAGGCATATAAAGCTGCTCCGGACGGCCATCCGCCCGGATAGCTACGACTCCATTGATTCCGCCAAAGAACAGAGTACCAGTCTGGGAATCCCGAAAAGCGGCTCCGTCACTAAACTCTACCACCTTTAAACCATCTCCAAAACCGTATGAACGAAAGACATTCCTTTTCGTATCGAAATTGATTAATCCAAGATTGGTGCTCAACCAGAAGTCGTCGGACGAGTTTCTAAGAATTGCATGAATGGTATTATTCAGGAAACCATTCTTGGCATTGAAGAGCTGATAAGAGGTTTCCGATGTGTACTTTATCAATCCGTAGCTCGTTCCGAAAAGATAGTTATTGCTGCTGTCTTTACTGATAGCGAGAATATTATTCAGGGTCATGTTTTCGTATTTGTGAGTAGACACCGGTTCCAGGCCATTCGTCGTTTCGTTATAGCGGAATACCCCATATCCTTTATTGCCAAACAACAGGTTGGCTTCATTCTCCGCATAAATAGTAAAGAAATAGTTCGATCCCAGTTCGCCGTCATTGATGATGTAACGTTGCGCATCCACAATCACCGGATTGTCCGGTGTTCCGGCAATACGAGCTTTCACCACTCCCATGCCGACACTCACCAGCCACAGTTCGGAATCTGCTGTTTCGTAAATGTCATGGATGTATTTGAAATCTTCGTTACCGATCCGTATTGGTATACTCTTGATACGTTTTTCCCGATATGAATAATAAGTTAATCCTTCTTCGTCTCCTATCCAAAGCAAATTCCGGTGGCTCTTGGCAAAACAATAAACGGCATTACTACTCAAAGCACTATTAGAGGTAGTCAACACCTCCGCCCGACAGTCGGAGATGTTTTTATCGAATTCGTAATCATAGATTTTAAGAATTCCGTTTCCTTTGGTTCCCACCCAGAAAGTACGTTCATCATCAAGATAGATGGCACGCACGGGGCGTTCTATTTTCTCGGTATAATTGCTAAGCACCATTGATTTGATAGAATAAAGCGGGTTCGAATAAAGATAAACACCCTGCCCGTCGGTACCAATCCAAACAACATCCTGAAAACGGTCTTTCTTGAGACAGAATACACCGCTGTTGATAGGTAACGACTGAATTTGATAATGATTCGTCTCCTTCTGTTTCTCCAACAGCAGAATACCATCCATCAAAAAGCCCACAAAATAGCTGTTATGATAATGAACAATGGACGAAATTTTGCCACGTTCCTGTATTTCCTTACCCAGATTGGCAATAAATTCATTCTTCTGGGTCGGAATATGGAAAGCATAGAAATTAAATTCCTTATCTATATAATAAAGAGATTGCTCGTCATTGAAACAATAAATCAAGGAAGTCTGATAAATCAGGTTTGTTTTCTGGGGTAACAGGGTGATATCTCCCGATGCGGCTTCCTGCTGTATGTCATAACAGCGGTTGTATCCTTTCATGACTACCCACATCCGGTTGTTACCGTCGATAAAGAAGTTTACGATATCGGAAATCGGGATTCCCGTGATATTGATTTTCTTGAAGACTCCTTCTTTTTTATGATAATAATAGATGCAGTTACTATCCTGGATAATGAACAGATTGCCATGACTATCCTTATTCATAAAGAAGAGTTTCTGAAATTCATTATAGTGAGTGATTGTATTGGTTTTCCGGTTCAAACGGTTCAGCCCATAGTAGGTTTGAATCCAGTAAATATCTTCGCCCGTATACACAATATTGTCAATCAGATTACCAGATAAGTAATCCTCCTTGTCACGAGTCTTAAATTCCTCAATCTCCTGTCCATCATAAATATTCAGTCCGTCGCAGGTCCCGATCCACATCAATCCACGCTCATCCTGGCACAGAGATGTAATCGAACTATTAGACATATACTCTTTATCTGCAACTTGCTTCAAATTATAAGCATAAGCGTTATGTATCAACAGATTAAGAAAAAAGAATAGAATAAAAACCAACTGTTTTCCCATAGTGTATTATTCTTAGATTTGCTATATGACAAAGGTAAACAAAAAAACATTCCGAGCTTTTTTTTGGCCGGAATATAAGTAAAGCTCCGTGCCAGAGTAGTTAATTTCAGCGACAAGAAACGATTTAGCCCCTCTATTACTAGAAGCACATTCCTTTTCTCCCTATTTTCGTCGTAGAAATTATTTTCAAATCTATAAATTCATTTGTTCATGAAAACACATTTTTCATTTAAACACTTGCTATTTCTTGGAGGTGCCGTGTTGTACAGCCTGCAATCTTCTGCCGTTAAGAATCCGGTAGACTATGTCAGCACACTGGTAGGCACTCAGTCCAAGTTTGAACTGTCTACCGGAAACACGTATCCGGCTACGGCATTGCCGTGGGGAATGAATTTCTGGACACCTCAGACCGGTAAAATGGGAGACGGTTGGGCGTACACGTATGATGCCGACAAAATCCGGGGATTCAAACAAACACATCAGCCCAGTCCCTGGATGAACGACTACGGGCAGTTTGCCATCATGCCTATCACCGGCGGACTGGTATTCGACCAAGACCGACGTGCCAGTTGGTTCTCTCACAAAGCGGAAGTTGCCAAACCTTATTATTATAAGGTATACCTTGCCGACCATGATGTAACAACCGAGCTTGCTCCTACGGAGCGTGCCGTCATGTTCCGTTTCACGTATCCGGAGACAAAGAATGCCTACGTGATTGTAGACGCTTTCGACAAAGGTTCTTATGTGAAAGTGATTCCGGAAGAAAACAAGATTATCGGCTATTCAACCAAGAATAGCGGCGGTGTGCCGGAAAACTTCAAAAACTATTTCGTGATTCAATTCGACAAACCGTTCACATTCGTTTCCACAGTTTTCGAAAACAACATTCTTCCGAATGAAACAGAAGCAAAAGGAAACCACACAGGGGCCGTGATCGGATTCGCCACGAAAAAGGGAGAAATCGTACACGCACGTGTTGCTTCCTCCTTTATCAGCCCCGAACAGGCGGAGTTGAATCTCAAAGAGCTTGGCAAAAACAGTTTCGACCAACTGGTAGCGAACGGAAGAGAGATTTGGAACCGTGAAATGAGTAAAATAGAGATAGAAGACGATAATATCGATAATTTACGTACCTTCTATTCCTGTTTATACCGTTCCATGCTTTTTCCACGCAGTTTCTACGAGATAGATGCTAAGGGACAAGTCATGCATTACAGCCCCTACAACGGCGAAGTGCGTCCCGGTTATATGTTTACCGACACCGGATTCTGGGACACGTTCCGCTGCCTGTTCCCTTTCCTCAACCTGATGTATCCGTCAATGAATCAAAAGATGCAGGAGGGACTAGTAAATACTTACAAGGAAAGCGGTTTCCTGCCGGAATGGGCCAGCCCGGGACATCGGGATTGTATGGTAGGCAACAACTCGGCTTCCGTAGTGGCCGACGCTTACATCAAAGGGTTGCGCGGGTATGATATCGAAACTCTTTGGGAAGCATTGAAACATGGAGCAAATGCACATCTTCGCGGGACTGCTTCAGGTCGTCTCGGTTACGAATCTTACAACCAACTGGGATATGTTGCCAACAATATCGGCATAGGACAAAACGTTGCACGTACATTGGAGTATGCTTACAACGACTGGGCAATTTATACATTAGGCAAGAAACTCGGTAAACCGGAGAGCGAAATCGACATTTATAAGAAACACGCGCTGAACTACAAAAATGTCTATCACCCGGAACGCAAACTGATGGTTGGCAAAGACAACAAAGGCGTATTCAATCCGAATTTCGATGCAGTGGACTGGAGCGGTGAATTTTGCGAAGGGAATAGCTGGCACTGGAGCTTCTGCGTATTCCACGACCCGCAAGGACTTATCAACCTGATGGGAGGCAAGAAAGAATTCAACGCGATGATGGATTCCGTCTTTGTCATCCCGGGTAAACTGGGAATGGAAAGCCGCGGCATGATTCACGAAATGCGTGAAATGCAAGTAATGAACATGGGGCAATATGCGCACGGCAATCAGCCTATTCAGCACATGGTATATCTCTACAACTATTCGAGCGAGCCCTGGAAAGCTCAATACTGGATACGTGAGATTATGAACAAACTATATACCGCCGGTCCCGACGGTTATTGCGGTGACGAAGACAACGGACAGACTTCCGCCTGGTATGTATTCTCCGCACTCGGTTTCTATCCGGTTTGCCCGGGAACGGATGAATATATCATAGGAACCCCGCTCTTCAAATCAGCGAAGTTACATTTGGAGAACGGAAAGACCATCACAATCAAGGCAGATAACAACCAGCTTGACAACCGCTACATCAAGGAAATGAAAGTAAACGGGAAATCACAAACCCGTAATTTCCTTACACATGACCAGCTGATTAAAGGTGCTAATATTCAATTTCAAATGAGCCCCGTGCCCAATAAACAACGGGGAACCACAGAAAAAGATGTACCTTACTCTCTTTCGTTTGAATAAAATATTGTACTTTTGGAGATCAATGAATTATCTACCAAACAAACTATAAAAACATGAAACTGAAAAACCTTTTACTAATTGCCCTTGTTGCGATCGTCTTTTGCGGTTGTCAAAGTAACTATCAGCCTACTTCTATCACCGTTGCCTCCTACAATTTGAGAAACGCCAACGGTGGCGATTCAATCAACGGAAACGGTTGGGGACAACGTTACCCGGTCATTGCCCAAATAGTGCAATACCACGATTTCGATATTTTCGGCACGCAGGAGTGCTTTATTCATCAACTGAAAGATATGAAAGAAGCATTACCCGGTTATGATTATATCGGTGTAGGCCGCGACGACGGCAAAGAGAAAGGTGAACATTCTGCTATTTTCTATCGCACAGACAAGTTTGACGTGATAGAGAAAGGTGATTTCTGGTTATCGGAAACTCCCGACGTGCCGAGCAAAGGATGGGATGCCGTGTTGCCGCGTATTTGCAGTTGGGGACACTTCAAATGCAAAGATACCGGCTTCGAATTCCTTTTCTTCAACCTGCACATGGACCATATCGGCAAGAAAGCACGCGTGGAAAGTGCGTTCCTCGTACAGGACAAGATGAAAGAACTTGGCAAAGACAAAGAGCTTCCAGCTATCCTGACGGGAGACTTCAATGTCGACCAGACCCACCAGTCTTATGATGCTTTTGTGAGCAAAGGGGTGTTGTGCGACTCTTACGAGAAGGCCGGCTTCCGCTATGCTATCAACGGCACGTTCAACGACTTCGACCCGAACAGCTTTACGGAAAGCCGTATCGACCATGTATTCGTTTCTCCGTCTTTCCATGTGAAAAGATATGGTGTGCTGACTGATACTTACCGCAGCATCGTAGGCAAGGGAGAAAAGAAGCAGGCGAACGATTGCCCGGAAGAAATCGACATCAAGGCTTATCAGGCGCGCACTCCTTCAGACCATTTCCCCGTAAAGGTGGAACTGGAGTTCGACCAGCGTCAGCAGAAATAATCTTTGTATCTAATTATAACCTGAAAGTTTCACCACACAACCCGATATTCCTATGAGAAATATATGTTTTGTAGCCTGTATGTTATTTTGCCTTACCTCCGCAGTGGGAAAGACACCGGGAAATACCCGTTATCTTTCTATTGCCGACTCAATTCTATCTAATGTATTGAATCTCTATCAGACGAATGACGGACTACTAACAGAAACGTATCCTGTCAATCCCGACCAAAAAATTACTTATCTGGCGGGCGGAACGCAGCAGAACGGAACGCTGAAGGCTTCTTTTCTATGGCCGTATTCCGGAATGATGTCGGGTTGTGTGGCTTTATACAAAGCGACCGGAAACAAGAAGTACAAAAAGATTCTCGAGAAAAGAATTCTACCGGGGATGGAGCAGTATTGGGATAACAGCCGCTTGCCGGCCTGTTATCAGTCATACCCCACCAAGTACGGGCAGCACGGGCGTTATTATGACGATAACATCTGGATTGCACTGGATTACTGCGATTATTACCAACTGACTCACAAGCCTGCATCTTTGGAAAAAGCCGTTGCATTGTATCAATATATCTACAGTGGATGGAGCGATGAGATAGGCGGTGGCATCTTTTGGTGTGAACAGCAGAAGGAAGCGAAGCATACTTGTTCCAATGCACCGTCTACTGTGCTCGGTGTCAAGTTGTACCGGCTGACGAAGGATGCCAAATACCTCGAAAAAGCAAAAGAGACGTATGCCTGGACGAAAAAGCATCTGTGCGACCCTACCGACCATCTTTACTGGGATAACATCAACCTGAAAGGGAAAGTTTCCAAAGAGAAGTACGCCTACAACAGTGGACAGATGATTCAGGCGGGTGTATTGCTCTATGAGGAAACGGGAGATGAACAGTATTTGCGCGATGCACAGCAGACAGCCGCAGGAACTGATGCTTTTTTCCGCACAAAAGCCGACAAGAAAGACCCGACTGTCAAAGTGCATAAAGACATGGCCTGGTTTAACGTGATCTTATTCAGAGGACTGAAAGCTCTGTATAAGATTGACAAGAATCCGGCGTATGTCAATGCGATGGTGGAAAATGCGCTTCACGCCTGGGAAAACTACCGGGATGAAAACGGATTATTAGGCAGGGATTGGTCGGGACATAACAAGGAGCAGTATAAATGGCTGCTCGACAATGCCTGTCTTATTGAATTCTTTGCAGAGATTTAACACTTCTTCTCCGCAACACTTTCATAATCAATACTAATCAACAAAAAAAGACTATTACCATGAATATAACTAAAGCCTTTTGTTTGTCCATAGCACTCTTGGGTGCTAGCAATATGCAGGCTATAACGAACAGTGATTTTGTCATCCAACAAGATAATACCCAAATCAACAACTATCAGACGAACCGTCCGGAAGCATCGAAACGTCTGTTTGTCTCGCAAGCTGTGGAACAACAGATTGCGCATATCAAGCAACTGCTGACGAATGTCCGCTTGGCATGGATGTTCGAAAACTGTTTCCCGAACACACTGGATACTACTGTTCATTTTGACGGTAAAGATGATACGTTTGTTTATACGGGTGACATTCACGCCATGTGGTTGCGCGATTCGGGTGCACAAGTATGGCCTTACGTGCAACTTGCCAACAAAGACGCGAAACTGAAAAAAATGCTGGCCGGCGTTATCAAACGTCAGTTCAAGTGTATCAATATCGACCCGTATGCCAATGCTTTCAACATGAATTCCGAAGGCGGCGAATGGATGAGCGACCTTACGGACATGAAGCCCGAACTGCACGAACGTAAATGGGAAATCGACTCGCTCTGTTATCCTATCCGTCTCGCTTATCATTACTGGAAGACGACGGGAGACGCCAGTATATTCTCCGACGAATGGCTTACAGCCATCGCCAAGGTTTTGAAAACGTTTAAGGAACAGCAACGAAAAGAAGATCCGAAAGGTCCTTATCGTTTCCAACGCAAAACGGAACGTGCACTCGATACGATGACCAACGACGGCTGGGGTAATCCTGTAAAGCCGGTCGGACTGATTGCTTCTGCTTTCCGTCCTTCGGATGATGCTACAACTTTCCAGTTCCTCGTTCCGTCCAACTTCTTTGCTGTAACTTCATTGCGCAAAGCTGCCGAGATTCTGAATACAGTCAACAAGAAACCTGATTTAGCTAAAGAATGTACTACACTGTCGAACGAAGTGGAAGCAGCCCTGAAAAAGTATGCGGTTTACAATCATCCGAAATATGGCAAAATCTATGCTTTCGAAGTAGATGGTTTCGGCAACCAACTGTTAATGGATGATGCCAATGTGCCGAGTCTCATTGCCCTGCCTTATCTTGGAGATGTGAAAGTGAACGATCCTATTTATCAGAATACCCGTAAGTTTGTATGGAGCGAAGATAATCCTTACTTCTTCAAAGGTACTGCCGGTGAAGGAATTGGCGGTCCGCACATCGGATATGACATGATTTGGCCCATGAGTATTATGATGAAAGCATTCACCAGTCAAAACGACGCAGAAATCAAGACCTGCATCAAAATGCTAATGGATACGGATGCCGGAACAGGGTTCATGCATGAATCTTTCCACAAGAACGACCCGAAGAACTTTACTCGTTCCTGGTTTGCATGGCAAAATACGCTGTTCGGAGAACTAATCCTAAAACTCGTGAATGAAGGAAAGGTAGACTTGCTGAATAGTATCCAATAGTCTTCTATTATGTTTTTATTGTATTCCCGCTTATGAGATAACTGTTTCTAACCTTGAAGCTTACGCTTCCAAAGTAGTTTCAAGGTTGAAGAACTTTAGTTTCACGCCTTTGAAACCACAGTTTCAAGTAAGAGAAACTAGAGTTTCCCGCTGACGAAACAAAAGTTTCAAGCAATAGAACTTTTAGTTTCAAGTACTGAAGCTCTCTCTTCCGTAATAGTCTGATAATCCTTGAATACCGCTCCGGATAGAGAAATAAGTACCCACATAGCAGAGAAACAATAAAATCCTTGCTTTCAACAAAGTGACAGCAAAGTTGTCGTCACCTTGCCGTCACATCATGCTGTCACACTGCAGTATATTTATAATCAATCATTTATACCCAATCAGGTGACAGATGACAGCATTTTATTTATTTTCCAATTTATATGTAGGGAGTATATGACTCCTAAAAAATAAATGACCCATATAATATGAACAATATGAAATCAACTTTTTTATTCCTACTTACTACAACCATGATGACCTGTACTGCCTACGGACAGTCTTCCAATCATAAAGAGAACAAATTACCCGATTGGGCTTTCGGTGGTTTCGAACGTCCAAAGAATGTCAATCCGGTAATATCTCCTATAGAAAACACTAAGTTTTACTGTCCATTGACCAAAGATTCTATTGCGTGGGAATCGAACGATACATTCAATCCGGCTGCTACACTCTACAATGGTGAGATTGTCGTGTTATACCGTGCAGAGGATAAATCAGGTGTCGGTATCGGACACCGGACTTCCCGCCTCGGTTATGCCACTTCTACCGACGGCACACATTTCCAACGGGAAAAGACTCCTGTATTCTATCCGGATAATGATTCACAAAAAGAGTTGGAATGGCCCGGCGGCTGCGAAGACCCACGAATTGCCGTAACCGATGACGGATTATATGTAATGATGTACACCCAATGGAATCGCCATGTACCTCGCCTGGCAGTAGCGACCTCCCGCAACCTAAAAGACTGGACAAAACACGGTCCTGCTTTTGCCAAAGCATTTGATGGAAAGTTCTTCAACCTGGGTTGTAAGTCCGGCTCTATCCTGACCGAAGTTGTTAAAGGGAAACAGGTTATCAAGAAAGTCAACGGGAAATACTTTATGTACTGGGGAGAGGAGCATGTATTCGCAGCTACTTCCGATGACTTAATCCACTGGACACCGATTGTCAACATTGACGGCTCCCTAAAAAAGCTGTTTTCTCCCCGTGACGGCTACTTCGACAGCCATCTCACCGAATGTGGGCCTCCAGCTATCTACACTCCGAAAGGAATTGTCCTTCTTTATAATGGTAAGAACCATTCAGGAAGAGGTGACAAACGCTATACCGCCAATGTCTATGCTGCCGGACAAGCACTCTTCGACGCCAATGATCCTACCCGCTTTATCACCCGTCTCGATGAACCGTTCTTCCGTCCGATGGATAGCTTTGAAAAGAGTGGGCAATATGTGGATGGAACCGTATTTATAGAAGGAATGGTCTACTTCAAAAACAAATGGTATTTGTATTATGGTTGTGCTGACTCCAAAGTAGGAGTAGCCGTTTATGATCCGAAACGACCGGCAAAGGCTGATCCGCTTCCATAGTTATAAAAATAGTCTTGATTACATTCTTTTTTAAAGGAAAGATGTAATCAGGACTAACTTATTTCTTAAAACTATATTCCCCAAAACGGCTGAAAACAGTAAGTTCTTGTTAAGGATTTGCTTTTCAGCCGTTTCTAGTATAAAATAAAGCTTTCCGAAGCAGAATTAAATGCTACAATCGGAAAGCCTTATAATACCTATTGAAAACTGAATTGAATATTGAGAACCAGCTTTATTCTTTCATTGTCGGAGGCTTCTTCCTCCTTTCAACAATTAGCTGTCTTTTATAAGTAAGCCATCTTTATCCATTTATCTTATTCAAAACAACCGGTCTGTTTGCCGGAGCCTTACCAAAATTCTTATTAGGCTTTTTCCCCATTACAAACTTCAATGTGCTGCCATTTATTATATCCTGATAAGTGATATAACTCTTATCATAAGGCTTGCCATTCAAATACACTTTCTGGATATAGATATTTTCTTTGCTGTTATTGGGTGCTTCTACAGTAAAAGTGTTACCACCACGTACCTTCATTTCTACTTTCTTAAAACAAGGGCTACCGAAAACAAATACACCATCCGACGGGTTCACCTGATAGAGTCCCATAGATGAAAGAAGATACCAGGCAGACATTTGGCCACAATCCTCATTACCGATGATACCGTCCGGCTGGTCTGTGTAAAAATCGCTCATGATAAAACGAACCTTTTCCGCCGTTTTCCATTGTTCACCGGCATACGCGTAAAGATAAGCAACATGATGGCTCGGTTCATTTCCATGTGCATATTGTCCGATCAATCCGGTTATGTCGCTCGATGCTTCTTCCCCCATACTGTCGGTATTGGTAAAGAAACCATCAAGCTTCGTTGTAAAAGGTTTGTCACCTTCAAACAAGGCAATCAGCCCATAGGGGTCTTGTGGAGCAAAGAAAGTATATTGCCATCCGTTTCCTTCACAGAAATCTCCAACAGTATGGATGGAACGTGCCGGATCGTAAGGAGTACGCCAAGAGCCGTCTTCCAGTTTCGGACGAATGAAATGGATAGAAGAATCAAAATAGTTCTTGTAATAATGAGCACGTTTTGAGAATGTTTCAGCATCTTCTGTCTTTCCCATCTTACGTGCCATAGCGGCAATTCCCCAGTCGTCCACTGCATACTCCATGGCTATGGAAGTAGCTTCATGAACTTTGTCGGCAGGGATATAGCCTTTTTTGACTACATAAGGTACTCCTTTCTGCTTTTCATAAGTAGCTGTAGCTATCATTGCTTGCAATGCTTCTTCCGCATCGAACCCGGTAAATCCTTTCAGATATGCATCGGCAATCACCGGCACGGAGCTATACCCCGGCATCTGATCGGTCTCTCCACTCATCAAAGGCCAGATAGGGAGTTTGTCCTGCTGACGATAGATGGAAATCATCGAATTGACTACATGGTCAACCATTTCAGGTTGAGTAATAGTCATCAAAGGATTTAATGCACGGTAGGTATCCCATAAAGAAAGAGTCGTATAGTTGGCTTTCTTCGGGTCTGTGTAAATCATGTCATTCATCCCTCTATACTCTCCATTCACATCGCAAAAAAGCGTAGGGGCAATCATAGTATGATAATGGGCGGTATAGAATACACGTTTGGAAGCCTCATCATCAGTCTCTACTGTCATCTTCTCCAGTTGCTTATTCCATCGGTCGGCACTCATATCCACCACCTTATCAAAATCCCAGTGAGTAAGTTCGGATTGCAGGTTCATCGCTGCGTTGTCACAGCTGACAGAAGAAAGAGCGACTTTTATCTTCACTTCTTTCACGTTGCCAAAAGTAAGGACACTCTTCACCGATGCCACTTTCAGTTGGTCCCAAGGTTGCGGAGCATTATCGTCATAGGCAGTAAACTGCTCTATCTTCTTATCACTTTTCAACACAAAATAAACTTTGCGGGAAGGACTCCAGCCTCTCACATAACGATAACCCTCTACTGTATAATCATCTACCTTACGGATATAGCTGTCGTAAGCATTCGATCCGTTTCCTTCACGTAAGTCGATTAATATGGAAGCCGGTTTTCCTTCAGGATAAGTATAACGATGGAAGCCTACACGATCTGTAGCTGTCAACTCGGCTTTGATATTGTAACGGTCGAGAAGCAAAGAGTAATATTCGGGACGGGCGATTTCATTCGCATGAGAATATCTGGAAGCATACCCATCACGTATATCATCCTGATTGCCTCTGGGAGTACGGATCTCATTCAATGGCATGATGAGAATATCACATAAGTCAGTACAGCCCGTACCGCTCAAATGGGTATGTGAAAAGCCAATTAAAATACTATCGGAATAATGATAACCCGAGCACCAGTCCCAACCTTTATGGATATTGGTAGGACCCAGCTGTACCATTCCATACGGAACACTCGTCCCAACAAAGACGTGTCCATGATAACCGGATCCGATATACGGATCGACGTACTGCAATAATCCTTCACTTTTTGAATAGTTCTGTTGCGCTACTCCATTTCCCGCTGCAAGCAAGACACAAGAAGTAAGTGCAAGTAGTTTAAATGCCTTCATTCGTATTTTTCTTTGGTATGATTGAAAATTATAGTTAGCGAATGATGCAAATATACTACCTATTTAGGAATTAACTAACTGTCGCTAGAGTTTACAAGAAAAATGGCAGGCAGGTTTACTCTTTTGGCAAGTTCCAACCACAGATTTACACGGTTTTCCACAGAAAAACTGCGTACCGTCTACTAAATAACATAATAAATGAATCTGTGGAAATCCGTGTTAATCTATGGCGAATCCTTTCCATAAATTCCCTTCGGGAAGAGGAGCTTCAAGCTCTATCAGTTCTTTGGAGACAGGATGTATGAATCTCACTCTCCGGGCATGCAGGCAAATACTCCCGTCCGGATTGGAGCGTGGAGAACCATACTTCAAATCTCCCTTGATAGGACATCCCATTTTTGCCAATTGACAACGGATCTGATGATGCCGTCCGGTTTTTAAATCGACTTCGAGCAAATAGTAATTCTCCGAATGACCGATCAACCGGTAATGCAAGATCGCTTTCTTGCTGTTCGGCACCTCCTTGTCGTATGCATAACTCTTATTCTGCTTTTCATTGCGCACAAGGAAATGCACCAGTTCACCCTCCGGTTCTTTCGGCGCATTTTTCACGACTGCCCAATAAGTCTTTTTCACCTCACTGGTGCGAAACATTTCGTTGAGCCTTGTTAATGCCTTACTCGTTTTGGCAAAAATAACAAGACCGCTTACGGGGCGGTCCAACCGGTGTGTCACACCGAGGAAAACATTTCCGGGTTTCTGATACTTCTCTTTCAGATACTGTTTTACAGTCTCCGAAAGCGGCGTATCCCCCGTCTTGTCTGCCTGGACAATCTCGGAAGCGGTCTTGTTGACTACAATGATATGGTTGTCTTCGTATACAACAGTCATTCTGTTCGATTACATATTCATACCACCATCTACCTGAATCACCTGACCTGATACATAAGAAGACATATCAGAAGCCAGGAAGGTAGCGATGTTTGCCACATCTTCAGGAGTACCACCACGACGCAAAGGAATTTTCTTTGCCCATTCAGCTCTTACTTCGTCAGAAAGAGCAGCTGTCATGTCTGTCAGGATGAATCCCGGAGCGATAGCGTTGGCACGGATGCCGCGAGAGCCCAACTCTTGTGCGATAGACTTAGCCAATGCAATCATACCTGCTTTGGAAGCAGCATAGTTAGCCTGTCCTGCATTTCCGTGAACACCTACAACAGAGGCCATATTGATAATGCTACCAGCTTTTTGACGCATCATGATAGGTGTACAAGCATGGATGAAGTTAAATGCTGACTTCAGGTTCACGTTGATTACCATATCCCATTGCTGTTCGCTCATGCGCATCATCAAACCGTCACGAGTGATACCGGCATTGTTTACCAATATATCGATCCGTCCGAAGTCCTTGTGGATTTCTTCAACGACCTTTGCAGTATCTTCAAAGTTAGCCGCGTTAGAAGCGTAACCTTTGGCTTTCACGCCCATTGCTTCCAATTCTTTAGCTGTATTTTCTGCATTTTCGTCAATGACAAGGTCAGTAAATGCGATGTTTGCGCCTTCGGCAGCAAACTTAAGAGCGATAGCCTTACCAATACCGCGAGCAGCACCGGTTACAATGGCTGTTTTTCCGTCTAATAATCCCATACTAAAAGTTATTTAATTAAATTTCTGTTCTATGCAGTGCGCCAAACACAATGTTGGACACATATCTATTTCTTGTATCTTCATCCAGATGTGCACCTATATGGCCTCGAATATAAGGAACTTCAATTCCTTTCACACAATAATGTATCAAGTCGGCAGTCATCTCCACATCGTCAATATGGAAAACTCCTTTTGCCTGTCCTTCCAGAAGAACAGCTTTAAAGAGCTGGACTTCCTTTGCATCAAACTTCTTGCGAACTTTTTCCACCCGCCATATATCACGGAAGAAATAAGCACGCAGTGTTCCGTTTCGATAGACGACCTCTTTTACTGCGTCCAACCGGGTATATATCATCTCCAACAATTTCTCGTCCGGTGAGATATTTTTCTCGGCCACCCGCTTCATCATATCCGACAGAATATCCAATTCCGATTCCACAACAGCCAAATAAATTTCATCCTTACTTTTAAAATAAGTATAGAGCGTTCGTCTACCTTTTTTAGAAGCAAGAGCGATATCATTCATAGTTGTGTTTTCTACTCCCATCTTCGCAAAAAGCTGACGGGCTACATCTACTAATTTGGCTTTTGTCTTGGATACGGTCATAGGTTACAAATTGCACATTGCTGAATATTTTGAGCAAAAGTAATTCTTTTCTTGGAAATGCACAAATTGTTTGCAGGCATATTTGTAACAGGTTGGAAATAAGTTGCAATTACAGAGAATAACCTTTCAAGAACACAAATTAAGAACAGAATTTAAGAACCAGTTTTAAGAACAAAGTTATGGGAAGGCAAATTTTCATTAACCAAATGCAATGCAATTTCAATTTAAGACAACCCAAAGCAAATAAACCAACCAATATATATTTGGTTGTATATCTCAATAACAAACAAGTAAAGCTCTCAACGGGAGTTAAAGTATATCCAGAACACTGGAATATAAGAAAACAACAAGCGTATGTCAACGCACGTTTGTCAAAATTAGATAACAATAATAATACTATAGCTAATGATAGATTATCAGAGCTAAAAGATATGTTCTTAGAATTTAAGCATTATCTTTGTGAACACCCTACTGATATTGAAAATAGTATAACCATATTAAGAACACGCATATATAAAAATACAATGACTACAGAAATTAAGAAGAAGTCAGCAACGACTGTAATGAAAGAAATTATAGATGCTAAACAGGCAGCATCTAGTACTAAAGAACAACAAAAATTAAATGTTGGCAAATTTGAGAGGTATCTAAAAGAAAATAATATCTCTGACACTTGGGAATCCATGAATTTAAACACCTTTGAGAGCTATCAAAAATATTTAGTTGATAATGGAAGAGGTAGTGTAACAATAAGGAATATCATTCAGAATACTCTATTTCCGTTATTGAAGAAAGTTAGTAAAAGAGTGGATATTCCCTTCACGTGGTATGATAGCAACTTGAACAGCTTTGAATTTGTAAAAGATGAATCTAATAAAGAGCTAGCCAGTAATAAAAAAGTCACATTAACAGAAGAACAACTAAAACAATTATATGATTACCCAATAACAGGAACAGAATTACAAGTAAGAAAACGTACTGAAATAAGAGATTTATTCGTACTGCAATGTTTAGTTGGTCAGCGTGTTGGAGATATGCAGAAATTCTTCAATGGCGATAACGAAAAAGATGAAGAGGAAGATACAATATCTATAATACAGCAAAAGACAAAAGCAAGAGCTATAATACCATTAACCCCATTGGCAAAAGAAATCATATCTAAATATCAAAACACCGAACTGAAATATTATAAACCAAGCAACTCCAATCTAAATGCAGAGTTAAGAATAATTGCAGAAGAAGCAGGTTTAAATATTCCAATCACTTTTGAAGATAAGGATGGCAAACAAGTAAAACCTTTATTTGAATTAGTCCATACCCATACGGCTAGACATACATTCATTACTATAATGTGTAGAAGGGATATTCCTAAAGAAACCATAATAATAGCAACAGGACATGAAGATACAAAGATGATTGATAAAGTATATTCCCATTTAAGCAATAAGGATAAAGCCCAAAAGGTATCTACCGCTTTTAAGAAAAAATTAGATGGTGATATTTTTAGTATGGGCAAGGTGGAGACAAATTCTCTTAATGAAGCGAAGCCTACGAACGATGCAACTAATAATATCACCTTCGATACTTTGCTAGACACTCAATTTTTTGCGTCTAAAATCAATAAAGCTGTTGAACTACAATCACAGGTAGGTCACTTGAAGGATGGGAAACTGTGTAGCTATGACAATGAAATCACGTCTCTTATAAGCGAGATAGAAAAATTCTCCCAATCTTCCACTTCTGATTCTGATGTGGCAAAACAATATGTGAAACAGTTATCTGTCTGGAAGCTGTCAGACTTACATGACTGTTTTAGAGAAATGATTATCAAGTGTGTTAAGATTGGTATCAGTAAGGATGCAATTATGCAGTTTATCAATAAAGCACTGGAAATAGGCTTGTTGGATAAGGAAAGATTCACCAATATAAAAGAAATCACTACAGCCTTATTGGATAAAAGGAATCAGGGCTGACAAGCTTTTTTGGAAATCAAGGCTTCTGGTAAGCCTGAACATCATATTCTCCCCGAACAGCTACGGTTAAGGGGAGAATTTTTGCTTTATTGCATCCTCAACTCAAATATTCCACAATTTCGACTTGTCGTTTGGTGATGCGGTCGGGACTTTATACCTTTGCAATGTGATTGAAAGTCAGAAATGACCGAGTTTCTCGTCACCCAGATTCACCACTACAAACCTAAATCTACTTCAAATGAAAGAACTGACCTACGCAGACATTCGTAAAGTGGCACTAGAGCACGGTATCAAGGACACAAGGCTGCACATTGGACTTTGGGCTACTGACCGATACATCAAAAAGCGCAAAATGGTTCATGGCAAGACCTACACAATCTACCTGCCATATCATAAGCCGGAGCAGAAACAGTTTTAAGTCCTAGACCTACTTTCAACTATTAAACAGAGTACACCATTGTCAACTAATCATCTAATTAGTAGCACTATCTACTAATGTGCTTACTAATACAGCAAAGTTATGTGCTGAAGTATTGATATTACCAGATTATAAAGGTGTGCTTATTCCCCCCTTTAGCGGTGTGCTTAATCCCCTTTTGGAGCGTGCTTATTCACCCCCTGTCTACACTCCTAGATACTACACTCCATACAGCCATACTGTAAAGTTCTGACGAACTTTCAGTAGGTGGGATAAGTAGGATATATAAATCAATAATATATGTGGCATTATAATAATAATTTATATGAGAAACTAAGCGAACTAAGGAAAGTGAACAGACTAAGTTCCACTAAAATGAGATTCTTGTTAAAGACCAATCAGATTATTTTGATTAACCATATTGAGCGTTTGCCTTATGA
>CDTY01046591.1_pt1 | contig 30594 bp, 25 predicted proteins | sample 557731 | NCBI WGS metagenome assembly CDTY01 (sample SAMEA3182101, study PRJEB8094) | gut metagenome | biome: human; feature: gut; material: Stool; isolation source: human stool | place: Canada | collected 2013-02-12
GTCAAGCTCAAGCTCTACAAGGGCAACATGATCACCTCCTCCATCACCTCTCCCTGCAGCCTGTACTCCGAGAACCTGGTGACCTTCAACGAGAGCGACTACAACCAGGCCGACGCCACCGGCTTCATCAACCTGTGGGGCCTGCCCGACACCGTGCTGGCACTGCGGGAGCAGGGCAAGCTGTAAGCCAAAAGACAGCGTACACAGGGTGCGCCCCGGCGCCCCCCTTCGGATCAAGAAAAACGCGATGCGGGACGGAGAGTATCTTCGCCCCGCGTCTGCGATAAAAGGAACGGCGCGACTGGCCATGGAGGCTCTGTCCGCTGCCGGTGTGAGCGGCGCCTGAGCCCCCACCGGCGCGGATTTCGCAGCCGCCTGTAAGGAGACATGACAATGACTGGACATACGCATTTTTTGAAGCTCCTGGACTTTACCCCCGCTGAAATTCAGGAGTTTTTGGACACCGCCGCAGACCTGAAGGCCAAGAAAAAGGCCGGCGTGCCCCACAAGCTGCTGGAGGGCAAGAACGTGGCCCTCATCTTTGAAAAGACCTCCACCCGCACCCGCTGCGCCTTTGAGGTGGCCGCCCAGGATCTGGGCATGGGTTCCACCTACCTGGGGCCCACTGGGTCCCAGATCGGTGTCAAGGAGTCTATCGCCGACACCGCCCGGGTGCTGGGCCGGATGTATGACGGCATCGAGTACCGGGGCTTCGGCCAGGAGATCGTGGAGGAACTGGCCAAGTACGCCGGCGTGCCGGTGTTCAACGGCCTGACCAACGAGTTCCACCCCACCCAGATCCTGGCGGACTTCCTGACCATCCAGGAGCACTTCGGCAAGCTCAAGGGCATCAAGCTGGTGTACATGGGCGACGCCCGGTACAACATGGGCAACTCTTTGATGGTGGGCTGCGCCAAGATGGGCATGCACTTTGTGGCCTGCGCCCCCAAGGCCTATTTCCCCGACCAGGCCCTCATCGACACCTGCCAGACCATCGCCGCCGAGACCGGCGCGGTGCTGGAGTTCATCGAGGACCCCATGACCGCCACCAAGGGCGCCGACGTGATCTACACCGATGTGTGGGTCTCCATGGGCGAGCCCGTGGAGGTCTGGGCCGAGCGCATCGCCGCCCTGGGCCCCTATCAGGTGACCCAGGCGCTCATGGACAACGCCGGTCCCCAGTGCAAGTTCATGCACTGCCTGCCCGCCTATCACGATCACAAGACCAAAGTGGGCAAGGAGATGGGCGAGAAGTTCGGCCGTGACGCCATGGAGGTCACCGACGAGGTCTTTGAGGGCCCCGCCTCCATCGTCTTTGACGAGGCTGAAAACCGGATGCACACCATCAAGGCCGTCATGGCGCTGCTGATGCAGTAAACGCGACCCCTGGAGGGAAGACCTCCGTTTTTGATGAGGGAAGTCCCCGCCGCGCAAGCGGCGGGGACTTCCTTTTTGCCCGGGAAAAGCTTCCAAACCCTTGGGCGGCAAGGAGGGCAACCGGCAGTTGACAGAGGGAAACCCGCCGGCGATTGCCAAAGGAGGACGGCTCTGGTATCCTGTGGGGGAAAGGAGTGAAACCCATGACGGAAAAAACCACCCTGGGCCGGCGCATCCAGGAGGGCCGCAAGGCGGCGGAGCTGTCCCAGGAGGCTCTGGGGGAGCGGCTGGGCGTCTCCCGACAGGCGGTGAGCAAGTGGGAGGCCGACGCGGCCATCCCGGAACTGGAGAATCTGATCGCCATGAGCCGTATTTTCGGCATCACGGTGGGATGCCTGCTGGGCGTAGAGGAAGCGGCAAAGACAGACCGGGAGGACCAGACCCCGGCCCCAGAGCCGGATTGGAGCCACATAGAGACTCTGGCGGCAAAGTACAGCCAGGAACGGCGGGAGCGGGAGCGGAAGTGGAGCAGACGACTGGCGGTGCTGGGCGGCGCGGCAGGTGTGTGCCTGCTTGCCCTGGCGCTGGCCGTGGCGTTCCACATCTACTCCGCCCAACAGCAGCTGGAGCGCCTCCAAAGCCAAGTAGACAGCCTGCGGGGGCAGTCCACCGTGGTGGTCCAGCCTTCGGAGGAAAAGGGGGAGCTGGCCTCCAGCCAGGTGAACATCACCGGCTTTGACCTGGAGGCGGAGACCATGACGCTGGCCCTCTCCGCTGTGCCGGCGGAGAAAAAGACGGATACCACGGCGGTGTTTTCCGCCAAGCTGGCCGACGGCACCGAACTGACCCAGGAGGCGGAGAGCGGAACCGCCTTCACCACCAGCGATTGGACCGTGCCCATGTCGGATTCCGTAGATCTGGCGGTGATCCTCACCAGCGGCGATCAGGTCCGCACCGTTCCCCTGGAGAGCCTCAGCGCCGGGCGGGAGGATTTCCTGCCGCAGGTCTACGGGGATTGGCTGGGCTCCTGGAGTCTGGGGGCGCCTGTGAAGCTGGGCACACTAAACCTTCAGATTTTCACACCTGAGCTGTTCTACCGGATGACGGATCCGCCGACGCTGGAGCGGGGCGATCTGTGCCTCTACCGGGGCACGTCCACCCGGCCGGAGCAGACGCTGCCGGTGGAGAACGTGGAGGGGCTGGGGGTCACGATGGACATGGCGGAAGTGAGCGGCGACGCATACACCGCCTCCTTTACCCTGAAAGGCGGGGAGACCATGACCGCCGCTTTGCGCCTGCAGGACACCACGGGGCAGGAGAGCTGGTATATCCTGGGGATGTGGACCTGCACGGCGGAGGGCATTGATTCCCTGATCCCCAAGGAGACCCTCTGGACCCCCGGCACCCTGCCGCCCACCATATAAAATTGACAAGTGACCTGGGAAAAACAGCCCCCCTTCGCCTTCTGCCGCGGACGGGGGCTGTTTTTCCTGGGAGGAAACCCTCTAGCTGTCTGGACGCTTCGCTGCCCTTGACATTCCCAATTCCCCTACATAAAATAGTAAATGACTTTCGATGCAAAGAGAGGGGAAGCGCATGAAGAGAAGCTGCGGCGTTTTGCTGCCTGTCACCGCCCTGCCGTCTCCCCACGGCGTGGGAACCCTGGGCAAGGCGGCCTTTGACTTTGTGGATTTCCTGGCGCAGGCGGGCCAGTCCTGGTGGCAGGTGCTGCCCCTGGGCCCCACTGGCCACGGGGATTCCCCCTACACCACCTATTCTGCCTACGCCGGCAACCACTATCTCATCGATCTGGACCTGCTGGAGGCGGACGGACTGCTGACGCAGGAGGAGATCGAAGCCGTGGACTGGGGACAGGACCCCACCCAGGTGGACTATGCGGCTATGTATGACCAGAGGCTTTTGCTGCTGGAAAAGGCCAAGGCCCGGGGCTGGGACCGGGACAAGGCGGCGGTGGAGGCCTTTGTGGGGGAGAACCGGCAGTGGCTGCCGGACTATGCCTTGTACATGGCCTGCAAGCGCCATTTCAACATGGTCTCCTGGCAGGAGTGGCCGGAGGACATTCGGCTGCGCCAGCCCCAGGCCCTGGAGCGGATGCACCGGGAGCTGCGGGAAGATGTGGAGCTGTTCCTCTACGTCCAGTTCCTGTTCTTCCGCCAGTGGAACGCCCTGCGGGCCCACTGCCGGGAGAAAAACGTAGGCATTATCGGCGATATGCCCTTTTATCTTGCCCTGGACTCCGCCGATGTGTGGGCCGACCCGGCCAGCTTCCAGCTGGACAGCGACGGGGTGCCCTCTGCGGTGGCCGGCGTGCCGCCGGACTACTTTTGCGCCGACGGCCAGCTGTGGGGCAACCCCCTTTACAACTGGGAGGCCATGCAGCGCGACGGCTTCGGCTGGTGGATCCGCCGGGTGGAGGGCGCCGGGCGGCTCTATGACATTTTGCGCATCGATCACTTCCGGGCTTTTGCCAGCTACTGGGCCGTGCCCCGAGGGGAGACCACGGCCCGGAACGGCCGCTGGGTCCAAGGCCCCGGCATGGCCCTGGTGGGCGTGCTGACCAGCTGGTTCCCTAACATTCGCTTCATCGCCGAGGACCTGGGGCAGCTGACCCCCGACGTGGTGCAGCTGCTGCAGGATTCCGGCCTGCCAGGCATGAAGATTTTGGAGTTTGCCTTTGACACCACACACCTCAGCTCCTATTTGCCCCACGGCTATCCCCGGAACTGCGTGTGCTATCCCGGCACCCACGACAACGCCCCGGTGATGGGCTGGCGGCAGGAGGCAAAGCCTGAGGAGGTGGCCTTTGCCAAACGCTACCTGGGCCTCAATGAGGAAGAGGGCTTCCACTGGGGCTTCCTCCGGGGTGGGCTGAGCTCCCCGGCGGACCTGTTTGTGGCCCAGATGCAGGACTATCTGGGCCTGGGCTCCGAGGCACGGACCAATACCCCTGGCCTGCCCCTGGGCAACTGGCGGTGGCGTCTGACGGCGGATGCCCTGACACCGGAGCTGGCGGAGCGGATGCACGAGAGTGCCCGCATCTACGGCCGGCTCTGAGATAAGAAGAAACGGCAGCCGCCCGGAGGGAGGTTCCTCTCCGGGCGGCTTTTTCAGGAAAAGCGGGCTGGGCATTTGCCCGCAGGTGTGGTATCATAGCGGAAAAGCAAGGCGAAAGGGGCCAAGAAATATGAAAAAGATATTGCTGGTGCCGGATTCCTTTAAGGGGACGCTGTCCTCTCGGGAGATCTGCGGTATCATGACGGAGCAGGTCCATCGGGTGTGGCCGGAGGCCCAGGTCCGGGCCATTCCGGTGGCGGACGGCGGCGAGGGCAGTGTGGACACCTTCCTGTCTGCCCTGGGCGGCGAGCGCCGCACCGCGGCCTGCCAGGGTCCCTTTGGCGAGGAGATGGAGGGCTTTTATGGCCTTCTGCCCGACGGCAAAACAGCGGTGGTGGAGATGGCTGCCGCCGCGGGACTGCCCCTGGTAGGCGGAAAGGGTGACCCCGAGCGCACCACCACCTACGGCGTGGGGCAGCTGATGGCCGCGGCGGTCAAGGATGGTGCCAAGCGCATTGTGGTGGGCCTGGGCGGCAGCGCCACCAATGACGGCGGCTGCGGCGCGGCTGCGGCCCTGGGGGTCCGGTTTTACCGCCGGGGCGGCGAGACCTATGTGCCCACCGGCGGGACCCTGGCGGAGCTGGAGCGCATCGATGCCTCCGGCCTGGACCTGGGGGGCGCGGAGCTGATCTGCATGTGCGACATCGACAATCCCCTGTGCGGTCCCCACGGCGCGGCGGCAGTGTTCGGCCCCCAGAAGGGGGCGGACGAGGCCATGGCGGAGCGGCTGGACCAGGGCCTGCGGCACCTGGCGGAGATCGTGAAGCGGGACCTGGGCCGGGAGATTTTGGATCTGCCCGGCGCCGGCGCCGCCGGCGGCATGGGCGGCGGCTGCCAGGGGCTGCTGGGCGGACGGCTCCAGATGGGCATCGAGACAGTGCTGGATCTGGTGGACTTTGACAAAGCGCTTCAGGGCGCGGATCTGGTCCTCACCGGTGAGGGCAAGCTGGACCGCCAGAGCCTGCGGGGCAAGGTGGTCATCGGCGTGGCACGGCGGGCAAAGCCCACCGGCGTACCAGTGGTGGCCGTGGTGGGCGACATCGGCGAGGGTGTGGAGGAGGCCTATACCATGGGCCTGGCGGGCATCTTCAGCACCAACCGCCGGGCGGTCCCTTTCGCGGAGGCCAGGCAAACCAGCCGGCAGGACATGGCCCACACCGTGTGGAATCTCCTGACCTTCCTCAAGACTATGGGCCACTAAAATGTACAAAAGGACGCGGCGGAAGTCTTCCGCCGCGCCTTTTTTACTCGGACACGGAGATGACGGAGACGGGACAGGCCTCCGCCGCCTGCATAACGGCGTCGCGGTCGGCGGCGGTGACGGCACTGCGGACCTGGGCCGTGCCCTCGCCGCCGATGGCAAAGATGGCCGGACAGGTGGACGCGCAAAGTCCGCAGCCGATGCAGCCGGGCTGGATGTGAACCTCCATGGAAAAACCTCCTTTTTATGGCAATGAAAGAAGTATGCTTTTTTCTCCGAAAATTATGCACATTGCCATGGGAACCGGGGTTGACTTTCCCATATGCAGTCCCTATAATTGTTAGGAAGCTAACAAAATATATTGGGAGGAGCTGAACGCATGGTACAGCGCCATCTGGCAAAAGAATTGCATCAGGCCTCCAACAGACTTCGGCGCCGAATTGACAGGATCTCTCTGGCCCACGGCCTCACCGGCCCCCAGGGAATGGTCCTGGCTTTTTTGTCCTGGCACAGTCAGCCGGTGGTCCAGCGGGACGTGGAGCAGGAGTTTGATGTGCGCCGTTCCACCGTGTCCTGTCTTCTGACCCAGCTGGAGAAGGACGGCTTTATCCGCCGGGAGAGCGTGGAGGGCGACGCACGGCTGCGGCGCCTGGTGGTCACGCAGCGGGGCCTGGAGGCCCACCGGGCGGTAAATGCAGAGGTGGTCCGGTGTGAACAGCAGGTACTGGGGGCATTGACGCCGGAGGAGCAGGAGATATTTTTCCGCCTGCTGGGGAGACTGTCCGACGCGGCGGCAGAGCTCCAGGAAGAACTATGAGAGGAAAGAGAGGATTCGAAGGATCTATGCAGCAGCAACCGATGAAAGAGAATAAAATGGGCGTGATGCCCGTGGGAAAGCTCCTGGCCGGCATGGCCATCCCCATGATGATTTCCATGCTGGTTCAGGCGCTGTACAACGTGGTGGACAGCGTATTCGTGGCCAAGATCAGTGAGGACGCCCTCAACGCGGTGTCCCTGGCCTTCCCGCTGCAAAACCTGATGATCGCCGTAGGCGGCGGTACGGCTGTGGGCATCAACGCCCTGCTCTCCCGCTCCTTGGGTGAGAAGAACCAGGAGATGGCCGACCGGGCAGCCAACACGGGCATTTTCCTGGCTCTGTGCAGCTTTGTGGTCTTTGCCCTCATCGGCATTTTCCTCTCCCATCCCTTCTTTGTGGCCCAGGCCGCGGGGGAGGAGGACATCATCAACTACGGCACCCAGTATGCCTCCATCTGCCTGGGCTGCTCTATCGGCGTGTTCTGCCAGTTCTGCTTTGAGCGGCTGCTGCAGTCCACTGGACGGACCTTCTTCGCCATGTGCACCCAGCTGGTGGGCGCCATCATCAACATCATCCTGGACCCCATTTTGATCTTCGGCCTTCTGGGCGCACCTCGGCTGGAAGTGGCCGGCGCCGCCATCGCCACGGTGGCTGGTCAGGTGGTGGCCGCCATTCTGGCGCTGATCCTGAACCTGACCCGGAACCACGACATCCACATCCAGCCCAAGCACATCCGCTGGAACAAGCAGGTGGTCCGGGAGATCTACCGGGTGGGCTTTCCCTCCATCGTTATGCAGTCCATCAGCTCTGTGATGGTCTTTGGTATGAACAAGATCCTCTTCGGCTTCACCAAGACCGCCACTGCGGTGTTCGGCTCCTACTTTAAGCTCCAGAGCTTCGTATTTATGCCGGTGTTCGGACTGAACAACGGTATGGTGCCTATCGTCAGCTACAACTACGGCGCCGCTCGGCCCGACCGGGTGAAAAAGACGGTGAAGCTGGCGGTCTGCGCCGCTGTGTGCATCATGGCCATCGGCTTTGCCGTGTTCCAGCTCTTCCCCCAGACGCTGCTGAGCTTCTTCAACGCCTCCGACGAGATGATGGAGATCGGCTCTGTGGCCCTGCGCATCATCAGCTTCTCCTTCCTGTTCGCCGGCTTCTGCGTCATCGCCGGTTCTGTGTGTCAGGCCATCGGAAACCCCATCCACAGCCTGATCATCTCCGTGGGCCGGCAGCTGGTGGTGCTGCTGCCGGTGGCGTGGCTGCTGTCTCTGACGGGTCGGCTGGAGCTGGTCTGGGTGGCCTTCCCTGTGGCGGAGCTGGTCTCCCTGACCTTGAGTGCCGTGTTTCTGCGCCATACCCTGCAGAAGGTGGAGCGGGAGATCGGCACCGCAAAGTCTTGAGCGTTACTTCCGTAAAAAACCACCCCTGGACTTCTGGTCCAGGGGTGGTTTTTTTATGGCGTGAAGCGCTATACGTTGGGAGCACGTAGGAAAAAGCGTACCAGGGCCCTTTCCCCATGCAAAAGCATGGCAAAATAAAAGAAAGGGAGAGGCCACTGGCCTCTCCCTTTTCCGCTTTTTCTTAAAGGTACTGCTTCAAACAAGCCTCAATGGCCTCCACAGCTTGGGCCTCGTCCGGCCCATCCACTGAAAAGGTCAGCGTGTCCCCCTGGCGGGTGGGCATCAGCATTACACCCAGCAGGCTCTTGGCGGAGATGCAGATTGTCCCATTGCTCATAGAAATTGCGGAGGCAAATCCACTGGCAATATTGACTAGAGTCGTTCCGCCACGAGTGGCCAGGGCGTTCGGATAGGTGATGACATACTGAAATTCTCTCATGCAGATCCCTCCGTTTGATGACAGCCGTTTCCTCTGACAAATGAATATAGGCGCCGGTTCCGGTGCACCGGACGGGACGAAAAAGAGATGGGCATGGACCCATTTCCAACCTTATCCAGTATAGCGCGGCAGCTGAAAAAAGTCATGAGCGGATTTATACAAAGGTTTTCATGTTTTTCAGGGCTGTCCCAATGCTTGTGACAGGTAAACGATTACGTTCCGGGGGATTCCGGAGGCGTTTTTGGCGGGGTCTCCGGCGGGACCTCTGGCTTTTCTCCAGAGGATGGGGGGGAGGGATCACGCCACTTCTCCGGCGGGACCTTCCGCTGGGTCAGGCGGTACTGGACGAATTCACGCAGCAGGGCGTAGCACACAGAGCACAAGGGGATAAAGATCAGCATACCTACGATGCCCATAAGGCTGCCGCCCAGAGTAACCGCCACCAGTACCCACAAGGAGGGAAGCCCCACAGAGGACCCCACCACGTGGGGGTAGATCAGGTTGCCCTCCACCTGCTGGAGGATCAGGAACAGCACCACAAACTCCAGAGCCTGGAGGGGGCTGACCATCAAAATCAGCAGCGCACCCACCACGCAGCCGATAAAGGCACCCACCATGGGGATCAGGGCGGTGAGGGCGATGAGCACACCGATCAGGGGGGCGTAGGGCAGACGCAGAATGGTCATGGTCAGGACAAACAAGGAGCCCAGAATCACGGCCTCGATGCACTGGCCGGAGAGAAAGCTGGAGAAGGTGCGGTTGGCCAGCCGCGCCACGGACACCACCCGGTCCGCCGCCCGCTCCGGCAGCAGCGCATAGGTCAGCCGACGGCACTGGCGGGAGAGCTTTTCCTTCTGCATCAGCACGTAGATGGAGAACACCAGGCCGATGAAGAAGGTGGTCACGCCGGACACCACGCCGGAGACCAATGAGACGCCGCCGCCCAGCAGGCTGGAGCCCCAGTCCTGCAGCAGTTTGGCGGCCTTTTCCGCCAGGGAGCTCCAGCTGATGTCCAGACTGTTGAAATAGTTGTACAGGTCAAAACGGTCCCACAGCTGGGTGAGCTGGGTGGAGAGTTTGTTGATGGAATCGGGAATCTGGGCGGCGATTTGCGCCGCAGCGGTGCCCACACCGGGGGCGATGACAAAGATGGCGAAGGTGAGAATGGCCAGCACCAGCACAATGGACAGCACCAGGGCCAGAGGCCGGCGCAGTTTCTTCACCCGGGGGACGGAGGCGTTGGGGAAGAGGTGCTTTTCGATCTTGCGCATAGGCACGTTGATGATAAAGGCGATGGCGCCGCCCAGCAAAAAGGGCGTCACCAGGGCCACCAGCCAGCCCACGGCGTTGCTCAGGTCCGACAGATGCTGCAGGGCCCAGTTGAAGGCCACACCGGCAAATACAATCCAAATCAAATGCTTGATGGTTTTCTTGTCCAGTTCCATAGCTTCCTTTCCGCCTATTTCAGCTCATCCAGTGTGACACCGAAGGTATTTCCAAATTGGGAGAAGAACCACTCCAGCTCCGGCAGGCCGAAGCCGTCCAGGGCGGTGCGCAGCTCCCGGGAGGCCTGGAGGAACTCCTGGTTGCCGGCGTGGAGCTCCTCGAGACACTTGAGGTAGGCCGAGAGCTTGTCGGCAGCTCGGACGATCTCACGGATCTGGGGGTCTGTCTCATGGAGCACCGGCTCATAAGCCGGGCGCAGCTCCTCCGGCAGCCCCTCCAGCAGTTTGTCCTGGGCCACCCGCTCCAGGGACTTGTAGGCGTCCCGGATGACGGGATTGTTGTACTTCACCGGGGTGGGCAGGTCGCCGGTGAGGATCTCCGAGGCGTCGTGGAACAGTCCGGCCACTGCGCAGGCGTCCGGGTCAATGGCGCCGTGAAACACGTCCCGGCGGATGGTGGCCAGCAGATGGGCCAGCACCGCCACCTCATGGCTGTGCTCCTGGACGTTTTCCGGGAAGTTGTTGCGCATGAGCGCCCAGCGGGTGATGTACCGCATCCGGCTCACATAGGCAAAAAAGTAGTGTTTCATGGATTTTCCTCCGTCAGACGGCCCACCAGGGCATCCCCCTCCACAGCGGTGATGGTCACCGGGCGCACCTGGTTGTGGAGCCCAGGCTCATCCACCAGCACCTGGGTATAGTTGGGGGCATGGCCCACACTGCGGCCGTCTTTGTCCTGCTCAAAGAGCACGGGATAGACCTTTCCCACACAGCCGGTGAGGTAGGCCTGGCGCATCTCCTCCGCCACGGCGGCGGCCCGGTGGGCCCGTTCTTCCTTCACCCGGCGGGGCACCTGGGGCATTTTGGCGGCGGGCGTACCGGGACGGATGGAGTAGGGGAAGATGTGCATGGCGGCGAAATCGCACCGGCGCAGGAAGTCCAGCGTCTGACCAAACTCCTCCTCCGTCTCCCCGGGGAAGCCGGTGATCAGGTCGGTGGTGATGGCGGGACGGTCAAAATATTGTCTTAAAAGTGCAACAGACTGGAGATATCGGGCGGTATCATACCGGCGGTTCATCCGCCGGAGGGTTTCGTCACAGCCGCTTTGCAGAGACAGGTGGAAGTGGGGACACAGCTGGGGCAGGGCCGACGCCCGGCGGCAAAACTCTTCCGTGATGGTCCGGGGTTCCAGGGAGCCCAGCCGCAGCCGCAAGGACGGAGCGGCGGTACAGATGGCCTCCATCAGGTCGATAAGGCTCTGGCCGTTTTTCAGGTCCCGGCCCCAGGAGGAGATCTCGATGCCGGTGAGGACGATCTCCCGATAGCCCTCCTCTGCCAGAGCGGCGGCCTGGGCCGCGGCCTCCTCCGCCGGCAGGGAGCGGACGGGACCCCGGGCATAGGGGATGATGCAGTAGGTGCAGAAGTTGACGCACCCGTCCTCCACCTTCAGCATGGCCCGGGTCCGGCCCTCCAGTCCGCCGGCGGGCAGGGGCTCGAACACCCGCCGCTCCAGAGCCTTGTCCACGGACTCCAGGGGCCTGCGCTCCGCCACCGCCTGCTCCAGCAGGTCGAGAAACGCCCGCCGCTCGCCGGAGCCGGCCAGCAGGTCCACCCCCAGCTTCCGCACATCGTCGGGATGGGTCTGGGAGTAGCAGCCGCACACCGCCACCACGGCCTCCGGGCAGGTGCGTTTGGCCCGGGCGATCATCTGGCGGGACTTGCGGTCCGATACCGCCGTGACGGAGCAGGTGTTGACCACATAGGCGTCCGCCTGGTCCTCAAAGGGCACCAGGGTGTGGCCCCGGCGGCGCAGCTCCTGCTCCATGGCCTGGGTCTCGTATTGGTTCACCTTGCAGCCCAGGGTATAGATGGCAACTTTCATGGGAATCTCCTTGCTATTTGTGTGTTCAGCCGATATAATACTATGTCAGACTACCGCCTGCGAAAAAGGCGGCGGAAAAGAAACCGTATTTCTTTGTATTATATATGGGAATGCACGCCGGGGCAAGTCCCCGGTCAGGAAAGAGGGGCTTTTTTTGCATTATCTGGATCATGCGGCCACCACGCCCATCCCTGAGGCGGTGGCGGAGGAGATGTACCGGGTGCTGCGGGAGGAATTCGGCAACCCCAACTCCCAGTACAGCATCGGACGCAGGACCCGCGACCTGGTGGCTCAGGCCCGCCGGACGGTGGCCGGGGCTCTGGGCTGCGAGGCGGAGCAGCTGTGCTTCACCTCCTGCGGCACCGAGTCGGACAACTGGGCCATTGAGGCCGCCCTGTGGCAGAACCGCCATGTGGGCCGCCACATCATCACCACGGCGGTGGAGCACAACGCCATTCTGGAGCCCTGCCGCTGGCTGGAGCAGGAGGGGTATGAGGTCACCCGCCTGCGCCCGGCCCAGGATGGCAGCATCACCGTGGAGCAGGTGGAGGAGGCCCTGCGGCCCGACACCGCTCTGGTCTCCATCATGATGGTGAACAACGAGACCGGCAACGTCTATCCCATCCATGATATCGCCCGGATGCTTCAGGAGAAGAAATCCGCCGCCCTGCTTCACACCGACGCGGTGCAGGGCTTTTTGAAGGTGCCCTTCCAGGCCCGGGAGCTGGGGGCGGACATGATCTCCGTCTCCGCCCACAAGATCGGCGGCCCTAAGGGAATCGGCGCCCTCTATTTGGGGCCCAGGATGCGCAATCCCCGGCCGCTGCTGCCCGGCGGCGGACAGGAGGGCGGCCGCCGCTCCGGCACCGAGGCCACGGCCCAGATCGCCGGCTTTGCTAAGGCGGTGGAGCTGCGGATGGACCATTTGGCGGACAAGCTGGAGCGGATGGCGCAGCTGCGGGACTACGCGGTGGAGCAGCTGACGGCCATCCCCGACCTGGTGGTGGTGGGCCGCAGTGACGCGCCCCACATCCTGGCGGTGTCCCTGCCCGGCTGGCCCAGCCAGAACATCGTCAACGACCTGGACCAGGCCGGGGTCTTTGTCAGCGCCGGCTCCGCCTGCCATCAGGGCAAGCCCAGCCATGTAGTGGCGGCCATGGGACTGCCCAAGAAGGTCTCCGCCGGTGTCATCCGCCTGAGCTTCGGGCCGGAGACCACCCGGGAGGACATCGACGCGGCGGCCCAGGCCCTGCGTCAGCACCACGACACAAGATTCCCCATGCTGTAAGCTGGGATGAGAACAGGGGAAGAGGCGTCCTGCGGGAGCCCCTTCCGCTGTTTTTCTGTACGACTTGACAAGGAGAGGAACCCAATCATGCTGCAACGTTTTCGCCGGGAGCCCGGCTTCTATCGTCGGGTCTGGCTGCTGGCCCTGCCGTTGATTTTGCAAAACCTTATCACCACGTCCCTGGGCTTTGTGGACACCTTCATGGTGGGGCTGCTGGGCAACGAGCCCATGGCCGCCGTCACCGCCGCCAACTCCCCCATCTTCCTCATCCAGGTCATCGTCTTTGGACTGATGAGCGGTCTGACGGTGCTGGTGAGCCAGTACTGGGGCCGGGGCGATGTGGACGCCATCAACCGCTGTATGGGCGTAGCCATGTATGTGGCCCTGGCGGTGTCCACGGTGATGGCCGCGGTGCTTTTCTTCCAGCCGGAGGCCGTCATGCGCCTGGTGACCCCCAACGCGGTGCTGGTGGAGCTGGGGACGCCCTATCTGCGGATCGTAGGCATCTCCTATATCTTCAACAGCCTCACCTCCGTCTATATCAGTATGCAGCGCAGCACGGAAAATCCGGCCCTGGGCATGAAGGTTTTTGCAGTCTCCATGCTGCTCAACACCTTTTTGAACTATTGCTTCATCTTCGGCAATTTCGGCGCCCCGGCCCTGGGCGTCACCGGCGCGGCGGTGGCCACGCTGACCTCCCGGGTGGTGGAATTTCTCATCACGCTGGTCTATGCCCTGCGCAACCGGCGCATCCCGCTGCGCTTTTTCCAGCTGCTACGGCCCGGACGGGAGATTTTGGGCAGCTTTGTCCGCTACTCCACGCCGGTGGTGTGCAATGAGACTCTCTGGGGCCTGGGCACCACGGTGATGACCATGATCATGGGCCACATGACCATCTCCACGGAGATGCTGGCTGCCTACGCCATTATGGGAAACATCGACAAGTTCTCCACCGTGGCCTGCTTCGGCCTGGCCGGCGCCACTGCCGTCATTGTGGGCAAGCGCATCGGCGAGGGAGCCGGGAAGGAGGAGGTCTACGACCTGGGCGTGTGCCTGCTGGGCCTTGCCCTGGCGGTGGGCATCGTGGTGGCGGTGGCTCTGGCGGTGCTGCTGCCCACCGTGTTCATCCCCTATCTTTACCCCCTGTTCCAGCTCAAGGGCCAGGCGGAGACCATCGCCATCACTATGTGCGTGGTCTATATCTGCATGATGCCCATGAAGTCCTTTGATATCTCCAATATCACGGGTCTGCTCCGGGCTGGAGGCGATGCCAGGATGGCCTCGGTCATCGACCTTGCGCCGTTGTGGTGCTTTGCCATTCCCCTGACGGCCCTAATGGCTCTGGTGCTGGAGGCCCCTATCGTGGTGGTGTGCCTGGCGCTCCAGGCGGAAAACCTGCTGAAAATGCCCCTGGGCCTCATCCGGCTGCGGAGCCGGAAGTGGATCAACGACGTGACCCGGGGAAGAAGGAGTGAGGGAGCGTGAGTCTTTTCTGCTGTCCGCTGTGTGCTGGCGCCCTGGAACGGGCCGGCGGCGCCCTGCGCTGCGGCGCGGGCCACAGCTTTGACATCGCCCGGGAGGGCTATGTGAATCTTCTGCCGGTCCAGGCCAAGCACTCCCTGGCGCCGGGGGACGACAAGACCATGTCCGCTGCCCGCCGGGCCTTTCTGGACAAGGGCTGGTATGCCCCTTTGCGGGACGCATTATGCCAGTTGGCGGTGGAGCTGACCTCCTCTTCGCCCACTGTTCTGGACGCCGGCTGCGGAGAGGGGTACTATACCTCCGGTATCCGCCAGGCCCTGGAGCAGGCGGGCAAGGCACCCCAGGTGGCGGGGACGGACATCTCCAAATTTATCCTCCGCTCCGCCGCCCGCCGGGACAAGACGGTGGCCTTTGCCGTGGCCTCCTCCTACCATCTGCCCCTGGCATCGGAGAGCGTGGAGCTGCTCCTGGACTGCTTCTCCCCCCTGGCGGCGGAGGAGTTTGCCCGGGTGCTGCGGCCCGGCGGGGTGTTTTTATACGTGATCCCGGCGGCGGAGCACCTGTGGGAGATGAAGCAGGTGCTCTACGACCGGCCCTACCGCAACGAGGAGAAGGAGACACAGTACGCCGGCTTTACCCATGAGCGGACGGTGCCGGTGGAGACGGTGATGGACCTGCCGGGGGAGGACCTGAAGGCCCTCTTTGAGATGACGCCCTACGCCTGGAAGACGCCCCGGGCAGGCCGGGAACGACTGCTGGGACTGGAGGGCTTGCAGGTCCGGGCGGCGTTCCGTATCCTGGTCTACCGCCGGGAGGGAACACTTGAAGATGGGGAAAAAGTGTGATAAAATCCCAATGATCCGCAAAAATAGCGGTGGGATGACCATGGAAAGGAGGCTGGACGATGATCCGGAGAAACGAGTCTGAGGAGGACTATCTGGAGGCGATCTTGATGCTGAAGGAGCAAAACGGCGCGGTCCGCTCCATCGATGTGGCCCATCACATGGACTTTTCCAAGCCCAGCGTCAGCCGGGGCATGAAGCTGCTGCGGGAGAAGAACTACATCACCGTGGACGGCGAGGGCTGGCTGGAGCTGACTGAGAGCGGCCTGGCCCTGGCCCAGCGGGTCTATGAGCGCCATCGCCTGCTGGCTGCGTGGCTGGAGAGCCTGGGCGTGACGGCGGAGGTGGCCGCGGAGGAGGCCTGCCGCATCGAGCACGACATCAGCGACGACACCTTCCAGAAGCTCAAGGCCCACATCGGCGGATAAAGGACCGTGTCAAAGAGAAAAAGAAAGCGGACGCCTTTCAGGCGTCCGCTTTTTTGCGTTACGGGGTCTCCTCCCCGGCGGGGAGAGAGCGGCCCAGAAGGTCGGAGAAGACCTGGCGGTACTCGGAGGCAAAGATGCTGTCCCTGCGCCAGATGAAGCTGAAGTCGTGGGTGATGGACAGGTCCGCCAGGGGGATGCACCGCAGCGTGCCCGCGTCCAGCTCCGCCTGGGCGGCCCGCTGGTAGAGGAAGGTGATGCCGCAGCCCCGGGCCACCAGGGCCTTGATGGCCCCCAGGTTCCCCACCTCTGTCCGGCGGGGGAAGTCCTCCACGGAAAGGCTCCGGGCATCCAGATACTTCTCCAGGATGCTGCGGGTGCCGGAGCCCGGCTCCCGCAAAATCAGCCGCCGGTCCAGCAGGTCCTCCAGCCGGCAGGGAGAGGCGGGCAGAGGCTCGTCCCGGGCGCACACGGCCACATAGGGCTCCTGGGAGCACAAAAGGCACCCGTAGTCCCGCCGGGGAAAATACCCCTCCACCAGGGCGAAGTCCAGTGTGCCCCGGTCCAGCCCGGTCAGCAGCTCCTGGGTGTTGGCGGAGATCACCCGCAGGTCCCGCTCCGGATGGGCCAACAGGTACGCCGCCAGATACTCCGGCAGCAAAAACTCGGTGATGGTCAAGGTGGCCCCGAAGCACAGGCACCGGGGCGTGCTTCCCAGAGTCCGCAGCTTCTGGGCCAGGTAGCTCTCGTCGTGGCGCATGGTGCGGGCGGCGTCCCGCAGCAGCTCCCCTGCCGGCGTCAGGGCCAGCTTCTTTCCCTGATAGGTGAAGAGCTTGCGGCCGTAGTGCTCCTCCAGGGCGTGGATGTGCTGGCTCACCGCGGGCTGGGTCAGCCCCAGCTGCTCCGCTGCCCGGGTGAAGTGCATGGACTCGCACACCGCCAGAAAGGTATCCATCCGATAGTCCAGCATGGGTCTCCCTCCTTTGCTACAAGCATAATACATTTTTATATAAAAATAAATAGTTCTAATTTTATTTTATTTACAGGATGTGGTATACTGTCCCTGCTGCCGCCGGGCAGAGCCCGGGGCAAAATGAAAAAGAGAGAGGTTTTTCCGTGGAAAAGATCAAAGCGCTGCTGCCGGGACTGGTACTGTCCCTGGTCATTGCGATCCCCTCCTGGTTTCTGGGCCAGCTATTTCCCGTGGTGGGCGGACCGGTGTTCGCCATTTTGATCGGCATGGTCCTGGCCCTGGTGCTCAAGGACAAGAGCCGGTTTGCCAAGGGCATCACCTTTACCTCCAAGAAGATCCTGCAGTATGCCGTCATCCTGCTGGGCTTCGGCATGAACCTTTCCGTGGTGGTGGAGACCGGAAAGCAGTCCCTGCCCATCATCGTGTCCACCATCACCACCTCCCTGGTCATCGCCTTTGTGCTCCACAAGGCCATGCGGGTGCCCAGCAAGATCTCTACGCTGGTGGGTGTGGGCTCCTCCATCTGCGGCGGCTCCGCCATCGCCGCCACCGCGCCGGTCATTGACGCCGACGACGAGGAAGTGGCCCAGGCCATCTCCGTCATCTTCTTCTTCAACGTGCTGGCCGCTGTGCTGTTCCCCGCATTCGGCGCCGCGCTGGGCTTCAGCACCACCTCCGGTGAGGCCTTCGGCATCTTTGCCGGCACCGCCATCAACGACACCTCCTCCGTCACCGCTGCTGCCTCCACCTGGGACTCCCTCTACGGTCTGGGCAGCGCCACGCTGGACAAGGCGGTCACCGTGAAGCTGACCCGCACCCTGGCCATCATCCCCATCACGCTGGTGCTGGCCTTCCTGCGGACCCGGAAGGCGGAGCAGGGCGAGGGCAAGGTGGACCTGCGCAAGATCTTCCCCTTCTTCATCCTCTACTTCATCCTGGCCTCCGTCATCACCACTGTGGCCACCGCCTCCGGCGTGCCCGCCACCGTGTTTGATCCCCTCAAGACCCTGAGCAAGTTCTTCATCGTCCTGGCCATGGCCGCCATCGGCGTCAACACCGACATCGTCAAGCTGGTGCGCACCGGCGGCAAGCCCCTGGTGCTGGGCCTGTGCTGCTGGATCGGCATCACCGGCGTTAGCCTGGCGCTGCAGCACGTGCTGGGCATCTGGTAAAACCTGCTCCCCCTTGACAGGGCATGTAAACCCTGCTACCATGGTCCCGCGGCCTTCGGCAGTGCCGGAGGCCGCTCTTTCTATCCAAAAATTAGGAAAAACTAACTCCCTGCATGCAAGGGAGACGGAAAAGAGGGAAAGGCTATGGAACAAGCGATCTTGTGGGCAGCCGGAGGTACCGGCTTTACCTTTTTGATGACCGCGCTGGGAGCGGCGCTGGTATTTTTCTTCCGGCGGGAGATGTCGGAAAACGTGCAGCGGGTGTTTCTGGGCTTTGCCGCCGGAGTGATGATCGCCGCGTCGGTGTGGAGTCTGCTGATCCCCGCCATGGAGGAGGCGGAGGCCATGGGGTTGCCCGGCGCCCTGCCCGCAGCAGGCGGCCTGATCCTGGGCGTGGCGTTTTTGATGGTGCTGGATGGGCTCATGCCTCACCTCCATGTGGGCGCAAAAGCGCCGGAGGGACGGCCCTCATCCTGGAAGCGGACCTCACTGCTGGTTTTGGCGGTGACGATGCACAACATCCCCGAGGGTATGGCGGTGGGCCTGTCCTTTGCCCGGTCGGCCCAGCACACCGGCGACGCGGCCCTGTGGCCTGCGGCTCTGGCTCTGGCGGTGGGCATCGGCATCCAGAACTTCCCGGAGGGGGCCGCCATCTCCCTGCCTTTGCGGCGGGAGGGGCTGCCGGCCCGGCGGGCCTTCCTCTACGGCGCGGCCTCCGGTGTGGTGGAGCCCATCTTCGGCGTGCTGGCGGTGCTGGTGGCCGGCGCTGCGGCGCCGCTGATGCCCTGGCTTTTGAGCTTTGCCGCCGGTGCCATGCTCTATGTGGTGGTGGAGGAGCTGATCCCCGAGGCCAACCTGGGGGAGCACTCCCACTCCGGCACCCTGGGGACCCTGGCAGGGTTTCTGGTGATGATGGTGCTGGACACCGCTTTGGGCTGAGAAAAGAATCCGGCCGGCGCCTATAATGGCGCCGGCCGGATGTTTTCTTTTGTGGTCAGGGAGACTGGATGTGGACATTGAGGTGGTTGTAGGTCATCTCGATGCCGTGGCGGTCGAAGGAGCCCTTGATGGCAGTGAGCAGGGCGTAGTACACCTCCCAGTAGTGCTCCGTATCTGCCCAACAGCGCAGGCTGTACTCGATGGAGCTCTCGCCGTAGCTCTCCACCTGTGCGGTGGGGGCCGGGTCGGTGAGGACGTTGGGGGTGGCGGCAGCCGTCTCCAGCAGCGCTGCGCACACCACATCCAGGGGCGCATCGTAGGAGGCGGTGACCTTGTGCTCGATGCGGCGGCGGCCCAGGGCGGAGTAGTTGATGAGCTGGCTGCCGGACAGGGCCTTGTTGGGCAAAATCACCCGGCGGCCGTCCACTGTGTCCAACTTGGTGCAGTGGAGGGCGATCTCCGCCACCGTGCCGGTGACGCCGGAGGCCTCCACAAAATCCCCGATGGAAAAGGGCTTGGTGGCCAGGATCAGCAGTCCGCCGGCCACGTTGCCCAGCACATCCTCCACCGCCAGGGAGATGGCCAGGCCGCACACCGACAGCAGCGCCACCAGCGAGGTGATGGGAACGCCCAGGCTGTCCGCCACGATAAAGACCGTCACCACATAGAGGAGGGCCTTGACGGTGCCTGCCACATATCTGCGGATGCGCTCGTCCAGATGGGAGCGGGAGAGTAGCTTGCCCAGCAGGTGCATGATCAGCCTGATGGCCGCCAGGCACAGCACCAGGGCGATGAGGGCGGAGAGAATGCTGTTGATGGAGAAGGTCCCCACCTTGGTATTGGCAATGGACGACCAGTCCAGGGAGCTGAGACTGGTGGCAAACAGGGGAGAGGTCATAGGGCCACATCCTTTCCTTTCTGAAAACTGACCGGAGCAGACCGGACAGAAAAAATTTGAAATCCTTATGCACATCATACGGGACAGGGGGGAAAATGTCAAACCGAAGGAACAGAAAAAGGGGAAGTTTCCTATTGTTCCCCGAAGGGAAGCATGATATAATACCGTCAAGCGCGTTCTTAGACGCGCCTGGCAAAGTGTTGCCGGAGACGCGGGTATGGCGGAATTGGCAGACGCGCCGGATTTAGGTTCCGGTGGGCAACCGTGCAGGTTCGAGTCCTGTTACCCGCACCAAGCTGGAGCAAGGAATGCTTTGCTCCGGCCTTTTTCTGTTCTTGCAGAGGGAAATGGTTCCTTACTGATTCTATTCGAGGAGATGACCTCTATGCCGACCCCCCGCGTTGCCGCCATTCACGATATGTCCGGCTTCGGCCGCTGCTCTTTGACCGTGGCCATCCCGGTGCTCTCCGCCATGGGCATCCAGTGCTGCCCGCTGCCCACCGCCTATCTCTCCACCCACACCGGCGGGTTTGAGGGCTACACCTTCCTGGACATGACCGACGAGATGCCCAAGGTGGCCAACCACTGGGCCAGTCTGGACATCCGCTTTGATGCCATTTACAGCGGCTTTATGGGCTCTGAGCGGCAGATGGACATTACAGAGGACTTTGTCCGCATGTTCCGCCGGCCCGGAACGCTGGTGGTGGTGGACCCGGTGATGGGGGACCACGGCCGCTGCTATGCCACCTACACCCCTGCCATGTGCGCCGCCATGGCCCGCATGGCGCAGCAGGCGGACGTCATCACCCCCAACCTCACCGAGGCGGCCTTTTTGCTGGACGTGCCCTATGAGGACCTGCGTCAGGATGAGGCGGGCTACCGCAGCTGTGTGGAGCGGCTGAGCCTGGAGGGAAAGCGGTCGGTGGTGCTCACCGGCGTGTCGCTGGAGCCGGGAAACATCGGCGCGGCCTGCTTTGACGCCTCCGCGGGAAAGACGGAGTTCATCCAGACCACCTTCGAGACCCGGGAGTTCCACGGCACCGGCGACGTGTTCGCCAGCGTCCTCACCGGCGCTCTGGTCAACGGCCGAACCTTGACCCAGGCCACTGCCGACGCGGCGGAGTTTGTCCGCCTCTGCGCGGCGCGTACCGCCCGGGAGAAGCTTCCCGCCCGGGAGGGCGTGGACTTTGAGCCCCTGCTCTGGACCCTCCACCGGGATTGAGAGAAATAAAAAAAGCGCACCGGCAGCTGCCGGTGCGCTTTTTTGCGTCTTTTTGGGCCGTTCAGGCGTCATATTTCCAGTGGGCAGGATCTGTGTCGCTGGACGAGCTGGAGGGCCAGGTCAGCTCTCCGTTTTCCAGTATATAGGGGATGTCGTTGTACACTGCCTCCCGGCCGTATTCATCCGTGACCACAGCGGCAAAGCACAGCTCCTGCGTACTCTCCGCCAGGGTGACGGAGACGCCCTGGGGCAGGTGGAAGAAGGCGTGGTCCTCAATGTCGCCCTGAATCATCCCGGCCGGGGCATCGCAGGGCGTGAGCCAGGTTACCAGGGCCTTGTCCAGGAAAAGGCCCACCCGGACACTCTGGACCTGGGCCTGGCCCAGGGGCTCCTTGCTGTCCGCATAGGGCATTCCGGGAGAGGCGTCCACATAGACCTCCGGCAGCTCTACCCGTCCGTCCTTTTCAGCTTTCCGGCCCAGCAGTGCCCCGGTCTCATAGCTCATCAGCTCTACCACGGGGAGGGTGGCACTGTAAAGGCCGTAGTACTGGTCCAGCAGCTGGGTCTGGCGGGTGCCGTCAGGGAGGGTGAACACCACGCTCAGATCCATGCTGTCCGTCAGGGGACAGGTGAGGGAGGCGGTGAAGGCCCCATCGTCGCCCAGCTGGCCCGGAACGCTGACCGGCGAGCCGTCGCCGCAGTCGGCCAAGAAGGAGGCGGTCATGCCCTGGGTATAGGTCCGGGGTACCGCCCGAAGGGAGAAGGTCACCTGATTTTTCCCAAGATCGCCGGAGAGCAGCTCCGTGCCGTAGTCGGCGGTGAGCTCGTTCTGGGACTTGAGGATGGACTCCACCTGAGAGGAAATGGAGCCGATCTGGCTGTTGACGGTGCTCTCCACCCGGGTAATGTCGCTTTGCAGCTGGCCGTACTGGCCGCCGAATTCCCTGACATCATGGCTGATGCCCACCAGGCAGCCGACCATCAGGCCGCAGATGGCAAAGAGAATCCGAACGGACCACTTGTCCCAGGGAGACTTTTTTGCTTCCGGCAGGGCGGCGGTATACCGTCCCACGATCTCCTCCACCATTTTCAGCTGGTCCTCCGTCAGTTCACCTGCCTCCGGGGCGGACTCCGCATCCGCATCATCGGCCCGGGGCGGTTCCTCCACCCCCAACAGCCACCCAACGGACACGCCGAAGCGGCGGCTCAGGGCGATGAGCTTGTCGATCTCCGGTACCGCGGCGTCGGACTCCCACTTATAGATCGCCTGGCGGGAGACTCCCAGCTCCGCCCCCAGGGCCTCCTGGGAGAGGGACAGCTCCCGGCGTTTTTGCGCGATGCGCTGACCGATGGTCATAGGCGCTACCTCCTTGCTTGAGATAGGAAAAGCATAGCTCCAAAGGGGGAAAAAGGCCACCAACCCACGGCTTTCTTTTTGTCAACCAGTGGTTAGCAGAGCCCTGTATCCCTTGGGGCACAAGGGGTTTATTACAGCGCCTTTTCGTAGCAGTTGAGGACCTCATGGATGAAGCCCTGGAAAAAGAACTCCGTGGCCCCGGCCCGGTGGAAGCCCAGGGCGGTATAGAGGCCGTTGGCGGGCAGGTTCCCCTCCCAGGTGTCCAGCCGCAAAACCGTCTTGCCCTGGCTCCGGGCGGTGGCGGCACAGTAGTCCACCATCTGCCGGCCCCGGCCCTGGCCGGCGGCATTGGGATGGATGCACAGAGTGTGGATGACGCCCACCTGCTCCCGGTCCGCCGGGATGGTCCAGGGAATGGCGTCATACTCCGGCAGCTGCTCCCCGTTGAGGGTCACCACGCCCCAGAGGACGCCGTTTTCCTCCCCTACATGGAGGCTCCCGGCCTCCAGCGCCGCCCGAGCGGTGTCGATGGTGGGGTAGGTACCTCTTTGCCAGTTGGTGTAGACGGGGCCCTGGTCCTCCCGGTCGAAGATGGCCTCATAGAGGGCGGCCACGGCGGGGAGATCGGCTTGAGTGGCAGGTCGAATCATCATAGCTTCCTCCTTCATTTTTTGAAAAAAGCGGCGCACCGAAGGGGTGCGCCGCTGCATGGAACGGGTCTAAATATATCAGGGATCGGAAGGGGGCGGTGCGGAGCCTTCCTCTCCGGTGCCGCTGTCCGGCGCGGAGGCGTCGGAGGCGGGAGGGGTCTGTGCTTCCCCGGAGGCTTCGGGGATCTCCGCCGGGGCCTCGATCTTCTGGCTGACCATGCTGATGTGGCGGGCGGGGGCCTCGATGCCCTGCCGCTCCCGGTCCTCCGGGGTCACATCCGCCAGAGCCGGGTCCCGGCCCTCCAGAATGGCCACCATCTCGGCGCCGGTGATGGTCTCCTTCTCCAGAAGGTAAGCTACCACCTTGTCCATGTCCTCCCGGCACTCGGTGATGATCTCCACCGCCTGCTTGTAGCAGCTGTCCAGGATCTCGTGGACCGCCTTGTCCACCGCCGCGGCGGTGTCCTGGGCGCAGTCCATGCCGTAGCCGCCGTCCAGGTACTGGTTGCGCTGGGAGGCCAGGCCCATCATGCCGAACTCATCGCTCATGCCGTAGAGCACCACCATGTTCCGGGCCACGGCAGTGGCGTCCTGGATGTCCTGAGAGGCGCCGTTGGTCATGGTGTGCAGCACCACTTCCTCAGCGGCCCGGCCGCCCATGGACACCGCGATGCGGGCCATCAGCTCCTCCCGGGTACGCAGCTCCGTCTTGTCCTCCTCGGGCACCAGCAGCGTGTAGCCCAGGGAGCCCTGGGTGTGGGGGACAATGGTGATCTTCTGCACCGGCTCGGTGTTCTTTTGCTTATAGGCCACCATGGCATGGCCCACCTCGTGGTAGGCCACCAGCTTCTTTTCAAACTCGGTGAGGACGCTGCCCTTTTTCTCCGTGCCGGCGATGACCAGCTCGAAGGCGGCCAGCAGATCATTCTGGTTCACGGCCTTCCGGCCCAGGCGCACGGCCCGCAGGGCCGCCTCGTTGACCAGGTTGGCCAGGTCAGCGCCCACGCAGCCGGCGGTGGCCAGGGCGATCTTGCGCAGGTTCACATCCTCCGCCAGGCGAATGTTCCGGGTGTGGACCTCCAGCGTGGCCAGGCGGCCGGCCAGGTTGGGCCGGTCGATGATGATGCGCCGGTCGAACCGGCCGGGACGCAGCAGGGCCTTATCCAGCACCTCCGGACGGTTGGTGGCAGCCAGGACGATGATACCTTTGGAGGGGTCGAAGCCGTCCATCTCCGCCAGCAGCTGGTTGAGGGTCTGCTCCCGCTCGTCGTTGCCGCCGAAGCGGGTGTCACGGGTCTTGCCGATGGCGTCGATCTCATCGATGAAGATGATGCAGGGAGCTACCTTGGCCGCCTCCTGGAACAGGTCCCGGACACGGCTGGCGCCCACGCCCACGAACATCTCCACAAAGCCGGAGCCGGAGATGGAGAAGAAGGGGACATTGGCCTCGCCGGCTACGGCCTTGGCCAGCAGTGTCTTACCGGTGCCCGGAGGGCCCACCAGCAGCGCGCCCTTGGGGAGCTTTGCGCCGATCTCCGTATACTTTCCCGGGTTGTGGAGGAAGTCGATGATCTCCACCAGGGACTCCTTGGCCTCGTCCTGTCCGGCCACGTCCCGGAAGGTGACGCCGGTCTTTTTCTCCATGTAGACCTTGGCGTTGGCCTTGCCCACGGAGCCGATGCCGCCGAAGCCGCCTCCGCCCTTTTTGGCCATGAAGCGCATGACCAGCGAGAACATCAGCATAATCAGGGCAAAGGGCAGGATATAGGTGACCAGGAAGGCCACCACCGGGCTGATGGGCGGGGTATAGGGCTCTGTACACTCCACGCCATATTCGGTCAGATAGGGGATAAGGACATCGTTGGACACCAGCTGGGTGGTATAGAGCTGGTATTCGCCCTTATGGACGGTGCCCTCCTCATCGGTATAGGTGAAGCCCTCCTTGGGGGTGATGAGCAGGAGACCATTGCTGGCATCCAGCTCCACCGAGGTCACATTGCCCTCCTCCACCAGGTCCATAAACTCACTGTAATTGATTTCCACCTGCTGGGACTGGTTCATGCTCTGGCGCATATAGGTGCCGCCCACGCTGAAGATCAGCGCCAGCACCAGCGCCCACAGCACCAGCCGGCCGATGCCTTGCCAGTTGCGGTCGTTCCGGCCGCCTCGGCCGGAGTTTTTGTTTTTGTTCGGGTCCATCTTGTAACTCCTTTCGGGTCCTTGCAAAAAAAGGAAAAACCTGTCACAGGTTCGTTGTCCCAAATATACACGACACTATACCACATATACACTTTTTTCTCAAGGCGAGGGGATGGATTTTCTGTGAAAATTCTGTGAATTTGCTTTATCTGGGAGGGGGTTCATGCTATAATAGCCGGGTAACAACGGTGCGCCTGTTCCCCTGGGCTCATCTGTCCCAAAACGGAGGGCGGAAAAAGCGGCGGGAATCCAACCGAAAGGTTGCAGCACCGTGCCGGGGCTGAAAGAACCGCCCCGGCGGGAAGGCGAGACGCCTGAAATAAATACAAGTACATCAGGGCCGCAGCTCTCCCGGAGAGGTGTGCCCTGCCAAAGGAGAGAAACCATGGAATACGAGGCCAAGAAAAAGCAGGAGGAGGCCGAGGCCGACGGCATCATCGAAGGACGCAACGCCGTCATCGAGGCCCTGCGGGCCGGCGAGGCCATTGACAAGATCTATCTCCAAAAGGGAGAGACTGACAAGACCTTGGGCCACATCGCCTCCAAGGCCAGAGCGGCTGGAGCAGTGGTGGTGGAGGCGGACCGGCGCAAGCTGGACGCCATGAGCCGCACCCACGCCCACCAGGGCGTCATTGCCCTGGCGGCGGTGCGGGAGTACGTGAAGGTGGAGGACATTCTGGCCGCCGCCGCGGAAAAGGGAGAGGCACCGCTGCTGGTCATCTGCGACGAGATCTCCGACCCCCACAACCTGGGCGCCATCATCCGCACCGCTGAATGCGCCGGGGCCCACGGCGTGGTGATTCCCAAGCGGCGCAGCGCCGGCCTCACCGCCGTGGTGGCCAAGACCTCCGCCGGAGCCGTGGCCCATGTGCCCGTAGCTCGGGTGCCCAACATCCCCTCCTTGCTCAAGGAGCTGAAAAAGCAGGGCGTGTGGGTATTCGGCACGGCGGCCGACGGCAACACCACCCTTTATGACGCGGACCTGAAGGGCCCTGCCGCCATTGTCATCGGCAGCGAGGGAGAGGGCATGACCCGCCTGGCGGCGGAGAACTGCGATTTCCTGGTCAGTATCCCCATGCGGGGGCGTCTGAATTCCCTCAATGCCTCTGCTGCGGCGGCGATTTTGCTCTACGAGGCAGTGCGCCAGCGGATGGCCTGAGAAGCAACGGCAACGAGACACGAACGGGTGAGGAGCGATGAGTCAGAAAAAGAAAGAACAGCACTGGGCCTCCACTTCCCGGTACGATACGGGGGAGCTACTGCGGGATCTGGACGGCGGCGCAGATACCTACTCCCTGGAGGAGATTCTGGCGGAGTACGGCCACGGCGGAGTGGAGGACCTGACGCTCCCGGAGGAGCAGGAGGCCAAGGCGGCGACAGAGCCCGCCCAGGAGCCTGTCCGGGAGCAAAAGGCGGCCCCGGCGCCAAAGCCTGTCCCGGAGGAACCACGGCGGGAAACCAAGGCCTCTGAGCCGGAGTCCCAGGAGAGCCCTGAGGAACCGGAAGAGGCTGAGGAGCCCCAAGAGGAGCAGGTGCCGGACCTGGAGGTCATTTTGCCCGAGGAGGCACTGCCCCGGCCGCCTCGGCCCATCTCCGTGGAGGAGGTAGTGGGGCGGACGGTAGAGAGCCTGATGGCCGAGCCGGAGCCCCTGAAGGAGAAAAAGCAGCGGCGGAGGTTCCTCTTCTCCCGCCGCCCTATGATGGACACTGAGGAGTTTTACGACTCCGCCGCCCCGGAGCCGGAACCGGAGCCGGAGCCTCTGGAGCCGGAACCGCCGCTTACAGAGGTGGCCGATTCCTACCGGGAGCTGCGGGGCAAGCTGGGCAGGCCTCTGCCCTGGGCCGTGCTGGTGACGCTGGTGATGGCCGCTTTGATGGCCCTGGATTACAGCGGCCTGGAGGTCCCCCTGTGGACCGGTCAGGTGATGGTCCAGTCCATGACGCTGCTGGTGATGGAGCTGATGGTCTGCTTTTTGTGCCGAGCCGTCTTTTGGCGGGGCTTTCACGCCCTCTTCCGCAAGCGGGTGACACCGGCGCTGCTGGTGTCCCTGGCGGCGGTGACCACTGTGGCAGACTGCGCCACCCGGCCCTTTTTGGAGGGGCGGTGTCAGGCCCTGCCCTTTTCGGCGGTGGCTGCCATGGGACTGTGCTTTGCCCTGTGGGGCTGCCGGCGGGAGACCGCGGGCCTCTATGAGTGCTACCGCACCGCTGCCATGGATGACGAGCCCCCCTATCTGGTCACCGACACCCCGGAGGGCGCCTGCAAGCAGCACGGCACCGTAGAGGGCTTTTTCTACATGGCCGAGAGCGAGAGCATCTACGCCCGGCACATGGCGGTGATGCTGCCGGTGATCCTGACGGCCACGGTGGTCTTTGCCCTGCTGGCCTCAGTGGGCCAGCGCCGGGGCGCGGACTTTCTGTGGTGCTGGTCCGCTCTGCTGACCGCCGCGGGAGGCTTTGCCTTGCCCCTTGCTTACAGCCTGCCCTTTTCTCGGCTGGCCAAGCGGCTGCAGAAATCCGGCGCTGCTGTGGCGGGCTATGCCGGCGCCGAGCGGGTGTGCCGCAAGCGGGCCATGATCCTCACAGACAGCGACCTCTTTCCTCCCGGCACCGTGACCCTCAACGGCATGAAGCTCTTCGGCGAACAGCTGGGGAAGGTGGTGTCCTACGCCGACTCCCTGGCCCGGGCCTCCGGCAGCGGGCTGGTGCGGCTCTTCGACGGGCTCATGAGCAGCGAGGGCGGCCACACCGAGCCGGTGGAGGACTTCAGCTTTTACGAGGAGGGCGGCGTATCCGGCACCATCCATGGGGAGACTGTGCTGCTGGGCACTGCCTCTTTCCTGCGGAAGATGGACGTGCGCTTGCCCGGCAACATCAACCTGCGCACCGGGGTCTATCTGGCAGTGGACCGGCAGCTGGTGGCGGTATTCGCCGTGAAATACCTGGCCTCGGAGAACGTGGAATGGGCTCTCAAGTCCATGAAGCGGGGACGGATCACCCCCATCCTGGCGGTGCGGGACGGGAACCTCACCCCGGCCCTCATTAAGCGCAAGTTCGGCGGACGGGTGAAGGTCGTCTATCCGGAGCTGTCTGCGCGTCTGGCCCTTTCGGAGCAGGAGACCGGGGCCGGACGGCCTGACGCCCTGCTGTTCCGGGAGGGGCTGATGCCCTACGCCGAGGCCGTGGCCGGCAGCCGCCGCTACACTAAAACCGCCCGGCGATGCACCTTTTTGTCCATGCTGGGCAGCGTCACCGGATTGATTCTGGCCTTTTACCTGAGCTTTTCCGCGGCTTACGCCCTGCTGACGCCTCTGGCGCTGCTGGTGTTTTTGCTGCTGTGGACGGTTCCAGTTTTCCTCCTCTCCGGGTGGGTGGACCGATTTTGAGAGAATTTGCGCCTCGCATGCCTGTGTGCAAGTGGGGCGCAAATTTTTTACGTTCTCGTAGAAAATGGCAATACTGCCAAACTTTTAGTTGTATTCACCGGAGAGACGTTGTATAATTTACACATTAGGCGAGTTTTCGGGCTCCGGCCGGAGGAGGATGCCTACGCGTCCGTCCGCGGAAAACAGCGGACGGTGCAATCGTGCAAACCAAACATAAGGAGTGGAAGATCATGAGCTATTCTGTACAAAACATCCGCAATGTCTGCCTGCTGGGTCACGGTGGAAACGGAAAGACCGCCCTGGCGGAGAGCTTGCTTTATATGACCGGGGCCATTGACCGTATGGGCAAGGCGGCCGACGGCAATACCGTTTGTGACTATGATGCGGAGGAGATTCGGCGCCAGATCTCCATCTCCACTTCCGTGGCTCCTCTGGAGTACAAGGGCTGCAAGATCAATATTCTGGACACCCCGGGCGGCTTTGATTTTTCCGGCGAGGTCATGGAGGCCCTCCGGGCCGCCGACGCCGCCATCATCGTCTGCTCCGCCAAGGACGGTATTTCCGTGGGTCTGGAGAAGGCCTGGAAGTACTGCGAGGAGCGCAATATGCCCCGCTTCCTCTATATCTCCAAGACCGACGAGGAAAACAGCGACTACAACGCCACCTTTGATGCCCTGCGTGAGCGCTTCGGTAACAAGATCGCGCCCCTGGTGGTGCCCATCTGGGACGAGAACAAGCATGTCACCGGCCTCATCGACGTGCTCAACAAGCGGGCCTATGAGATGCACGACCTCAAGCGCGTGGAGATTGACGTGCCCGAGGACAAGGCCGGCGTCATCACCGAGTTCAACGACGCCCTGAAAGAGTCCGTGGCCGAGACCAGCGAGGAATTTATGGACAAGTTCTTCGGCGGCGAGGACTTCACCTATGCTGAGATGATCCAGGGCCTGCGTCAGGGCGTGCGGGAGCTGAGCCTGTTCCCCGTGCTGTGCGGCTCTGCGGTCAACTGCATGGGCTCCCTCATGCTGATGGACAACATCGTGGATCTGCTGCCCAACCCCATGGAGGGCAACTATCACAAGGCCACCCGTCAGGACGGCGAGACCGAGGAGTTCGTGGTCTCTCCCGGCGGCGTGCCCACGGCCTTCGTGTTTAAGACCGTTTCCGACCAGTACGGCAAGTACTCCTTCATCAAGGTCCTCTCCGGTGTCATCACGCCCGATTTGACCCTGGTGGATTCCCGCACCGGCACCAACGAAAAGCTGGGACGCCTGTATGTCATGCGGGGCAAGAAGGCCACCGAGGTCAAGGAGCTGACTTGCGGCGACATCGGCGCCATCGGCAAGATGGAGAAGGTCAAGACCGGCGACACCCTGTGCGACGCCCGTAAGGTGGTGGCCCTCAAGGGCATCCCCTTCGCCGAGCCCTGCTACTCCGTGGCGCTGGTGCCCAAGGTCCGCGGCCAGGAGGACAAGGTGGCCCAGGGCCTCAACCGCCTCAACGAGGAGGATCCCACCTTTACCGTCACCAACAACGCCGAGACCCATCAGATGGTCCTCTCCGGCGCCGGCGATATGCAGGTGGATGTGCTGGTGAGCAAGCTCAAGAGCCGCTTCAATGTGGAAGTGGAGACCAAGCCCGTTCGGGTGCCCTATCGTGAGAAGATCCGCAAGACCGTCCAGAAGCAGGGCCGTCACAAGAAGCAGACCGGCGGCAGCGGCCAGTTCGGCGATGTGTGGATCCGCTTCGAGCCCAATCCCGAGTCTGAGGAGATGGTCTTTGCCGAGGAGGTCTTCGGCGGCTCCGTGCCCAAGAACTTCTTCCCCGCTGTGGAAAAGGGCCTGCGGGAAGCCTGCGTCCACGGTCCTCTGGCGGGGTATCCCGTTGTGAACCTGAAGGCCGTGCTGTATGACGGCTCCTATCACCCGGTGGACTCCTCTGAAATCGCCTTCAAGACCGCCGCTCAGCTGGCCTACAAGGCTGCTATGCCCGAGGCCAACCCCGTGCTGCTGGAGCCTGTGGGCGAGTTGAAGGTCACCGTGCCCGACAGCTACATGGGCGA
>CDTY01026610.1_pt1 | contig 30247 bp, 24 predicted proteins | sample 557731 | NCBI WGS metagenome assembly CDTY01 (sample SAMEA3182101, study PRJEB8094) | gut metagenome | biome: human; feature: gut; material: Stool; isolation source: human stool | place: Canada | collected 2013-02-12
TTTGTGGGCAACATCAATCAGAGCGTGGATGTGCTGCTGAAAACCTCCCACCTTTTTGAACCGTTCCCGGATGCTATGGCCTATGACACCGCATTTCTGGATCGGATGCACTGCTATATACCTGGTTGGGAGATTCCCAAATATCGGCCCGACTTTTTTACCAACGATTATGGTTTTATCACCGACTATCTGGCAGAGTTTATGCGGGAGATGAGGAAAGAGACCTGGGGTGACGCTTGCGACCGATATTTCCGCTTCGGCAGCAATTTGAACCAGAGAGATACCATCGCTGTCCGCAAAATGGTTTCCGGTTTTACAAAGCTGCTCTATCCTGACGGTGAGTTCTCACGTGATGATATGGAGGAGATCCTGACCTATGCCCTGGAGATGCGCCGCAGAGTCAAGGAGCAGCTGAAAAAGATCGGCGGTATGGAGTTCTACGATGTGAATTTCTCCTATATCGATAACGAAACTTTTGAGGAACGCTTTGTATCGGTACCGGAGCAGGGTGGCGGAAAGCTGATTCCTGAGGGCATGGCCAATCCCGGAACCGTCTATACCATCTCCCGGGCCAAATCCGGCATGGTGGGGGTCTATCGACTGGAGACCCAGATGCTGCTGGGTAACGGAAAATTCGAACGTACCGGTCTGGGCAGTGACAGAGAGGCTAAAGAGGCCGCAAATACGGCCTTTAACTACCTCAAAGCCAACGGCGGTGGAATCTCCCGTTCTATCAGTACAACGCAGAAGGACTACATCATTAACTATCAGGATCTCAACGGCATTGGAATGACGAAATCTCTGGCATTACCGACGGTCATTGCAATTGCGTCAGCTGCGCTCAACAAGCCCACGCTCAGCAGTCTCGCAGTTTTGGGAGAGATCAGTATCAGCGGTGCCATCACAAAAGTGGATGAGCTGGCAAATGTACTTCAGGTATGCCTGGACAGCGGGGCGAAAAAAATCCTGCTTCCCATTACGTCTGCGGCAGACCTTGGAGCGGTGCCTCCTGATCTGATGGGGGCATTCAGCATCATCTTTTATACCACTGCTCAGGAGGCTGTATTCAAAGCACTTGGAGTGGAGTAGTCAAAGGAGAGCTGCAGGCAGTTAAGACTGCATAAAAGAAGCGGATGTCTTCATATTGTCTGCATAATTCAACGTACTTCTGTAATTGACTTAGTCGAAAAAATGGGATCCTGCGTCTTTAATAAACAAAGACGCAGGATCCCATTTTCATATTTTTACTCATCATGTCAGGAGGAAATGCGTTCTGCTGGAAAACGGTCCCTCTGCAGTGCCTTTCGGGTGGCTTTGTTTTTTAGAGACAGTTTCCAAAAATTCCTAAATATTCTCATTGAGTTGCATCATTGAGAAAGCAATTTGCAAGGAACCTGGATGCCCTTAGGTTAGGATATCTGTCTGACGTAGAATATTACCCAACAGCGTACTGGTCGTCTTTCAATTTATAGAACAAATGCAGAACCAGATGAATTCCCATTAGTACTACCGGGAATATAATAGTACCAATCAGCATCCCGTTGAGTGTTTCCGCGCTCTGAGCTACGTTGGGAACGTAGTGGATGATCTCCAGCACCATGCTGACCAAAAAGCCTCCCAAGGCTGACCCCAAGGAGATGGACAGTGCGTTGCAGCCATAGATCAGACCGGTCTGATTCTTGCCGGTAGCAGCAATCCCGTAATCGATGGTATTGGTGATGAGAAGATTTGGCAATCCAAAATATGTTCCCTGCAGCAGCCCGCACAACAGGAACAGGCCGAACAGCGTGCCATAGTGAATGGAATCCGCTGCGCCAACCGTTCCCATCATTTTGCACATCAAAAAGAATGCCACATTTGCCGCCACATTGGCGGCACTCACAGCCAGAAATGCCCGGTTGCTGTCCCGGAACAGCCGTACGATCCATTTGATCAGTACCGCCCCCAGAATGGATGCCGCGGTAAATGCGCCCATGGCAATCGAGTAAAACGCTTCATCCAGGAAGTAATACTTGAATGTATAAATCATGAGACCGCCTTTTGCGGCCACCAGGATATTCATCAATAAAATACCGGTCACAACGATCAGTGCCGGTTTATTTTTCAAGAGATAGCGAAACTCCGTTAGCAAAGACCCTGCCCTTGCACTCTGGCTTGTCTTGGCCAGGACCTTGGAGCTGCCGTCCTCGTTCAACTCGTACTTCTTCTGAATCTGAAGGTTTGCAATCTGAAGAATTGCGGCCACACAGGCAATGGCCAGTGCAGCGAAGAAAAAGCCGCGGCTTTCGCTTTCGCCGCCAAAAAGTGCCACCATAGGCAGAAACAAAGAGGTCACCAGCACAACGCCGATGTTGTAGAATACCTCTTTCATACCAATCATCGAAGCCCGCTCCTCCACATTGGTGGTCATGTTGACCAGCATGGCGGAAGAAGGCACATACGCCATGGTATTATAAATGGAGCCGTAGGGGCCGTAGGTCAGAATGGCAAACACGACCTTGACCGGCGTACTGACATTGGGCAGACACAGGAATACAAGGGGAAGACCAATCAACATAGGCAAAACAGCGATCCGCAGCCATCCCCGGTATTTGCCCTGCTTCAGCGTGACCCGGTCAATGGTAACTCCCATAACGAAGTCAGTAAATGCGTCGAAGCAGCGGGAACAAAGCAATACAAGTCCTGCGATCTTAGCGCTCAATCCTGCGACATCTGTATAGAAATAGGTCAGGTAATATCCGAACAGCACCGAAGCGATCAGATTTCCAATGCCCATGCAGCTGGAATAGACCAGCTTGTCCACCATAGGGAGTTTGTTTGTTTCCATCTCAACACGACCCCTAAATCAAAAATTTAACAATCCATCGGGAAAAAGTGTGCAGGCACCTTCATGCGATGAGATGCCTACACAAATAGGAGAAGTCGGGAAAAGGAAGCTCCCTCCCACAAGAAGTAAGTATGCAGGAGGGAGCCGTAAGTATCTTAGAATTCCTGGATCAATTCGTCCTTCCAGCCCGTGGCGGGATCGGCAACCAGGGTATCCTTGAAGCGCAGGGTCTCGATATACCACTTGCCGTCGATCTTCACATAATCGTCGTCATAGTATCCCTGCTCCAGGAAGCCTGCGCCCTTTCCCTTGCTCTCCTCGCCGCTCTTGAAAGCGCCGAAGAGATGCCAGTGGCCGTGGGCATGGGTGTCATCATCAAAGGTGATAACGGGATTGGTGATGTTATGCCCCAGGCAGCGGCCATCCATCTGCTTTTGAAAGCCCTTGAACAGTTCGATAAAGGCATCTCTTCCCTCGGCGCAGCCCCAGGGGTCATCGGGAGAACCCTCCCACTTGACATTGGGGGCAAAGATGGTATCCACCAGGTTATAGTTGTGATTGTCGTTGCACATCCGGGCATAGCGATTCTTCAGGTCCTTGATGGCCTCAATGTCCATCAGTCGTTGCACTTCTTTTTCGATGTTCATGATGATACCTCCAAAAATTTATTGATTACCTTGGATTTGCAAGGCAATGTACCGGGAATTGATGAGTTCAAATGAAAACCCATATACGATTCGTTGGGCGCCTGGCCCTGCGGCATTATTTTTTGCCGTAGACCATTTCATGGGTGGGCTTGATCACGAAGTACGCGAAAACGCCGATCACCATCAGGATGATACCGCTGACCATAATATTCATTCCGGCGCCGCCGCCAAACAGATTGCCTACCACAGGGACGATATACCCGCACAAAAACACGCCGGAGCCTTCAATGCCAGCCAGTAGAGACATGGCCGTAGTAGCATGCTTGCCGGTGGTGGCCAGACCCAGATAGGTGGTCAGGCCGGAGACGATGATCAGATTGAAGAACTGACACAGGATGCCGCCGGCGTAACAGCCGATGACGCTCTGGGTCAACTGGGGCAGCAGCATGGTGGCACCGCAGAGGATAAAGGCCAGAGTCATGCTGAACCGCTTGGTCATCATGATCCAAAAGGCCACCACAAAGCCGGAGATGGTGCCGGCAAAACTGCAAAGAGAGCCGATGGTGCCGGCCATGGCGGTGGTGCCCAGCTGCGCTTCATTGACGATATAGTCGGAATAGTTCATAAACCAGGCGTTCCAGAAAATGGCGCCGAACAGGTATAGCAGCAGCATCCCTACAGCAACGCCGGGGAATTTGCCGGCGGGAGCCTCCTGCGCAGCAGAGGCGCTCTCTTCCTTTGCGGCCGGATGCTCCGCTTTGCGATTCTTATCCACATTGGGATAGAACAAAATCGCCAAGATCAGGATGGGAATCAGAAACAGTACGGTCTTGTAGCCATCCTGGAAGCGCCCCGTTGCGCCGAACTGGCCGCCCAGGAAGGTAAAGGCCGCCATGCCCAGCATCATCAGACCGTTGTGCCAGCCGAGAACCTTGTCCTTCAGCGCCAGAGGAGCGATCTCTGCCAAAACCGTGGGGTTTGCGGAAGCCACCGTACCACCGGGGATACCCAGCAGCGCAGAGCAGGCCACCACGCCTATCAAAGGCATGTCCACCAGCAGAATCATCAGGCCCGCCACGATGGAGATCGCTATGCTGACAACGACCACCCATTTCCGGCTGAAGAGCTTCAAAATGACCGTGGAAGCAAACGCTGCGATCATCATGACCACCGTCGGCAGTGTGGAAATCAAAACCGCCACACTGTCCTGCCCAGGATAGGCCTGATAAATCAGGCCCAGGACCACAACTGCGATACAGTAAATCCAGGCGGCAAACGATGTGATCAGTACGGTCACAACGCCAAGTCCAGATTTATTCATTTCCTTTTCCCTCCTATTTTTTCTCAAGGCGTTGCCTTACAGATGTCTGCCCAGCAAATAGCCCTCACGGATCGCTGCACCGGCCAGGGCAGGCTCCTTGGCATCGCCGATGATGTGAACGGTAAAGCCCTCCCGGATCAGTTCATTGGCCAATGTGGTGTTGGGGACGCGGCCGATGGCCAGGACCACTGTGTCAGCGGGGATCTCCTCGTTGTGTTCACCGGAAACGATGACAGAGTGGTCCGTGATCTCCTGCACAGAGGTATTGACATAGGCCCTGGCGCCGTTGTTGGCCAGATCCCGCAGCAGATCCTTGCGCGGAGCGGGGCCTTCATCTACGGCGGCACCCACGCAGATGGTCAGGTCTCTTGCGTGGCCAGAGGCCGCCAGGGCCTCCGGTACGGCCTTGGGATAGCTGACGCTGGTAAAGCCGCTGACGGCCACCACCATGCCGGTCTTGACGAACTGAGCCGCCTCCTGGGCGGACATCAATTTATTCTTCAGAGATGATGCAACTCTTTCCATGACGCACTCCTTCTTCAATCGTTTGCGTGTTTGTCTGTGGGATGGAACGGTTTGCGTTCAACTGACTCTGGATGTCTGAGAGATTCCCCCCTGAAAATGCAAAAACGCCAAGAAATGCCCTGCCGAGGGATGCCTGATGCAAAAGCGGAAGGACGGTATCCTCCCGTTTCGTGCAGGTCCTCGGACAGGCGTTTCTTGACGATGATCTCTGTCTGATGCGTGTTGACCAATGAAAAACTACCCTTGCCGCCACCATATGACGATCCCGGAAAAAATGCAATCGCATTTTTGGGTATTTTCAAATGGTGAAACAAAATATTATATACTGCAAGTGACTTGTAAAATGAGAAAACGGTGGGCCTATTTTCTCCATACAGTTGCATTTTGTAAAAGAGCGGTGAAAAGAAATGAAACGAGTGAAAAGTTGTGGGTTGCATCTGGTGTAAAATAGTATATAATCTTAATCATAAAAATTTTTGAAGTTTTCCAGTGGAAAACCAAAGGGGAAAAGAGTGAGGAAAAGAAGGGAGGGGACCGGAGATGAATGAGCAAAACAGCGGTCTGAAAAAGGACAATACCAAGAGTATCAATAAGACGCTTGCCATTCTGAGTACATTCAGCGACGCATCTCCGCAGCAGCGTACCACAGATATTGCTACCAAATTGAATTTAAGTATCAGTACGGTTTCCCGCCATCTGGGCACACTGTTGGACTGGGGCTTTTTGGAGCGGGACGACGCCACCGGCTACTACCGGCCCGGCAACAAGATCATCGCTCTGGCGGGCGTTACGCTGCAGAACAACCACATCTACCGCCACGCGTTCCCTGAGCTGCGGGAGCTCAGCCGCACCCTGAATATCCACTGTCACATGTCGGTGCCCCAGGGGACGTCCATCATCCATCTGATCTCGCTGTCCTGCTCCAACGCCCAGGAGCTGATGTTCCCTATGGGACATGTGCAGCCCATGTTCTGCTCGGCCATGGGCCGCGCCATGCTGGCCTATCTTCCGCCGGCCAAGGCCCAGGAGATCCTGCGCAAAAGCGAGCTGGTGAAGCGGACAGAGGATACCAAGGTGGATATCGAGGAGATCACCAACGAGCTCAAGAAGGTCCGCAAGAAGGGATACTGCCTCATTATCAACGAACTCAATGAAGATGAAGCCTCCCTGGCCGTTCCTATTTTGGACCACAATTCCAATCCGGTGGCGGCCATCAGCGTCTCCTCCGGCGTTTACCGGCTCAGCCAGCCGGAGAACGAGGCCCAGGTGGCCTCGGCCGTCAAGGCAGCCGGTACGCGCATCTCCTCCATGCTGGGCTACTATCCTCGGCCCCACTGAGACAGGCGATCAGCGGCACAAAAAAAGACCAAATATAGAACAAGAGACATCCGGCGCTCAAAGCGCAGGATGTCTCTTTTTTTGATTTTGTTAATTTTTTGGCTATTATATACAGGGAAAACGAGGAGAAAATGGCAAAATTTTAACAAATTCACCATTCGCCAACGCCTTGCTCTATGTGGCAACGAGTTTCACAGGATGCAACATATCACCAAAAAATGCAATTGAGACGAAATAAATGAGAATAGATTTCAGCTGATAGGAAACTTGAAAAGGAGACTGCCATTTGCCGTGAAGGTGTTGTAGAATACCGATTGTGTTCCAGCGATGGTCATTTGTCTGCCAACTGCCCAATGAAAAAACGACCAAAAAGACCCCGCGCCAAAAGGGCGCGGGAGATCCAGAGGAGGGAAGAGAGGGAAGAGAAGGACGAGGCATCAGACCCGGTAAAGAATATCCCCGCGTTTTGCGACACAAGGCTGTGAGGTGCGCAAAACCTGAAGCCAGAAAAAATCAAAAATGGAAGGGAGTTCTTGCATGACATGTATACGAAGAAAAAAGTAATCAACATCATCATTGGTCCGCTGCTGTTTATTCTGATCTCTACATGCCTGACGGGTCCGCTGACCGTTGCCGGCGCCAAAGCCACCGGCGTGGCGGCCTGGATGATCTACTGGTGGGTCACCTCCCCCATTAACCTGGTGGCCACCGCTATTCTTCCCATTATCACCAACGCCTTTTTGGGGCTGGTTCCCCAGGCGGATGTGATCTCCCAGTTTGCCTCGGAGAACATCCTGCTGATTGCCGGCTCCACCATGCTCACCGCCCCCTGGGCCACCATCGGCCTGGACCGGCGCATCGCTCTGAAGTCCCTGTCCATCATCGGGCCCTCCATGAAGAGCCAGGTGATCGTTTGGACGGTGGTCACCACGGTGCTCTCCACGGTCCTGCCCAACATCGTGGTGGTCTCCCTGCTTTGCCCCATCGCCGTGGCCATGATCCGGGCCGCCGGCTTTGACGATATCAAAACCTCCGAACCCGGCCAGATCATCCTGCTGGCCATTGCCTACGCCGTCAGCGTGGGCGGCATGGGCACCCCCATGGGCGGCGCCATGAACGTCACCGCCATCTCCGCCCTGCAGGATTACTTCGGCATCGAGTTCATGTATGTGGACTGGATCAAGCGGGTGATCCCCTTCCTGATTATCCTGACCATTCTGGGCTGCGTCATGGTGATGTTCATGCCCATGAAGATCAAGCGTCTGGAGGGCACCAAGGAGTTCTTCCGGGAGCAGTACGCCGCTCTGGGCCCCATGAAGAAGTCCGAGATCTTCAGCCTGACCATGTTTATCCTGGCCCTGGTGGGCTCCCTGACCCGGACCTGGTGGTCCGGCCTGCTGCCCGGTCTGGTGCCCGCCTACCTCTTTATTACCCTGGGCTTCATCGGCTTCTTCGTCTGCTTCAAGGGTCTGGGCTTTGCCTTGACCTGGGAGCGGACCCAGGAGAGCATGCCCTGGGGCAGCATGATCCTCTTCGCCTCCGGTCTTGCTTTGGGCAAGATGCTCACCGGCTCCGGTGCCAGCGAGGCCATGGGTCAGCTGATCGTGAAGATGAACCTGGACGGCGGTCTCACCACGATCATCATCCTGGTGGTGTTCTCCCGTCTCATCTCCGAGGTCACCAACGGCACCACCGCTGCGGCTCTCACCTGCCCCATCATCTTTGCCTTTACCGCAGAGCTGGGCATCAACCCCATCCCCTACTGGTTCATCAACATCATGGCTTACAACGCCGAGTACATGCTGCCCCTGTCCGTCCGTACCGTCAACGTGGCCTACGGTATGAGTCCCCAGCTGCTGATGAAGAACGGCTGGTGGCAGTGCCTCATCAATATCGTTGTTACCGTAGCCATCGGCTATGCGTGCATGAAGTTCTGGCCCGGCTTCGGCGATCTGGTCAACTTCACCTGGAGCGCCTGAGTCGATTTCCGCGCCCATCCCCTTTGCTCTACATCACACTTTATCAATAATTTGAAAAGGAGAATGGAAACATGGCAACCGTAGAAGAATTGGTAGCACGTTCGAAAGCAGCCCAGAAGCAGTTTGAGTTCGCCACCCAGGAGCAGGCCGACGCCGCCGCCAAGGCCATTTGCAAGGTCGTCTATGACCATCAGGAAGAGCTGGGTAAGCTGGCCGCCGAGGAGACCCGCATGGGCAAGGTGGAGGACAAGATCGCCAAGTGCCGCAACAAGTCCTCCCAAATCTGGACCAGCATCAAGAATCGAAAGTCCGTGGGCGTTATCAACCGCCTGGAAGATAAGCGCATGCTGGAGATTGCCAAACCCATGGGCGTAGTGGCCAGCGTGGTTCCCTCCACCAACCCTGTGGTTACGCCGATGAGCAACGCGGCGTTTGCCCTCAAGTGCCGCAACTCCGTGATCTTTACCCCCCATCCCCGGGCGGTGAAGTGCACCCGTCTGCTGGTGGATATGTTCCGGGCTGAGCTCAAGAAGCTGGGCTTCCCCGAGGACCTGGTGCTGATGGTAGACGTGGTCTCCAACGAGGAGAGCGCCAAGCTGATGGCCGCCTGCGATGTGGTCGTGGCTACCGGCGGCATGGGCATGGTCAAGGCCGCCTACTCCAGCGGCAAGCCCGCCCTTGGCGTGGGCCAGGGCAATGTCCAGACCATCGTGGACCGTGACGTGGATCTGGGTGAGGCTGCTGAGAAGATCATCATCGGCCGCAGCTTTGATAATGGTCTGATCTGCTTGGGCGAGCAGTGCGCCTTCATCCCCGAGGAGAAGTTCGATGCCTTTGTGGAGGAGTTCAAGAAGCACGGCGGCTATTACATCGAAGACGAGGCCACGGCCGACAAGCTGCGGGAGTGCATCTTCCCCGGCGGCGGCGACATCAGCCGCAATGTGGTGGGTCTCACCGCCGAGCAGGTGGCGGCCCTCATCGGCCTGGAAGTGCCTGCCGGCACCCGTGTTCTGGCTGCCAAGGTCAAGGCCATTGCCCAGGGCGATGTGATGTGCCGGGAGAAGCTGTGCCCGGTCCTGGGATTGATGCCCTACGGCACCTTTGAAGAGGGCGTGGCCATGATGGTGGCCAACCTGGAGTATGAAGGCAAGGGCCACAGCATCGGCATCCACTCCAACGATCCCGCCCATGTGGAGTATGCGGGCATCCAGTGCTCCGTCTCCCGCGTGGTGGTCAATCAGCCCAGCGGCACCACCGGCGGCGGCAGCCCCACCAACGGCTTCACCCCCACCACCACCCTGGGCTGCGGCTCCTGGGGCAACAACAGCTTCAGCGGCAACTTCGACATGGTCCACCTGATGAACATCACCCGCGTGGGCTATCCTCTGGACGAGTCCTGGCTGCCTGACCCGGAGATGGCCTGGAAGGAGTAAGCGTTTCGATCGGGTTGCCCCCATCCACAGATGATGCTGCAGCGCCACCGTGTAGCAGCGGCGCTGCAGCATCAGCAAAGACTGGAAATACTTGTAATAAGGAGCTTTTTTATGAAGGATTTTAGTTTTAAAATTCCCCAAGAGATCGTCTTCGGCCTTGGCAGCCTGAAAAAGCTTCCTGGCATTTTGAAGGACAATCATATCGATAACGCCCTGCTGGTTTCCGACCACGGCCTGGAGTCCATCGGCGTGGTCAAAAAGATCACGGACATTCTGGACGAGGGCGGCGTGCAGTACACTACCTATCTGGACGTGATCCCCAACCCCACCATCTCCGTGGTGGAGGAGGCCACCGCTCTGTATCAGAAGAACAACTGCAAGAGTATCATCGCCCTGGGCGGCGGCGGTCCCATGGACGTGTCCAAGGCCGTGGGCGTGCTGGTAAAGTTCGGCGGCAGCATCAAGGACTATGTGGGCGTGGGCAACGTCCCCGGCCCCATCGTGCCCATGCTGGCCATCCCCACCACCGCCGGTACCGGCAGTGAGGTCACCGCCTCCTCCGTCATCACCGATGCGGAGACCAGCTTCAAGTTCTCCGTCATCAGCCATGAAATGCTGCCCAAGTATGTGGTGCTGGACCCGGAGCTCATCATGACGGCCCCTGCCTCCATCGCCGCCGCCTGCGGCGTGGACGCCCTGATCCATGCCCTGGAGGCCTATATCTCCACCGATGCCAATCTCTTCACCGACGCCTTTGCCGAGAAGGCCATGGAGCTCATCGGCAAGAACATCCGCCGCTTCGTGGCCAACCGCAAGGATGAGGAGGCCGCCTGCGCCATGATGGCCGGCAGCACCTTCGCTGGCATCGCCTTCGCCTGGGCCAAGCTGGGCGATATCCACGCCATGAGCCATCCGGTCAGTGGTTTCTTCCATGTGGCCCACGGCGTGGCCAACTCCGTGCTTATGCCCACCGTCATCGAGTTCAACGCTCTGGCGGACCACGGCCGGTATGAGAAGATCTATAACTACATCCGGGAGGGTACGGCGCCCTGCACCGACTTCAAGCCTGAGATGCTGGTGGAAGAGGTCAAGAAGCTCAACCGTCAGCTGGGTATCCCTGAGAACCTGCGGGCTGTGGGCGTGACAGAGGATAAGATCCCCGCCATGGCTGCCGACGCCATGAAGGCTGCCAACGTGCTGGTGAACCCCAGAGCCACCACATTGCAGGATATCATCGACCTGTATCACAAGGCGTACTAAGCGCCGCATTTCACCTAACCTGTCAACCGACGATCCAAGATCACCTCATTTCTCACTCCCATACCAAAGGAGGGAACAGCCTGAGGCTGTTCCCTCCTTTTATTTGCCTCCACTTCAGCGGAAAGACGCGCAGACAGCAAAAAAAGAGACGTCCGAAGGGACGTCTCTTTTTTGGTAAATCAGGGTAGAATTTAGTCGTCCAGCAGGCCAGCGGTGATGATGGCCATGGAATAGACCTCCTGAGCGTTGCAGCCGCGGGAGAGGTCGTTGATGGGGGCGTTCAGGCCCTGCAGGATAGGACCATAGGCCTCGAAGGAACCCATGCGCTGGGCGATCTTGTAGCCGATGTTGCCGGCGTTGATGTCGGGGAAGATGAAGGTGTTGGCGTGGCCGGCCACCTTGGACTCGGGGCACTTGGTGTGGGCAACACGGGGGGAGACGGCGGCGTCGAACTGCATCTCGCCGTCGATGGCCAGGTCGGGAGCGGCAGCCTTGGCCTTGGCGCAGGCGTTGCGCATCTTGTCCACGTCCTCGCCCTTGCCGGAGCCCAGGGTGGAGTAGCTCAGGAAGGCAACCTTGGGGTCGATGCCGAAGATCTTGGCGGTGTTGGCGGTCTCCAGGGCGATCTCCACCAGCTCGTCCTCGGTGGGCTTGATGTTGATGGCGCAGTCGGCCATGGCCAGGACCTCGCGATCACCGGTGGCGGAGGGGCGCACCAGAATGAAGCAGGAGGAGACGATCTTGCTGCCGGGCTTGGTCTTAATGATCTGCAGGGCAGGACGGACGGTGTCAGCGGTGGAGTAGGTGGCGCCGCCCAGCAGGGCGTCGGCATAGCCCATCTTCACCAGCATGGTGCCGAAGTAGTTGCCCTGCTTCAGGGCGGTACGGCACTGTTCCTCACTCATCTTGCCCTTGCGCAGCTCGGCCAGGGTGGAGACCATCTTCTCCATATCGGCGAAATTCTCAGGGTCCACGATCTCAGCGCCGCGGATATTGAAGCCGGCCTCCTCAGCAGCGGCACGGACCTCGTCCACGTTGCCCACCAGAACGGGGGTCAGGAAGGTACCGGACAGCAGACGGGCGGAAGCTTCCAGAATACGGGGATCAGTGCCCTCGGTGAAAACGATCTTGCGGGGGTGCTTTTTCAGCTTGCTGATGAGAAAATCAAACATAACAGTCTTCCTCCAACTCAAATTTGAGAATGCAATATATGATACATTATCTTAGCACTGCGCAAAAAACGGGTCAATAAAAAAACAAAAATTTAGTAACAAAATTGCGTAAAGAAAAGGGGAAAAGTTCCGGCAAATTGCTTTGCGTGCCCCGGGGACAGAAAATGAAAAGAACGCAAAAATACGCTACAGCCGGAAAAAGAGGCTGTTTTTCAGAAGAAAAGGGACTTGACGAATGCGGAAAAAAGAGGTATTATGAACCGGTAACAAATTGTAACCATTTGAAAGCCTTACGCCGAAAATGAAATTTGTAAGGGGTAATCATACAATGATTGAGAAACTGCAAAGAAACCGAAACAGCGCCAAAGAAGTGGATTCCCACAGCATTGGCGCCACCGCGGCGGAGCAGGCTGGAGAGCTCCTCTACCGGGGCACCCAGGTGATCCACGACCTTTTTGACGGATTGCTGAATCGGGCGCAGGAGGGTGTCCTCTGTGCCAGGTCCTATCTCCGTCTCACCGCCCGCCGTATCCGGCGAGCCTCCCATGAGAAGAAGGCAAAGCGGTTCCCGGAGTCCGACTCCTGGCCCGTGCGGGTCTTTTTAATGGCCTCCAGCGTTCTGCCGCTGCTGCGGCGCTATCTCCGAAAGGAGGTCTGGCTGCTGCGCTGCCGTCTGAACGAGTGGAAGGCGGAGCGGTTTAACCGGGCGCACAAGCGCCGGCTGCACCCGCTGGCCTTCGCCGGTGCCGGTGCCGCCGTGGCGGCCCTGGCCCTGTTCTTCTCCTCCTATACCATCGGCGCCACCGTCACCTATGACGGCAACGTGGTGGCCAGCACCACCTCCCTCTCCGCTGTGAAGGAGGCCTGCGCCAATATCGAGGCGGCAACTGCCACCACTTTGGGCAGCACCTATACCATCGACAGCGACCTGCTTCACTACTCTCCCAGCCTGGTGGCTCGGAATGAAGTGGTGGACGAGAGCGCCCTGGAGGCGGAGCTGTCCAATGAGATCGGCCTGGTGACCTATGCCTATGCTCTGTACGTGGACGGCGAGCTGGTGGGCGCCACGCCCTATGAGGGCGCACTGGAGGAGCTGCTGGAGCAGCTCAAGGGTGCTGCCACTGACGAGAACACCATCTCCTGTGAGTTCAAGGAGGACGTGAAGATCCGTCAGGAGTACGTTCCCAACGACAAGGTGATGAACCTGGGCTATCTGGCGGAGCTGCTCAACAGCACCAAGACCGGTGAAGTGACCTACACCGTGGTGGAGGGCGACACCTGGTCTGAGATTGCTGAGTCCCACGGCATGACTTCCCAGGAGCTGCTGGCGCTGAACCCCGGCTACGACATCAACAAGATCCAGATCGGCGAAGTGCTGACCATCTCCAACGCTGTGCCCTATCTGACGCTGACGCTGGTCCAGCAGGAGCGCTATGTGGCCCAGATCCCCTATGATGTGGAGTATCAGGACAGTGCCTACCTCTATAAGGGCGACTACAAGGTGGTTTCCGCCGGCCAGTACGGCTCTGCTGATGTGGTGGCCAATGTAACCTACGTCAACGGCGAAGAGGTGGAGCGGACCATCCTCTCCTCCGTGACCCTGCAGGAGCCTGTCACTGAGCAGCGGCTCCAGGGCACCAAGGAGCGGCCCACCTGGCTGCCCACCGGCAGCTTCCGCTGGCCCTGCTCCGGCTCCATCACCTCTACCTTCGGCGGCCGTTCCTCCCCCGGCGGCATCGGCTCCACCAATCACAAGGGCATCGATATCGCCAACAGCTACGGCACGCCCATCTACGCGGCCGACGGCGGTACGGTGATCTATGCCGGCTGGATGAGCGGCTACGGCTACTTCGTCCAGATCGACCACGGCAACGGCTATGTGACTTGCTACGGCCATAACTCCAGCCTGCTGGTGTCTGTGGGCCAGCACGTCTATAAGGGCCAGCAGATCGCCCGTATGGGCTCCACCGGCAACTCTACCGGCAACCACTGCCACTTTGAGGTCCGGTACAACGGTGTGGCCAGAAATCCCTTGAATTATCTGTAAACCCGCTTCAGCGGGAGAAAAAGAAGGACGCCTCTCTGGCGTCCTTCTTTTTTCACTTTTGGAGAGCTCTTGCCCTTTTTTCCAAAAACAACGGAGAAAGGGAAGACACTTATTGCTCCTCCTCGTCCTCTGGCGCATCCAGACAGGAGCGGCGACGGTAGTACAGGCGGGTCATCCACTGCAAGAGCACGAAGCACACCACCGCGCCGCAGAGGGCGGCCACCACAGGGCCCATCCAGTAGGACCACTTCCACCAGCTCTCCTGGCTGTTGCGCACCAGAAGGGTGACGGTCATCACCCCAAACACTACCAGAGAGACCAGCAGGTTGGACCGGGTCCCGGGCTGGGAATTGGAGGGGCTCCAGATGCCCCAGCGCAGGCACTCCACTCCGGCGTACAGGCTCATCACCAGCAACACAGCGGCCTCTCCGGCCAACTGGCTCTGGGGCACACCCCAGAGATACTGCCCCGCCACAGCCGCCGCCAGGGCGCCAAAGGCCAGCCAGAAGCCCCGGCTCTCGATGAGGAGCAGCTTCTGCTGCTGCATTTCGTCCAGCTTGTTGCTTTGTCTATACAGGTGTTTCATTCTCCATCCTCCCAGAAAAGATCGTCCAGCGTTCTGTCCAGTACCCGGCAGATGGCCCGACAGAGCTTGATGGTGGGGTTGTACTCGCCTTTCTCAATGGCGTTCATGGTCTGTCTGGTCACACCCACCGCTGTGGCCAGCTCCGCCTGGGTCATGTCCTTTTCCGCCCGGGCGGCTTTCAGCTTCAGATTCTTTGCCATGCCTGCACTTCCTCAAAGCAGCATCCATGCGGCCACGGCCACAACTGTGCAGTCCCAGAACCAGTTGCTGACACTTTCTAAATGACATTTCCTTTTTTCCATCTTTATGACCTCCTGTGGAATCGGTGGACCACTCTCTCACTTGCTGATTGAAGTGTAGCATACATATTTCTTTTTGTCAATTATATTTTACTTTTTGTAAAATGAAAATGAAGAAGGAGATATGGGGGCATGCGGCACTGGCGAGAGCAGAAAAGCCCCGCAATGCTGACCTCAAGGTCAGCATTGCGGGGCTTTTTTTATGAGAAGGCATTCTGGGGAAGCTCAGTCCTTCTGAGGAGGCGCGGGGAGATAGACCGTGTAGCAAGAGCAGTGGTTTTTACCGGTCTGCTTGCTCTGATACAGGGCCTTGTCTGCCTGCTGAAGGCTCTCCTCATAAGAAAAGCCATAGCCCTTTACAAAGGCGGCGCCCACACTGCAGGTGATGGGAAGAGTGACATTCTGCCGCAGGGCGGAGAAAAACTCCTGCACCCGCTGTTCCAAAATCGAGCGACGGACGGTACCCTTGAGGAACACCATAAATTCATCGCCGCCCAGACGGCCCACCAAGTCCTCACTGCGAAAGACACTTTTGAGGAGGGTGGTGACGCATTGCAAGGCCTTGTCGCCCTCCAGATGACCAAACTGATCGTTGATGAGCTTGAAGTTGTCGATATCCAGCAGCAGTAGAATGCCCTCCTGCTCCTCGTTGGGGCTGGCCATATAGGTTTCCATCTCGTACTGGAAGGCTTTCCGGTTGTAGACGTTGGTCAGAGGATCTCTCTGTGCGGCGTCTCGATGGGCCAGCTCCTGACGCATGGGAATGTCGATGTCCTTGAGATAGAACAGGGCATACAGGTTCCCCGTAGAGTGCTCCCGGAAGGTGTGTACCACCAGATCCACCCAGTGCCACTGCCCATTGAGGGCCCGCTGGTAGCGGATGCGGTGGGTGTTGGGCGCTGTGGACAGCAGCTCCTTCCAAGCGTTGAAAAGGGAATCGATGGAGGATAGAGTGGAGGCGCGCAGCAGTCCGTCGGCCTGTTGGAGCATGAATTGGAGGATGCTCTCCCCCTCCTTCGGTGCTTTTTTCTCATATCCGGCCCAAAGTCCACCGGCCGCTCGGATCTGCGTGCTCTCCAAATCCACTTCGGCATAGGCTATCGTCTCGGACAGACTGGCCTGGTAAAAGTCTCGAATACGCATATTTTCCAGCTCCAACGCCCGCTCTCGGTCTGGAGCATCCAAGAGAACCAGAAGGGTGTCCTGGCCCCACTGGTTGCTCTGGGGACAGTAGACGCGCAGCTTGAACCACCGATAGCCGCCGGACTTGGAGCGCAGAAGAAGCTCTGTTCCGTTGGAGTTAGAGGCATCCTGGAAAAGGGCCTGGAACTGCTGGGCGAAGTGGGGGTGGACCAGCTTGCTCTCCACCCAACACTGGGGGAAGCCCTCCTCCTGCAGGGCATCTCCTGCCAGCAGCTGACGGGGTGTCTGGAAGCGAATGGTGCTATTTTTCCTGTTGTATTCAAACCGCTCTCCGCTGGGGCTGTCCGGGAGGAACTGGGGGCGCTCCACATCGGAGATCATCCGGTGATAGCCCTCCAGGCAGATCATGTCGCCGCTGTCCGCCGTGCGGATTCCCGTACAGCGGACCATCACCTCGCCCAGAGTGGGGTGCTTCCAGGGATATTCCAGCTGTAACACATGCCCGGAGTGGAGCATACTGGCTATGGCCTGTTCTACATAGGGGTAGTACTGTTCATTGATCCGGCCGTACCAGTAGTCGTAGCACTTCGCAGGAGACAGCTTGTGATCCAGACCCAGCACACGGCGCATGGTCTCGTCAGCAAACATCTCCTTCCGGCTGCCGTCGGGGGAGAGGCGGATGAACCACAGACCCAGATCCGTGTTTTTCAGCACATCCCGGTAGTGGAGGTTCAAAAGCTCACCCAGGCGCTCCTCGGTCTCATTGCGGCGGAAGCGGTTGGTGAGGAACAGGGACAGGGTCTGGATGAGGGCATCGTCCTCCAGGCAGTGCCGGGGATTGTCCACACCCAGGAAGCTATACACCTCGCCATCCTGAAAGATGGGAGAGGCGATCAGTCGGCGAATGCCCTGGCGCTGGAGCACCTCCCACTCCTCCGGCTCCGTGTCCTTCAGGTCGTCCATATTGGAGATGATGACAGGCTTTTTCGCCTCGAAGAGATCCAGCCAGCGTTGAATGAGACTGGTGGGGATGCTTTGCAGGGAGTCCTGCTCAGAGGAGATGCCCTCCTGGCACCACTCATAGGTGTTGTTCCAGCTGTCCTTGTCCACGGGGTCAGGCTCAAAGATATAGGCCCGGTCCGCTTGGTAGAATTCGCCCACCAGCTTCAGGGTCTGCATGGTGGCCCGCTCCATGTCGGACTCACCGGCCAGGGCCTGGGCGCAGCCCAGCACATTCTGGGCAAAGTCCAGAGTCTCCCGCACCTTCTGGCTCACCACCTCTTGCTCGGTGGTGTCAAGGGCAATCTCTAGACGGGCCATCTTGCCCCGCCAGGGGATCAGCTTGTCCTTGAGGATGAAATGCCGGTTCCACATCTTGTTGTCCCGTTCCCAGATGTAGAAGCTGTCCTTTTTCAAACAGCTGTTGGTGCAGAACTCACAGGGGTCGTCTTTCCCCTGTAAGACCTTGTAGCACTTCTGTCCCTGGTAGTCGTATACACCTGTCAGACGCCGGCCGGCGGGGTTGAGATAGTAGAGCTCATAGGTGATGCGGTCGCTGACATAGATGACCTCGTCCATGGCGTCCAGAATGGTCTTGAGGGCCTCCGGGGTGGAAAACATATCCTGAGGGTCCTGACCCTGGCTCCAGTGGAAGCTGCGCAATTTCTGCTGCAGCAGCAGCCGGGAGGAGTACTCCGGACTGGCCATACGGATGAAGTGCTTTTCAAACTCCTCCGTGGTATATGGGCGGTCAAACAAGAAGCCCTGGAGCAGATTGGGGTGCAGCCGCTCCAGCACCGTCAGCTCGTCCTGGGTTTCCACACCTTCACAGCACACCCGAATCTGGGAGGAGCGGGCCAGCTCCACCATGTTGCTCAGAAGACGGTAGTTGTAGGCGCTGTGCTGGATGCCGCTGACAAAGCAGCGGTCGATCTTGATCTCGTCGATTTCCAGGCTCTTGAGGTAGCCCAGACTGGAATAGCCTGTGCCGAAATCGTCTACGGAGATCTCAATGCCGGCGGCCTTCCAGCGGTAAAACATCCGGTTGAACCGGGAGTAGTCCTGGAGCTGCATACTCTCCGTTACTTCCAGGGTCAGAGCATCGCCGGACAGGCCGCTGTGCTCCACCACATCCAGCACCTGTTGGGTGATGTTCTCCTGGTCCAGCTGCACATAGGAGATGTTGACGCTCATGTGCAGATCGGGAAGGGACTCCCGCCAGATTCGGCACTGTTCCAGTGCGGTTTTGAGAACCCACAGCCCCACAGAACAAATCATGCCGGTCTGCTCCAAAACAGGAATGAAGTCCGCGGGCGAGACGTTTCCCCGGGTGGGGGAGGAGAAGCGCAGCAGAGCCTCAGCGCCGAAGATGTCGTAGCTGCGGGAGTAGAGCTGAGGCTGATAGCACAAGAAAAAGCCCTGAAATCCCTGCTGGATGCTCTGGCGGAGCTCCTCCTGGAGCTCGATGGTGGAGAGTTTTTCCTCGTAGTCCTTCTGGGAGAAGAAGGCCATGGTGTCCTTACCCATGCGCTTGGCCTTGTCCAGGGCCTCCTCCGCGTATTGATAGAGGGAGCTGGGGTCCTCGTTGCGGTGGTTGTGATAGGCCACTACGCCGGCGGAGACAGTGCAGAACTGGGAAAGGCGCTCCCGCAGTCGGTCGTAAAATTGCTGGACTTCACTCTGGTCTGACGCCGGCAGATTCACGGCAAAGCAGTCGCCGTTGAGCCGGTAGATGCGAAGGCCCAGCCCCACATATTCCTCCAGCGTGTCGGCAATGGACCGCAGAAGGCGGTTGCCGTATTCCCGGCCGTGGCGGATGTTGATGTTTTTCAGGTTGTCCACGCCCAGGAGCAGCAAGAAGCAGTCCTGACCGGAGGCTTGGATCTCCTTGATGTCATCCTGAAGCTTGGAGGAGTTGAAGGCGCCGGTGAGGGGATCGCCGGTGCGTTCCAAAATGGTGTCGGAGATCTGGCCGATCATGATGGAGGGGATGCCCTGCTGGTCAACTTGGCAGTGGCCACGGCAGCTGATCCAGACCCGGTTGCCCTCCTGGTCCATCAGACGATACTCCATGTCGTGTTCCAGGGCCTTGCCCTGACGGAGCAGCTCCAGATTGGCCTCCAGAGCAGGGCGGTCCTTGGCGTAGACCAGATCGCACCAGTCCTCCGGGGTGCAGTAGTTCTCGCCGCGCTTTTTCAGGGGATATTTGGACCAGAATGTTTGGGGAAGATAGAGCCGATTGGCCTGAAGGTCCAGCAAGAACAGATAGTCATCTGTGTTTTCGTTCAAAAAGCGAAGGACCTCCAACTGTGCCTCCACAGTTTTGGCCTGGCTTTTATCTGGCTCCATGGGAAGTTACCCCTTTCTGCTCCAAATTGTGAATACCGCGGGAGGGAAGGGGAGCACCTTCACACCCTGAATAGAGAAAAACGCTTGGATAAGAGGCCGCAACGCCCTCAAAGAGGAGGACGTTGCAAGTTACAAATGGATAGCGGGATACAGGCTCAGGAGGGATTCTCCTCCGGGGCGGGCTGGTCCTCAGGAGCCAGGCCGGGAGCCTGCTGGGTCAGCTCGTTCCAAATGCGGTTGACCTCCTCCATGCAGCTGAAGTAGAGGCTGGTCAACAGGTTGGTGGGGATCCCCAGCTCGTCGGCCAGGCGGTCGATCTGGGCCCAGTCTGCCCGCTCATAGCAAAGGGCCAGGTCGTAGAGCATGCCGCAGCGGCCAGCGTGGTGGAGCAGGGCATCCTTCACCTCTTCGCAGACGGGGATCTGGGCCAGAATTTCATCCAGAGGCGCATCGATCAGGTAGTTCAGCGTGGAGAACATGCCCATGAGATAGGCCTCAGGCTTGGAGATGGGTACATCCTTGGCGTAGTTCATCAGACTGCTGCAGAAATTGGCCCGCATGAAGGACAGCCGCAGGAACTCCTCGGCGCCCTCGTCCATGGGGTTTTCCGCGTTGCTGGCGCTGAGCAGGTACACCCACTGCTTGAGCTCGTTGAGGCCCACGGTCATAATGGCCTGCCGGACGCTGGTGACCCGGCTGCGCAGGGAGAAGTACCGGGAGTTGGCGATTTTCAAAAGGCCGTAGGTCAAGGTGGCATCCACGGAGATGATGCGCTCGATCTCCTCCACGTCCGGCTCGTCCTGCATCACAGCCACCATCAGGCGGAAGAAGTTGCTCTGCAGATAGCCGCTGCTGTGGGTCTTTTGAGTCAGCTTCTCTGCCACAAAGGGACCCTCCATGGCGTCCACCTTCAGCTTCAGCGCCCGCTGGTACAGCTCGTCCCGGTCGATGCCCACGGCAATGCACTGCTTGTTCATGCTGTGGGCGATCTCGATGATGTTTTTCAGCGTCAGCTCCTGGGTGTTCTGGAAGTTCAGCTTGATGTAGTCAATGCTGTCCAGCATGGCCAGATACCGGGGGGCGAACTGGAACTCGTTCACCGCGATCTTGTAGCCCTCCTTGGTGTACTGACGGATCATGTGCATGGCCAGAGGGTGGATGATGACGCTGTCATCGATCTGGATGACCAGCTCGTCCTTGTCGAAGAGGCGAGGGGTCTTTTTCATCAACAGCGTGGTGGTAAAGGTCATGAAGTGCAAAGCGCCCCGCAGCAGCTTGTCCGTGTTGAGGGTAAGAAAATTATAGATGGTGTCTGCTGCGGCAAAGTCAGTGGTCTGCTGCTGATTTGGTCCGGAACTGAAGGCGTGGTTTTCCCCGTGGTATTGGATCTCATAGCCGACGATGTGGCTGTCCTTATCCTTGATGGGCTGGCGTACGATGTATTTGCTGCTCATTGCGCTTATTCCCCCTTCTGAACCTGCTGGTTCTTTGCCAGCAGCGCGTCGATGATTCCGATGAGGTGACCGATCTCCGGCTTGCTGAGCTGTTCATCTGCGCCCACTTCCTTGCCCTTGCGGCGCATCTCCTCCGTAATCAGGGAGGAGAAGATCACCACGGGAATGGCCTTGAAATCCGGATGGCTCTTGATGAGCTTGGTCAACCGGTGGCCGTCCATCTGGGGCATCTCCAGATCGGTGATGATCAGTGCCACATGATCGAAGAGATCCTCGGCGCCGTCCCACTGCTTCAGGGCGTCCCACAGCTCCGCGCCGTTGGAGAACATAGACAGGTTGGTGTACCCGGCCTTGTTCAGGGAGGCGCGGATCATCTGAGTCAGGAGGATGGAGTCCTCCGCCACCCAGATGGGGCTGGCGTTCCGGTCCCGATGGCCCAGGGCATCCACCTCGCTGATCTGGATGCTAGTCTGGGGGGCGATCTCCGCCACGATCTTTTCAAAGTCCAGGATGCTCACCAGGTCGTCGCCGCACTGGGCAATGCCGGTGGTCACGCCGTCCTTGCCACCGGAGATGGTGTTGTCTGGCTTCTGGATGTCCTGCCAGGAGATGCGGCTGATGCCCACCACCGTGTGGACCCGGAAGGCCACGAACATCTTGTTGAAATTGGTGACGATGAACAGGTCCTTGGGCCCCTTCTCGCACTCCTGTCCGGTGAGATACTTGGGCAGGTCAATCACCGTGATGACGATGTCTCGGGGCTTGAAGATGCCCTCCACCGCCGGATGGGCATGGGGCATATGCTTGACAGGGGCGGACATCATAATCTCCCTTACCTTGGCCACATTGATCCCAAACAGATTGTTGTTGATGGTGAACTCCATGATCTCGATTTCATTGGTGCCGGTCTCCAGCAAAATGCCGTTCTTATTTCCTTCCGCCATGCCATATCCCCACTTTCTACTAGAATATCAGTTCCGGTTTTCCATAGCTGCGCACACAGGCCTGTCCGTTGAGCGCGTCAAAGAGCAGCGTCCGGGCCGTAGACCCGCCCACGTCCTCCCGGAGAAGGCGGATGCCCTCCCGCCGGAGGACCAGGTGAGCGCTTTCAATGTTGCGCTGACCGATGTTGCCCAGACTTCCTCCCCCGGGTACATCGAACATCCGGGCCCCGCCGGCCATTTTGGCTACGATCCGGGCCCGGGACCCGCCCTGCTCCTCCATTTTCCGAAGGGTCTCCCGGATGCCGGTGTCGGCATACTTGAGGGGGGACTTGCGGTTGGTCTCCATGTTCAGGGGAAGCATCACATGGACCAGGGCCGCCAGCCGAAGCAAAGGGTCATACAGGCAGATTCCCAGGCAGGAGCCCAGGGCATAGGTGATGAGCATCCCGTCATCCCGGGTCATCTTCATATCTGCAATTCCGACAATCAGTTTATTATCCATCCAAAACACCCAACTTCTTCAACAAAAAATTCAAGGAGCGGATGTCTGGAGAGAGCAAAAGCCGGCAGGGAACCTTCTGTCCATGGCAGATGAAATCGGCGCCGATGGTCATGATGTAGTCAGACTGGCCGCCGAATTCCGCCATGGGTACCGTCAGGATGGCCCCCTGCATATCAACAGCAAAGGCCGGCACCGTCAGGTGGGTGGTGATCTCCGCCAAGCTGGAGAGGGCGTTGATGAAGGTGGAGATCATGATGTTGCCCACCTCCACCAGGGCCGAGCGGTCCAGGTCAGTCAGCTCCGTATAGTCGGTCACGGTCCGCCCCACCATCCGCTGGAGTACCAGATTCACAAATTCAATCTGCTGCACGGAGAGCATGATGCCGTTGAGCTCCCCGGACATGTGGACCAGCACGCCGGCGGTGATGACCTCCGGGCCGCCGATCCAGTCGATGGCCTCGTTGTAGCCCATGATGCGGACCTCCGGCATATCGATGCGCACCTCACAGCCCAGCATGCTGGAGAGGGCGGTGGCAGCGTTGCCGGTGCCGATGCTGCCGATCTCCCGGATGGTATCCAGCTCCAGTCCGTTCAATTCCTCATAGGTTTTCATGGTGTCCCCCCATTATCCGTTGGTCAGATTGTTAATGGTGGTCTCTACCTCGTCGGCGGTGGTCACCATTTTCAGGGCGTAGCTGTAAGAGCGCTGGGCCTCGATGACGCCGGTGAGCTCTGTGGCCAGGTCCGCGTTGGAGCTCTCCAAAAAGCCCCGGCGCACCTGGGAGTCGCTGCTTCGGACCACGCCGTTTTTTGCGCCCATGAGGAAGCGGCTGCTGCCGGCCCGCTCCAGTCCGTCCTGATACTGGATGGTAAAGACGCCGACGGAAAGATCTGCGTTGGGGTCGGTGACGGCGATGGGATAGCCGTCGGTGCCCAGAACCTGCCGGCCCTCTCCGTCGGAGAGGTAGTATACCGTCTGCGTCTGGCCCGCCTGATCGGTCTGGCCCTCCTGGTCCTCCACAGGCTCCTGGAAGCTGGAGAGGGTAAAGGAGCCGTCCCGGGTGAAGGAGACCTGACCAGTGGCAGGCTCATAGAGGGCAAAATACCCCTCGCCTGCAATGGCGAAGTCCAAAGAGCGTCCGGTCTCCTCCATGGGACCGGCGGAAAAATCGGTGCCGGTGAGGGCCATCAGGCTGCCGCTGCCCTTGGGCAGCTGACTGCCGTCGATGCCCCCCTGCATGCTGTACATGAGGGACTGGAAAGAGGGAACCTGGGCCTTGAAGCCCTGGGTGTTGATATTGGAGATGTTGTTGCCATGGACATCCATAGAATACATCTGCTGCTGAGCGCCCACCGCGGCGCTGTAAAAACCCTGAATCATATCTGCCTGCCGTCCTTTCTTAGAGTCTGCCCACTTCAGTGGTGGCCTTGGTCAGCAGGGAGTCGTAGAGCTTGAGCACCTGGGCTCCGCTTTGCAGGCTCCGCTCGGCCGTCATCATCTGGGTCATCTCCCGGAGCATGTCCACGTTGGATTCCTCCTGGTACTTCCACAGGACCTGGCTGTTGGGTGCTGCCTGGGCCTGCTGCCCGCCGGGGGTGAAGAGGCCGCTCTCCGCCTTGGCCAGCTGGGCGTTGTCCGGGAAGGTGAACACACCCACCTGTCCCAGATAGGTGCCGCCCTCCGTGTAGAGGCGGCCGTTGCCGTCGGCGCGGATCTGGTCCGTGGAGAGGGTAATGGGGTTTCCATCCATGCCCAGCACCAGGCCGTGGCCGGACAGGCACAGCTGCCCGTTGTCATTCAGGGAGAAACTGCCGTTCCGGGTGTACTCTACCCCGTTGTCGGTCTGAATGGCGAAGAAGCCGTCGCCCTGAATGGCAAAATCCAGTGTCAGGCCGGTCTCCTTCACACTGCCCTGGGTGTAGTCCACATAGAGCTGATCCGGCGCCAGGATATAGCTCTCCTCCCCGATGACGGTGGCGCCGCTTTTGTCCTTGTTGCCCACCCGGCTCATGAGCACCTCCTGAAAAGTGCTGTCGGTATAGGTCTCCGCCTTGTAGCCGGCGGTGGACAGGTTGGTCATGTTGTTGGCGATGACGTCCAGCCGTCTGGTCTGGGACAAGATCCCGGAGGTGAGGTTGTAAAAGCCCTTGGTCATTGCGATTCCTTCTTTCCAGGTTATCTCTTACGATTCCATATATTGCTTCATGGCGGCCCGCAGCCGCTGCAGTGCCCGGCTGTGGATCTGGGAGATCCGGGCCGCGCTCACGCCCATCACCTGGGCGATCTCTTTCATGTTCAGTTCCTTTTCATAGTACAGGGAGAGGACGGTCTGCTCGTTCTCCCGCAGGGAGGAGATGGCCTTGGCCAGCACGCTGTGGAGCTCCTGGTCCTGGAACTGGGCCTCGGGGGGATTGGCGGGCTCCCCGTGGAGCATCTGCTTTTCCACGGCGCTGCCGTAGGTGTCCAGAGCGGTCTCGAAGGACACCAGACTGGACACAGCGGTGTCCGACACCAGGGCGTCGTACTGCTCCCGGGTCAGCCCCAGGTGATCCGCCACCTCCTGGCTCTCCGGCACACGGCCCAGCTGGGTGGACAGCTCGTCCACTGCCCGGCTCAGCTGAGTGGCCTTCTGACGCACCTGACGGGGCAGCCAGTCCTGTTTGCGGGCCAGGTCCAGGATCATGCCCCGGAGCCGCTTGGACACGTAGGTCTCAAATTTCACGTTCTGAGACAGGTCGAATTTGTCCACCGCGTTGAGCAGCACCAGCAGTCCCTCCTGAACGATGTCGTCCAGCTGGGCAAAGCTGCTGTACAGGCCTGTGGCCTGGGAAGCGATCCGCCGGACCAGGTCCGTGAACCGCATCACCAGCGTCCATTTCAGCTGTTGGTCGCCGGTCTCCTTGTACAGTGCCAGCAGCGACCGGTCGTCCAGCTTCTCCGCCTCTTCCCGGGACAAAGAGGCATGGGGCGGTGTGGTCTGGGGAGTCTGTGCCTGCTGGGAAACCATTGCCTGCTCCATGTGCCTCCTCCTTTCCTCTTACGGGGTTTGCGTGTGTGTCTCCTGGGGTTGGAGAGTGATATTGCCGATGGCCTGAATCTGTACGTTGCTGGTGATCTCATTGAAGGACAGCACGTACACGTCGGGGTAGAACTGGGAGATCATGCGGCTGAGATAGACGCGGATGATCTGACTGGTCAGGACGATGGGGGTCTGGGAGAGCTCCTGGAACTTCTTGCGCAGCTCGCCCAGCTGGGTCATGATCTGCTGCATCACATCGGGGCTCAGGGCCAGATACACGCCCTGGTCGTTTTTGGTCAGAGCGGAGAGGATACGCTTTTCCACCTCTGCGTCCAGTGTCACCACCCGCAGCTGTCCGTTCTCGCAGAACCGGCGGGTGATGGTGCGGCTCAGGCGGCCGCGGATCTGTTCGGTGACGGTGTCGATGTCCCGGTTGGGACCGGCGTCCACGATGGCCTCCAAAATCAGACCCAGATCCCGAATGGGGATGCCCTCCTTCAAAAGGGCCCGCAGGATCTTTTCCAGGCCGCTGTAAGAGATGACCCCGGGGATGGCGTCGGCCACCAGATCCGGCTCGGTCTGCTTCAGGTGCTCCACCAGCTGCATGGTCTCCGTCCGGCCCAGCAGCTCGTAGGCGTGCTTTTTGATGGTCTCGGACAGATGGGTCAGCATGACGGTCAAAGGCGTGATGACGGTGTAGCCGTAGATCTCCGCCATCTCCTTGTTCTCCGGCAGGATCCACCGGGAGGGAATGCCGTAGGCGGGCTCGATGGTCTCGATGCCATCGATCTGGCCGGTGGGGTTGGGGGGCTCCAGAGCCAGGTAGTAGTCCACCAGCACCTCGCCTCGAGCCACTTCCTCGCCTCGGATGCGGATGATGTACTGGTTGGTACCCAGGGCTGCGCCGTCGTGGAGACGGATGGAGGGGATGACAAAGCCCATGTCCTGGGCATACTGCCGGCGGAAGATGACGATGCGGCTGATGAGCTTGCCGCCGCTGTTTTCGTCCACCAGGGGAATAAGGCTGTAACCGAATTCCATCTCAATGGGCTCCACCGTCAGCAGCGAGTAGACATTGTTGATGTCCTTGTAGTAGTCGGCCTCGCTGGCTGCTGCCTCCGGGGGAGGTGTCTCCTCCTGCTTGGTCTCCGGGGCGGGCAGGCTGCGGCCCTGTTCCATTTTTCGGCTGCCCACCGCACCGGCGGCGCTGAGGGCAGCGCCCACCAGCAGCAAGGGCAGCGTAGGCGTGCCGGGGAAGACAGCCAACAGGAGCAAAATGACACCTGTGGACAAAATGGCCCGGGGCTGGGCCTTGAACTGGCTGATGACATCGGTGTTCAGGCTGCCGTCGGAGACGGAGCGGGTGACGATCATACCGGTGGCGGTGGAGATCATCAGAGCCGGCAGCTGGGAGACCAGGCCGTCACCGATGGTGGCAATGGAGTAGACATTGAGCACGGTGGCCAGATCATTGCCGCCCTGGACAATGCCGATGATGAGACCGGCCACGAAGTTGATGAGGGTGATGATCAAGGACATAATGGCATCGCCCTTGACGATCTTGGTGGCGCCGTCCATGGCGCCGTAGAAGTCCGCTTCCTTCTGGATCTTGTAGCGGCGCATCCGGGCTTCCTTCTCATCGATGAGGCCGGAGCTCAGGTCGGCGTCAATGGCCATCTGTTTGCCGGGCATGGCGTCAAGGGTGAACCGGGCGGCCACCTCGGACACGCGCTCGGCGCCCTTGGTGATGACAATGAACTGCACCAGCACGATAATGAGGAAAATCAGTACGCCGATGACGATGTTGCCCTGGGTGATCAGCTGACCAAAGGCCTTGATGACCACGCCGGCCTCACCGCCGTCCCGGAGAATCAGCCGGGTGGAGGAGACATTCAGTCCCAATCGGAACAGGGTGGTCACCAGCAGCAGCGAGGGAAAGATGGAGAACTCCAGTGGTTCCGAGATGCTCATGGTAATCATCAGGATCATAATAGACAAAGAGATGTTTATTACGATCAGGACGTCCAAGACCGGCGCCGGCAGGGGGATCACCAGAAAGAGAACGATGACCACCACCATCAGCGATATCGCGTTGTTCAAGATTCTTTTCATAATCCCTCAGCTGTACGATTTGATTTGGGTTTACTTGTTGTTGAGCCGGTAGAGGTACACCAGTACCTCCGCCACGGCGTTGTAGAGCTCCGGCGGGATCTCCCTGCCCACCTCGGTGGAGGCATAGAGGGCCCGGGCCAGAGGTACATTTTCCACCACGGAGACCTTGGCCTCCTCGGCGATCTTCACGATGCGCAGGGCCATGTAGTCCTGGCCCTTGGCCAGCACCACCGGGGCGGAATCCTTGTCGGGCTTGTAGCGCAGGGCCACGGCAAAGTGGGTGGGGTTTCGGATGACCACATCCGCCTCCGGCACCTTCTGCATCATGCGGGACTGGGCCATCCGGCGCTGGGCCTCTTTGATCTTGCCCTTGACCTGGGGATCGCCCTCGGTTTGCTTGTACTCTTCTTTCAGTTCCTGCTTGGACATGCGGATCTGCCGCTCATAGTCCCACCACTGATAGAAGAAATCCGCCGCTGCCAGTACGGCAAAGGCCACTGCAATCTCCATGGACATCTTGAGCCCTAAGCTCAGCAGATAACTGCCTGCGTCAGCCAGGTCTGTAAAGAGCAGGTTGGGGAAGGTGTCCACCACACCTTTCAAAAAGCGGTAGATGAGATAGAGTAGCACCAGAATCTTCAAAAATCCCTTCAGCGCCTCAATGACGCTGCGCAGGGAAAAAAGCCGCTTCATACCCTGAAGGGGATTGATGCGGCTGAACTTGGGCCGCAGGGCTTCGCCTGCCACCAGCATCTTGGTCTGCAAAAGCGTTGCGGCAATGCCCGTGGCCACCGAGGCGCCTACCAGCGGTCCGGCGGACCAGGCCAGCGTCTTGAGGAACTCCAGGATCAGCTGTCCGCCGCCGCTGGAGAACTCCTGGCTCTCCTGGGGGCCGGCCATGGTGATGCACAGGCGGAAAAACTGTTGGATATGGTCTGCGGCGCTGGGGGCGGTCAGGGCAAAGACGGCCAGACTGGCCACCAGAACGGCAACGGAAACCGCGTCGTTGCTGAAAAAGATGTTGCCCTTTTTTCGCTCGTCTCGGCGCCGTTTTGGTGTGGCTTTTTCAGTTTTCTGGCTGTCCGCCACGGCGCCTCACCTCCCGCGGTCGTGCGATTGTCCTCAGCCGGCGAGAATTTTCAGCAGGTCGCTCAATGTGGTGAGCATCCCGCTTTCCATATCCAGCAAGAACTCGTTGATGGGGGTCAAAAATAGGAACAGGAGCAGCAGGCCGATGATGACCTTGAGCTCGATATTGATGACAAAGGCGTTGATCTGGGGAATGGCCTTCATCAAAATGCCCATGCCCAACTCACCCAGCAGCTCCGCCGCCAGGATGGGGAAGGCCAGCTTGATGCTCAGCACCATGCAGGAGAAGAACACCTCAGCTACCCCGGAGGCCACCGCCTTTCCCAGGGTGGCCGTGCCGTAGGGAACCACCTGCCCCGAGGACAGGAGGATGCGCAGAAGGGTGTAGTGGCCGTTCTCCGCGAAAAAGGTCAGCACCAGCAGCACGTTGAGCAACGAGGCGGTGACTGTCATGTTGACCTGGCTGCCGGCATCGTAGACCTGGGCCATATTCATGCCCATCTGGGCATCGATGATCTCACCGCCCAGCTGTACCACAGAGAAAAAGAGCTGCATTACGAAGGACAGGACAAAGCCCACCCCGAATTCCAGCAGCAGCTGCAATCCCAGCTCCAGCACGGAGTTTGGCGGGGACACGGCGGTCTCCTCCACGCCCCACACAAAGACCGACAGGCCCAGAACGAAGCCCGCCTTCACGATACCGGGAATGGTAGTCCGGCCAAAGAGGGGGTTGGGAAAGATGAATCCGCTCACCCGCATGAGAATCAATTCAAAGAGATAGAGGGAAGACCAGTCCATGCGTCCAGCCTCCTCACATCAGACTAAAGAGGTATCTGGTGAAATCCTGAAGTGTCTCCAGCATCCATCCGCCGCCTACCAGCAGGACCAAAACCACCACGATCAGCTTGAGGATGAAGGATAAAGACTGCTCGTGGATCTGGGTGACCGCCTGAAAGATGGCCACAAAAATACCCACCAGCATACTCAAAAGCAGCAGCGGCGCACCCAGTTTCAGCGCGACGCCTACGCTTTCGCGCAAAATATCCACGGTTTCCATGGGGAAATCCTCCCGGTGTTATTGAAATCCTTGCACCAGTGTGGAAAACAGCAGGTGCCAGCCATCCAGTGTGATAAACAGCAGCAGCTTGAAGGGCATGGAGATCATGGATGGCGGCAGCATGATCATGCCCATGGACATCAG
>CDTY01028785.1_pt1 | contig 30065 bp, 31 predicted proteins | sample 557731 | NCBI WGS metagenome assembly CDTY01 (sample SAMEA3182101, study PRJEB8094) | gut metagenome | biome: human; feature: gut; material: Stool; isolation source: human stool | place: Canada | collected 2013-02-12
GCGGTGGAACGTGAAGTGCTGGCAAGCAAAATCTGCCGGTGCTTTGACTGCCATCAGGTACTGTATGAGCAGGGGATGTTTGAAAATGAGCCGGTTTCTATCAGCAAAATCATGACATCTCAGCGATACAGTCTTGTGACCTATGCAGCCTATGACGTCTACTGCACGAACCATGATTGGAACACGCTGGATAAGATCTTAGAGTTGGATGCTCCCAGCTACTATATGATGAACATTCTGGATTATCTGGTGGGCAATACCGACCGTCATTGGGAAAATTGGGGTCTGCTGGTAGATAACGAAACCAATCAGCCCATCCGTCTGCATGACCTGATGGACTTCAACCGGGCGTTTCAGCAGTACGACACGCCAGAAGGCGCAAACTGTCTGACCGTGGGAAAACGCCATTTGAGCCAAAAAGATGCTGCAGTGGAAGCGGTGCGGAACATCGGACTGAACCAAGTCCGTCAGGTGGAGCACACCGTATTCTCCGAGCATCCGGCATGGAAAGCAACGTTTGAAGAACGACTGCGTGTTTTACGGAACGCCATGTAAGTCAGAGCGAATATCAGAATAATTGAAACAGAATGATTCCATAACGAAAGCCCGTCTGCGCTGCCACATATCGTGGCTTGCAGACGAGCTTTTTCGTTTGGCCGGAGAAAAATTACCATACCTCACATGCGCAGCATAGAAAGAAAATCGGGCCCAAGATTTTCGGCCAGAAGCCGGAAACACTTTTGGCTGATGGTTTTCTGTCCGGTCTCCCAGCAGCGAATACTTGTCCTGCCTACCTTGGCATGGTCGGCAAGCTGCTGACGGCTCCAGCCTTTTGACTCCCGGTATCTGCGGAGGAAGTCTCCGCCGCCCCGGTGCAGAAACAGGGTGTAGTCGTCCAGAATGTCCTCCACCGGGATGCCGTAAAGGGCGGCGAGCTTGTCCGCAAGTTCCGGCGTAAAGCTGCGGTGAAATGTGCCGCTTTCCAGATCCCGATAGAGCCATTCCTCCATGCCAACCATGGCAGCAACCTCTTTTTGCAGCAGGTCAAGACCATAGCGGCACCAACGCAGACGGTCCCATGGGTTCGGGATGTCGGCGTAAGAGTGGTAGATACGGTAGAACGCCTGCGCCTCTACGGTGGTGCGGGGGCCTGCCAAACTTACCTGTAAGATGTACAGAGGGGTTAGACCACAACCATCACATGACACCCTCTGAAGCAGAAAAAAGGAACCGCTCTCTCGGCTCCAAAAAATCCATTTTGACGTAGATGCGTCATTGCGTGAAAGAGGTGGATTCTCTTTTCCATCCCAAAGTGCGCTGGGGAGAGGATAGCAAATGAGCTGCGGATGCATTTTCGCAGGGAGCGCAGAAATGGTGTGGTCGTTTCCCTGCAGGAGACACTGGAAGCGGGAAAGGAGGACAGCGCACTGACCCTTTCCGATGTACTGCAGGACGGTTTCTGCATGGAGGATGCCTGTGAGCGGCAGGACGAGGCCCGGCGGCTGCGCAGGCTGATCGAGGGCCTGCCCGCCCGGGAGCGCAAGCTGATCCTGCTGCGGTACGGGCTGGCGGGTCAGCCGCCCCTGACCCAACTGGAAACGGCACAGCTGCTCCAGATCAGCAGAAGTTATGTCTCAAGGCTCGAGACCCACGCACTGGATCAGTTGCGCAAAGGCTGGCTTCAAGAATCATCGGTGGAATAGAGCGTGCCGCCTGCGGGCGGCGTACATATCCTCTTTTACAATGGGATTGGGTGTGGTATACTGAATTCGTAAAATTGAAAACAGAGAAGGAGCAAAATGAAATGAAGATCCGTAAGGCAGAGGAAAAAGATATTCCCAGACTTTTTGTGCTGCTGGGGCAGGTATTGCAGATCCATGCAGAGATTCGACCGGATGTTTTTATTCCCGGCACTACCAAATACACTGTCTGCGAACTGGCTGAACTTATAAATCAGGAAGATAAACCCATCTACGTTGCCGTGAACGAGGAGGGGGTGTGTATGGGTTATGCCTTCTGTCAGATGCAGGAGCAGCCATTTTCTACGAATATGGTGCCCTTTAAGTCACTGTTCATCGACGATTTGTGCGTCGATCAGCAGGCACGAGGACAGCATATCGGGGAAAGCCTGTTTGAATATGTGAAGCAGCAGGCAAAAGAGCAAGGCTGCTATGAGGTGACGCTGAACGTCTGGGCAGGAAACACCTCGGCAGAGCACTTTTACGAAAAAATGGGCATGAGGACAAAGGAACGGCAGATGGAATATATCCTGTGAACCGGGTAGCTTATCTGGTGGGGCACCACCATAGCCCGGAGCAGATCAACGAATACCGCCGAGGAGCTTTCCCAGTTGGGAGGCATCCTCGGTGGATTTTTTAGTTTATATAGCAGCTTTGCGGAGCAATGCGCCTGTTACCCGTATATTTTCCCCACGATCTTTCCGCGTGCTGCGGCGGGAATGTTGATCTAATTCGAGTATACCGCATCGCAAGACGACTGTCTATACTGGTAGCCGGATTGTGGAAAAGTACAGGGATCAACTTGCGCAAATTTTTACGCAGATGGGCCTCTCTTTTTTACACAGCCAATGCCAATTAGCACTTGAAAACGAAACGCTGCGCAAGTATACTATACCAGTTATACTGTACAAGCTTGATCACAAATCAGTATGTCAGTTGACCACAAAAGACATACCAGAATTGAAGCGTGCGGCGGGATCAAAACCCTACGAGGATGAAAATGAAATTCGATAGAAGACTTACAGATGAAATCTACACTTCCGATACGGTAAGACTGGGAAAAAATGCATTTCAGGCCATGCGGGAGACGGTCTATCATAATGGCGGTGTCGGAACCATTACCGGGTACTATGATGCCGAATTGTCGATCCTGTCGGTCAGTGATCTGTTGCTGCATAATCTGAACCACAGCCATGCATCCCTGATGGAGCAGACAAAGGGTTCGCTGAAGAATCTTTTCTATAAGAAAGATGCCGCATTCCTTGACAATGCACGCTTTCGTCAGCTCCAAGGCGAAGGGGAAGGCCGGATCCTTACAGCAGATGGCTCTCCCGTCTATGTGCGTCTCTACAAAAAAGATGCAGTCGATACGGATGGAACACCGATCTGGATCATGTCAGTACAGATGAACTGGGCGTATGAAAACCTTGCGCTGGTCAATGAATCCATCCATTCTGCACTATGGTATTTTGAGTGTAATGAAAACGGTGAGATCGTTCATGTGAACTGGAGCCATGCGTTCCGGCAGATCCTTGGATATCACGACATTCTGGATTTTCCGAACAAACTGGATTCGTGGTCGAACCTTTTGCACCCGGAGGACTATAACCGGGTAATGCAGCTGCTTTTGGAAACGATTGCGGACAAAACCAATGCTACAAAATATAATGTTGAGTACCGACTGAAAATGCAGGATGGCCAATACCACTGGTTCCAGGCATCGGCGGAGGTGATACGCCGTCTGGATGGCTCGGCCAATCGAATTGCCGGAATCATCAGCAACATTGACGCGGAAAAAAGAAGCCGGATGCAGGCGCAGCGGGCAGCGGCATTTCACCGTGCATTTACCAGCGCAAACCTCTGCGAATACTATGTAAATCTGGAAAAGAATACCTTTGATGCTTTCAAAGTGGAGCCCTCTTTGATGACGGCCTTTGAGCAGAACCACACATGGGATGGACTGGTCAAATTCTTTGTGGATAACTATGTGGTGGAAGAGGACAAAAAGTCTGTAACGAATTTCTATAATCGCGCCTACATCACGGAAAAATTAAAGGGGCTGGAGACGGAGCTGCGTCAGGAGTGCCGTGTCGTTCTGAATGGGGAGGAACGATGGGTCAGCAACGTGGTCATGCGCGGTGAGATCGAAGATTCCGAATATGCGATGATTTTTCTGCGGGACATCACAGAGTCCAAAGCTGAGACGGCACGGCGGATGCAGATGGCTTCAGATAACGCATCGATGGATCTTTTGATCAAGAGTATGGTGCGTCTGCTGGACCGCTTTGTCGTCTGCGATCTGAAGAATGACCGATATCGGTTCTATAATCTGCAAGGTGACATGATCTATGCGCCGACGGGGGCTTATCATGATTTTGTGGAGCAGGTGGCTGCAAGGTATAAGACGTTGGAGCCATTGGCGGCGATGGACGCATTGTTCTCACCGGAAAATATCCGAAAGAATCTGCAGGGCGAGAATGACATCTACAAATTTGAATACTGCTCCATAGATGAGAACACCTATAAGATCGGTTCCTTCATTCCGCTGGAGTGGGAGGGCACAAAGCTGGTCAAAGCACTGTTGGCCTCGATGGATGTGTCACAGGAGAAAAAGGCCGAGATCGAATCCCATAAGGCACTGAAGGATGCGTACCGGGCGGCGGAAAACGCAAGCCGCGCCAAGACAGAATTCCTCTCCAATATGTCCCATGATATCCGTACACCGATGAATGCAATCGTTGGCTTGACCGCCATTGCGGGTGCGAATATCGAGAGTCAGGACAGGGTGGTCGAGTGCCTTGGCAAGATCACAAAGTCGAGTCGTCATCTGTTGGGACTGATCAATGAAGTGCTGGATATGGCCAGAATCGAGAGCGGGCGAATAAGCCTTGCCGAGGAGGATTTCAGCCTGCCGGAGCTGGTCGATAACCTGCTCACCCTCACAAAACCGGCAATCGACGAGCACCACCATCAGCTCGAAGTCCATATTGAGCACATTGAGCACGAAGCTGTCTGCGGCGACAGTCTGCGCATCCAGCAGGTCTTTGTGAACCTGATGAGCAACGCCGTCAAGTACACCCCGGATGGAGGAAACATCACCCTTACGATCAAGGAAAAACCGAACGGCTTCTCGAAGCTTGGCTGCTACGAGTTTTCCATCGAGGACAACGGCATCGGCATGACGCCGGAGTTCCAGAAGATCATGTTTGAGCCGTTCAGCCGGGCAGACGATCACCGGACGACCAAGGTGCAGGGCACCGGTCTTGGCATGGCCATTGCAAGAAACATCGTCAACCTGATGAATGGTGACATTCAGGTCGAAAGCGCTCCCAACAAGGGAACAAAGATCACGGTCACGGTCTATCTGAAGCTTCAGGAGAACGAGAAGGAACAGGAAAAAGAACTGCTCGATCTGCCGGTACTGGTCGTGGACGATGACAAGACCTGCTGCGAAAGCACCGTTGCAACCCTTCAGGAGATCGGCATAGCGGGCGAATGGGTCCTGACCGGCAAGGAAGCCGTGGAACGCTGCGCGGCGCGGCACAAGACCGGCCGCGACTATTTTGCGGTGATCCTGGACTGGAAGATGCCGGAAATAGACGGTATTGCAACCGCCAGAAAAATCCGGGAACGAGTAGGAGAAGATGTCACGATCATCATCCTGACTTCCTTTGATTTCAGCGAGATCGAAGAAGAAGCCAGAGCAGCGGGCGTGAATGCGTTTATGGCAAAACCACTGTTCCGTTCCCGTCTGACGGCAACTCTGCGGCAGTTTACATCCGGGAAGAAGGAGAAAAACGCCCGGAACTATCTGGAAGACTTTGCGAAGGAAAACTATGCGGGTAAGCGGATCCTTCTTGTGGAAGATAACGAGCTGAACCGTGAGATCGCAACCGAGATCATAGGCATGACGGGCGTGACCATCGACAGCGCCGAAAACGGAAAAATTGCAGTCGAAAAGGTGATGGAAGCGCCAGAAAAGTGGTACGATCTCATTTTTATGGACATCCAGATGCCCATCATGAATGGTTACGAAGCCACTGCTGCGATCCGTGCGCTTGCCGGCAGCCGGGGCAAAGTGCCCATCATTGCCATGACGGCAAATGCCTTTGCCGAGGACGTGCAACTGGCAAAGAACACCGGCATGAACGAGCATATCGCCAAACCGCTTGATTTGAATAAGCTGAACGATGTGCTGAAACAGTGGCTGTGATCTGTGCATTGCAGTAAGGCGCGTGATACTGTTGACCGGGCAATCAAAAAGCATGAAATGAAGAACGCCGAGGAATCCCTTCCCATGTGGGAGGAACCCTCGGCGTTTGTATAGACGGACGCACTGCTTGCTGGTACAATGATGTTTCTTTTTGAGTCGGCTTATCTGTCTGTTTATTAAAATTTATGTTGTGGTTATGCATTCATAAGTGTGGTGCTAAAGATTTATGGCAGTAGCACATTGCTTTTATACAAATAAAAGTGTACAATAATAACAACTTTGCAAGCAATCCCCTTCAAGGAATCAACTGGAACATGGGTGGAGACTGTACCTGTTAAGCGGAATTGTTTGAATGAATTCAATTCAACATAAAAGACAGTTGCTCATTTGTGAGTAGGAGGAATATATGATGTTTGATTGTGGTTTACAGAATATTTTCCGGCTGAAAAACGGACAGTCCCGTTCCATCAACTGGGAAAACCGGAACGGAGAAAAAGGAAAAGGCGGCATGGCATCCAGCGATCTTGGTCCGTCCAGAAAAGGTTCCCCGTGTATCCCGGAAATAGAAGCAGGAGAGACCGTAACACTTGGAGAGATCCAGGGAGAAGGCGTGATTCAGCACATCTGGATCACCGTTACAGACCGTACCAGTGAACGTAACCGTTATGTTCTGCGGGATCTTGTTCTGCGCATGTACTGGGACGATGAAGAATTCCCATCCGTTGAATGCCCGCTTGGCGATTTCTTCTGCTGCGGCTTCGGTGTTTCCTACCAGGTAAACTCAGTCCCGATTGCTGTCAATCCGACCCGTGGTTTCAACAGCTATTTCCCGATGCCGTTCCGTAAAAACGCCCGTATTACCATTGAAAATCAGTGTGATGAGCCGATTCCGGCCTTCTTCTATCAGATCGACTATTGCCTGACAACGGTTCCGGAGGATGCTGCCTATTTCCATGCCCAGTGGCGGCGTCAGCGCATAACGGAAAAGGCAAAAGACTACGTTGTCCTCGACAACATCAAAGGGAAAGGCCAGTACGTTGGAACTTATCTTGCGCTTACCAGCCTCGAACGCTACTGGTACGGAGAAGGTGAGATGAAATTCTACATCGATGGAGACAAGGATTATCCAACCATTTGCGGAACCGGAACAGAAGATTACTTCGGCGGTGCCTGGAGCTTTGCAACACAGCAAAATGGCCAAACCGTTGAAAATCAGTACTGTACTCCGTATCTTGGCTATCCTTACTACTCTAGCCACGATACCTTCCTTCATAATGATTATCACAATGATGATCAGATGCCACAACGCAGCTTCTACCGCTGGCACCTTCTTGATCCTATCCTTTTTGAGAAGGACCTTAAGGTAACTCTGCAGCAGATTGGTGTCAGCCACGGAGGTCTTTTTGAACGTCAGGATGATGTCGCTACCACAGCTTACTGGTACCAGACGCATCCTCATGTACCATTCGCGCCACTCATGTCCAGAAAAGAGCGCTGGCCAAGATGATTTTTGACGCTTTTCCTATTTTATATGTTTCATGACTTTGCATATCCATGCAGACGTGACCCTGCCGCCTGACAGGGAGCAGGGAAGCGAGACAGCAGAGCAGCAGCTGCACATTCTGCTGTACCAGGCCGATGTGCCGGAGGCGGAACTGAACGCCGCCCTGTCTGACTGTTGCAAAGAGGAACTCTGCAACACCGAAAACGGACGAATGATCGTGGAGTTGTATCTGGGCAAGCGGGAGCATCACGTTTCGAGGATCTTGTATTGAAATAGCTGCACAACCGCAGCTATTGGGGTGAAAATAAGGCTGAAGCCCCAATTGCTCCAGCCAATGTCAGAGTTTCTTAATTGTCCATCAAAAATACGTTGGTACGTTTTCAAAAAACAGAGGAGAGATATTTTACTATGATCTACAAAAAGCAATACGGTCAACCGTTTGATACCGAAAGTGTAGTGGGTTCTTTTTTGCCCATGATGGAAACGATACCCTATCTGACCAAGGAGCCGGATGGTTTCTCCTATGCCATGGAGCCGCAGGATATTCTGTATGGTCTTGGCGAAAACGTCCGTGGTATCAACAAGCGCGGGTGGGTGTACGAAAGCAAGTGCTCCGATGACGGCAACCATACCGAGGGCAAATCCTCGCTGTACGGTGCTTATAATTTTATGATCGTGTCCGGCAAGGATATATTTGGCTTTTTTATCGACTACCCGGGCAAGGTCACCTTTGACTGCGGCTACACCGACATGGATACCTTACGCATCACGGTGGCCGAGGAAAATTACGATCTCTACATCATTGAGGGCGAGAGCCTGACCGATATTGTACACCAGTTCCGCCAGTTGGTGGGGCGCAGTTATATTCCGCCCAAATGGGCTTTTGGCAATGCCCAGAGCCGTTGGAGCTACATGAACGAGGACGAGGTCCGCGAGGTGGTGGCAAATTACCGTGCCAATCATATGCCGCTGGACGCTGTGGTTTTGGATATCGATTACATGGAGCGTTACAAGGACTTTACGGTGGATGCGCAGCGCTTCCCGCGTTTTGCAGACTTTGCCGCTGAGATGAAAGCGCAGGGCATCCATCTTGTCCCCATCATCGATGCAGCAGTCAAGGTCGAAGATGGATATGATGTGTACGAGGAAGGCGTGAAAAACGGCTACTTCTGCACGAATCAGGATGGCACCCCCTTTGTAGCCGGTGTGTGGCCGGGACGGGTACACTTCCCCGATATGCTCAACCCGGAAGCCCGTGCTTGGTTTGGCAGTCAATATAAAGTTCTGCTGGATCAGGGGATCGAGGGCTTCTGGAATGATATGAACGAGCCTGCTATCTTCTACGCAGAGGAAAGACTGAAAAAGACCTTTGCTCAAATTGAGAAATACAGCAAGCAAAACCTGGATATTTCCAGCTTTGGTGCTTTTACCGGCATGGTGGCAGAGCTTTCCAACAACGAAAACGATTATAAGCTGTTCTACCACAACACCAAACAGGGGCGTATGCGGCACGACAAGGTACATAATCTTTTTGGTTATAACATGACCCGTGCTGCAGGCGAGGCTTTCGAGCGGCTGGAGCCGGACAAGCGCATTTTGATATACTCCCGTTCTGCCTGCATCGGGATGCACCGGTATGGCGGCATCTGGACCGGTGACAACCATTCTTGGTGGAGCCACATTCTGCTTGCGCTGCACATGATGCCCTCCTTGAATATGTGCGGCTTCCTGTACGAAGGCCCCGACATTGGCGGCTTTGGCAGCAATACCACGGAGGATCTGGTGCTGCGCTGGTACGGCTTGGGCATCTTCTCTCCGCTGCTGCGGAACCACTCCGCCAACGGCACCCGCCGGCAGGAACCCTACCGCTTTAAGAACAAGGCCGCCTTTGCCGGGATTTTACAGCTGCGCTACCTGCTGCTGCCCTACATTTACAGCGAGTACATGAAGGCTGCTCTGCACGACGGCATGTACTGTATGCCGTTGGCGTTCGCCTTCCCGGAGGACGACTTTGCCCGCCGGGTGGAGGATGAGGTGATGATCGGTGAAAGCCTGTTGATCGCCCCGGTATATGAGCAAAACGCCCGAGGTCGGTATGTTTATCTGCCGGAGGAGATGCTGCAGGTGCGGGTAAAGTGCAGCGAAAGCAACCGCATCGAAACCAGCGTGCTGCCAGCAGGCCATCATTACATTCCGGTGGAGCTGGATGAAGTGGTGTTCTTTATGCGCAAGGGGCACCTTCTGCCCCTTGCCAAGGACGGCAAAAAGATCCAGAGCGTTGCCGATGTGGATTTTGCAGATCTGCGCCTGCTTGCCTATGCTCCCGATGGTGCATCCTATGAATACTATACCGATGACGGCGAGACAAAGGATTATGATAAGCCGGAACATTTTGTGCATATCACGCTGGATGCGGATGGAAACGCAAAGAGCGATCGCGCTACGGTCAAAGTAGAAGGATAATCGTCAGTCATTACGCAGTTCCTACAGAGTGGCAGCGTTTCAGCTTGAAATGCTGCCACTCTTTTTTGTTGTCTATATCACAGATAAAATAGCGTTCCATCTTGAAAACAGTGCAACTATTTATTATAATAAAATAAATAGTTGTGACTTTTGCAAAGGAGGGCTGAAGTATGGCAGCGCAGCGCACCTATCTGGCAATCGACCTGAAAAGCTTCTATGCCTCGGTGGAGTGCGTAGACCGCCATCTGGACCCCTTGACCACCAATCTGGTGGTGGCGGACGCCTCCCGCACCGAAAAGACCATCTGCCTTGCGGTGTCGCCCTCCCTGAAAGCCTACAAGATACCCGGCAGAGCACGGCTGTTTGAAGCCGTTCAGCGGGTGAAAGAGGTCAACGTTCAGCGGCTGCAAACTGCCATCCGGCAGCACAAGGCAGTCCGGGGAGAGGATGGCAAATACCACTTTGCCAGCACCTCTTTCGATGCCAACGCCCTGAACGCAGACCCTGCACTGGGGTTGAGCTACATTGTTGCGCCGCCCCGGATGCAGCGGTATCTGGATGTTTCCACCCAAATCTACAAGACCTACCTCAAATATGTGTCCCCGGCGGATATCTACCCCTACTCCATCGACGAGGTTTTCATTGATGTGACGGGCTATCTGCCCTATTACCACATGAGCGCCCACGAGCTTGCCATGACCATGGTGCGGGAGGTGCTGTACAACACCGGCATCACCGCAACGGCAGGCATCGGCACCAACCTCTACCTTGCAAAGCTGGCCATGGACATCGTAGCAAAGCACATTCCGGCAGACAAAGATGGTGTCCGCATTGCAGAGCTGGACGAGAAGTCTTACCGGTATCTGCTGTGGAACCACCGCCCGCTGACGGATTTCTGGATGACAGGCCCAGGCACCGTGAAAAAGCTGGAAGCCCACGGCATTTATACGATGGGGGATTTGGCACGGTTTTCTATCCACGGAGAAGATCGGCTGTATGAGATTTTTGGCGTGGATGCAGAAATTCTCATCGACCACGCATGGGGCTATGAGCCCTGCGGTATGGCTGAGATCAAAAGCTACAAGCCCAGCACCAACAGCATCAGCGAGGGGCAGGTGCTGACCTGTCCCTACCCCAACGATAAGGCAAAGCTCATCGTCCGGGAGATGGCGGAAATTCTGATGTTCCGGCTTACCGAAAAGAAACTGGTGACCGAATCCATCACCTTGGAGATCGGCTACGACCGGGAGAACGTGGACAAGGGCGGCTACCGGGGTATGACCCAGACCGACCGCTACGGCAGAGTCATCCCCAAAGCGGCGCACGGCACTATTCGGTTTGATGCCCCCACCAATCTGGGCAGCACCCTCATCAACGAAAGCGCAAAGCTGTTTGAGCGCATCACCGACCCGGCGCTGACGGTGCGGCGCATCACCATCAACGCCAACAAGGTCACGCCGGACGAGGGCATCTATCAGGTGGATTTTTTCACGGACACCAAGAAGCTGGAAAAGGAGAAAAAACTCCAGCAAGCCATGCTGGGCATCAAGAACAAGTACGGCAAAAACGCCGTGCTGAAAGCCAGCAGCTACGAAGAAGGTGCCACCATGCGCCAGCGCAACGCACAGATTGGCGGTCACAGCGCAGGAGGTTCAGATGGGAAACTACAAAAATAGCAAAATCGGGCTGGAGACCGCCCAAAAGTACGGGGACATCCTAGAGATGGAACGCCCCCAGACCGAAGAATCACTCCGCAAGCACCCCCGCATGACCCTTCAGAACCGTGCCAAAATCTTCTCGCCCTTCTCTCCGCTGCGAGGCTACGACGAGCAGCTTGCCGCAGAAAAGCAGCGCACGGAGCGTGTACCCAAGCGCATTCTGACCGAGGAAGAAATGTCCGCCCTGTCCGATCGGCTGATGCAGGTCACGAAAGGCATGACCATCACGGTGCGGTACTTCAAAGAGGATACCGCCCACCCGGAGGTTCCGGCGGTGGGCAACTACATCACCCTGACCGGAAAAGCAGACCGCATCGACCCGGTGTTCCGCACCTTACAGGTGGGAGACACCGTGGTGCCCTTTGAAGATCTGGTGGAGGTCAGCGGGGAAGGCATCATGGACATTGATGTGTATCTGGGAATCCGGGAAGAATGAGATGACGAGAAATGCTGAAAGAGATGTTTATGGGACACATCTTCCGGTAAAATGACCTCAGAAGAAGCAAAACACACTTCAGACGGAGGAAAATACAATGGCAAACGGTGATTACGGCTATTTCGGCAAAGGCGACACGGGCTATGCCCAGTACATGACGGCTTTCAACCGCAACTTTGGCGGTTCGTCTGGCGGCGGTGGCGGCGGAAATCACAACAATGGCGGCGGCGGTGGTGGAGACGGCAGCGGATGCGGCTGCCTCATCGCCATTGCGGTGGTGGTCGTGCTGGTGCTCCTCGGTATGGGGAGCTGACTCAAGCCCCGCAGGTGAAACACAGGTTTTCCCTGTGGGGATTTTTGAAGCCGCTTGTAGAAAGCAACGGTCTATGGTAGGATGAAACCAAAGATACACAGGAGGGCTTACACATGGTTTTATTGGTTGTGGATACACAGAAAGGTATCGTGGATGAACGCCTGTATGCGTTTGAAAAGTTTGTCAGCAACATCAAGGAGCTGATCCGGACTGCCCGCGAACAGGGAATCGAGGTCGTCTATGTCCAGCATGACGATGGGCCCGGCACCGGTTTCTCCATCGGGGACGATGAATTCGAGGTCTATTCCGGGTTTGCGCCACTGCTGACTGAAAAACGGTTCGTCAAGACTGTATGCAGTGCGTTCAAAAAAGAGAGCGGCCTGCTGGAATATCTGACGGAAAAGGACGAAAAAGATGTGATGGTCTGCGGCATCATGACCGACTTCTGCATCAATGCAACGGTGGAGGCGGGCTTTGAGCATGGCCTGCACATGATCGTTCCTGCCTATGCAAATTCCACGCAGGACAACGAGTATATGACAGGGGAGCAGAGCTACCACTATTACAATGAATTCCTCTGGCCGGACCGCTATGCCGATTGTGTGCCCATGGACAAGGCGCTGGAGCTGCTCAAAAAGTGAGGTGTTTACAATGATTTCCGAAAAGGTTAAAAGTCAAATTCAAGTGGTGCAGGGGGATATTACCAAACTGGACTGTGACGGCATCGTGAATGCGGCTAATCGCAGTCTGCTGGGCGGCGGCGGTGTGGATGGTGCCATCCACCGGGCAGCAGGGCCGGAACTGTTGGCGGAGTGCCGCACGCTGCACGGCTGCCGCACCGGAGAAGCAAAAATCACTAAGGGCTACCGGTTGAAAGCAAAGTATATCATTCATACGGTAGGCCCGATTTATTCCGGCACAGCAGAGGATGCCGCGCAGCTGGCGGACTGCTACCGCAATTCGCTGGAGCTGGCAAAGACCTACAACATCCACAGCATCGCCTTCCCGGCAATTTCTACGGGCGTGTATGGCTATCCGCTGGATGCCGCTACCCAAATTGCGGTGGATACAGTGGCTGATTGGCTGCAAAGCCACGCCGACTACGATATGAAGGTCATCTTCTGCTGCTTTGATGCCCGGACGAAGCAGGCGTATCAGACAAAAATGGAGTAAACATTGAAATACAGAGAGATCGCGGACGGCATTTTTCTTGACCGCCCCAACCGTTTTATTGCCCATGTAAACGTGAACGGTGTGGTGGAAACCGTCCATGTCAAAAACACCGGGCGGTGCAAGGAACTGCTGCTGCCCGGTGCGGCGGTGCGTCTGGAAGTGTCGGACAACCCGAAGCGCAAGACAAAATACGACCTTGTGGCGGTACGCAAGCAGGAACTTGGCTGGGTCAACATGGACAGTCAGGCACCCAACAAGGTGGTAGGAGAATGGCTCTCAAAGCAGGAATTTGACCTTGTCAGGCCGGAGTTTGCATACGGAAAATCCCGCATTGATTTTTACATGGAAAAGGGCGAACAGAAATACTTGCTGGAGGTCAAAGGCTGCACATTGGAAGTGGGCGGCATCGGTTATTTCCCGGATGCGCCCACCGAACGGGGCGTGAAGCACTTGCACGAGCTAGCCCAGGCGCAGCGGGCAGGGTATCGGTGCACAGTGGCCTTTGTAATTCAGATGGAAGGCATCACCGAGGTGAGGCCGAATGTTGACACGCAGCCGGAGTTTGGCACAGCGTTGGCCGAAGCGAAAGCCGCAGGCGTGAGGGTGCTGTTCCTGCTCTGCCATGTCGGGCGGGACAGTCTGGAAATCGTGGAGCAGCGGGAAATGTGAAAAACCACATGAGGGAGGAACCAGTATGCCTTTTTTGATGATCCGCAACGACATCACCAAGGTAACAGCGGATGCCATCATCAACCCGGCGAACCGGCAGTATGTTGAGCAGACCTTCGGCTACGATTTGAGCCGCACCTGCGATGAGATTCGTCCGGGCTATCGCCATGTGGAGACCTGTCAGTAGACCGTGCCGGAGGCCATCATTGCCTTTCTGGAAAGCAATAGCTTTGAAGATGCGCTCCGCAATGCGGTCTCCCTTGGCGGCGACAGCGCTACCCTTGCCTGCATCACCGGCGGCATTGCCGAAGCCTTTTACGGGATGCCGTCTGAATTGCAGCAGGAAACCTTGAAGCGTCTGCCGGAGGAGATGCGGGCAGCGTACGAGCTGTTCCGGCAGAACCTTGAGCGCAGGATGTGACACCGCCGGTGCTGCACAGACTTAAGCTGTATTTGGAAAACTGAGGATCGTACCGGAAGAACAGCAAAACACCCGCCTGTGTATTGTGTGCAAAGCACAGTACACGGGCGGGTGTTGTTGTTTTGTTGTGGTTCGTTCGCACTGTCAGAACAGGTCGAAACATAATTTTTGTGGAGTTCCGTCCAGCAGATACCGGATATAGAGACGGTCGTTTTCCGCTTCTGCCTGCACCTGCGTGGCGTGCTCAAAGAGGGTGCGCAGACGGCGGTACTCTGCCCGCTGCGCATCCGTGTAGTGAGACGGCATATCCGAGGTAAGGAACACATTGCCCAGCAGGGCATTGACCGTGGCAAGGGTGCGTTTTTGCTCTGTCGTCAGCTTGCAGTTTTCCTCCCGGAGGAAGAACACATCCGGGTCGCTGCCGTAGGCACGGCCATTGAGCTGCCGCCGGAATAGCGTGTTGTTGATGGCCTGCTTTGTGGACACCCGCTCCCGGTGGAACAGGCGCATATACCACACATCGTCCCAGTCCAGCCCTACGTCACAGCTGACACGGCAGTAATCCACCAGCCCGAAAGCCGGCATCACCGGTACGCCGCAGCCGAGAATCTGCTTTTGCCCGCACCATGTGCGCAAAAGCTCCATAGCACGGTACATCCGGGCTGCCCGGCTCTCGCGGGCGTTGCCAAAGGGGGCAGCACCGTACAGAAAATCCAGCTTGACAAGGTCGAAGCCCCAGTCGTTCAGCACCCGGTCAAATACCCGGCGCAGATAGTCCAGCACGGCCGGATTGTCGAGATCCAGCGCATAGAAACTACTCCAATTGCAGCCGCAGCACCACGGCGCACCGTCCACTTTCAGCAGCCAGTCCGGGTGCTGCCGGAAAAGGGCAGAGTCCTTTTCGCACACAAAAGGTGCAAGCCATAGCCCGGCCTGAAAGCCAGTGGCATGAATTTCCTCCACCATGCCTTTCAGCCCGTGGGGGAATTTCTGTGCATCTGTTTCCAGCCAGTCGCCCACCTCCGGCTCCCAGCCATCGTCGATCTGGAACAGGTCTCCCGGGCAAAGCAGGCTGCGGCAGCCGGTCAGATCCTCCCGGATGGTATCCTCGGTGATGTCCTGATAGCGGTTGTACCAACTGGAATAGCCTGCCAGCTTCTTTTCAGTCCGGGGCTTGATGCCCATAGCCTGAAACCAGCCGTCGAACACCTCGGTCTCGCCGCCCTCGGCAAAAAACAGGTCAAGGAGTGGGAAACTGCCGCCGGGATGCTCCACCCCGGCGCAGTCACGCTCCAGCGTCAGCAGGGCTTTGCCGCTGTCGTAGCGGAGGATGGTGTAGCCCGGCTTCTCGTCCAGCGATGCCACCAGCCGGAATTGTGTGCCCTTGCGGAAATAGCAGTAGGAAAAGCCGTGGCTCTGCCCCTTTTGATGCCCATAAGGCGCAAAATGATAATCGCCGTAGCGGTCAAAGGCATATTTTTTGCGCAGAAAGCCGGGGATGTGGTCGGTGCCGCGCAGCTTGCCGTTCCGGTCCAGCTCCGGGCTGTAGGTCCATGTCTGGTAGCCGTTCATGAACAGACGCTCGTCTGCTTCCATCGTCCACGGCATCTCGGCACACACCGCCTTCAGCGTCCCGGCGGGCAGATCTGCCGTCAGATGCAGCGCACCGCCATTCTCCGTGACCGTGCAGCTGCCTGTCTGTACGCCGCCGGAAGTTTCCGCGTACCAGTGTAGCGTTTCAGTCATGGTGCGCTTCCTCCCCGTGGAGCTGTGCGCTGATCTCGGCAGCGCGGGCATCGGTCAGAACAAACTTGCGGCGGAACAGCACCAGCGCACCAGCCAGCACCAGCATGGGCAGAACGGTCATCATCAGGCGCAGACCCAGCAGGGTTCCGGCGCTTTGTACTGCCACCGGGCCGGTCTCCTCCGTGTTGCCCACAAGGCCGATCAGGTCCAGCCCGATGCCGGTCAGAAATACCGCCACACCGGAGGCAGCCTTGACCACAAAGGTCTGCATGGAAAAGATAACGCTCTCCTCCCGGCGTCCGGTCTTAAGCTGACCGTAATCCACGCTGTTGGAAAGGAACAGGGTGGTCAGCACGGTCAGCATTCCGTTGCAGGCGAACACCACCACGCCCGGAATGCACAGCAGGGCAAGGCTGTGGGACAGGCCGGTCAGGCAGAACACCAGCAGCGTGCCGTAGCCGCACAGCGCCAGCACAAGGCTGAGCTGAAATACCTGCGTGCTGCTGAGCTTTTTGCGCAGCAAGGGGTAAAGCACCATCATGCCAAGAATCTGCGCCGCACCGCCCACGGTGGAAAACAGGGTGTAGGTGGCTTTCCAGCCTGCACCGCCGAGGTCGTACTTAAAGAAATAGATGATGAAGTTGGAGGTAAGGTACAGCGCCGAGTTGATCAGCACGATGCTGCCCACCACTACCATAGCCTGATCGTTGCGGAACAGGGCAGAGAACATCTCCTTTACGGTGGCGGTCTTCATCTCACTGGAGGTGGTTTCTTTCATGGAAATGCAGCACATCAGCTCTGTCACTGCAAAAATTGCCGCTACGATCAATGCCACCCAGCGGAAGCCAGCGCGCTCGCTGTCGCCGCCAAGGGCTCCCACCAGCAGCATGGTGAACATGGCAATCAGGGCAGAGCCAACGCCTGCACAGGTACGCCCCACCATGGAGAGGTTCTCCCGGTCTTTTGGGGTGCGGGTCACGGCCGGGATCATGGACCAGTAGGGGATATCCATCATGGTATAGGTGATGCCCCACAGGATGTACACCACGCTGAAATAGACCATCAACGCCGCTTCGTCCAGCACCGGGGCGGCAAACAGGGCGTAGAGCACCAGCGCATTGAGCAGCGTGCCGGAAAAGATCCACGGACGGAAACGTCCCCAGCGGGTGCGGGTCTTTGCTACCAGAACCCCCATAAAGGGGTCGTTGAAGGCATCAAAGAACCGGGCAGCCATGAGCACGACGCCCACAAAGCTGGCCGAAAGCCCTAGCACATCCTGATAATAATACATGACGTAAGAAGCCGACAGAGCATATACCATATCCTTGCCCACGGCACCAATACCAAATGCGGTTTTCTGTTTCAGGGTCAGTTCCATACAGCGTCCTCCTTTTCAATGGTAAACTGCAGCACAACGGGCTGGGTCTGCGGTGCAGAAACAGTCAGCAGGGCTTCTCCGGCAGTGCCCACGGTGCGCAGATAGGTTCCGGTCATGCCGCCTTCGGCCACCGCAGTCTGCGGGCCCACAAGGGCAGCGCTGCCCTCCACCGCAAACTGCACCGGGAACTGTGCGTAGGGAGCAGGAGTGCCGTTCTCGTCCAGAATGCGCACCCGGACAGCCGCCATATCGTAAGTATCTTTTTCCCGAAGAGCCGTCCGGCTGACCTTGACTTCCAAGTGCAGCTTTGCACTGGGGCAAAGGGTCACGCTGCGCACTACGGTGCCATCCTGTACAGCATCGAACCGCCAGCGGGTGGCCTCACCGCCCCAGTTGCCCACATATTTGCCGTAAAGCGCCACGCCATCTTCAAAGCTCATTTTATAGTGCAGCATACACCAGCCGAATTTGACCTTGTAGGCCAGCGGCAGTCCCGCCAAGCCGTATTTTCCGGCGGCCAGCAGGCAGTCCCGCACAGCGGCTGCCTTGGCGGGGGAAAAGTGCTCCTGCGTTTCCAGCAGCTCGCCAATGGTATCGTCCATCACAAAGGGAGGGTGGGGCAGCGCCGTCCACTCGCTTTGGCGCAGGGTGGTGACGAACACATCGTTTTTGTAAAGCCTTACCTGTTGGGCATTGCTGAAAACATAGGCCGTGCCCAGCTGCCCGGCGGGGTTATCGCCGATGTCCATGGAGGAGCTAACCGCCAGCACCGGGTCAGTATCGCCCTGACTGGCATAGACCGCAGCCGCCAATTTGGGGTTGCGGAAGCTGTCCAGCACCCCGTGGTAGCAGATGCGATCCCCGGAGCCAAAGTCCTTGTGGGTCTGGTAGTCGAACATACACCAGCCAAAGCACCCGGCGTGCTCTCCGCTGGCATAGGCGGCGTTCTGCACCCGGACGTGCCGCAAGGCGTGCTCCTGTCGATGAGGGCCATCGTCAAAGGGCTTGGTGGGGTACATGTGACCGTTGCACTCCGAGATGAGCAGCGCCTTGCCCATATCCGAGGTTACGTCCTTTTTGGGCTTTGCGCCGGGCGTTACGCCGTTGTGGGAAAAATCGTTGTAGGCGTAGACATCCTCCAGCAGATGGCTTTTTTCCAGATACCGCACACCGGAGGTGGCGCGGCTGGGGTCCAGCTGATGGGCAATCTGATTGGTGCGGGTGTAGAAGGCATCGTCGTCCACGCTCTCGTTGATGCGCACGCCCCACAGGATGATGCTGGGATGATTGCGGTTTTGCAGGAGCATCTCCCGCAGCATTTCACAGGCGGCGTCCTTCCAGTTGTCGTCCCCGATGTGCTGCCAGCCCGGCAGTTCGGTGAACACCAGCAGCCCCCGCCGGTCGCACTCGTCCAGAAAATATGGACTTTGGGGGTAGTGGCTGGTGCGCACGGCGGTGCAGTGCAGCTCTTCCTGCAAAATGCGGGCATCCTCCCGCTGCAGGCTTTCCGGTGCGGCGTAGCCGATGTAAGGGTAGCTCTGGTGTCGGTTCAGACCCCGCAGGAAGGTCTTTTTTCCGTTGAGGTAAAAGCCATCCGCCCGGAACTCTGCGGTGCGGAAGCCAAACGTCACCTGTTTGCGATCGATGGGTTGTCCGGCTGCGTTCAAAAGCTCTGCCACGGCATGATGCAAAACCGGGTGCTCGGTATCCCACGGCTGTGCGTCCGGGACGGAAAACTGCATCTTCCCGGCTTCTGCCGCCTGTGCGGTCTGCTCTGCCAGCAGGGTGCCGTCTGCGGTCTCCAGCCGGATGCGGACCGCCACGGCTGCGGGTGTGAGCTCTGCCGTCCACTGCACCACGGCATCATGCGGGGTGGGCGTGTGGACGAACAAATCGGTCAGGCGGCTCTCTGCCGTAGCTTCCAGCCAGACCTCCCGGTACAGCCCGCCGTAGGTCAGGTAGTCGATGACAAAGCCAAAGGGTGGAATGGCCGGGTCTTCACGGGTATCCAATTGCACGGTCAGCAGGTTTTCACCCTCCCGGTCCACAAGGCCGGTGATCTCCACCGCAAAGCCGGTATAACCGCCCCGGTGCTGCCCGGCAACCCTGCCGTTGACCCGCACCACTGCTTGATGAGCAGCTCCGTCAAAGCGGAGGAACAGCCGGGGCGCAGCCTGTACCGGCGGCACCCGGAACCGTTTGCGGTAGCCGCAGACCATCTCGTAATCGGCCGGAGAGGCATAGTGCAGCGGCACCTCCCGGCAGGTATGGGGCAAGCGGACGGCTTGTTGTTTTGGTACAGGCAGCCCCTTGCCAAAGGCTTCCGTCCAGTGGTGGGTAAACTCCCAATCATCGCAAAAACTGTGTTTCATCGCAGCAGCACTCCTTCCAGTAAAATCGAGATCATTTCCTCCAGTACAGCCACATACTGCACCCCGCTTTCTGCCAGACTGCGGTCTGCCAGAAAGCTCTCGATGGATGCGGTGATCATCTGCCGCAGCACCGGCAGGGACACCGGACGCATGACCCCCTTTGCCACAGCCTGTTCCAGCAGCGCCATGGTGGGTTCCCACCCGTTTTCCAATTGACTGCGCACCCGCGCCGCCACCACCGGGTATTTCTCGTCCAGCTCCTTCATCTGCCGCAGGTCCAGCGCAGCATATTCCGTCGGCATGGCAATGATGACCGCCCGCAGCTTTTCCTGCAAAGTACCGCTGCCTGCCAGAATTTCCTGCTTGCAGTGGTGGATCTCCGCAAAGGCGTGGTCTACCATGTCCAGCAGAAGGGCCTCTTTGGAGGGGTAAACGGTGTAGATGGTCTTTTTGCTGATGTGCAGCGGCTCTGCCACCTGCTGCATGGTGAAATGCAGCCCCTGTTGACGGAATAACTGCATCGCCTGTGTGCGCACCAGCGCATCGAGCTTTTCCTGCATGAGCGTCCTCCTTGTGGAAACTGTGCTTGCTTTTCTGGTTTCCATTCTAGTGCGGAAACCGAGCCAAATCAAGCGGTTTCCGCATTTTCTGCGTTCTGCCAAGAAAGTGCAGACATTTTGCAGCAGAATGACAAAAAGAACCCCGGCGTGCCTTGAAAGCTGCCGGGGTCTTTTGCGTGCAGGTGCTTTTCCGCAGCGGCAAGCCTCGTCAAAACTCCGGGTGCCATTCGTCCCGGATGCCAATGTCGGCACAGACGATTTTTCCGCACAGCGGCGCAGAAGATTCTGCGATATGCAAAGGCTTATAGCTGTCGAAGGTTACGGTCAAATCCGCATGGGCAGCACCCTCGGCAACCTCCCCGGTATCCGTGTTGATGCCGCTGGGCAGGTCTACGGCAAGCACAAAGGCACCGCTCTTGTGCAGACGGCGTATCAGCCCGCAGGCAGCAAGACCGGAAGGCCGCAGTTCACCATGGAACCCGGTGCCGTAGAGGGCATCCACAGCAGCATCAAAGTGCTGGGTTTCCAGTACAGAGCAGTCGGTGCAGATGTGCACTGGCAGGGAGTGCAGACGCTCAAAATTGAGGATGGCATCAGCAGTTTTCGGCTCGCCCTCGGCCAGAAGAACGGTCACGCTCCAGCCGTCTTTTGCTGCGGCACGGGCAATCACGAACCCATCGCCGCCGTTGTTGCCCTTTCCGCAGACCACCAGCAGCCTGCCGGGATGCGGGAACTGCTTTTGCAGTTCAGCGTAAGCCGCCAGTCCGGCATTTTCCATCATTTGCAGGTAGGGCAGACCGTGGGCATCCCCGGCTCGTTCAATTTCCTTCATCTGCGCAGCCGTCACAATGCGATGTTTCATGTTGGCACCTTCTTTCTATCTCTATTATAATGAATGAGAATGTTTGGAACAAGATGAAAGATACCGGTGCATAGAATCTGTCCCCGGAGAGTTGGAACAAGCCCTCCGGGGGCATTTTTGCTTTTCACTCTCTTTTCCGTAGGAGAAAACCATGGTATACTGAATCCAAAGTATAGCAGTTTGCGCTTTTGATGCTCAAGCAACATCCGCAAACTGCATATCGCAAATATGCCGTTTTGATCGGCACTATTTTTGAAAATTGCGATAATAAACAGGGAGGTACCGTTATGAAGTGGGGAATTTTAGCCACCGGCACCATTGCCAAAAAGTTTGCGTCTACGGTGGAACAGATGGGCGCAGAGGGGGAGCAGCTTGTTGCCGTGGGGTCACGGCACATGGAAAGCGCACAGGCGTTTGCACAGCAGTACGGCATCCCCCGCTGCTATGACTCCTACGAAGCCCTTGCCGCAGACCCGGAGGTGGAGGCCATCTATATCGCCACCCCCAACACCCTGCACTACGAAAACTGCAAGCTCTGTCTGGAGCAGGGCAAGCACGTTTTGTGCGAAAAGCCCTTTACCATCCGCCCGGAACAGGCGCAGGAGCTGTACCGTCTGGCGGAGGAAAAGAACCGCTTTCTCATGGAGGCGTTCTGGATCTGGCTGCTGCCGCTGTACGACCGTCTGCGCGAGATCCTTACTGCGGGCACCATCGGGGAACTGAAGCAGATCACCTGTCAGTACGGCTTTGTGGCCTCCGGTGCCCGGAAGGACCGCAAGTTTGATTCCGGTCTGGGCGGCGGTGCGCTGCTGGATATCGGCATCTACAATCTGGGCTTTCTGCGCATCCTTACCGGACAGGACCCGGAGAAGGTGGAAGCCAAAGAGGTGCACATCAACGAGTACGGCACCGACGATTACGGCCGCCTTGCACTGACCTACCCCGGCGGCTGCAAGGCAGAGTCTGTCCAGACCATCGGGCAGGAGCTGGAGCGCAACGCCCGCATCGTTGGCACCAAGGGCAGCATCTTTCTGCCGGATTTCCAGCACGCCGAGACCATGACGCTGGAAGTGGATGGCAAAGAGCCGGAGGTCATCCGCTGCCCGGTGGACATCAACGGCTTTGAGTACGAGATCCGGGAAGCAAGCCGCTGCGTCAAGCTGGGGCGTACCGGCAGCGACCGCTATACCCCGCAGGACAGCCTTGCCCTGACCCGCCTGATGTACGACACCCGCATGAGCTGGGGCATGAAGTTTGCGGGGGAGGTGTAAGCACACACCTTGCCGCAAAGGGCTTTTTGCGTGCGGAGACTATGGCATACGGAGAGCGGCAACTCGGAATTGATATAAAAAAGGAGGACACATAGATGAAAACAGTGGTTCTTTATAATATTATTTCTTTTATCATCCTCGTTGCTTTGATTTTTGTCTTAAGGATTGTTAGTAAGAGTAATTTAAGACAAAATCAACAACTTGTTATTAAAGTCATTGCAACTATTTTAATTGTTTGTGTGATAGCGTTCGTGCTTTTTATTGATGCAATAGCATTTGGCATTATAGGACCAGTTCAAGATTAACAATTCCAGTTTGACAAGGAAGTGCTTTGCATGAAAAAGCGTATATCAAGGATTCTCGGTTTAATAATGCTGATTATAGCGATTGCATTTATAGTGTTTGCATTGAACCATCCAGAAATGAGCTTTCCTTGGAACAATACTATTACTTGGTTACTGTATGGTTTATATATTCTTGTGACAGTCATGCTACTTATTGCGCCTAAGGCGAAGAAGTGAAAAAATCCAGCTTGCCGGGCAGACAGGCAACTGAAAACCACACAAAAAACGAAGGAGCAGCCATGGTACTTTATTTTACGGGAACCGGCAACAGCCGGTATCTGGCGCGGCGCATTGCCGAAGGGTTGGAGATGCCGCTTTACGACCTGAACGCCTGCATCAAGGCAGGGAATGCTGCCCCGGTGCAGACTGGCCGGGATGTGGTGCTGGTCACGCCTACCTACGCATGGCGTATTCCCCGGGTGGTGTCGGAGTGGCTGGGCAAGACCGCGTTGACCGGGGCAGAGCGCATCTGGTTTGTGATGGACTGCGGCAGCGAAATTGGCAATGCGGCAGGCTATAACCGGCAGCTTGCGGCGCAAAAGCAGCTGCAGTACATGGGTACAGCTCAGATCATCATGCCGGAAAACTACATTGCCATGTTCAATGCGCCCCAAAAAGAGCAGGCAAAGAGCATCGTGGAGCAGGCAGAGCCTGAACTTCAGAAGGTGCTGACCCGGCTCAAGGCCGGGCAGGAATTTCCCCCGCCGAGAGACAACCTCTACGATCGCCTTATGAGCGGCCCGGTAAACCCGGTGTTCTATCGCTTCTTTGTAAAAGCCGATGCCTTCCGGACAACGGAAGCCTGTATCGGCTGCGGTAAGTGCGTGGAGCTGTGCCCGCTGAGCAACATCTATCTGGAAAACGGAAAGCCGGTCTGGGGCAAAAACTGCACCCACTGCATGGCGTGCATCTGCTACTGCCCCAAAGAAGCCATTGAGTACGGCAAAAAGAGCAGGGGAAAGCCACGGTATCACTTTGAAGCGCTGGAAAGGAAGCAGCAGGACGTGTGAAGGAGAGCGGAAATTAGATGAAGTTTTTATACTTGCATGGGTTGGGACAAAAACCAGACAGTTGGGACAGAGTAATAAAAGAAACGAAGGTTTCGGACAGCAGCGTCTGCTTGAGTTTGGCAGAGATGCTGAAAGGAAAAGCGGCCACCTATAAGGAGCTGTATACTGCATTCTCAGAAGAGTGTGATAAGGAACATGATGAAATCGTCTTGTGCGGGCTTTCCTTGGGTGCTGTTCTGGCACTTAATTATGCGATAGACCATCCGAATAAAGTAAAGGCACTGGTGCTAATTGCAGCACAATATAAAATGCCTGAAAAGCTATTGAAGTTCCAGAATATGCTGTTTCGCTTTATGCCGAATACAATGTTCAAGCAATTTGGGTTCAAGAAAGCAGATGTGATCAGCTTGTGTGGTACGATGACGGAATTGGATTTCAGGGATTCATTATGTAAGGTGTCCTGTCCGGCATTGATCGTTTGTGGGGAAAAGGACAACGCAAACAAAAAAGCCTCAAAGGAACTTGCCAGTTATTTGAGCGATTCCCAATTCCATGAACTTTTGAAAGCAGGTCATGAAGCAAACATAGAATCTCCGGAGGAATTGGCAACAGTGTTACAGGAATTTTATGATAATGTCGAATAAACTACGATTCATCAAAGAAAGAGGACTTTAAAATGAACATCGAAGAACGGGCGGCACAGGCTGCCGCATGGAAAGCTACTGGACAGTGCAACTGTGCACAGGCGGTGCTGAAGGCATTTGAGGACAAGCTGCCGGTGGATGCCGATACCCTGATGAAGCTGGGCGTAGGCTATGCCGCCGGCATGGGCTGCATGGAGAGCACCTGCGGCGCACTGATCGGCGCTGTGATGGTGGCGGGCATCGTCACCGACGGCAAGGGCACACCCCGCATTTCCAAGGAACTGCTGCAAAACTTTCAGGAAAAGTGCGGTGCTACCATCTGCAAGGATCTGAAGGGGATAGAGAACGGCGCACCGCTGTGCCCCTGCCCGGAGTGCGTCCGCAACGCTGTTCTGGCACTGGGCGAGGTGCTGGGAGTGTAAGATGAAGAAGATCTTGTTTGTTTGCCACGGCAATATCTGCCGCAGCCCTATGGCGGAATTTGTGATGAAGGACTTAGTGGAAAAGGCGGGGATTTCCGCACAGTTTGAAATTGCCTCGGCGGCCACAAGCACCGAGGCATCAGCCTGCGCAGCATGACAGACCTGTTGGAGCAGAAGTCTTCCCTGTAAAAATGGTACGCCGGAGCGTTCGCAGATGCTCCGGCGTATCGAAATGATAGATCTCCCAGCCAAAAGGAGGCTGCTGCACAAATACTGCGCAGCAGCCTCCTTTTTTAGTTCAGATGAATCGGCAAAAGCCCAGCCAGCAGCCCAGCAGGAAGAAGAGCAGCGCCTTACCCAGCACCGGCAGCCATAGACGCTTGCATAAGGTGGTATCCCACCGGTGGATGTTCTGCTTGGGGCAGGTGCCAACGCAGGCTTCACAGGCGATGCATTCCCCACTGCGCAGGCTGGTTTCCTCCAGCTTCAGGCACACCGGGCACTGCTGTTTACAGGCATTGCAGCCCGGGATGCAGCCGTCGCTCTGCCGGTGCAGCCGCGCAAATGGCAGCACCGGCAGCAGGGCAAACACCGCTCCCATGGGGCAGAGGAACTGACAGAAGAACCGGGGCTGCACCGCCATACCCAGCAAAATGAGCACAAGCAGCCCGATGCCCACGCCGAAGCCCTCCGGCGGCAGACGCAGGGCCGTCAGGCGGGAAAACACCTCCCACGGGCTTGTGCCGGTCAGCATCTTTTCCTGCCGGGTCACATACAGCGCCACCAGCCCCGCCAGCAGCAGATATTTGACCTTCTGCCCCAAAAGCACCGCCCGCTCCGGCAGACGGAGCTGCTTTTTGCGGTGGAACAGCTTTTTCTGAATAAGCCCGGAAAGCGCCCAGACGGCATCGCCCAAGCTGCCGAAGGCGCAGGCGTACCCACAGAAAAAACGGTCGAAAAGCAGGGTGAAGCCGCACAGCCCCAGCAGGGAAAGTGTGAAGCTGTCCACAGAGAGCACCTCGCCTGCACCGATGTGCAGAAAGATCTGTTTTACCCCGGAAAACCCGGCCACGAATGCGCCCGGCATGGACACAAAGAAGAACAACTGCACCCCGGTGCGCAGCCATGTACGGCGCTTTTTGTCCCGCTGACGCTGCTGCGCCGCTGTTAAAGGCTTTGCCTGTGTTTTTTCCATCATCCTGCCGCCTTTCCCAGTGCGTTCTCTACCGCACCGATAAGTCCTTCTGCCGTGAGGGTAGCGCCGGAAACGGTATCCACCTCAGCAGACTGCATTGCCAGCATCTCGTCCAGCAAAGGCAGCGCTTGCTTATAGTAGGGCTTATCCTCGCCGGAAGCATCCAGCACCGCAATATCGGTCATTTTTCCGTTCTGGATAGTCACCGACACCCGAATGACATCGCCAAAACCATAGGCGCTGCCCTCATAGATGCCGTCCCGGTAGCCGCTCTGCTCTGCCTGTGCTGCGCTCTGCGCCTGCAAAACGGAAGCATTGTAGGCTTCAACTTCGGCAATTTCCTGCTTGCGCTGGCTTACCGCTGCCGCCCGGATCAGCGCCACCTGCTGGTATTGCCACAGTACCCCCAAAATTAGCAGCAGGTTCACCGCCCGGAGGAGAAAATTTTTGTATTTCATTCTGCTGCTCCTTCCGTTTCAGATTCAATCCCGGTCTCTTCCGGCGGCAGTGCCGGCTCGGATGTCGGCAGCACTTCCTCAGAAGATGTCGGTTCCGGTTCAGAGGATGCCGGTGCATCTGCCGGGAAAAGCTGCTGCCATGCTTCCTTGAGCCACACGGGAACGGCGCTCTTTTCCTCCGGCTGCACCACCTCCACGGTGGGCGCGGTGACCGGCGTTTCCCCGGGCTCTGCTGCTTCAGACGGTGCGGTTTCCTCTGCCGTCTCTTCCGATGCAGTCTGCTCCGGAGCGGTTTTCTCTGCCGGGGCAACAGCGGCCTTTGCCAGTGCCAGCTTGACTGCGTTCAGAATTCCGGTGGAGGAGTAGGTGGCACCGGAAACAATATCCACGTTGGGGCTTTGTCCCTCCAGAATGGCGGGGATGACCTGTTTTGCCCGGGAGAGATATTCCTCCTCGTCCTCGGCGCTCAGGATCGTGATATCGGTAATTTTATCCTCTGCCACCGTGACCTGCACTGTGATCTGCCCCTCAAAGCCCATGGCTTCGGCAGTGTAGATGCCGTCCAAGTAGATGGAGGGAGCCGTAAATTCCTCCACCACCAGCGGCGCGGCGGGCTTTGGCTGGGGCGGCAGGGGATTGTTGACCACCTCGCCGGTCAGGGCGTTCTGCACTGCGCCCAGAATGCCCTGGCTGGTGTAGGTGGCCTCGGAAACGGCATCCACCTCCCAGCTCTGAGTCTCCACCACGGTGGTCAAAAGCCGCTTGGCACGCCGCAGAAACTGCTTGGTCTCGTGGGATGCGTCCAAGATCTCCACCTCCGTGATGCTGCCGTTTTCCATGGTGACCTGTACTCGGACGGCACCGCCGTAGCCCCGGGAAGAGCCGACGTAAACGCCGTCGGCATAGGGCAGCTTGGGCAGGGTTTCTTCCTCCGCTTCGGAGGAAGCGGCTTCCACAGGCTGCTCCACCACGGTTGTCAGCTTTTCCGGTACGGCGGCCAGCACCGGAACGGTGCGGGGCAGAGCAAAAAGTACAGCTGCCGCTGTCGCCACCGTCGGGAGCAGCTGCACCAGCGGCAGCAGTGTATGGCATCTTTTTTTGTTCATTCCAACTCCTCCTGACACGGAAAAGCAAGGCCGCCTGATGCCAAGCGACCTTGCCGTTTTGTACTGTATTTACTAAATCAGGCAGCTTTCCGCAACCTCACAGCGCCACATTGACCGGCAGGACATACACGCCGTCGGCGGCGTAGAAGGTGATCTGAGTAATCGTCTTGCCGATGATGGATGCAAAGTAAGGATCATCGGCATTGAAGCCCAGCTTGGTACCATGCCAGATGTTGGTCACATGATGCAGGCCGTACTCACTGCCATCGGCGGTGGTCAGCACTACGCCGTAGACCTTGTTGGCCTTGTAGTCCAGATCAAAACCGGAGATCTTCATTTCGTAGGTGGTGTGGTGACCGTTGGTATTCAGCTCCACAGTGGTGCCCTCTACGGTGGTCTCGGTGGCGTTGACCTTGCCAAACTCCCACTTGCCGCTCAGCAGGTTATACCATGCGGTGATGTAGTAGGCAGGGGTCTCGCTGAGCTTGTAGTAAGCGTAGCTCTCGTTCTCAAACAAGGCATCTGCGCCGGTGTAGGTGGTGGTGGATTCCTTGCCCTTCAAGGTAACGGTAATGTCGTAGCTGTCGGTATCGGTGACCTGCTTTGCGTTCTCCAGCGCCCACGGGGTCAGCACCTTGACCGGGAAGGAAACGCCGGTGATGTCGGTGCCATCTGCGTTGACGTGGTAGGAACCGGCGGCAAGCTTGCCCGCACGGGTCTTGTTCTTGGTGGCGCTGGTCACAGCGTCGATCTCAGATGCGTTGTCCACACCGGCAGCCTTGTAGAAGTCGGCGTAGGGGATGTTCATCTGGACATAGCTGGAGGTCAGGCAGTTTTCCTGTTCCACCTCTTCCGCAGCGAAGGCCGGGACTGCCACAGCGCATACCAGCATAGCGGCCGCAAGTGCACCTGCAAATACTTTTTTCAATCTCATAGTAACACACCTCTAACTCGGTTTTGAAAAAACGGTTAGCTTCACCTAACAATTGATGCAAAAAAATGCAGAGGCAAAGCGCCTCAGATGGTTAGGTAAAACAAATTTACGAAGTAAAAATAGCACTCCAACAGAGCGTTGTCAAGAAAAAACAGGGATGTTTATGGAGGCTAATTTTTCAGCAAAAGGTGCCGACAGCACCCTCTATACCGCAAAGCCCTTGACCTTTTTGCCGGAGCGCAGTATACTGCTTGCACGGTTAGCTGTATTTAACCACAAGGAGGTACTACATGATACAAGACGCATTCTGGGGGATTTTGATTCCCTTTTTGGGCACAAGTCTTGGGGCAGGCTGTGTGTTCTTTTTGAAAAACTCTCTGCGTGACGGCATCCAGCGCGCCCTCACCGGCTTTGCCGCCGGAGTGATGGTGGCGGCATCGGTATGGAGCCTGTTGATCCCGGCTATGGAGCAGGCCGCGGATCTGGGCAGGCTGGCATTTTTCCCGGCGGCGGTGGGTTTCTGGCTGGGCATCCTGTTTTTGCTGCTGCTGGACCATCTCATCCCGCATCTGCACCAGAACAGTTTGCAGGCCGAAGGGCCAAAAAGCCAGCTCCAGCGCACCACCATGATGGTTCTGGCGGTGACGCTGCACAACATTCCTGAGGGCATGGCAGTGGGCGTGGTCTACGCCGGGTATCTTGCCGGAACTGCTCAGATCACCGCCGCCGGGGCGCTGGCACTTTCCCTTGGCATTGCCATCCAGAACTTCCCGGAGGGTGCCATCATCTCCATGCCCCTGCGGGCGGAAGGAATGAAAAAAGGCCGGGCATTCTGGGGCGGCGTGCTGTCCGGCATCGTAGAGCCCATCGGGGCAGTGCTGACGATTCTGGCGGCAGGCATCGTGGTGCCCGCGTTGCCCTATCTGCTCAGCTTTGCTGCCGGAGCCATGCTGTATGTGGTGGTGGAGGAACTGATCCCGGAAATGTCGCAGGGGCAGCACTCCAACGTTGGCACGGTATTTTTCACGGTGGGCTTCAGCGTGATGATGGTGCTGGATGTGGCACTGGGGTGACGGTTGGGGGTTCCCGAAAGCGAAATCTCTTTCGGAATCTC
>CDTY01002714.1_pt1 | contig 29195 bp, 27 predicted proteins | sample 557731 | NCBI WGS metagenome assembly CDTY01 (sample SAMEA3182101, study PRJEB8094) | gut metagenome | biome: human; feature: gut; material: Stool; isolation source: human stool | place: Canada | collected 2013-02-12
CTGGCCGATGGCGGCGTGGCCTGCGGCCTGCCCCGTGCCACCGCTCTGGAGCTGGCGGCTCAGATGACCGCCGGGTCCGCCCGACTGATCCTCTCCTCTGGTCAGCATCCCGGCGTGCTCAAGGACCAGGTCTGCTCTCCCGGCGGCAGCACCATCATGGGCGTCAAGGCCCTGGAGGACGGTGCCTTCCGCTCCACGGTGATGGAGGCCGTCATGGCGGCCTTTGAAAAGACCAAGGCGCTGGGCAAATCCTGATTATTTGCCCGCTTTCCGCGCAGGCAAACTCCACACTTGCGGTCTGAAAAGAATGTTCTCCCACGTGCAGGTCGCGGAAGAACATGGAGTTCCCCTGATTCGCGCCTGCGGGCGCGAACTCTGCGAAGCTTTTCCCGTATAAAAAGAGGCAGGGCCGACGGCCCTGCCTCTTTTTATACTTTTCCACGGGAATGGCTTTTTTACTTTTCCGCCCGGTAGACGGCCCGCATGCCCTTGTAGGTCTCGTAGCAGTCCAGCTTGGACACCACCTCGAAGGGCGCGTGCATGGCCAGCACGGGCACGCCGGCGTCCAGGGTGGTGATGTTGCGGTTAGCCATATACATGGCCACGGTGCCGCCGCCGCCGGCATCCACCTTGCCCAGTTCGGCGATCTGCCAGATGACACCCTCCCGGTCGAACAGCTCCCGGATATAGGCCACGGTCTCAGCGCTGGCGTCGCTGGAGCCGGACTTGCCCCGGGCGCCGGTGTACTTGCACAGGCCGATGCCGTAGTTGAGGTAGGCGGAGTTGCGCTTCTCGTACACATCGGAGAAGTTGGGGTCAAAGGCGGCGGTGACGTCGGCGCTGAGGCAGAAGGACTTCTCCAGGCACACCCGCACCGGCACGCCCTGGCTCTCGCACAGGTCCTCCAGGAAGGTGTCAAAGGCGGCGGACTGCATGCCCGTCACGCCGTCGGAGCCGATCTCCTCCTTGTCCGCCAGGACACACACGGCGGTGCGCACAGGCGTCTTGTCCAGGTCCAGCAGCGCCCGCAGGGCCGCATAGCCGCAGACCCGGTCGTCGTGGCCGTAGGCGCCGATCATGGACCGGTCCAAACCGATGTCGCAGGCACACACCGCAGGCACCGCCTCCAGCTCAGCGGAGGTGAAGTCGTCCTCGGTGATGCCGTACTTTTCGTTGAGCAGCTGCATCACCGCCAGCTTCACCCGGTTGGTATCCTCCTCGTCGCCGCTGCTGATGGGCCGGCTGCCCAGCAGCAGGTTCAGCGTCTCGCCAGGGATGGCCTGGGCCAGGGGCTTCTTGCTCTGATCCGCGCCCAGGTGGGGCAGCAGATCGGTGATGACCAGGCGGGGATCCTCCGGGTCGGCGCCGATCTTCACCTGCACCACGGTGCCGTCCCGCAGCGCCACCACGCCCCGCAGCTCCAGGGGCACGGTGACCCACTGGTACTTGCGCAGACCGCCGTAGTAGTGGGTCTTGAAATAGGCCAGCTCCGTGTCCTCATACAGGGGATTGGGCTTGAGGTCCAGGCGGGGAGAGTCGATGTGGGCAGCGGCGATCTGCACGCCCTGGGACAGGGACTGCTCACCGATGTGGGCCAGCAGCACGCTCTTGTCCCGGTTGCACACATACACCTTGTCCCCGGCCTTCAGCGCCTGGCCTCTCCGGTAGGCCTGATAGCCCGCCGCCTCCGCCAGACGCACCGCCTCTGCGGCGCACTCCCGCTCGGTCTTGCCTGCGTCCAAAAAGCGCTTATAGTCCGCGCAGTAAGCCTCCATAGCCGCCCGGCCGGCCTCGTCCATCCGGTCGTATCCGTTGCGCCGCCGGCTCAGCAGCTTTTCCTTCAGTGCCTTATTTTCTTCCGACATCCTGTTTTTCCTCCTTGATATCCTCGATCAGCCGTTCCAAAAAGGTCCGGGCCTCCATCTCAAACTCCTGGGCGGTGGAAGCCGTATTCTCCAGCACGCAGTCGCAGTTGTCCCGGTAGAAGCTGTCGGGCTTCTGGGCGCCGATGCGCAGCCGGGCATACTCCTCGCTGATGCCGTCCCGCTCCATGATCCGCCGCACCCGCAGCTCCAGAGGCGTGGTGACGGCCACCGTCCGGTCACACAGCTGGCCCAAGCCGCCCTCGATGAGGTTGATGGCATCCAGGCCGTACAGCGGCGCCGGCTCCGCGGCCATCCGCCGCTGGAGCTCCTGGGGCACATAGTGGAAGATGATCTGGTTGAGCTGATCCAGCTTGTGCTCATTGCCGAATACAAGCTTGCCCAGTTTCTGCCGGTCCAATGTACCATCGGCGGCAAACACATCGCCGAACACATCCCGGATGGCCCGGCGGAGTCCCTCGTCCTTCTGGAGCATCTCATAGTACACCGCGTCGCAGTCCAGCACCTTGCCTCCCAGCTGCTCCAGCACCCGCAGGGCGCAGGTCTTGCCCGCGCCGGAGCCGCCGGTGAAGCCGATGACAATCTGCTCCTGGTCCGCGTCGATGACGTGGAAGCCCGCCGCCTTCTTCAGCCGGTTGCCGATGGCCAGCCCCAGGCCTCGACTGTCGGGACACTGGGCGTAAATGTCCGGCACGGAGGTGCCGTCAAAGGCCCGGAGGGCATCAAAGACCCGCTGGGCCTGGGTGGCCTTGTCCTTCCAAGAGCCCAGCTTCCGAACCTCGTGGCCGGCAAAGAGGCCGGCAAACTCGTCAAAGCAGATGACGCCGGAGTCCGGCCCCATCCGATGGACGATCTCCCGAGCGGAGCGGTCCGGCCGGCCGGTGACCACCGTCACCGGGGCCTTGGGGGCATAGTGGCGGTACTTCATGCCCGGGGCTCGGGGCTTCTCTCCCTCGCTCAGCAGCGAGACCACCGCCTTGTCCACGGCGATGGCGCCCACCACGGACTCCAGCTCCTCCAGGGGCAGTCCGCCGGGACGCAGCAGCCGGGGCGGGTTGCAGGTCAGGTCCAGAATGGTGGACTCCACACCCACGGAGCAGGGGCCGCCGTCCACCACGCCCTCGATCTTGCCGTCCATATCCTCCAGCACGTCCTCGGCACAGGTGCAGCTGGGCCGGCCGGAGGTGTTGGCAGAGGGCGCCGCCACCGGCACGCCCGCCGCCCGGATGATGGCCAGCGTCACCTGATGGTCCGGGCACCGGACACCCACGGTGTCCAGTCCGGCGGTGGTCACGTCAGGCACCACGCTCTTGCGCTTGAGGATCATGGTCAGGGGGCCCGGCCAGAACCGCTTGGCCAGCACATAGGCCAGGGGCGGCACATCCGTGCAGTACCGGGCCAGCCACTGGGGCCCGGGCACATGGAGGATGAGGGGATTGTCCTGGGGACGGCCCTTGGCCTCAAAGATGCGCCCCACGGCTTTGGCGTCCAGGCCGTTGGCTCCCAGACCGTACACCGTCTCCGTGGGGATGGCCAGGAGGCCGCCGCTGCGCAGAATCTCCGCCGCCGCCTCGATTTTGTCCTCCAGCTCTTTCTGAGGACCCAGAGTATCTGTCATGTCAAATCGCTTGGTTTCCATTGTCTCGCCTCTTATCTGTTTTTCGGCAAATATCCGCGGGAGAGTCTCCCGCGGTCACTCCTCCGCTCCAGAGCGCAGCTTCTCCGCCTGGTCCTCCAGGACCAGGGCGTCGATCAGCGGGTCCAGGGCGCCGTTGATGACAGCGTCGATATTGAAGTTCTTTGTCTCGCCGGTGAGACGGTGGTCCGTCACCCGGTTTTGGGGAAAGTTATAGGTGCGGATGCGCTCACTGCGGTCGCCGCTGCCCACCTGGCTGCGGCGCTGGTCCGCAATGGCCGCCTCCTGTTTGTCCCGCTCCGCCTCGTAGAGGCGGCTGCGCAGGACCTTCATGGCCTTGTCCTTGTTCTTGTACTGGCTGCGCTCGTCCTGGCACTCCACCACCAGGCCTGTGGGCAGGTGGGTGATGCGGATGGCGGACTCGGTCTTGTTGACGTGCTGTCCGCCGGCGCCGGAGGAGCGATAGGTGTCGATCTGCAGGTCCTTGGGGTCGATGGTGAACTCCACCTCCTCGGCCTCCGGCAGCACGGCCACCGTGGCGGCGGAGGTCTGGATGCGGCCGCTGGACTCGGTGACCGGCACCCGCTGGACTCGGTGGACGCCAGACTCGAACTTCAGCCGGGACCAGACGCCCTGGCCCTCCACCAGGAAGCTGATCTCCTTCACGCCTCCCAGCTCGGTCTCGTTCTCTCCCACCACCTCCAAGTGCCAGCCCTTGGACTCGGCATACATGGTATACATCCGGAACAGGTCCCGGGCGAAGAGGGCGGCCTCCTCACCGCCGGTGCCCGCCCGGATCTCCATGACCACGTTTTTCTCGTCGTTGGGGTCCCGGGGCAACAGCAGCAGCTTCAGCTCTCCCTCCAGCCGCTCCATCTCCGCCTTGGCGGCGGCGAGCTCCTCCTGGGCCATCTCCTTGAGCTCCGGGTCACTCAGAAGCCCCAGGGCGCCCTCCTGGTCCTCCCTGGCCCGGCAATAGGCCCGGAAGGTCTCCACCAGAGGGCCCAGCTCCTTCATCTCCCGGTTCACCTGCCGCAGCCGGTCGGCGTCGCCGTAGACCTCCGGCGCCGACAAACACTCCTCCAGCTCGGTGTAGCGCCGCTCAATCTCTTTCAGCTTTTCCAACATCCGTCTTCTCCTTCGCGTTGCTTCCCTCCGCCAGCCAGTCCTGGACCGTCTTGACGAACTGCTCCTGCCAGAAGTGGCAGCCGGCAGAGCCGCTTTGCAGCGACACGCCGAACAGGTGGGGATGGAGCACATAGCCGTCCATCTGACGGTAAACCTCGCCGTACTTGGCGCCACTGCTGCGGGTGAGCACATAGCCCACGCGCCTGAGGTCCGTGCCGGACTCCTTCAAAAAGGCCCGGACCACGCTGCTGCACCGGCCTGCCCAAACCGGTGTGCCGATGAGCACCAGGCGGTAGTCCGAAAGAGGGCGCTGGGGCTTTGCGGGCACCAGAGGCGGCACCGAGCGGCTCACCGCGTCCATGCCGCACCGCAGCCAGCCCAAAAGGCCCTCCCGCTTGACCTCGTCCTTGAGCTCCAGAAGCTCCGCGTCCAGGGCCTGGGCGATCTCCTCCATGGCCTTTTTGGTGTTTCCCGTTCGGGAATAGTACACGCACAATATCTCACTCATAGCTTCCTCCGTTTCCCGCCGTCAGTCAAAGAGCACGCTCTTGACCACAGCGAAGGCCTCCCGCAGGTAGTAGTTGACCTCCAGGTGGAGCCAGGGGATGGGCGCTCCCACGCCGATGGTGGCCTCATAGCCCTTCTTTTGGGCGATGAGCCGGGCCCGGGCCACATGAAAGTCGTTGGTGACCACGGCCACGGTGTCCGTGGCGGGGTGGATGCCCTGCTCCTCCAGAAGATGGCGGGAGAAGGTAAAATTCTCCGCCGTGTTGGACGCCCGCTCCTCCAGGAGCAGGCGCGCCCCGTCGATGCCCCGGGCGGTCAGGTAGTCGTACATACACGCCGCCTCGGTGATCTCCTCGCCGTAGCCCTGTCCGCCGGTGAGCACCGCCGGGATATCCGGGTGCTCCTCCAGGTAGGCAAGGGCCGCGTCCAGCCGGGTCTGTAAAGAAAGAGACGGAGTGCGCCCATTGACGCCGGCGCCCAGAACGATGACCGCCTGGGCCGGCTGGGCCGTATCGTCCCGTCGCCCCTGGGTCACCACAAAGACCTCGATGGCGCAAAGCCCCACCGTCAGCACTGTCAAACCGACACAGAAGATCCGGCGGCAGACTTTCCAGAATCGGCGTCCCTCCGCCGCCATGTGTCTGAGCACCAGATTCAGCAGCAAAAGGGCCGCGATGCCCAGCAGCAAAATGCCGGAAAACCGCATCCCCAAAACCCGGACGGTCATCAAAAAGACGCCCATCAGGGTGAGCACCAGGGCCAGGACACAGGTCCTTTTTTCGCCCCGCCGGAGACGGCGCCAGAGATTCATTCCCCTGCCTCCTCACTGAGCTGCTCCCACTTTTCGTAGAGCGCGTCCAGCTCCGCCTGGGCCTTTTCCTTCTCCTGGACCAGTTCGTTGAGCTTTTCATAATCGCAGGCGGCAGCCTCCATGGCCCCATCCAAAGCAGCCATCTGCTCCTCCGCCTTGGCGATGTCCCGCTCGCAGATGGTCAGCTGCCGCCGGGCAGCCTGCTGGGCCCGGTTGCCCCGGCTGCGCTCCGTGCGCTCCTCCCGGGGCTTTTCCGCCTTTTCCGGCGCCTTCTCCTGGGCCTTTTCTTTGGCCTCCTCCGCCTTAAGCTGGCGGTACTGGGCAAAGCCGCAGCGATAGTCGCTGATGACGCCGTCCTCCAGCTCCCAGATGCGGGTGGCGAAGCGGTTGATGAAGTACCGGTCATGGCTGACGAACAAAAGCGTCCCGTCAAAGGCCTCCACCGCCTCCTCGATCCACTCTCGGGAGTCGATGTCCAGATGGTTGGTGGGCTCGTCCAGGATCAGGAAGTTGATCTCCTCGTCCATGAGCATACACAGCCGCAGGCGGCTCTGCTCGCCGCCGGAGAGGACGGACACGGATTTGAACACGTCCTCCCCCTGGAACTGATAGGCCGCCAGCCGGTTCCGGGCGCTCTGGGCAGAGAGGTTCTTCTTGGCGTAGATGAGGGTGTCCACCAGATTCCGCTCAGGATGGTCAAAGTGGATGATCTGGGGCAGATAGGCGCTCTTCACCGACGGGCCCTGGCGGATGCGCCCCTCGTCCGGGTACTGCTCGCCCATGATGAGCTTGATGAGGGTGGACTTGCCGGTGCCGTTGTCTCCGATGAGGGCGATGCGCTCGCCTCCCTCCACCTTCAGATTCACGTGCTCAAAGAGCTGCTTGTCCCCAAAGGCCTTGCCCACGTCCCGCAGGGCCAGCACCTCGTCGCCGTGGAACTCCGCGGAGACGAAGCGGCTGTCCAGCTTCCGGGCCTTGGTGGGCCGGGAGGTTGTCTTCATGCGCTCGATGCGCTTTTCCATGGAGAAGGCCCGCTTGTGCAGGGCGTCGTTGCCCATGAAAGCCCACAGGTGCAGCTTGTCCGCCGCCTCCTGGAGCTGGTGGATCTTGGCCTGCTCCTTCTGGTACTGCTTCATCCGCTCCTGGAACCGCCGCTCTTTCTCCACAGCGTAAAAGCTGTAATTGCCGCTGTAAAACTCCGCTTTGCCGTCGGCGATCTCGATGACCCGGGTCACCGCCCGGTCCAGGAAATACCGGTCGTGGGAGATGGTCACCACGGTGCCCCGGAAGGAGCGGACGTACTCCTCCAGCCACTCGGTGGCGTGGAGGTCCAGGTGGTTGGTGGGCTCGTCCAGCAGCAAAATGTCCGTATCCTCCAGAATGAGCCGGCCCAGGTTCACCCGGGTCTTCTCCCCGCCGGAGAGGCGGTCAAAGGGCTCCTGGCGCATTTGCGGCGAGATGGACAAGCCGTTGGCCACCTTGTTGACGGCCACCTCGGTAGTGTAGCCACCGAAGGCCTCGAACCGGGCCGACAGCTCCCCGTAGCGCCGCAGCACCGCCGGGTCCGTCTCCCCCGCGGCCATCCGCTGCTCCAGGGCCTGCATCTCCTCCGCCGTTTTTTGGAGCCGGGAAAAGGCCGTCTGCAGCACGTCCTCCACTGTGTACCCGGCGGGGTACACGGGGATCTGGGAGATCAGGCCCACCCGGCGCCCGGGGGCGATGCGGACGGTGCCCTCGTCCCAGTCCAGCTCCCCGGTGAGGATCTTGAACAATGTGGTCTTGCCCGCGCCGTTGCGGCCCAGGAGGCCCACCCGCTCTCCCTCGTCGATCTGGAAGGTGAGGCCGTCCAGAATTTTCTTTTCCAAATCGAAGGACTTGACCAGTCCCTCTACCTGTATGTCAATCATGTTTACTCCATATCGCTTTGCTGTTTGATTTTTGTGACGATCTCCTCAAAGCGCATCACATGGGAGGCCTTCACCAGCATGGCCGTATCCGGCTCCAGCTGGGAGAGGATGGTCTCCATGGCCTCCTCCCGGGTGAGGAAGTGGGCCCCGGCGCCGCCGGACTCCTCTACGCCCTGGGCAATCTTGGCCGCCTTGCGGCCGATGGCCACCACATAGTCGATGCCAAGCATGACGGCCAGAGCGCCCATATTGTAGTGGGCCTGCTCTGTCAGCTCGCCCAGCTCGCCCATGTCGCCCAGCACCGCCACCTTGCGGCCGCACTCAGTCTTGGCCAGGATCTCCAAAGCGGCGGTGACAGACTGAGGGTTGGCGTTGTAGCAGTCGTCCAGCACCGTACGCCCTTCCGACAGCTTCAAAATACGCATCCGGGAGCCGGTGGGGGTATAGGCGGCCACGCCCCGGACGATCTCCTCATGGCTAAGACCCAGGCGCTCGCCGATGGCCACCGCCATGGAGGCGGAGTAGATCATGTGCTCGCCGGGCGCGGGGATGGTCAGGGCATAGCTGTCCTTGTCCGTGGTGACGCAGCAGGTGATGCCGCCCACGCCGTGGTCGCAGATGTCGCTGATGCGCACGCCGCAGCCCTCGCCCTTGCCGCAGCGGACGGTCTCAAAGGGCAACTCCAGGGTGCCAAGCAATGCGTCGTCCCCGTTGAGCACCGCCAGGCCGTCGGGCCGCAGGTGGTCGAAGATCTCGCACTTGGCCTGGAGGATGCCCTCCCGGCTGCCCAGATATTCGATGTGGGCGTCGCCGATGTTGGAGATGACGGCGATGTCCGGCCGCACCATCTCCCCCAGATAGCGAATCTCCCCGGCGTGATTCATGCCGGTTTCGATCACCGCCGCCTGGTGCTCTGCCGTCAGGCCCAGGAGCGTGAGCGGGGTGCCGATGTCGTTATTAAAGTTCTCCGGCGTCTTGAGCACCTTGTATCGGGCACCCAGGACGGAGGCGATCATCTCCTTGGTGGTGGTCTTGCCCACACTGCCGGTGATCTGGACGAAGGGGATGGAGAACTTTGCCCGGTACCAGGAGGCCAGAGCCTTCAGGGCCAGGCGGGTGTCCTCTACCAGCAGATAGGCCTTCCCAGGCAAGAGGCGCTCCGGCCGGACGGCGCACAGCGTTCCCGCCGCGCCGCCGGAGAGGGCCTTGTCTATGTAGTCGTGGCCGTCAAACCGCTCGCCCACCAGGGGGATAAAGAGGCTCCCCGCTTCCATCTTCCGGCTGTCGGTGCTCACGGAGGAGAAGGTGATCTCCCCTCCCTGGTCCAGGCGCTGGGCGCCCACTGCCTCCATCAGCTGCTGTATGGAAATGGATTCCATGCCGTCCCCTCCTTCTTACTTGCCCTGGCGTCTGGCCTCCAGGGAGGCCGTCAGAATCTGCTCGCACAGTGTGCCGTAGTCGATGCCCACTGCCGCGGCCTCCTGAGGCACCAGGCTGGTGGGCGTCATGCCCGGCAGGGTGTTGATCTCCAGGAAATAGACGTTTCCATCCTCGGCCAGGATGAAGTCCGCCCGGGAGTAGACGCTCAGCCCCAGGGCGCGGAACACCGTCAGCGCCGCCTTGCCCAGCTTCTCCTCCACCTCGGCGGGAATGGGGGCAGGGCAGATCTCCTCCGCCGCGCCGGGCTGGTACTTGTTGGCGTAGTCATAAAAGCCCTGCTTGGGCACGATCTCGATGGAGGGCAGGGCCCGGTCCTCCAGCACGGCGATCTGGACCTCCCGGCCGGCGATGTACTGCTCGATGACGCTGCGCCCGCCCAGAGCCAGGCCCTGCTCCAGCGCCTGGCGCAGCTCCTCCCGGGTGCGGGCGATGCACACGCCGATGGAGGAACCGCTGTCGATGGGCTTGACCACGCAGGGCAGCTCCGTGTCCTCCGTCAGGGCATCGATGTCGGCTGCGTCATAGGACACGGTCTTCCACTTGGGCGTCAGCACCCCCAGAGGAGCCACCAGCCGCTTGGTCAGGTCCTTATCCATGGCGATGCCGCTGCCCAGGTAGCCCGAGCCGGTGTAGGGGATGCCCAGCAGATCAAAGGCCGCCTGAACCCGTCCGTCCTCACCGCACTGGCCGTGGAGGGCCAGGAACACCACATCTGCCATGGCGCACAGCTCCAGCACGCCTTTGCCGAACATGCTGTTTCCGCCCTGGCGGCGGCTGGCCCAGACAGCCTTCAGGTCCGGCGCCTCCCGGGCCACCTTCTTCAGGTCCTCCGGCAGAGGGGCGGAGAACAGGTCCTCCAGACTTCCCTCATACCCCTCGGTGCCGAAAAACATATCCACAAAGGCCACCTGATGTCCCCGCTGGCGCAGGGCCTGGCAGATCATGCTGCCGCTGGACAAGGAAACATTGCGTTCGGGGCTCAGGCCTCCGGCCAAAACAACAATCTTCATGTGTATTTATCTCCTTAATCACCTTATTTTGCGCACCGTCTGTCCCCTCATTGAAAGGGGCCTCTGTTTTGTGCTCATAAGGAACCTATTTTATCAGTTTGTACTTTAGCACAAATGCCCGCCGAATACAACTGAAAAGAGACAAAGCGGAGAAAAGCTCCTGCCGTGGAGCTTTTCCCCGCCCTGTCAGCTTTTATCAGGACAGCCAGTCCAGCACACCGCTGTCCTCGCCCTCCAACAGCCAGGAGGCCGCCGCCAGCATCTGAGCAGCGTCGGCCCGGGTCACCGGTGCATCCACCGTCTCAGCACCGAAGCTGCCTGCGCTCAGGACGCTGACCGACTCCAGGTTGGCCACCGCCTGGGCCGCCCAGGTGGGCACGCTCTCCTCTCCGCTGTACCAGGTCTCCAGGTCCACATCCGCCACAGACAGTGTCCGGTCCAGCAGCACCGCCGCCTGGCCCACGGTGATGGGCTCATCGGCCGCCAGCGCCGCGCCGCTCTCCGAGCTGACGCCCTGGAGGAGTCCGTTTTTCACTGCCGTGGAGGCATAGCCCTTGGCCCAGGTGGGGATGGCAGCGTCATCAGCAAAGCCGGTCATGGACACTTCCCCGGCATCCACACCGGCGGTCTCCATGGCCATGGCCAGGAATTCACCCCGGGTGACGGTGCGCTCCGGCTCAAAGAAATAGGAATCTCCCACCTGGCTGCCTGTGAACACCCCCAGCTCCGCCAGGCGGATAGCGGCGGCGCAGGCTGGTGAGCCGGACAGGTCCGCATAGGTCACCGCGGTCTTGGGCTTGGCAACCGTGATGTCCACCAGGGCAGGGGCCGAGACCCGGCCCTCCTCATCCGTGGCAGTGTAGGTGAAGCTGTCCTTGCCGGTCCGTCCGGCGGCGGGGGTATAGGTGAAGGTGTCGCCGTCAATGACCACGGCGCCGTGCTTGGGCTGGGTGGCCACGGAGAAAGTCAGCGCCCCCTCCTGGCCCTCTCCGGCCAGAAACTGGGCGGTATAGGGCACATCCTGATAGGTGGAGATGGTCAGCTCCCGCACCGTGGGCGCCCCCTCCTCCACTGTGGTCTCCTGTTTCTCCTCCTTACTTCCAAAGAGGGAAAATGCAGGCGTCACTGCCGTCAGCACCAGCGAAAGGGCCAGCGCCAGGGCACAGATGAGTTCTTTTCGCTTCAAAACAAGTACCTCCTGTCAAAATTCGGATAGGAGTATTGTTTTCCACCGAAGGGAAAGTATGCGGTTCCCACGCTTGGGCAAGGGCAGGAAAAAACTGCCGTCTTTTCCCCAGAGCGCAGGTAAGAAAAAACCGCCGCCCCAAAGGGCGGCGGAGGAAAATCGGGCTCACCGGTCTCGCAGCCAGTCGGGCCGGGATCTCTTTTTGATGCCAGAAATGATGCCCATGGCGCAAAAGAGCATCACCATGGAGGACCCGCCGTAGCTGAAAAAGGGCAGCGTCAGGCCGATGACTGGCAGGACGAACAGGCACATGCCCACGTTCTCCACAGTCTGGAAGATCAGCATGGAGGCCAGTCCCACGCACACATAGGTGGACATAGGCGTCTTGGCCCGGCGGGCCACCAGCAAGCAGCGAGCAATGATGGCCCCCAACAGCACCAGCACCGCCAGGCATCCGATCATGCCCAGCTCCTCGCCGCAGGCGGAGAAGATGAAGTCTGTCCAGGCAAAGGGCAGAGAGCCGCTCTGGGTCTGGGTACCGTTGAGCAGCCCCTGGCCAGTGATCTGGCCGGAGCCCAGGGCCACAATGCTGCGGGTCTGCTGCCAGCCCACGCCTTGGGGATCGTAGCTGTGGTCCAGCAGGACCATGAACCGCTCCCGGATGTGGGAGGGCATGAAGTCGAAATGCCAGGCCGCCCAGAAAGCCGCCACCGCAGCGCCTCCGCCGATGATGAACCATCGCAGAGCCACACCGGCCACAAAGGTCACCGCCACGAAGATCAGCAAAAACATCAGCGTGTTGCCCATGTCGCTGGAGAGCACATAGTACAGTCCCGCAATCAGTCCCAAGTGGGCTGCCAGAAACCCCACCGCCCGGATGGACTTGAGGTCGTGGCGCTCCTCCCGCAGCCAGGCCAGCTGCTTGCTCAAGAGCACCGCGAAGGTGATCTTGACGATCTCCGCAGGGCCCACCGTTACAGGAAAACCGGGGAATTGGATCCAGGCCCGGTTGCCGTAGCTGTCCACACCGAAGGGCACCAGGCAGCACATCAGCAGTACGTTGAAGCCCAGGATCCATTTCCACTTCTTGGCGGCCTCTTCGATGTCCACCGTGGAAAAGAAGATATAGCACACTACGCCCAGCAGGATGGCCACGCCCTGGACTGCCACCAGCCGCAGATTGCTGCTGAGTCTGTGGCTGGCGCTGTAAATCAGCACCAGGCCATAGCCGCCGGCCAGGCAGCACAGTCCCAGCAGCACCAGGTCGGCCTGCTGGATGAAATCAACAATGGTCGCTTTGAGTCGAGCCCACATAGTCTTGCTCCTGTTTTTTGTCTCTTGCCAGGCGCCGGAACGTCTCCCGGGCACAAGCGCGATCTCCCGGGTCTCGGCCCGGGGCCGTCGGTATCATAAGTGATTAGTATAGCACACCGCCGCCGGTGTGTAAACCGGAGAAAGGCGCCTTTATCCTTCGGCGGCATCCCTGCCCCGCCGGGCAAGGTCCTGCAGGGTATCCCCTGCCAGGCGGTACACCGTCCAGTCCTTCATGGGCTCGGCCCCCAGGGACAGATAGAAGTCGATGCTGGGCTGGTTCCAATCCAGGCACCACCACTCCAGACGGCCGCAGCCCCGCTTGGCCGCCAGAAACGCCAGGTGCTCCAAAATCGCCCGGCCGTATCCTCTGCCCCGATACTGCGGCAGGACAAACAGGTCCTCCAGATAGAGTCCCGACCGGCCCAGGAAGGTGGAGAAGTTGTGGAAGAAGAGGGCAAAGCCCACCTCTTTCCCCTCCGCCATGGCGAATACCACCTCCGCCCGGCCCTTTTCAAAGATCCACTCCCGCAGCAGCGCCTCAGTGGCCACCACCTCTCCTGCCAAATGCTCATACTCCGCCAGCTCCCGGATAAAGACGAGGATCGTTCCCACATCCTTTTCCTCGGCAAAGCGGAAGGTCAGTTTCTGCTCCATGGTTTCGCCTCCCTTTTTCCCCTTATCCTATCACATCCCCGCCCTTTGTGGCAAGCGGAGGGGAAAAATGCGTTTTTCCTTTTACATGGCCGCCGCTTTGTGCTATACTGCTGGTGGTTTGAAGCAGGAGGAGAATCTATGGAATATATTTCCCACAGCGTATCGGAAACGGAGGCCATCGGCGAAGCCCTGGGCCGCACCCTCTCCCCGGGCACGGTGCTGGCCTACCAGGGGGACCTGGGGATGGGCAAGACCGCCTTCACCCGGGGCCTCGCCCGGGGATTGGGCTGCACCGGCCGGGTCACCAGCCCCACCTTTACCATCGTCAACGAGTACGACGGGCCCATCCCTCTGTTCCACTTTGATATGTACCGCCTGGAGGACGCCGATGCCCTGTTCGACATCGGTTGGGAGGACTATCTGGGCCGGGGCGGCGTGTGCGCCGTGGAGTGGAGCGAGCGGGTGAGCGAAGCCCTGCCGGAGGACACCCTCTGGGTCACCCTGGAACGGGTGGACGGCCAGGAGAACTGGCGGCGCATCACCGTGGAAGGAGGATCGAAATGAAGATCTTAGGACTGGAGACCTCGGCTCGGGCCTGCTCCGCCGCGGTGACGGAGGACGGCACGGTCCTGGCCTCCGCTTTTCAGTGCACCGGCCTGACCCACAGCCGGACCTTGATGCCCATGGTGGAGGACATGCTGCGCAACGCGGAGCTGTCCATGGCCCAGATCGACGCCGTAGCGGTGGCGGCGGGCCCCGGCTCCTTCACCGGCATCCGCATCGGCATCGCCGCCGCCAAGGGGCTGGCCTGGGCCAGGGAAATCCCCTGCGCCGGCGTGTCCACCCTGGAGGCCATGGCCCAGAGTCTGGCCCACACCGACGCCCTGGTGGTCTGTGCCATGGACGCCCGGCGCTCCCAGGTCTATAACGCCCTGTTCCGGGCCCACTTCGGCACGCTGACCCGTCTGACCCCCGACCGAGCCATCTCCCTGGAGGAGCTGGCGGAGGAGCTGCGGGGCATGGATGGGGACAAGATCGTCCTGGGCGACGGCGGCGCACTGTGCCGGGATGCCCTGGAAAAGAGCCAGGTCCCCTGCCGTCTGGCACCGCCCCATCTGCTGCAGCAAAACGCCGTAGGCGTGGCGCTGACCGCGGAGGCCATGGCCGCCGCCGGCAAGCTGGTCAGCGCCCAGGAGCTGCTGCCTGTCTATCTGCGCCCGCCCCAGGCCGAACGGCTCCGGGACCGCCAGCGCAAGGCCGAGGCCCAGGGTCGCTGAGCCCTTTTTGACAGCTTTTCATTTCATTCAAATACAAAGGAGACTGGGTAAATGAACGAGAAAGTACATGTGATGGACCATCCCCTGGTGGCACACAAGCTGACCATCCTGCGGGACAAGAACACCAGCGTCAAGGACTTCCGGGAACTGGTCAGTGAGATCGGCATGCTCATCACTTATGAGGCCACCCGTGACCTGCCTCTGACCACCAAGGAGGTGGAGACCCCCATCTGCAAGACCGTGGCCCCCACCCTCAAGGGCAAGAAGTTCGCCATCGTCCCCATCCTGCGGGCAGGCCTGGGCCTGGTGGACGGCGTGCTGCGGATGGTCCCCTCCGCCCGGGTGGGACACATCGGTATGTACCGGGACGAAGAGACCCTGCAGCCCCATGTCTACTTCTGCAAGATGCCCAAGGATGTGGCCGAGCGGGACATCATGATCGTGGATCCCATGCTGGCCACCGGCGGCAGCGCCGACGCCGCCATCGCCGAGATGAAGAAGCGGGGCTGCAAGAACATCAAGCTCATGGTGCTGCTGGCCGCGCCGGAGGGCATCGAACATATCCAGAAGGTCCACCCGGATGTGGAGATCTACTGCGGCGCCGTGGATGAAAAGCTCAACGAAAACGGCTATATCGTCCCGGGCCTGGGCGACGCCGGCGACCGGATCTTCGGCACCAAGTAAGCGCCCAACACACCTCTCTCTGCTGCAAAAGGTCCCGGCCGGACTTCCGTCTGCCGGGACCTTTTTTCATTCTTTCAAGGAGGCGCAGGCCATGTACTGGAACCGGCTCAGCGACCGGCTGAAGGAGACCTACGGCGGCAAGGTCTACAAGCTCTCATTGTCCTCAGGCTGCTCCTGCCCCAACCGGGACGGCACCCTGGGCAGCCGGGGCTGCATCTTCTGTGACGGCGCTGGCGCTTTTGCTGAGGCCGGGGACATCTCCGCCCAGCTCCAGGCCGCCAAACGGCGGGTGGCGGCCAAGGCCGGCGCCCATCCCCGCTACATCGCCTATTTCCAGTCCTTCACCAACACCTACGCCCCGGTGGAGTATCTTGAGCCGCTGTACAGGGCGGCCCTGGCGCCGGAGGAGGTGGTGGCACTGTCCATCGCCACCCGGCCGGACTGCCTGCCGGAGGACGTGGTGGCGCTGCTCCGGCGCTGTGCCGCCCGCAAGCCGGTGTGGGTGGAACTGGGGCTTCAGACCATCCACCCAGCCACCGCCCAACTGATCCGCCGGGGCTATCCCCTGCCGGTCTTTGACCGGGCGGTGGAACGGCTGAAGGCCGCCGGGCTCACCGTGGTGGTCCACCAGATCCTGGGCCTGCCCGGGGAGACACCAGAGCAGATGGTGGAGACCACCCGCTACATCGGCCGCAGCGGCGCCGACGGCATCAAGTTCCACCTGCTCCATGTGCTGCGGGGCACGGACCTGGAGCGGCTGTGGCAGGCCGGGCAATGCCCCGTTTTGTCCCTGGAGGAGTATATTGCCGTGCTGGAGCAGTGCGTCCGGGCCCTGCCCCGGCAGGTGGTCATCCACCGCCTCACCGGCGACGGCGCCAAGCGGGACCTGCTGGCCCCCCTGTGGAGCGGGGACAAGAAGCGGGTGATGAATGCCATCCACGCCGCCTTCCTCCGGGACGATGTGGAGCAGGGCAGCGACGCTCTGCTCACGCCGGAGCAGGAACTTCATTTGTAAGGAGGCACCGCCATGCATCCCATTCCATTTGACGATACGCAATCCACCAATGAGGCCTGGAAGCGCATTCTGGAGCCCCAGCTCCGCCAGGCCGCGTCCTTTGAGATCCACTGCTGGGCCGAGGAGACAAAAGAGATCGCCGCCGCACTTCACTTTGGACAGCGCAAGGAGACCGATTGGCAGTGGGGCACCGTCATCGCCGGAGCGGTGACGCCGGCATTCATCGACTTTCTCCTATCCCTGCCCAAGCCCACGGATACGGAGATCTACAACAAGATGACACCTTTTTTCTCCCTCTTCCTGGACACCGGCTTTTCCTCAGAGCACTATGGAACGGAGCTGTACCTGCCGGACTGACACGCAAAAAAGCCGCCCTCACAAATGAGGGCGGCTTTCATACAGGCGGGAACTTGCTCTTACTTTCTTTTGCTCAGCTCCAAGCGGATCATCCGGCTCAGGATCTCCTGTCCCTCCGGAGAGCGCAGAACATCCAGTACCGCCTGGTGCAGAGTATCCTGGAACTTCTGGCTCTGGACCAGGGCGCCGAACACCGCTCCCGGCTCCCCCGAGGGCTTGGCGGGCTTGGCCGGGCGCTCCACCCTGGGCATCGGCACAGGCTCCGGGTCCGGAATGCCTCCGGCCATCCAGTCCTCGGTCTCCGTCCGGTCTCCGCTCTCCCCCCGCAGATAGGCCAGCGTCACACCGAAATAGGTGGCCATCCGGCTCTGCTGGTCCTGGGTGGGCGTCTGCCGTCCACTTTCAAACTTGTCAACAGCCGTCCGGGGAAACCCCAGAGCGGCAGAAAGAGCCGGGGCGCTGAGCCCCCGCTCGCCGCGCAATTCCGCAATACGCTGCGCCATGGTGACCATGGAACATTCCTCCTTTTTCTCCCTGCGCGCCGGAACCAGAGCAGTCCTCCTGCCGCCTCTCTCCCGGAGAGGGGGCGAACGGCCTCTGCCGCGGCGCACCTGGCAGCCCGTCCGAGCGCCTTGTCCCGCCGGACCGTGTAGGGTTATCATAGCACGGAAAACCCACCGATGCAATGTGTTTTTCCAACTTTTCCCCGTGAATTCCGCCCTTTCCCCTTGCATCACAGTCAAAATCGATGTACAATATTTTCCAAATGGAAGCTGCGGACTGCTGGGCGGACCGCAGTGTGTGAGAAAGGAGGGAATCCCATGGCTGTCATTCGCAAGGCCGAAAAGAAGGCTGTGGCCCCGGAGGCCGCCAAGCCCGTCGAGAAGGCACCCCGCAAGAGAGTCCAGAAGGCCGCGCCGTCCCGGAAAGAGGACGTGGTTCTTCAGTTCGGCGGCCAGGAGTGGAATACTGCGGAGCTATTGGAGCAGGCTAAGACCGCCTATGTGGCGGAGGGCCACCGCATGTCGTCCATCAAGACCATCCGGCTGTATGTCAAGCCCGAGGAGCAAAAGGCCTATTACGTCATCAACGACAAGGCTACCGGCAGCATCGAGCTGTAAGCCTCTCCAGGCAACCGTAAAAAGAGAGAGAACTTTCGTTCTCTCTCTCTTTTTTATTGATCATTTCTCTCCTCTGTTCGTTATCTCCAGACAAGCTGTCAAAGATCGAGCCGTCCCCTCTGGTCGCTCTGTTTTTGCAGTCTTGTCTGGATTTTCTTATGCTTTTACCCCCTCTGGCAAGCGGTCTAATTTTTCAAATTTGTCCAACTAATAAAATACATCACTTTTTCTATTTTTACTTAAATGTCAATTTATATCCAAAAATTTTAGGCAAAACGGTGATTTTAATTTTTGTTCTTTACAAACTAGTTGGACAAGTTTATAGTTTTTGTAGGACAACTTAACTACGTCTGGTTGCGCCGTTCCGATCCAAGAGCAAGGAGAATAAAAGGAGGATGCACAATGGAAATCAAGATCACCCGTACCACTAGACCGGTTGCAAAGCCCTTGGCGCAGGAGGAGGCAGGTACTCTGGGGTTTGGAAATTACTTCTCCGACCACATGTTCCTGATGGACTACGAGGAGGGCAAGGGCTGGCACAACGCCCGCATTGAGCCCTTCCATCGCCTCGCCATTCATCCCGCCGCTACGGCGCTCCACTACGGCCAGGAGATCTTTGAGGGCATGAAGGCCTACCGCAGCAAAAACGACGAGATCCTTTTCTTCCGTCCCCGGAACAACGCCCAGCGCTGGAATGATTCCGCCCGACGCATGTGCATGCCCACCATGGACCCGGACCTCTACTGCCAGGCCCTCAACGCCCTGGTAGATCTGGAACGGGACTGGGTGCCTCACGCCCCGGGCACCTCGCTGGTGCTGCGGCCAGCCATGATCGCCACAGACCCGTATCTGGGCGTACATCCGTCCAAGCGCTATCTCTTCTTCATCCTCTGTTCCCCCTCCGGCGCCTATTTCAAAAACGGCCTGGCTCCGGTGAGCATCTATGTGGAGGAGGAATTCATCCGGGCGGCACCCGGCGGCACCGGCTTTGCCAAGTGCGGCGGCAACTATGCCGGCAGCATGCTGGCCGGCGAACGAGCCGCGGAAAAGGGCTATGACCAGGTGCTGTGGCTGGATGGCAAAGAGCACAAATACGTGGAGGAAGTGGGCTCCATGAACATGATGTTTGTCATCGACGGCACCATCGTCACCGCACCGCTGGACGGCACCATTCTGCCTGGCGTCACCCGGGATTCCATTCTGACGCTGGCAAAGGATGCCGGCTGGAAGACCGAGGAGCGGAAAATCTCCATCGACGAGGTCTACCAGGCAGCCCACGAGGGGCGGCTGGATGAGGCCTTCGGTACCGGCACCGCCGCCGTGGTCTCCCCGGTGGGCAAGCTGTGCTACAAGGGGGAGGAGATCGTCATTCACAACGGAGAGATCGGTCCCAAGGCCGCCTACCTGTATGACCGTCTGCTGAATATCCAGCTGGGCAACTACGAGGACAAGTTCGGCTGGGTCACTGCCTGCAAGTAAGTTCTTTTTCCTGCACATGTAAACTTTTTAATATTGAGATAAGGGGGCGTGAGAGAGTATGAAGGACAACAAATTCGCATCCAGCTTCGGCTTCATTATGTCAGCGGTGGGGTCAGCCGTGGGCGTAGGCAACCTTTGGGGCTTCCCCTATAAAATGGGCACCACCGGCGGCTTTGCCTTTTTGCTGTGTTATTTGCTGATCGTGGCCTGCTTGGGCTTTGTGGTCATGCAGGGGGAATTCGTCATCGGCAGACGCACCGGAAAGGGTGTTGTGGAATGTTACCGCAGCGCCGCCCGGGGCGCCGGCTGGATCGGCTGGGTGGGCTCGGCAGCCATTTTGCTGATTACCGGCTTCTGCGCCACTTTGACCGCCTACTGTATGAAATACTTCCTGGGCAATGTGGGAACGCTGCTCCACGCCAGCTGGGGCATCAACGGCGGCGATCCCACAGCATACTGGAACAACTTTCTGGCCAACGGCTGGCAGGCTGCCCTGCTGACGCTGCTGGCCGTGGCGCTGACCGTATTTATCATGTACAAGGGCACCTCCGGCATTGAGCGGTTTTGCAAATACGCCATGCCCGCCCTGGTCTGTATGCTGATCATCGTGATCGTCAAGTCCCTCTCCCTGCCCGGTTCCTCCGCAGGTCTGGAGTTCATCTTTAAGCCTGACTGGAGCGTTTTCAAGGGAACCGGTTGGATCTCTGTTTTCGGAAAAGCCACCGGCCAGGCGTTCTTCTCCCTGTCCCTGGGCATGGCCATCATGGTGACATACGGTGCATACCTGAAAAAGGAGGAAAACATCGAAAAGTCCGCCCTCATGGTCTGCATTTTTGACACGATGGTAGCCGTCATGGCAGGCATCGCCATCTTCCCGGCCGTGTTTGCATTCGGCCACGAGCCCGCCAGCGGCACCGCGCTGCTGTTCGTGACCATGCAGGCCGTGTTCAACGACATGGGCACGGTGGGTCCCCTGTTCGGCGCCATCTTGTATTTGCTGGTCACCATCGCGGAGCTGACCTCCCTGGTGTCCATGTTTGAAGCCCCTGTCGCCTTCATCACAGACATCCGTCTGGAAAAGGGCAAGAGCGCTCCCCGCACGCCGATCCTGCTGGGCGTTGCAGCCTTCAATCTGTTCACCGGCGTGATCGTGGCGTTCGACGCTCTGGGCCAGGGCGGTCTGGTACAGCCCCTGGGCTTTTGCTGGATGGACTTCTTCGACCTGCTCTCCGAGGGCACGCTGATCCCCCTGGGCTCCCTTGCCACCACCATTCTCATCGGCTGGAAGCTGGGCACAAAGTGGATGGCAGACGAGATCGAGCAGGCGGGCAATGTCTGGAAGAGCAAAAAATTCACCATGTTCTGCATGAAATGGATTGCTCCTGTGCTGCTGGCCTTTGCGCTGGCGGCCCAGATCAACACCTTCTTCGGCCTGGGCTGGTTCTAATGCAGACGATGCAAAGGCAAACATCTCCCGTACTATATATTTTTATTGATTGATTTTTAGAAAGGAAGGCTGTCCTATGGCTAAGAAGAAAATGACCATCCCCGATTTTCGGAAGTACAAGGAGGAAGGGCGTAAATTTGCCTACACCACGGCCTATGACTACACCATGGCCTCCATCGTCAACGAAAGCGACGTGGAGATCATCCTGGTGGGCGACTCCCTGGCCATGTGCATGCTGGGCCGCTCCACCACGGTGGGCGTCACCATGGAGGATATGATCCACCACATCAAACCGGTGGTCCTGGGCGCGCCGGAGACCTTTGTGGTGGGCGATATGCCCTTTGGCTCCTACAACCAGAGCCCCGAGCAGGCCATTGCCAACGCCAGTCGGATGCTGATGGAGACCAACTGCGACGCCATCAAGCTGGAGGGCGCCAATATGGCCCCCACCATCCGCCGTCTGGTGGAGGCGGGCATCCCCGTGATGGGCCACATCGGCCTGACCCCCCAGACTGCCAGCTCCGTGGGCGGCTTCAAGGTCCAAGGCGGTACCCCGGAGAGCGCAGCGGCCTTGCTGAAGGCCGCTAAGGAAATCGAAGCCGCCGGTGCCTTCTCCCTGGTTGTGGAGTGTGTGCCCAAGGTGGTGGGCAAGGCGCTGCGAGACGCCCTGGAGATCCCCGTGCTGGGCATCGGCGCAGGGCCGGATGTAGACTGCCAGGTGCTGGTGTCCTATGACCTGCTGGGCATGTACAACGGCTTCAAGCCCAAGTTCGTCAAGCACTTTGCCAATATTCGTCAGCTGATGGTGGACGGCCTGAACCAGTTCCACCAGGAGTCTGTGGACGGCACCTTCCCCGACGAGGAGACCAGCTTCAACAAGGCCGTGGATATCCCCAAGCTGTACTGAGCGGTCTGGGAGGAATGTGCACCTATGACTTTCAAAAGTGACATTGAGATCGCGCAGGAAGCAAGCGCACAGAAGATCACGCAGATTGCCAAAAACTGCGGTATAGAGGAGTCCTACCTGGAGCAGTACGGCAACTACAAAGCCAAGATCGACTATCGTCTGCTCAAGGACCTGGCCTCCAAACCCGACGGCAAACTGATCCTGGTCACCGCCATCACCCCCACGCCCGCCGGCGAGGGTAAAACCACCACCTCCGTGGGGCTGGCGGACGGCCTGCGGAAAATCGGCAAAAACGCCGTTGTGGCCCTGCGGGAGCCCTCTCTGGGCCCCGTGTTCGGCGTCAAAGGCGGCGCCGCCGGCGGCGGCTATGCCCAGGTGATCCCCATGGAGGACATCAACCTCCACTTTACCGGCGATTTCCACGCCATCGGCGCCGCCAACAACCTGCTGGCCGCCATGCTGGACAATCACATCCAGCAGGGCAATCAGTTGGGGATCGACGTCAAGCAGATCACCTGGAAGCGGGCTGTGGATATGAATGACCGCCAGCTGCGCCACATCGTGGACGGTCTGGGCGGCAAGGTTCAGGGCGTGCCCCGGGAGGACGGCTTTGAGATCACCGTGGCCAGCGAGATCATGGCTGTGCTGTGCCTGGCCTCCGACCTGCCGGATCTGAAGGCCCGGCTTGCCCGGATGATCGTGGCCTACACCTATAACGGAACACCTGTCACCGCCCATGACCTGAAGGCCGAGGGTGCCATGGCCGCTCTGCTCAAGGACGCCCTCAAGCCCAACCTGGTCCAGACCTTGGAGGACACTCCCGCCTTTATCCACGGCGGCCCCTTCGCCAACATCGCCCACGGCTGCAACTCCGTCACCGCCACCCGCATGGCTCTGAAGCTGGGCGACTATGTGGTGACGGAAGCCGGCTTCGCCGCAGATCTGGGCGCCGAGAAATTCATCGATATCAAATGCCGTATGGCAGGCCTGACCCCCTCTGCGGTCGTGGTAGTGGCCACCGTCCGGGCGCTGAAGTACCACGGCGGCGTGCCCAAGGCCGATCTGAACCATGAGAATTTGGAGGCCCTGGAAAAAGGTCTGCCCAATCTCCTCCAGCACGTGGAGAACATCACCGGTGTCTTTGGACTGCCCTGCGTGGTGGCGATCAACGCCTTTCCCACCGACACCAAGGCGGAGCTGGACCTGGTGGAGGCCAAGTGCAGTGCGCTGGGCGTCAACGTGGCCCTCAGCGAAGTGTGGGCCAAGGGCGGCGAAGGCGGTAAAGCTCTGGCGGAGGAGGTCGTCCGTCTGTGCCAGCAGCCCAACCGCTTCTCCTTCGCCTATCCCCTGGAGCTCTCCATTGAGGAAAAGCTGGACACCATCTGCAAACGTGTCTACCACGCCGACGGCGTGCAGCTGACCGCAAACGCCAAAAAGCAGGCCCAGCAGCTCACCGCTCTGGGGTTTGATCAATTGCCCATCTGTATGGCCAAGACCCAATATTCCTTCTCTGATGATCCCACGCTTCTGGGCGCACCCAAGGGCTTCACCGTCACGGTGCGGAACCTGAAGGTCTCCGCCGGAGCCGGCTTCATCGTGGCCCTCACCGGCGACATCATGACCATGCCGGGCCTGCCGAAAGTCCCCGCCGCTGAAAAGATCGACGTGGATGAAAACGGCAGGATCTCCGGGCTGTTCTAATTCTCAATCAAGTCTTACCACGGGGTGTCTGCGGAGCGAACTCTTTCTGCAGGCACCCCGCACCTCAGACAGGAGGAACTGCATGAAAAACTTGGTGGAAGAAAGCTGCACAGAGTTTGCGGCGCTGCTGGCCTCCAAGACATCCGTCCCAGGCGGAGGCGGAGCCGCCGCGCTGACAGGCGCTCTGGGCATCGCCCTGTGCTCCATGGTGGGCAATTTCACCGTGGGCAAGAAAAAATACGCCTCTGTGGAGGCCGACATTCAGGTGATTTTGCAGCGGGCAGACCTTTTGCGGCAGCAGCTGCTGGAACTGGTGGACGCGGACGCCCAGGCCTTCGCACCGCTGTCTCAGGCCTATGCTATTCCCAGGGACGATCCCACCCGGGCCCAGGTGCTGGAGACAGCCACCGCAAACGCCTGCCAAGCGCCTCTGGAGATGGTCCGCCGCTGCGGCGAGGCCATGGACCTTCTGGCGGAAATGCTGGAAAAGGGCAGCGCCATGCTGCTCTCTGATGTAGGCTGCGGCGCCCTGCTGTGCAGGGCAGCCATGGAGAGCGCTGCTATGAACGTCTTTGTCAACACCACTTCCCTGCGGGACCGCGCCCTGGCCCGCTCCATGGAGGCGGAGGTGGACGAGCTGCTGGAGCGCTATGTCCCCCAGGCGGAAAGCATTGCGGAGACAGTGAAGCGCAGACTTCGGAAGGAGGTGCCGTAATGGCCCAGATCTGGAAAGGCGCACCGGTGGCCGTGGCGCTGAGTCAGCAGCTGACAGCGCGGACAGCGCGTCTAAAGGCCGCCGGTGTCGTTCCCACTTTAGCGATCCTGCGGGTGGGCCAACGACCGGACGACATCTCCTATGAGACCGGCGCCATAAAGCGCTGCCAGCAGATCGGCGTCCAGGTCCGGCAATTCCTTTTGCCCGCCCAATGCCAGCGGGAGAAACTGCTGGACACCATCGAGCAGATCAACACAGACGCTACCATCCACAGCTGTCTCATGTTTCGTCCGCTGCCTGATAGAGACGCTGAGTCTGCGGCCTGCGCGCTGCTCTCGCCGGAAAAGGATGTGGACTGCATGACCTCCGGCTCCCTTGCCAGCGTATTCACCGGCGCGGGAGCGGGCTATCCGCCCTGCACCGCACAGGCCTGCATGGAGCTGCTGGACCACTATCAGGTGCCGCTTTCCGGCAAGCGAGTGAGTGTCATTGGCCGCAGTCTGGTCATCGGCCGTCCGGTCTCCATGATGCTCCAGCGCCGGGACGCCACCGTGACCATGTGCCACACCAAAACAAAAGACCTGCCGGCGGTCTGCCGGGATGCGGACATCCTCCTCGCAGCCGCAGGCAGGGCCGGGATCGTGGACGAGCGGTTTGTCCGCCCCGGGCAGATCGTGGTGGACGTGGGCATCAATGTGGGCCCAGACGGCAAGCTGTGCGGAGATGTGCGGTTTGACGCGGTTGCCCCCATTGTGGAGGCCATCACTCCTGTTCCCGGCGGTGTGGGCTCTGTCACCACCGCAGTGCTGGTTAAGCACGTGGTGGAGGCCGCGGAAAAGACGCTATGAGGTATCTCAAGAGCTTTGTATCCGCCCTGCTGGGCGGCGCTTGCATCGGGCTTGGCGGCATCGCCTTTTTGACCCTGGAGAACAAGGTGCTGGGGGCGCTTTTCTTCACGGTGGGCCTGTTCACCATCTGCACCTTCCACCTCAACCTGTTCACAGGCAAGGTGTGTTATGTGTTCCAGCGCGACAGGGCCTACGCCCGGGAGCTCCCTCTCATCTGGCTGGGCAATCTGGCCGGGACCGGACTGGTGGCCGCCGTGGTGCGTCTGAGCCGTCTGGCCCCTTTGTCAGAAAAGGCCGCGGCCATCTGCCAGGTGAAGCTGTCAGACACCCTGGTGAGTCTTTTTTTGCTGTCCTTGCTCTGCAACATCTTCATCTACATCGCTGTGGAGGGCTTTCAGAAAAATCCCCACGAGCTGGGAAAGTACCTATCCTTGTTCTTCGGGGTGATGGGATTCGTCCTGTGCGGCTTTGAGCACTGCGTGGCCAATATGTTCTATTTCTCCGTGTCCGGCGCCTGGAGCGGAGAAGCCCTGGTCCGCCTGCTGGTCATGACTCTGGGCAACAGCGCAGGCGGCGTTCTCTTTCCCCTGGTCCGCCAGTGGCTGAAAAACGAAAACACTTGAAAATCGATCGGTCAGAGTAGGGACAGCGCGTCAAGTGCCGGCCGGATGGGAGGTTGCCGCCGGACGAAAGGAGTAAGATCCTGCGTTGCTGTGCTCGCATCCGCTGCCGCAAACGGGAGAATACACACCTCTCCATGTGGCACCGAACCCCAAAGGAGGAATTTCATGAAGCGTTTTGCAACAAAAACCATGGTCATAGTGGGGCTGCTGGTGGCTGTGGAAGTCATTCTCTCCCGTTTCTGCTCCATCAGCACCTGGAACCTGAAGATCAGCTTCAGCTTTGTGCCCGTTGTGCTGGCCGCCGTTTTGCTGGGGCCCTTGGCCGCCGGTGTGGTGGGCGCCTTGGGGGACTTCATCGGCGCAGTGCTGTTCCCCATTGGCCCCTATTTTCCCGGCTTCACGCTGACCGCCTTTCTTACCGGCCTTGTCTTTGGCTGGTTCCTGCACAAGCGGCAAACCGTCTGGCGCATCCTGGGGGCAGTGGCCGTCAATCTCTTTATCCTGAGTCTTTTGGTGCAGACAGTATGGATCTCCATTTTGTATGACACTCCGTATGTGCCGCTGCTGCTGACGAGAATCGTCCAATGCGGTATCATGGCCCCCATCCAGTTCCTCTCCATTGGCTTTTTTGTCAAGGTCCGCTGCCGCTATTGGAAAAGGAGCATGGCATGACACTGTCGGAGGCCATGGAATTCATCCAGTCCGCCGGGTGGCTGGGCTGCAGGCCCGGGCTGGAACGCATCACCGATCTGATGGAGCGCCTGGGCAATCCCCAAAAAGAGCTGCGCTATGTCCACATCACAGGGACCAACGGCAAGGGCTCCACAGCCGCCATGCTCAGCTCCATTCTCCAGCAGGCCGGCTATCGGGTGGGGCTGTTTACCTCCCCGCATCTGCGGCTTTACAACGAGCGTATCCAAATCAACGGCCGGATGATCTCAGATCAGGATCTGTGCGCCGCAGCAGAGGCTGTGAAGGCCGCCTCGGACTGCATGGCCCACAGCCCCACGGAATTTGAGCGGTTTACCGCCATGGCCCTTCTGTACTTCCAGCGAAAAAACTGCGACATCGTGGTGATGGAGGTGGGACTAGGCGGCAGTCTGGACTCCACCAATGTGATCCCCGCCCCAGAGGTAGCTGTCATCACTCAAATCGGTCTGGAGCACACCGAGTACCTGGGAAGCACTCTGGAGGAGATCGCTGCCACCAAGGCCGGCATTATCAAGCCGGGCTGCGACACCGTGCTGTGCACCCAAAGTCAGGCCGTGGAAGCCGTTGTGGGCGCCAGATGCACAGCATGCGGCAGCCCTCTGCATCTCACAGCTCCCGCCCTCTTGCAGCATTGCGTATACACCCTTCAGGGACAGCAGTTTGATTACCGGCAGCGGAAAAATCTGCATCTAGGCCTCCTGGGGACCTACCAGAGCAGCAACGCCGCTGTGGTCCTGGACACGGTGGACGCTCTACGCGGTCGGGGCTGGGACATCCCGGAGCCGGCCATCCGGCAAGGCTTGTCCGCCGCGGTCTGGCCGGGACGGTTCGAGAAGATGCAGGATGCCCCGCTGGTTTTTCTGGACGGCGCGCACAACCCCAACGGCGTCGAGGCGCTGGTCCGCTGCCTGCGCACCTATCTGCCGGGGCGGAAAGTGACCTTTGTCATGGGCGTTATGGCCGACAAGGACTACGGAGCCATGTTGGAGCGCATTGGGCCCCTGGCACAGCGGTTTATCACGGTAACTCCCGACTGCATCCGCGCCATGCCATCAGAGCAGCTGCGCTCGGAGATCCTGGCCCGGTTTTCTCTGCCGGTCCAGAGTGCAACAAGCGTGGAAAGCGGCATCTCCCTGGCCCTGGAAACATGCCGGGAAACCGATGCCATCTGCATTTTCGGCTCTTTGTATCAGGCAGGCGCCGCCCGGGAATTTTTCAAAAGCCGAGGCAAACCGCCGGTATAAGACACTCTTTTTCGCTCTCTCCCTCAAGCGGGCAGAGGAACAGCTCTCTCGTTGTTCCTCTGCCCGCTTTTTGCCTGGATTCCCAGGGTCTGCCCCCAAGATAGGCATTGAAGTGCCGGAAAAAATCTGTCATAATGGAACAGAATTTGAAAAACGCGCAGATGCGCAACAGGATGCGAGTGATTTTTTCAACATGAGACGTGTTTGTATCGGTGTGACCGCCCACGTGGACGCCGGCAAGACCACCTTGTCCGAGGCGTTGCTGTACCGGGGCGGGCAACTGCGGCGCCTGGGCCGGGTGGACCATCAGGACGCCTTTTTGGACACCGACGCCATGGAGCGGGAGCGGGGCATCACCATCTTCTCCAAGCAGGCGGTACTGCCCCTGGAGGAGGTGGAGATCACGCTGCTGGACACCCCCGGCCACGTGGACTTCTCCAGCGAGATGGAGCGGACGCTCCAGGTGCTGGACTGCGCCATTTTGGTCATCAGCGGCACCGACGGCATCCAGAGCCACACCCGGACGCTGTGGCGGCTGCTGGAGCGCTACGAGGTCCCCACCTTTCTCTTCATCAACAAGATGGACCTCTCCGGCAGCGACCGTGCCGCTTTGCTCAGCGAGCTGCGGCGCAGGCTCAGCGACGGCTGCGTGGACTTTGGCGCCGCGCCGGAAGAGCTGTGGGAGGAGGCAGCCATGTGCAGCGAGGATGCCATGGCCCTCTACCTGGACAGCGGCACACTGTCTGACGAGACCCTCCGGGACCTGATCGCCTCCCGCCGCCTCTTCCCCTGCTTCTTCGGCTCCGCCCTCAAGCTCCAGGGTGTGGACGAGCTTCTGGATGGCCTGGTCCGCTTTGCGCCCCGGCCCGTGTGGCCGGAGACCTTCGGCGCCCGGGTCTACAAGATCGCCCGGGACGCCCAGGGCGGGCGCCTGACCTATCTGAAGGTCACCGGCGGCACGCTGCGGGTCAAGGCCCCGCTGACCAACCGGCGGGAGGGCGTGACGGAGGAAAAGGTCTGGGAAGAGAAGGTGGACCAGATCCGCATCTATTCCGGCGCCAAGTTCCAGACGGTGGAGGAGGCCCCTGCCGGCACCGTCTGCGCGGTAACAGGTCTGAGCCAGACCTTCCCCGGCCAGGGGCTGGGCAGTGAACAGGGGGCCACCGTTCCCCTGCTGGAACCGGTGCTGACCTACCAGGTGCTGCTGCCTCAGGGCTGCGACCCCCACACCGCCCTGGGCAAGCTGCGGCTTTTGGAGGAGGAGGACCCCCAGCTCCACGTGGTGTGGAACGAACAGCTGCGGGAGATCCACATCCAGCTCATGGGCCAGGTGCAGCTGGAGATCCTCAGCCGGATGCTGCTGGAGCGCTTCGGCCTGGCCGTGTCCTTCGGCCCCGGCAGCATCGTCTACCGGGAGACCATCGCCGGTCCGGTGGAGGGCGTGGGCCACTTTGAGCCTCTGCGCCACTACGCGGAGGTCCATCTGCTGCTGGAACCGGGAGAGCCGGGCAGCGGCCTCGTTTTCGCCTCCGCCTGCCCCGAGGACCAGCTGGACCGCAACTGGCAGCGGCTGGTGCTGACCCATCTGGA
>CDTY01030184.1_pt1 | contig 28872 bp, 39 predicted proteins | sample 557731 | NCBI WGS metagenome assembly CDTY01 (sample SAMEA3182101, study PRJEB8094) | gut metagenome | biome: human; feature: gut; material: Stool; isolation source: human stool | place: Canada | collected 2013-02-12
CCAAATCCCTACTTAGCGCATCAATCTCCTGCCCATGTTCATACGCCACTCGTGCCGTCGCGAGAAATTCCGAGTTATTTGTCGTATCATTGTCAGCAATTTTATATCCTGGGACATCTGCGAAAGCGTCCGAAATACGCTTTTCCAGATCATTCATGTTTTCCGCAGAAAACGCATCTCCTTCCTGCGATACTGCGCCCTCCGCTCTTTCCACATCGATAATCTGCGCGGCCGACGTCGATACATTCGTAATCTTACGTCGGCCTGCAAATTCCACCATTCTGTCTATCCATGTTTTTTTCTTAAAGGCCATTAAAAAAATCCTCCTTCCCCAGCGTATGTCTCACCGGCATAGTTCAAATTCTTCTGGTTTCTGGTGTACATGTCGAACGCATCTGCCAAAATCTGCTCGATATCGTTAACCTTTTCAAAATGATTGATCGGTCTTGATGGGGTCTCCGGTGTTTTCCTCCGATGCGCATAAGACCGTATGGTTTCTATATTCTGGCAGATTCTGATCCAATCAGAAGAACGCGGCAAATTTCCAACCTTCCAGTCTGTTTTTGCACTCACTAAAAGATTCGCCATTTTCCCGATCAGCTGAGCATTCTTTTCAATCCTGTTTAGATCCGCCGCATTCAGATATGCTTTCGATGTGCGCAGGACGAGATCATCTCCCGTCCTGTCCGTTATAAATACCGGAAGATCACAGTACAGCGTATTTTCATACATTGAATGATTTCCAGCATTATCATACATCTCTATCTTCAGATGATATTTCCCACCATCGACTACTGCAGCGTATCCATACCATTTCCCATCATCCTGATTTCTGTGAAACACAGTGTCGATATCGTTTACCGTACCAGCCACATAAACGATACTTTTTGGTGCGTAAATGGCAATGGACGCCATAATCAACCACCTGCCTTATTCGATTTCCAGAACAATCTGAACACTTGCGCTTGCATTTACCGGATTCGGTGTAATTGTCGCACTCTTCACAACAGGCACAGATGTATCGACCTTGAATGTAACCGTTACCGTGGTAGCCTTGCCTGCAGAATCCTTTGCGGTAACAACCAGTGTATTGCTGCCCTCTGTCGCGGTGATCGCCTTTGTGAAAGCACCATCTGTTCCGACGGTAATTGCACCAATGCTTTTTCCATTCAGAGTTGCCGTTACGATAACAGGACTGGAAGTCGCATCGTTCGTCTTACCAGTCAGGGTAAGTGCTTTCTTGTTGGTAATCAAGTTATTGGTAGGCGCAGTGATTGTCAGGGTAGGCGGTACTGTATCAACCTTAAACTTGAATGTATATGTAGCCGCTGCATTCCCGTCGTGGTCAGATACGTTGATCGTTACCGTATGCTCGCCATCCGTAAGCGCTGTCTGCGGAGCATATACAAACTGATAACCGTTTGCAATATTCGTTTTAGTCATACCAGCGCTGTCATATTTGCAGGTAGTATTGTCGATCTTGAATGTAAGCGTACTTAAATCGATGCCGCTGCCGCCGGCCTCGTCTGTAACCTTAAATGTGATCGGCTGTTTGTTATTGATAACAAAGGATCCGTTTGCCGGGGATACCAGTGCAATAATCGGCTTCACAAGCTCTTTTACAATCAGACGCAATGCTGTGCCGATTGTCTCAGAAGACGCATCATATGTCACAACCGTCCCAGCATCATTTGTCGCTTCTACCGTGACTGGATAATAACCACCGCTAAGCCCATAGCTGGTGGTGTCCGGTGCTGCAAGGCTGCATACCCACTTTCCTGCATCATTTTTAGTTGCATTGGTCCATACATTGTTAATTTTTATTCTTACTTTTGTAATTGCCATTACATTACTCCTATCTGTTCTCCGGACTTAATTTCCCCTGCGTAATAAACAGGGGTAGAAAATACGATTGCCCGATCATTTACTTCTAACGTGATTGTGATTTGTTGCTTTGCGTTGGACGGATTTGCGGAAATCACAACGCTATCTAAATATGGTTTATTCACAGAATTCCGCTCCCTTCTGCCGCATATAATTCCATTCCTGCACGGTAATACTCTGCTGTATATTTGTAGTATCCTCGCAATTTTGTTGTCGATATATAACCGCCTGTGAGGTCTACGGACATGCTCTCGATCCCTGCAGCATAACCGCCGTGCCCTGCCAGTGTGTTTTCAACATCCACCCACATTCCCGGGCTTTCATCCTGCATCAGATGCCGTACTGACAATTCCAGCGATAACTGGTAATAATCAAGGATTGTCTGGGATATCTTTCTTGCCTGTTCGTAGTTAAACAGTGTACCAGTGAAGGATTTTACCTTTTTGCTTTTTCCTGCTTTCAGTTTGCCGACGGATGACGTTACCGTAATTTCCTGTTTCTCATACTGTTTTCCATACACAGTAACAGAAGCCGCTTCCTCAAGCCGGAACGTCAGATAATTCGCTTTTGCTTCCACAATCGTTCCGACCGAGATCCGGATGTCTGATACAGGATCTGAAAATTGCACGGTATTTTCTCCTGCAGGATAAACCGTCTCTTTCAGCAGTTCCTTTTCCTCTGCCCCCTCGGAATACACTGGAAATTTAATGCTCACATCAGAAATATATTCATCCTGTGTAGTTGTCGTTGAAAACTTGCGGTCTTTCCCAATATAGGACTGTATAACATGTCCAGGCTTATAAATGCGCACTTTTTCCAGTCGTGCAGTTTCCGCCGCAGCGCCGCAGGCAAACAATACCTCCCGCAGCGCCTTTCTCCTGTTTTGGATTTTCAGATGTCCGTATAACTTCGTTTCCGCAATTTCTTCGTCAACTTCATACGGAATCCCTGTCCCGGAAAAAATATCTGCCAGAATAGCTCCGGCGCTTTCCCCGTTGTACACCCTGCCGTCCAGAAAATCGGTATCATCCAGAAGCCCGATATAATCCGTTGCTTCCAGCTTTGCTGTCGTTTTATCATTTCCCGGAGTTTTTAGAAAATATCTGCCGAGAAAGTGTGGTTCTCCGTTGATTAGCTCATACGGTTCGATGTGCTGGTTCTTTTGCAGCGCCTTATGCAGCCCGCCGGAATTGGATGGATTAAACTCATTCTGTTCATCCACAAACCAGAACGTCAGCTTATTCACTTTCAGGGTATTGGAAATCGGATCCGTTTCCTCCACGAGAGTTGCTTTCTTGATGTCCCTGTCGTCCCATGTAATTACAACTCCATAGTCAATTCCATACAGCTTCACATAGCGATATGGCAGCGTTCTTTGAAAGTTGATTTCAATTTTCCCATAGTCCTCTACCAGCCCACGGGCATAATAATCTGCACAGTCCGGGGAATAGCTTTCCAGTGCAATCATGTTGTCTTCGAAATCGTAATAGCGGATCTGCATCTGCAGCGGCCAGTCCCCGACAAAGTGGAACGTAAGCCCAGGGCTTGTATGCTGTTTTGTAAAAAGAAGGATCAAAACCGGATTTTCTGTGAACTTCCCATTCTCATCAGATAAACCGCTTGTCCAGAATGCAATCTTCTCTGGTTCATCCGGCAGCTCCGGCATGTTTCCATCAAGATAAAAGAAATCTTTTTCCAGCGTTCCGTAATTCGGAAACTCTGCATTTTGCTTCAAGAATGATTCGTTCGCAAAATCCATATTATCCATCGTGGATGGAATACTGTCCCCAATCGCGGTTACATCCTTTAACTCATAAACCGCCCTAAACTGCGTTTTCCTCATACTTAACTCCTTGCCGGCGCCTGTGCTGTCATCTTACAGGTAAAACCTTTAAACTGCGAATCTCCCGCCAAAATTTTGGAGTATTCATCGGATACAGATGAAATATACCCGGTAAAACGGTATGTACCGTTTCCTGACGGCAGCTCAAAGTCGTGAAATTCAGTTGGCTCCGTCATCTTATCCCAGAATGCGTCATAGTCTGTGGTTTCCCCGAAAGCCGTGCTTGCCCCGACGGTAAGCGTGAAGTTGTAATACACTCCGATCAGCTCCCGGTGGAGCACACCATCTTCTGTCCTCTCTGCATACTTATCGAGAAAGTCTGCGCTTCTTTTCAGGGACACCATTGGCAGATCAAAGTATGTCCCGTCCACAATGATGCCCTGTGTAAATTTCATATCAGACCACCCCCAATACTTCTACGTTGTATCCCTGCCGGGATGCTTCCTGCAAAATATCCTGCAACGTCAGCCTTGCGAACTCCTGACCATCCACGTTTAAAGATATCGTAGGGTTCAGTCCGCTATAGCCGCCTCGGTTCATCACATTTTCCAATGCCTGTTCGATCGTGGACAACGGCGTTTCTACATTGGTCTGCCCAGATGGTTGATCTCCCAAAACTGCCAGGAACGGATTGCCGCCTCGAATCACAGAACCGGACGCAAGTGCCGGAATGTCGATCGGTCTTCCTTCGTCCATGCTGAATGTACCAATCTGCCCACCGTGAGGAATATTGGGGTTAAAAACGGCTTTATGCGTGAATGCATCTTTTATATTATTACCGATATCGATAATGGAACGCTTCAGATCGTTAATCAAGCCTCTTGCCCATTCGAAAAATTCTGACAGGAAATTTTTTAATGCATTGATTGTATTTACAACATTTTCCTTAAATTTTGTGAAAATGCCTTCCGCTGTTTTCCATGCGCTCTTCCAGTCACCGTCTACCAATTGACGGATAATCTTCATGCAATCTCGGAAAAGGTCTGAAATTGTTTTCGTAACTGCATCGATCAGCTTCCAGAATGCCTTAAACACGTCTTCCGCGGATTTCCATGTATCTTTCCACCACTTCAGGACCGTGTCTTTGATAAAATCGATAAACGCCGTGAGTGCACCAATCAAAACCTCCACGACACTGATAATTACTTCTATGGAAGTGCTGACGAAATCAACGATAAATGGTACAGCATACGCCACAATCCACTCAAAAAGAGGCTGTAAAACAGATTCCCAGAACGTCTGCAAACACTCCGCTATACTTCCGATTACATCTATTACGGTATTGAGAAACGGAGTTATATATTGCGTCAGCAATTCCGATATTTTCTCTGCAAGGCTGTCCAAAACCGGCTGCACCGATCCATTCCACGCATCCAGAAGGATACCGACTATCTCAGAAAGTCCGCTTGCAATGCTTTCAAACAGCGGGTGGATTTTCGAATCATAAACTTTCTTCGCGTGGTCGAACACCCGGTCAATCGTCTCTTTGATGCCTTCCAGCACTGTAGCCGCTGAACCGAGAAGACCCTCCAGCGCGGTTTTAAAGGCTTCTGCATTCTCGATGATCGGGCGCGTCAGCATGTCCAGAAAGTCCCTGCCGATTCTCAAAGCAAGTTCAGCCAGTCCCATCGCCGCATCCGCGATACTTCCAATCAGCGCCGCCATGAACTGGATACCCTCTTCACTTGCAAACGCTTCGAAAATGTATGCAATGCTCTGGAATAACTGCGCAAGGATTTCGTTGATCTCTCTTCCGATATTAAAACAAGAAATAAGAAACTGCTTGATCCGCTCCGTATTGTCTTCCAGATACTGACCGATCCCACCGATAAAGGCTGCAGCGATCGTCAACCCGATGCTTGCAACAGATCCAACTAGGGAACCGAGCATGTACATTAAGGATTTCGCCCAGGCATCTGCGGCCGTCCGAACATCAGGGTCGTTCCAAATGTCAAGTATGGCTGTTTTGATCTGTTCCAGGCCTTTTTTGATCGCATCAAACCGATACTGATAATCTCCAAGTCCGTCCCAGAAGCCATCCATAAATGCATCTTTCAGTTCTTTCAGATAGTCCAGAACCGGAAGCATCTTTTCCTTGAGCTTGTCCCACCAGTCCAACATCTTCTCATCTACCGGCACTTCCTCGAACATATCTTTCGGCTGCGTGCCGGATGCTCCGCCTCCGGATGAATCATGCTTCTGGAGCACATCCAGATCATCAAACTTTGCCAACGCCCCAGCTGCCTTTTTTGCGGCTGATCCAGTTTTATTTAAAGAACTGTTATACGAATCCTGAATCTGTTTTGCCCGCACAAACGTATTATTGCCACCAAGAATTGCAAAGAACTGACCGATATAGCTGATCGCTTTTGCAATCGCATTGATCAGCTGCGTCAGCCACGGAATCACCATCGAAACGATCGGCGCAAACGCTGCCGCAAATGAATTTCCTAGCGTCGACATCGCATTTTTCAAGGACTGCACCGTGTTGGCATACTCATTTGAATATCCCATCAGGTTTGTAAAGCCTGTTTTCATTCCTGCTATCATGGCATTGAACGCTTTGGATATCCAGTTGAAGATCAACAGGGACAGCATAATTCCTTTCAATCTGCTCGCCATCGTGGAAAACAGAGAACCCGTTTTCTTCGTACCCTGATTCATCTTCTGATATGTTTTCTTACTTTCTTCCCCGACCTGCTGGATTCCTCTTTTCAAATCCAACTGTTTCTGTCCGGTGTTTATCAGCTGCGCTTTATAGTCCTTTATTGCCTGTTCTGCCTCTTGCCAATGGATGTACATTTTGTCGTAAGCCGAATTGCCGAATCCCTGACCCTTTTTCCCCAGGTTCTCCATGATCCTTTTGTAGTACTCTGCCTTCTGGTTTAAATTGTCCCAAGTTTTTTCCGTTCTCCGCAATTCCGCTGCATCTGCGTCGCCCAGACCATTCCCAACCGGCTGCAGGACGGAACTCACTTTTTCCTTCAATATTCCGAACATCTCCGGAATATCCTGAAAGCTCTTTTTGATAAAGGCAATCATATTCTGGGTAGGTGTTAGCTGCTGCTCTATGCCATCCGCCACGTTATCTCCGAGCCCTTTCGATGCTTCATTGACTTTCTGTGTCTCTTCCGCCATGCTGCGCATCGCCTGTTCGGTTTTCTGGGCTGCTGCAGACAGTCTCTCCTGCGCTGCTTCCATCTCATCGGTATTTCTGGAAGCATCTTCAACCAGATTCCCGCCCCAGTCAAACACCTGCCCATTGTTCATGTGGATTTTGGTGTTCCGATGCCGCTCGGTATCCTGCATAGCCTGATTCAAGCGCTGCGTTTCTTCTGTTGCCTTTCGTGTTTCCCTGGCTAAGTCTTGCACCCCACCGGCTGCTCTCTTCGCAGATTTTTCGGCACTGTCATCCAGCTTTATATCTTGCACCGCTTTCTCTGCATCGCCTGCTTTTTTCTCAACTTCGCCCAGGTCCGCTTCCAGATCAACGATTCCGCTTTTGTCAACAACCGCTTTTAACCGGATTTCTCCATCATAGGCCATTCCATCACCTCAATCCCGCCAGCTTCAAAAATTCCTCTGTTGCCAGCCTATCTTCGTTGGTCTCTTCCTCCTGCGCGCCGATAGCGTAACGCCGTTTTGCTTTCCGATAAAATTCTTTCTCATCAGCGCTCATTTTTCCGGTTACGGTCTTGCCGCGGATATCTGCAACACGCGTAAACGCACATTCATCCAGTGTTGTCAACAACCCCATAAATACCCAAAAGTGCATTTTCATAGTGTTAAGGTCTATTCCATATTGCTTTCTGAATGCGCTGTAAATCCTCCATTGATCCATGTCCCAGTCCATAACCGGTGTCGAATCTTTTTCCGATTTTTCGCTGTTGTCCGTATACCAACCGCCGAGGAACCATTGAATCCCGTCTGTGATCTCCTGTGCGGTTCCCGGCAGGTCAAAAAAGAGAAGGTCAGCCATAAGCCATACCTTCTCTCTCTCAGAAATCTCATTATCTGCGCTGATCTGCATCATCTGGATTCCATTCTGGAAATCCGGATCAATCCGATACCCATGCCATTGCGTCGGAAGCGGATCGAGCAGGATGTTAAACATCACCTTCGGGCTTTTTGGTATTTGCCCCTTTTCTCCGGCGGTTATACTTCTCTGCCATCCGTCTGTTCCGCTCCTGTCCAAGCGCATGCAGAACATCGCCGATCTGTTCGATAAAGTCCATAATCAGTAATTCATCCGGGACAATTTCGCCGAACACTTTCCTGCAGCAGCCTTCCCCGAAGACCTTGTCCAGACGCTCGCAGCATTCCTGATACGTTTCCGTCCGCTTTGCGGCATACATCCCCAGAACTTCCGGATCATCCGCTTTTTCCCCTGCGTGATCTTTCTGGAACTGGTTCAGATCCTTTTCTTTTTCCTGCAGCCAGGTCATCAGATCTGCAAACCGATCAAAAACCGAGCTGTCATTGATGGAAATTTCCAGATAATCGCCTTTGTCATTTACGCCGATCTTGCGCAGGCCGTTGTCGACCCGCAGCTCTTTGTAAAATTCGCTCATCCTGCCGCCCCTTCCGTAAATGTTTTCTTCGCTACGTCAAAGGTTCCTTTCGCTGCTGAGCCTTTTCCACCGAGTTTGATATTATTCACGACGTTGCCGCCAGCATCACCACCTGTACTGTTTACTACAACTACACACTGGCGTTTATATGCCGTATACACGCCGTCGGAAATCTTATCCCGTAGGCGGAACCGGACATAACTGGTTACTGCTGCCAAACCGGTCGGCATTTCGTCTACCATCTTATCGATCCATGCCTGCGCATCATCGTCGATGCAGTCCTGCTTTTCCACCTCGATCGACGGTGTGTAGGACTTCACCTCCGAATCCCCGTTTTCCTGGTTAATCCACTGCTGTGTCTCTTCCTCTGGGTTCATTTCTTCCGACAGAGAAGTAATACCGTCGCCCAGCAGTGCATACGTCGGGTTGCCGGATCCCATAGACGTATCCACATAGTGGAGTAATTCATGTCTTTTCATCTACTTTTCTCCTTCCGATATTCGATCTTGATTGTTACCTGGTATACAGCGCTGCCATTATCCGACGCACCAAAATAAAATGGCGTTGAAATCCCGATTCCGGTGCATACATAACCGTCCAAAGCCGGATATTCCCCCGCCTGTTCCCTTTGGCTGATCCACTCTGCAATTCCCTGTCCCCAGGCATTATTGGCAATCCGGTCTGCTTCACTGGCTGCATCCCGGCGGGCTGCCAGCTGGTAGTAATCCGTATGTACTTCCAGCCCGCTGATAAAACGATGGACATTCTCCTGCGGCTCTTTCATCAGGCTGTACGACATCGTACTGCTGCCGAGCTTGTCCACGCCAATCTTTTCTTTTTCGTACTGGTTTAAAAACTGTACGATGCTTTCGATGATTGTCATTTCCTAATTGCCTTTCTTGCTGCATCCTCTATCTTTTTAATACCGCCATCCTGCATTGCCCTGGTAATCCAGTGCGCGCCTCTTTTAGGGGCTCCCTGATAATTCAGGTTCCTGTCTGTAGGGATTTTTGACACGTTCTTTCGGGAGCGCCAGCCGTCTTCCGTCATGAATCCGGCTGCATGGGTGATCGGATCCACATATACCTTACCTTCATAGACATAATGGGCATAGGGTGTCCGCCATACAATTTCCCCACTTCCGATCACAGTGTGCATGATTGCACTGCGGACCAGCCCTCCGCCGTCTGCCCCGCTGGATAAATCCATCGGCGTATACGGTTCGCAAACATCCAAAATACTCTGATCAACCGCTTTCTGCACGCTCCCGCCATCTTCCAGCCCCAGCCGTTTTATACATGCCTGCGCATCAAACCTTTTCATTTTGCCACCACTCTGATATGTTTCAACCGATTACGGTTTCGATTATCCGATACTGATACAATCACATACGCATCAAAATCTTTTTTCAGCTGCGAAATGCTGTAACCGTCCCCGATCTCCTGAGCCACTTCGCCACACACAATGAAGTCCGTTCCATCTGCCGGATTTAATGTCCAGAAACCGCCCTTATCCTCAAGAGACGCATATTCCTTTGGCGATACATAAAGTGGATTCCTTTGATATGTCCGGGTAAAATCAACTGTAACAGATTCCTCCGGTTCATCCGTAAAGACTCCTTTGTCAGCACTTCCCCGCCGCTTTCCATGCCGCCACTGGACACCCCTGATCACACTGCGCGCCCAGTGTTCCCCGTCCACATCCCGTCTGTAGTTGTACACCGTCATAACGTCAGTAAAAAATGCCATCACAACGCCCCCATCAGGCCTGTTCCAGAAAGCCAGAAGAAGCACTCCTTTTTCAGCGCCGCTTCCACCTGTTCCGGCGTTACCTGCTCGTATGTCTCGCTGTATCCATCGTTTGAGACAGATTTCACATTGCTTCCCGCGCCGCTCTCCTCCAATGTCGCCATCCGGTTGATAATGTTCGCCACGCATGCCTTGACGCGCTCCTGTTTGTATCCAGTGGCATCCCGCGCCCGATTATGAGTCAGGATGTCCACTTTCATTTCAGCTGCCGGCAGGCGGCGTGCAAACTCATCTTCCGGGAGCTGTGGAAAATTGCTTTCATACCATTCCCAGTCAATGTACACCATTACAACTCCTTACTGGCTCTTCTTTCGGCTAGTCTGCTCAACCTTTTCCACGTTGGAGGTCTTTAATTCCTCCAACTCTGCGCGCAGCCTTGCATTTTCAGCCATCAGATCTGCATTGTGCTCTATCTGTGCTTCCATCTCTGCGCGCAGCTTTGCATCAGGGTCTTCCTTTTTTACGCCCATACCTACTGTTCTCATATACTCCTCCTTACGCCTTATGGCTCAGGTAAATACCTGCCAACTTATTCTTGTATACATCCACCAGACCGTATTTGCGGTATTTTACGATATCTGCATCCGCATCAGGGTTTGCCGATGCCGGAATCACGTTCGATACAACGTGTTTATCATGCTTGATAACCGCAGGCTTATGGATAATCATAAAGTTGATATCCTTACCTGCCGTTGCCTTTTTGTAATGACCTGCTTCCTCTCCGGAGCTTTTACCATCCAGCAGGTCAATAGCCGTATAGAAGCGCCCCTGCGGTACAGCTTTCTTGATAGCAAAATGGGAAAGGATCTCTTTGGACTTGTACGTGTCCAGCATCATCAGTCCGTTCAGCAAATTTGCGGCCGCATACAGGATTCGTCCCTCTTCTGGCACTTCGTCGTCGTCCATCTTGTTTTTTGCCAAAAGCAGCTCTTCCAGAAACGCTTTCGCATCTGCCAGCGTTTTCGCGTCGCCTTTAGAAATACCATCAATCCCTGCCAGCGTCGCAAACGTAAATGCATCCGCCTCCGGGGCAACCCTCGTTCTCATCAGCTCTGCGCCAGCCATGCCAAATGCAAGGTTGTACGTCTCCTGATTGTCCATTGCATCGACCGACAATTTTGCACCGCGGTCATAGTTGTATTTCGTGGATACCCACTTAAAGTCAACAGTGCCCTGCGTATAGCCACTGTTTCGGTTGTAATCACCAAGACCGGTTACTGCGATCTGCGGATACACGATTTCCGATGCATTTGCGCCAGCCCTCGCCATTGCAGGATCCCCTGTCAAATCTGCTGTTACAGATTCCCTTTTATATACCTCATCAAGCAGAGGTACATAGTTCTTCGCCAATACGATTGTGTTCGCCATTCTTCATTTTTCCTTTCTACTCACTTTTTACCGGCGGCAGCCCCATTGCTGCGCGCATCATCGCATCATCTGCATTGCTGTTCTTTTCCGTAACCGAGCCGATCACGGTTCCTGTTCTGGTAGGTTCGTCTGTCCCAAAAAGCATCTTGCTGTCTTCCGCCTCCGAAAGCGCTTTCAGAGCCGCTTCGATGTCCTCTTTCTGATTTTTGGAGCCCTTGAGCTTATCCAGATCCAGTAACGCGCTGATTGCTTTTACATTCCGACCTTTCGCCGCCAGGATGCTCCCGGAAATAAGGTCATTAAAATCACGATCTGCGATTTTATTCGCATACTCCTGATCTTTGTTGGACAGTTCCGCCTGCAGATCAGTAATTTTCTGCTCCAACGCTCCGACATCCTTGCCGTCAAACTTTTTCAGATCCTCTTTCAGCTCATTGATCGTCGTTTCACTGGCTGCGTTTTTCTGCTCTGCTGCTGTCAGTTTCTCCTTCTGAGCATCATAGTCCTTGATGGTCTTGTAATTTTCCAGAAGCGACTTCTCAAAGTCCTTTTTCTTGTCTTCCGGAAACTCAACACCACACTCTTTCATCAGCTCAAAAACGTTCTTCATCTGTTCCATCCTCCTAAAATAATTTGTGAATCGGGCTTTCCCCGATCGGAATTTATGCAATAAAAAGAACCGGTGCTTTATCGCATCGGTTCCCTACGCATCATTGATTATTTATTGTCTTTAAATCTGTCTTTAAATCCTACTTCGTTCCCGCAGTCTTTATCAGACCTTTTTCGCAAAAACAAAACGTCGTCCGGGATTCCGTCTGGATATGCCGGACAACTATGGTTGTCATGTCCGTAATGTACGCACGCAAAGCATACTGGAACTTTTATCATTTTCTCCACACCTCCACATACAATTCAAGAAGCCGATTCGCTTCATCGTTGATTTTACATCCTTGCCGCTTTTTCACAAATGCTTCCGCAATCGTCTCTGACCCATCTTTGGACATCCAGGCATAACGCGAAATCCCATTGGTATACATCGGTTTAATCTTCTCATCCAACACTTCACACGCTTTCATCGTGTCGCATCCCTCATAAGTAATAAAATGCGCAAGCTCGTGTTCTGTAAACTCTTCTACAGAATGTCCCGCAAAAAAGTAACCATCAAAAATATCTTTCCTGTATGCGCTGTCCGACCACATGGCATTGGCATTATTAAGAACCAAAATCCTTCTTAATTCTCCACTATTATCAGTGACACGAGCAAGCATCGGCACATTCAAGTGTTCTTCATCAGTATAATTTCCAATCTCTATTTCATCAAGTCTGAACTGATATTCCCTGCTCAATTCAGCTATCGTATGCTTCACTGCCAAAATATCTTTCGCTGAAATATTTGCATTTCGGGCACTTCGATTTATTTCAACATTATAAAGATCACCTAACCTGATCGGCTTTTCGATCGATTTTCCTGCATTCTTATATTCTTTCCAGGCCTCCGTTTTCGTCAGATCAGTGCTTTTTCCTTCAACCCTTGTCCGTTCCAGTTTCGGTCGCAGACCGCAGACATCACAAAACTGGTTATACTCCTTTGTCTTCTGACGGATTTTTGCCCGGATGTCTTTGGAATTCTCACCAAGCGTATCCAACGCTTCCCGCTCCCGTTTCAGTGCCCGAAGCTCACGCTCCCTCCGGCGCATCCCCTGCGTCATATCGTAATAACTGTAGGTTTTGCCGTTAATCTCCCGTGGTCCCGGCTCTGGATCGGGCTTCGGTAGCTCGCTGATTCCCTCAAACCACGCGTAATGATTGTGCCGGCAGTTCACACCATGCAGACCATCCACCGCACCGCTGCTTTCCTGCACACTGTATCCGGTCGCATCCTGCAGATCTGTGATTTCCATTCTGATCCGCTTTTCTTCCTCCGGATGCTGCCTTCCATCAATGCTGTAGACCTTTCCCTGCCATTCTTTATGGTTCTGAACTCCGGTTCCCTTATCGCGGGCACCCCAGTGCTCCGATACCCTTACCAGGGTAACGTCATTTTCCAGAATATTCGCATTTGAAACCTGCGCCGCCAGCTGACCAGCCGCCGTATTGACGCACATTCTGACCGCAGTGTCTATCTGATAACTACGCCCGCTGTCATAGTCAATCGTCCGCAAACCGCTTTGAGCCAGCTCCCTGACTGCATCCTGTACGCATTGCCGCTGCGTTGCCGCCCCGCTGGTAAGCTTTACAACTGCTTTGTCGAGCTCCCGCTGATACGTATCCCGTATCGGTTCGATTCCGGCGCCGGTACGAAATCCAGTTGTCCTAGTAATGTTCTGCAGATCACCTTGCGTCTGCCGCTGCATCGCCTTCGTGATCTGCGACAGCTCTTTATTTTCTTTCAGGTCAGCCCCCGCAGCATCCCACAGACTGAGATCATTCTCCCATGCCATAGATGCAGCAGTTTCCATGACATCCTTTTCTGCCGTCATCGCTTGCCCATCGATCTGTTTCAGCAGCTCCGCCACTTCCCGTTTATACTGCAGCGTGTTTTCTTCCACCTGCTTCTGGTATTCTTTATCTGCCCGCAGTAGCTTCATAACACGCGCCCGAATCTGCGCCGGGCTGTATCCCAATGCCTGCAGCGCTTTCACTTCCAGCTCTGCTGTTCTGGTGTATTTCAGCGTATCACGGATGCGCCGTGCCACGTCTGCGATTACCCAGCTTTCCAGATGCTGGTAAAGCGGCACCAACGCGCCAGATAGGACATCCAGCTGTTCATCACTCAGCATTGCGGCACCACCTTTCAGTCATCTGTCTCATCACCCAGATCCGGATCCTGCTGCCCCTCTGCAATGTACTGTCTTGCCTGCTCTTCGTCGCAGTTCAGGCGCGCCATCACATACCGTATCCTGAAAATGGGGATATCGGAAAAGCTCACCGCATCGGATCGCATCTGCTCCATCTCAGCGTCCTTGTCTGTGATATAGGAATCATCAAATTCCACATTCACATCTGCTCCAAGATCCCAGCTGCCGCCCTGAAATGTATTGGCAAACCACAGGACGGCTTTTACGATGTCCCGTATGTACCGTTTTGCAGCCTGCCGCTGCCGGTTCAGCTCCTGCATGGAATCCTGACGTTCTCCAAAATATTCCGTTGCGGTCTTGATCTGCCCACCTTCGAAGCTGTATTTCTTTGTACCGTATCCAAACATCAACGACAACAACGAAAGTGCAAGTTCCAGCGCCTTCGTGATCTGCTCCGTCCGAATTTCCGGATTATATTCCTGAATCAGCTCCTTTTGTGTGGGAAGCCTTTCGCCCAACAGCACAAACAGCTTCTTTGCCTGCTCGTTCGGGGTGATCGACTTACCGCTGCCATCAAACTGACACAGCATCTCGTTGATGAGTATCAGCTTATCCGCCTTGTCCAGATCTCCGTACAGTACATTAAATGCCAGTTCCACAACTTCCAGCGCTGGAATCGCATTGTGAAGCTTCGGCAGTCCATACCCAACCATATCGTCAAGGTTGTTGACCTCTGCATTCTGCAATACCGCGAACGGTTTCATATCCCCCAAACGTAACACGATGGACTTATCTTCTATCTTCGCTCCATACTCGTCAAACACAGCTGTCTCCGCAGTATAGTTTCCTGCCCGGTCTTTCGTGAAGATCACCAGAGTTGTCTGTTTTTTCCCTTTTTCCAGTCCGGTCCCGGAAAAAGCCGCTTCTGTCACGACATCATTTTCGACGGTCAGCGGAATGTAGCTTTCTGCTTCCACATAGTTCAGCCGGATGCGCCCGCCCTGCACCCTGCCACTTTTCATGATCGTTGCATCATCCAGGCGTACATAACATGCTGCCGTTCCATCCGCGGATACCTTTTCCAGTTGTTTCCTGTACTGTGTCTGGAACTCGCTGTCCGCCAATATTGCATTTACAAAATCTTTCTGCTGTTCCGTGCTTCCTGCATTCACATCCAGGATTTCGCACAGGTTCGCATCATCGCTGCAACACCGCTTCGCAAGGTTTAACTGTTTCAGGTCATACGGTACATTCTGGACTGTGTTCCGGCGGTGGAACTCTGGAATCTTCCGATTCGCATACCAATCGTCGCACGCATGGATCAGCTCAAGCGCAGTCGTATTCACTCGGTATCCGCGCTTTAAAAGATAATCTGTCACACAGTTTTCCACTGTCCTCACCTCCCAAGGTCTACATACTCTACAAAATCCAACCAGCAATAACAAAAGGCGTCCCACCAGTCATTGCAGTTGGCAATATTTTTATCTTCTGGCTGGTCAGGGTGATCCGGATCCCACCGTAGACGGCTGATCGCTCCGATTACGCTTGTGCATCGCCGACTGATCATAAGCCGTCCCATTGAAAACAGCATATCAACAGTCTTCGGTCGCTCTGTGATCGGGTTTTTCCGACATCCGCTGATGCTGCGCCACGGCAATCCTGCGGACTTCGCTGCATTTCGCAGGCTGTTAATCATTGTTGTACTGGCACTGTCCGGAAATATCCAGTCAACATCTCCGTATTGCCCGATCACCATGCGGTAAAATTCAACGAACTTATCACAAATCCGCTTACTGTCAACCTCTTCGGTAACCGGCAGGGAATCTTCTTCCAGTACAAACAGGTTCCGGTATCCGTTCAGCCAGCCCATCATGACAAAAGTGGTTTTCGATCCATTTCCGCCAAAGTCAATGCCGATCGTAATGCGATCCAACCATTTCTTTTTTCCTGCTCGCTGCGCTTGCTTGATGCGAACTTCAAACCATTCCTGCAGCTGTGCATCTGTAAAGAGATATGGATCCGGACAATCAGCAAAATAGCGGAAGATGATTCCCTCCGCTACTTTTCGTTTTCCCAATATGTCTCTCTCGTACCAGACCGTCCCCTTGTGGTATGTTGCCAGGATATCCCGTAGCCTGCTGCCGGATATGCTGTAATTATCCGCGATCGTAAAATGCCCATAATTATAACCATATTCCGGATTCTGCAGCTTTTTTTCTTCATGAAAGTCCAGGATATCCGTATAATACCAATGTCCCTCTTCTTTTGGATTCAGGTCGTGGAATACTTTTCTGTCGGAACTGGAAAGTGTTCTGTCAAATGCTTCCCGAAGGAATTTCGGATGGCATTCGTTTGCTTCCGTGATGTAAGCCATCCCGTAGGTATTTCCTTTGATAAGCTTTTCATCACCGTCTTTACCGCCGCCCGACACCAGCACAACCTTCTCTCCGGCTTTCGTTTGCACATAAACGCAGTCACGGTCTTTATACTTCCCTTCCCGGCAGCGTCCCTCAAAATAATTCAGCAGTCCGTATCCGTCGCAATCCAAAATATTAAGCTTCGCCGTCGCAACGGAAACGCCTGCAACGAGATGGATTTTATTTTTGTGCGTTTCCAACAGCGTACAGAATGCCATAACTTGCAGCACATTCTTTCCGCCACGCTTGCCGCCCTCCGCGACGTTAAACCAGTTTGAAAAGCAGCGTTGGAAATATTCCATCTGCCGGACAGAAAAAGGCGCAGGCTTATTCATCTTCGTAATCCTCTATGTTCCGGTTTGGCTGCGGACTTTTCAGAATCTCTGCCAGCGTCTGCATGTTCTCCACAATGGCAGCTGCCGCATCACTACCGCGGTTCCTTTTCTCATCCTGCACAGCTGTTTGGGATCGGATCTGTTCAATCCTCGCTTTCTGTTCGTCTGTTGCCAGTTCCCAGTTTTTATGCAACATTTCATCATACTGCTTTATCATGCATCGCAACTCGCTCTGTGCTCTTGCCTGCGATTTTAAAAAGTCCGCCTGCTTGTCCCATGCCTGCTGCGTTTTCCACGATTCCCCATTTACCGAATTACTTACCATTTCCCGCGTCTTGTCCGTCTGGTCCCGCACATACATGATCTGCTGTGCCCGGATGATCGCTGCATACGCAATCTGTATCTGATCCCACAACACATCCAATGGATTGACCGGCATTTCTGCGATAATAGAAAAGGTCTCCTCCGGAAGATATTTCCGAAAAAGACCATGTTTCTCAGCATTATGATTTTTCAGCGGCGCACCAGCTCCCTCCGCGTTGTGGTTTCCTGGCTGACCGCCGCGCTTTCGCTTCGCAACGTTGCGTTTTTTTTCGTTTGCAACGTTGCAATCCCATTTCTGTCTATTTTTCCAGCTCCGGATTGTCCCCTCAGGCAACCCGAGCTGATTTGCAATCTCAACCAGCTTTGCTCCCCGCTGGTACATTTCATGGGCTTGCTCTACCCTTACATCTGCTTTCCGCGGCAACCTCACCACCTCTCATTCATTTGTTTTGATGTATCTAACTACCTATATTAACAATATATACACTTGCAATTTTCCTCATTACAGTTAAAATCCCTTGCTTTTTTGCAAAATATTGATAAAATATGCATGATAGCATTGATAATGCTATCCGAGAGGATATTCACAAGGAGGATAACATCTATGGCAAAATTTTTTTCTGTAATTAAATTACGTTAAAAGCCATCGTCTCAAATTGTCTTCTTTCTCTCGCCGCATTGCCTACTCTATAAGTGTTTAATTGTATCCTTTCTCCTGGCGTTCGTTTAATACGATGTAAGCCCATAAATAAAAGCAAAGGAGAAAGACACAATGACAACATTCTTTGAGACGATGGCGAATGTGGATTTCTGCATGTTTTTGCTGGGAGCGTTTGGTATCCATTTTTTTACATGGATACATAAAATGATTCCTAAGTGCAACGCCTTTGTGTTCGGTGCTATTTGTACTGTACTGACCTACTTAGTTTTGACACACTTAGCTTAAACATCGCAAACAAAAAGCCGGATTAGCTACCCGGCTTTTTTGTTTTATATCTCGGCAGCCTTCCGCCTGCCTTTTTTGTCGCCATCTGGCTGCCTCCTTTCTGGGGTTATCCTCTACGGCTTCGTTTGTTTACTCGGTTGGCTTTTCTTGCATTACGCGGTTCTTGCATCGTGCCGCCGCGCTGAATGGGATGAACTCACATACCTCCTCGTCGAACTGTACAGGTTCCAACTTCGGGATGTCATACGCGCTAACGCCCGGGTATATTCTTTTTGTCAGATTCTCACGCTGATCTCTGTAGTTCATCCTGTTCCCTTTCCAGCGCAAAAATACCCAGCCGTTTGACTGGGTATCGTGCTGAAATCATGCCATTTCAAGGAGGTCAATCGATCTTTTCACTACTTGCAGTTTATACTATAGCATGGTTGATCGGGACATTTGGGACATTCGGGACAAACTTTCAGTTTTTAAAAAAAAATCTTTGAAATTCTTTCTTTACACTCTCACCTGTTGCGTTCCGCCCCATCTTCACAGCCACCTCATCCCATGTCAGCCCTTCAAAGAACTTCCACCGGATAATCCGCTGCATCCGCGCCGGGATCGTCAGCATCCACTCTTCCACGTTCAGCTTAATCTTCTCTGCGTTCGCTTTCCGGCGCTCCAGCAAGCCTTCGTCCCACCGAAGCGCACTGTCGTCTGCATAGGTAAATGTCGTCCCCTCGATCTTGAAATGCTGCGAATTGTAGGGGAATTCTGGGTTGCTGCCTCGGACGCTATCCTGCGTTGTCTCACTCTGCTTCGCCTGCAGTCGCCTGATCTGCTGTTCGGTCTCCCGGACCAGCGCACATGCATCTATGTAGTCGTTTAGGATGTTTTTATCCATCGGTGCCACCTTCTTTCTCATCCATTTGCTTACTTAAATATCAGTTTAATTCTTCAAATATCTCGTATTCCCTCAATTGATATTTTTGTAACGTGCATGGTTTTATCCCTAATATGGCATACCCTTCTTTTACATACTCTTCATTTTTCAAAACATAGGTTACTTTTGCAAGTATAAATCTTCCTGTTTCCATATGTTCGCCTTTGTTATTTACTGCATGTTCTGTAAGTTCGTTAAGTCCTAAGAAATCTCCAACATGGAAATCACGGTCATTTCTTCTCACTTCAAATGTCTTTTTGCCAGATGCAACATCTAAGAAATACTCTGATTTAATCTTTAATTGATGTAACATTTCTACCTCCACTAAATGCTCACTTAAGCAAATTTCAGTTGATTTTCGCTGTCATTTATTCTCAGATTTGGAGTCCTGATCCCGATTTTCAATTTTTCACAATTTGCACTAACTAATGCCTCTGCCATAACCGGCACAACACTATTCCCAATCCTTGCAACCTGCTCTTTAATCGGATATGGCTTCCAATCTATATCGCGGTCAATTATATAATCATCCGGGAACCCCTGCATCCGCTTCAGCTCTTCCGGCTTCAACATACGCAAAAAAATGTCTTTAATTATATATTTCTCTCCATCAATATCCAAAACCACGTTCACAAGTCCGAATCGGTCTTTTGTCGTAATTGTATCTAATGGTCTATCTATTGTCTGGCAGCCCCCGCCAGAACCATAATACTTAATCAGAAATGCGCTAACTAATCCGAAATGCCCTGGCGATGTCGTTATCGTGTGCAATGGTTCATCACATCCTTGCCCAATACCGCTCTTGTAAAACTTTGTAATAAACGCTGTGACGAGTCCGTATCGGTTACTGGTATCTATAGTCTTGATCGGATCTGATAACAACTGTCCTCTGGCATCCCCAGCCTTTTGCTCCCCGTGATACTGGATGATAAATGCCGCCGCTCTTTTGTCCTGAACTATGTATGGCTTGCTTTCCAGGATGTACTTTCTAATTCCGTTTGCAATCCGTTTCTGCGTGGCCTCTGCCAGCGGTCTGGGTCTATCAAATATAGATTTTCCCAAGTCAGACCAGTCGATGTACTTGCCACATTGCTTCCACTTTGGCTCCGAATCTTTAAAGTGTGTTTGCTCCGGCCAGATAATATCTTTCCCATCTCTTCTGAAGATTGCATACCAGCGTTTCCGCGTTGTCGGTGCTCCGTAATCAGCAGCCACCAGTTCCCTACTATCGAATATGTAACCCAACCCCTTCATGGCAGATATAAATTTCTTGTAATCCTCGCCCAGGCGCTCCTTAATCGGATGCCCGTTTTCATCCAGAGGTCCCCATTGCTGAATCTCTTCCACGTTTTCCATGATAATCACATCAGGCAAGATTGCTTTTGCGTGCTTGTATACCGCCCACGGAAGGATTCTCAGCCCACTTTTTCGGGGCTGTCCTCCTTTTGCCTTACTATGGCTTGTGCAATCTGGCGATGCCCACATTAGCGCAACATGACGCCCTTTTACGCATCTTTGCAGGTCAACCTTAAAAATGTCCTCTGTCAGATGCAGCGTGTCCGGATGGTTGACTTTGTGCATGCGGATTGCCTGTGGATCATGGTTGATTGCAATATCAACCGGTATCCCCAATGCCATCTCAATTCCCACACTTGCTCCGCCGCCTCCTGCGAAACAATCTATTATCAAATCCCTCATAGCCGGCTATCCCCCAAAAACGTGCTTGCCATCTGCTCCTGCCAGCCGCCGGATGGGTTGTCCTGCTCTGGTACTGGCATGTATGGAGCGGGAGAATTAGAAGGTTGCCATGCCGTCACATCATCTACTTGCAAAATTCCGAAACTAAGCAAAAAAACATTTCTTTCGCAAATCCCATCTGACTCATGATACACCGCCAGGCAAACGCTACCCGTTTTTATGCTTACCCACACCTCCTGTTCGTCTTTCGGCAGCCGCTCCGTCACAGGAATCCAGCGATGCTTGTCCCGCTCGTCATGCAGTTTTTTCAGTAGCTTATAACTATGTGTCTTTTCAAAATCATTAAGTCTCTCCACATCTTCCGGATCCATCCCTGTGTCCTCGTACTCCATCAGTTTCCAGAGTGCTCCATACAGCTTTTCCCACAGCCCTCCCGTAATAACCTGTCCCTCATGGAGTTGCGCCCAGCGGACACCTTTCAGACGCCAATTTCCCTGGTCGTCTTTTTCTGTCAGTCTATTCATATCATCCTCCAAATTTATGCTGCAGATTCACTCTCGCCTCCGTTCGGCAGGCTGCAACCAACTTCTTTCTGTCAAAATTATATTCCGTCTCGATTTCATAGATCTGCCCCATCAGCCGCACAAGCCTGTCTTTCCCGAAACCATATTTGCGATGCAGGGAAAGAAACAGACACGCCATCAGCATTGCGCCGATCCATTTCTTTTGCCGCTGGCGCATGTATACCATTTGCGCTTTGGACATCCTGCCGACGTTAATCTTTGCATTTAAGTACGCCAGTTCCCGCCAGCCCTTATCCGTCTCAGGGATCCTCAGCTCAATACCCGATTCATTTTCCAGCATCTGGATCATACTGATCTGGTTTGTGGCTCCGCATTCATTCCACGTCTCAAGCGTTTTATCAAAAATCCTGCGGATCCGTTCTGGCCCCCATCCTTTATCCCAGTACCGGGCAAAGGCGATTGCCGCCGCACTGTAGATCAGATCGACCTGCTTACGCATCTCCTGATCCAGCTCACGGTTTACTCTTTTCAGTACGTCCATCCTCGTGCTCCTTCCTGGTCGGCTTTCCGCATCTGGTCGCATCCTGCATTTCCACGATCGCCTCTCCAATCTTGTACAGCACCGCCGCGCCGATGCCGATCAAGGCCAACAACGCCACGATAAATAATACCGTCTTCATCTCTTTCCCCTTTCAATACATCGTCTGTGAAACCATAATTCTGTCCGTCTTTTTGTCATGGTATACTCACACGCCTCATCCAACATGATTTCCTTACCGCATGCCTGACAGATATGGATTTCCTTTTTTCCCTTCCTAGATTTCATCAGTCGTTTCCCTCCGCTGGTAATATTTTCTGAGGGCTATGTACATATCCTCGAACAGTTGCCCCATGTCCGGGTTGACTGCCCTGTATTTTTTATGCAGTTGATTCCCCTCATCTAACAATCTATCCCATACGGCATCGTTCAGGCGATCTGTCCCATACTTCTTAAACAGATGCCATATTTCTGTCTGGATCTGATAGATTACCTTCATTTCATCCATTGATTCTCTCCGTGTAACAAAATATTGATTATGTAACACCTCTAAAATATCTATGTAACTTTTCTGTAACCGCACAAGACCGCATACATACAAGCTTTTCGGATATCAGTAACAAAGTAACAGTAAAATTTGTATCTCCATATAGAGCAGAAAAATATCTCAAACAACCTTTTGCATATATTCTTTTTTTATATATACATTAAAAACCCCGTTGTTCCTCTGTTACTTTTGTTACCTCAATCGAACGGTAGTTTTTCCTGCATGTATTCCGGCAGGTCATCTATGCTGACAAATCCATCTTCTGGCGCGGTATCCCGATTCATTTTCAGCCATACGCAGCGCACGGTTATCCCGGATACTTTTTTCAATTTCGTCATGTTCCCAGCCTGTGTCTGCAGGAGCTTTTCCCGGACTGCCCAACTCAGGAAGGATTTCTTCGAGAAGCCACCCTTTTTACAAATAGAGTCCATTACGTTATTGTAAATAATGGCATATCCATTTTCGATCACGCCCCATTTTTCTGCAGTGCCGCTCATCGGGTCGAACTTTGCACGGTTAATGTCCACTTCGCTCAGCACATACTGGTAGCAGCGCTCGTTGTCGGAAAGTTCATCCCGATCTACCAACACCGCCTTTGCTTCTTCGAGTGACAAATATTGTCCGTCATTGAATAAATAATCTGTTGCAATCCGATCCGCAGTCAAGATAATAGACAGGGAAATACTTTGTTTCTGCATTTTTTCATCGTCATATATCTCTGCCTGGATCTTCCGCTGCATCTCCCTCAGCTCTGTCGGATCCATATTTTTGATCACATCAATAAAGTCTCTTCCGGCATATCCATAGTTCTTTTTTAACGTCTCAACCGTCTCTTGCGGATCACGGTATAGGTTATCCCCACACTCAATTTCCAGAATTCTGTTGATCGCTCCGCCCTGCGTCACATAAGACGATAAGGGACGCTCTCCATTTGTCAGGATCGCATTCCTCCACTTGTTTTCCCTGCTCATTCCAAGCTCCTTGTTGGAACGGGACTTACCTTTTCCGGAGCACAGATCGTATACCATGCCTTCAAAGTTGTCCCGGATCCTTGACGATACTTTACTGGTATCATCCAGAATCATCGGCAGGCTGTTCAGTAAGTCTGCACGGGCTTCCAGCGCCACATCCGTTGTCTTGAAGTCCCCTATATAATTACTTTCGTCCGGATCCGCCCAGACCGACGCTGCCAACATCAGTGTTACCGTTTTGCCACCTTCCGTTTCTCCCCAAAGATCCACAATAAAAGGCAGGCTTCCCAGCGGCGATATCAGCACACTTGCAAAAGATGCTGCCAACATCATCTTTACCTCAATCCTACCGGACCTGCGCAGCTCTGATACATGACGGTACCACGCTTCATCGCTACCTTTTGACTGGATAGATTCAAAAACCTGTTTAAAACGACTGTCTCCATCAAAAATAATACCTGTGTCATATGGCAGGAAATCCTTTTTAACCCATCCAAGTTTTGAACTGGAGTATTGCACAGAAATGTATTTTTCGTTCATGTTCTCCACATCAGCCAGATAACGCACCAGAAGCTTTGCATTTTCACTCGTCACCGCAACCCCTCTTCCTGACAGCGCAACGATCTTATTTGCCGATGTTACCATCGTTTTGGGAACGATAATTTCATCCCACTGGCCATTTCGCTTATATGCCAGCTTGATCTGCTCTTCTCCCGTTTCAAGGTTTTTTAATCTCTCTATCGGCAGGATCGGATGATAGCAGGCCTGTACATCCATGGTTCCGGTATTCTGCACCCACACCCCGTCTTCCCTGGCAATCCATGCCCCGCAATACATCCGGTCATAGGGTCCTTCAAAATTCGTCCAGTTATCCAGGGATGCTGCAGTATTGCTTTTGGCTGCTGTCCGCATTTGCTTTTCCACACGCTTGTAAGCAGCAACCATTGCCCGGAACTTTGACTTCACCCCCAGCTCTGTCGCTTTGTCTTCCAGCGTCAAAAGCAGCTTTGCCTTCTGTATTTCATCCTCTTCTGAAAAAACTTCATCCAGCACCGCATCCGAAATCACGTCTGATGCAGTCATGGAAGCGATGCTCTGCATCTGTATTCACCTCTTCCTGTTTAAATATTCCAGCTTATACGCTGCAAATTGTAATTGGTTATAAGAATCACACCATGCGTCCGACAATGGCTCAAACAGGCGCACACACGTCCACAGAAGCCTAATTGTCCGGCGCAGTATCTCTTTCTCTGCTTCTTCTGCCCGCGCTCTGCCAGCTGCCGTTTCCTGCCGCTTCTGACGCTCATATTGACGCCGGCGGCGTGCAAACCAGCTCTCCTTTTTCGCATCCGGATATTCCCCTCCCAGCTCCAGGAACGCTTCCCGAAACGAGATGCCCTCATACTGTTCCAGAAACGTAAAAATATCCCCGTTTGCCCCACATGCAAAGCAATGGTAATCTTTGGGATAAATCTTCATGGAAGGTGTCCTGTCGCCTTTATGGAAAGGGCACGGGATGAACCCTGCCCTGTTTGGAGCAGGCATCCCGCAGTGCTGCAGGATTTTCTGCATAGATACCGATTCTTTAATCTCTTCCCTTGTCATGCTCCATCCTCTGCCGGAAGGTCAAATTCTCCGCGTTCCAGCCGCTCTTTCAAATCCCGTTTCAGGATCTCATAAATCAGAGTCGAAGTCGTTTCCTCCTTGCACATGATCAGCTGTAGGTCATAGCGGTTCTGCCATGCAAGGATGGAAGCTAGAAAGGCAGCAGGATTGTACTGGCTGCGATACTTCCCTGCCAAAAGCTTCTCCCAGGTGGCATTTTCCACCAGCAGATAAATCCTCGCTCCGTTCTCCTTTGCCCTGGCAAATTCTGCTTCGAAACGTTTTCTCGACCGGGTAAAGCATCCTGCCAGCTCATCCAGGTTCATCTTCCGTTCTACTACGATTGGAGATATGACCTCATGCGAGGAATATTCTAAAAAGCGCTTTCCGTCCGGCAGAACGAAGTTATAAGCATAATCGCCATAAGATAAAGCTTGTCTAACATAATCGCAGGGGAAGCGGCCGTACCGCTCCCTCGCCCGTTTTGTATCCTGTTCCCGCGTATCCACCAGTATTACCATGGAACGCAGGCAGTCATCTACTTCAAAATGATTCATTCCGGCCTCCTTTAGAACGGGAGTTCCTCATCAATCTCGTCCGGAATATTCATAAAACCATCCGTCCCAGGTGTGGCACCTGCCGGATAGGTACCTTTCTCAGGTTTCAGCAGCGTGTCCTTCGGGATCGTAAACTTTCCATCGCGGATCCTCTGCGCATCTGTCAGGCTGTGGCAGTTTGTAAAGAACCCGTGCCGGCCGCCAAAGTCGTATTCCTTGTTATTAAACAGTCCGCCGATCATCTTGCCTTTCAGGGTCTTCTCATCCCAGTTCCAATGGTATTTCTCGTTGGAAGACTCGAATGCTTCCATGACGGTCTTAAACCGGCGCTTCGTCCAGTTGTCCTGATCAGTACCATCGTCCTTGGGGCAGTACAGGCGGTAAACACCTTTCCACTTCTTGTCCTCCTGCGTCTGGGAGTCATAATTACGTTTATAAAAGCCTGCCTGCTCTCCCTCTGCAATATCAAAGGCAATTACCAGCACATCGCTGTTCCCGTTCTTCCCTTCGTCCAGACGCACGTTCTGAATTTTTAAAACATACCCACCTGCCGGCAGTTTCTCGTTCTCAGAATAAGCCTGTGTATCTTCATAACCATTCCATTTTTTCATCGTCTTACTTCTCCTTTAAAATTCCTGCAGTGCTTCGATCACTGCGGTAATATCATTGTCAATTTCATCTTCGCTGAATGCTCCAAGCGGAGTCTTAGTGGTAGATCTCTCTGCGTGTGTGTGGAAGATATACTTTCCATCCTTGCACTCTGCCAGAAGTACCGTATTCAGCTTGCTTTCCACAACGATTTTTTCCAGTTTTCTTCCGTTGGTTTTAATTCTGGTAAATACCATGCCATTATCATCGGAAATTGTTTCGGAATGAACCACCAGAAGTACCGTAATATCATTTCGCATGGAAAGCAGATAATCGAGAATGTCGTAGATGTAGGAAGCCAAATCTGTCCACTTTCCATACCCCTGCACCTTTGCATTTCGCATTTCTTCCGCGACCATAATTCCGTTCAGTGTGTCGATTACTACCGTTTTAAATTTCAGACCAGCATCATTCCCAACAGCCTTGCCGTCAGCACCCTTGCCATTGAGCCAGACCAGAAGCTTCCTTACGGTAATAGGGAAATCTGTTGCGGTATAATTAACCCCGCTCTTATACTGCTCTCTCCAACCTCTCCATGAGAGGCCTTTCTTGTCACAGTCGATATAATATGTGGTTTCCGGATTGAGATTCCGCATAGATGTTGTCTTACCGGATCCTGATTCCCCCATGATTGCAATTACTTTAGCCATCCTTTTTTATCCTTTCAAATGTCAATTTGCATTTCTTCGGTCTCACACCGTTGCACCATTTCGATATGCACGATTTCGAGTATCCTGTTTTTGTGCTTGCGTCGGATAGGTTTAAAAAAATCTCTCCAGTTTCCACGCAACGGATCGGAACAGAAAGCTTACTGGATATTTTAGCGTTAGTTTCCCTATCTCTTGTTTTCCCCGTCCAATATCCTGCCTGCCCCATGTGTGATTCGCTTAAATGTTGCTTGTGCTCCTGAGAAAAAACAATTCCTTTCCTTGCTCTACTTATATTCGCTCTGGCAAAGGGAGAAAGCTTTCTCCCTTTCATTTTTAGCGCCATCATGTCAAGATCTCGATCAGACCTTACTTCGCCTCCAGATGTTGCGTTGTATAGCGAATTTGTTATTCCATATTCCTCTATCCACTTCTTTTCATGGTTTGCCGCTTCTTGATATGTAAGCCCACTTTCCAAAATTTCTTTTGTAAAAGAATCCCATCCGTATTTATCGATATCTTTCTTTAGCTCACCCGAGTATTTCTTGCCTCTTCTCCATCTCAATTCTGGCCGTTGGCAAGTTACCCCAATATATACCCTGCCGCTTTGGTTTTGTAATTTGTAAACTGAATATTCTCTGTCCATAAGCACCTACTTAATTCTTAAATGTTCTCCACGCTCTCCCAGGGAAGCAAACGGAAGCGCCTGACCGGAGCTTAATGCTTTTCTAATCTTTGCTGTATCGGGTACTGGTTTCGTAAACTCTGTCGGAACCTCTATGCCTTCTTTCATCTTAAGCGGGGCAAGACCGCCATTCTTACAAATAGAGAACGAGTAAAGGCCTGTTTTTAAATTTCTTCTATCGCAGGCGATTAGTGCATTTTTTAATCGATCTTTCAGCATATTACTTTGGTTTCTTTTCTGTGCAGCTTTGCTTGCCAGGCGGTCAGCTTCTTTTTCAAATTTCTCAGCCTCTGCATCCAACTCTGCCATAATCTTTGCATAGCCGTCCGCTTTTTCTTCTAGCTCGCCATCCATACCGTCCAGCGTGTCTTCGATGACCTTCATCTCCAACTCATCCGCTGATTCCAGCATTTCGTACAGGTCCAGATACTGCCCCGTGATCTCATACAATGTACTCATTTTCTTCTCTTACCTCCTGTTCAGTCTCCTGCATTGCCTGCATAATTCTTTTCATGCGCTTTTGCGCTTTTGCTTTCATATCTATTGTCGGGCTTGCATTCTCTCCGGATTATTTCTGACCTGTATACATGTCACTCCTTCAGACATCTCTGAAATCTCTCAAAAAGCTCATCCATTGCTTTCTCGATTTCATCCATTTCCGGCATTGTCTCACGCTTTATGTCAAATGCTTCTTTCATGCCCACATTCAGCGCTTTCCGCAAAACATCCTTTGCCGTTCTTTTGGGAACGCCACTATTTAAAAGCGTTTCGGTCACAGCTGCAGATGCCACTGAAAAATCCACAAGGACATCCCAGCCCGATCCTTTTATGGTTACTTCTCCGTTTTCTGATTTAATCATTGCATTCTCTCCATTCCCGCCTTATACTAAAGGCGTAATATTTTTTCATTGGCGCTGGTACTTTGGTCGGTTCAGCGCCTTTTTCTTTTCCGGCTTCTTAATTCTTCTTCGCGTGCCGCGCACAGCACTGTTGCCAAAAAGCAGCCGGCGGCGGCGACCGTCAGTACCGTCGGCGTGATCATCATGCCAAACGTCTCCCACATAATCAGCGCTGCCGTAATCAACACCGATCCGGTCATCAGACACACATCAGACTTGTCCATCTTTACTTTCACCTCCTGTTCTCCAGCTCGAATATTGCCCACCTCAGCGCCGCAGCCGCTTCGGTATCCTTTTTCCGCTCTTTTTCTTCCAGCAGCTCATAAAGCTTGTCGAT
>CDTY01035887.1_pt1 | contig 28709 bp, 31 predicted proteins | sample 557731 | NCBI WGS metagenome assembly CDTY01 (sample SAMEA3182101, study PRJEB8094) | gut metagenome | biome: human; feature: gut; material: Stool; isolation source: human stool | place: Canada | collected 2013-02-12
GAGGAGGACTACCTGCGCTTGAAGGACAGCTACATCCTGACCCCGGAAAAGCTGGAGACTGCCAAACCTGACCTGTCCATCCTCCATCCCCTGCCCCGTGTCAACGAAATCTCTGTGGCGGTGGACAAGGACCCCCGGGCCGCCTATTGGAAGCAGGTCAAGAACGGCAAGTACATCCGCATGGCGCTGATTATGAAGCTGCTGGGCATCCAGGTGTAAGGAAGGAGAGGCATCTATGAATATTGACAGCATCCAAAACGGCGTGGTCCTGGACCACATCCAGGCCGGCAAGAGCATGGACATCTACAAGTATCTGCATCTGGACGAGCTGGACTGCTCCGTGGCCATCATCAAGAACGTCCGCAGCGGCCGCATGGGCAAGAAGGACATCATCAAGATCGACTCCCCCATGGAGGTGGATCTGGATGTGTTGGGCTACATCGACCCCAACATCACCGTCAACATCATCCGGGACGGCAAGCAGGTGGAGAAAAAGCACCTGGAGCTGCCCCAGAAGCTGGTGAACGTCATCCACTGCAAGAATCCCCGCTGCATCACCATGGCCGAGCCCCAGCTGGACGCTATCTTCCTGCTCAGCGACCCAGAGAAGCACACCTACCGCTGCGCCTACTGCGAGGCAGAGCGCAAGCGCTGATCCCTGTCCCCTGGGCAGACGCCCCCAAGAGGAGAGAGGCCGCCTGAGCGGTCCCCTCTCCTCTTTTGCAGATGTCCGCCCTTGCCAGAGGCGAAAAAAACTGCTACAATAACTGCCAATTAAACCACTTTGTCTGGAATCTCCATCGGAAAGGAAGGAACTCCCGTGACACCATATTCCTCTATGACCCGCCAGGCCCTTGAGTCCGAGCTCACCGCCGTCCGCGCCCGCTACGCCCAGCTCCAGGCTCTGCACCTGAACCTGAACATGGCCCGGGGCAAGCCCGGCAAGACCCAGCTGGACATGGTCAGCGACATCTTCAACGTCCTGACCCCCGACAGCGACTTCTCCTGCGACGGCATGGACGTGCGCAACTACGGTGAGCTGTGCGGTCTGCCTGCCGCCCGCCGGTACTGGGCCGACGTGCTGGGCTGCCGCCCGGAGCAGACCATCGTGGGCGGCAACGCCAGTTTGCAGCTGATGTATGACACCATCTCCAAGGCCTACACCCACGGCCTGCTCCACAGTCCCCGGCCCTGGTGCCGGGAGACGGAGCTCAAGTGGCTCTGCCCTGTCCCCGGCTACGACCGCCACTTCCAGGTCACCGAAGCCTTCGGCTTCCAGCTCATTCCCATCCCCATGACCGAGACCGGCCCTGACATGGACGCGGTGGAGGAGGCGGTGAAGGACCCCGCCGTGAAGGGCATGTGGAACGTGCCCAAGTACTCCAACCCCGAGGGCGTCATCTACTCCCAGGAGACCGTGGAGCGTCTGGCCGCCCTCAAGCCCGCCGCCCCGGACTTCCTGCTCATGTGGGACAACGCCTACTGCATCCACGAGTTTGAGGGAGAGTTCGTCCCCTTCCCCGACATCCTCAGCCTCTGCGCCCAGGCGGGCAACCCGGACATGGTCATCGAGTTCGCCTCCACCTCCAAGGTGACCCTCCCCGGCGCCGGCATCTCTGTTCTGGCCGCCAGCGAGGCCAACATCGCCTATCTCAGCAAGCTCATGGGCGTACAGATCATCAGCTTTGACAAGGTCAACCAGCTGCGCCATGTGCTCTATCTCAAGGACAAGGCCCACACCCTGGAGCTGATGCGCCGCCACGCGGAGATCCTCCGCCCCAAGTTCCACGCGGTGCTGGACGCCCTGGACCGGGAGATCGCCCCCCTGGGCATCGCCTCCTGGAAGCGGCCCCACGGCGGCTATTTCGTCAGCCTGGACGCCATGCCCGGCACCGCCAAGCGGACGCTGGAGCTGTGCCGGGAGGCAGGCGTCACCATGACCGCCGCCGGCGCCACCTTCCCCTACGGCAAGGACCCCCAGGACAGCAATATCCGCATCGCTCCCTCCCTGCCGCCGGTGGCGGAGCTGGAGCAGGCCATCGATGTGCTGTGCGTGTGCCTGAAGCTCTCGGCGCTGGAAAAGCTGCTGGAGCAGTGATCTTGTCCCATTTTTCCCTGACCCACGGAGGTGTATGATGCGTTATTTCGGCAGTGTTTACCGTCCCCCCAGCGAGGCTTACAGTCTCATTGTGCAGGTGACCTACGGGTGTTCCCACAATACCTGCGCCTTTTGCAGTATGTACAAGGAAAAGCATTTTGCCCTGCGGCCCCTGGAGGAGGTGCTGGAGGACTTTGAAATGGCCCGAAAGACCTACCGGAAGGTGGGGCGGGTGTTTCTGGCCGACGGCGACGCCTTGGTGCGCAAGGCCCAGGAGCTCTACGTGATCCTGGACCGGATCCGGGAGCTGTTCCCCGAGTGCGAGCGGGTCACCTGCTACGCCTCTCCCTCCAGCATCCAGATCCGGACGGAGGAGGAACTGCGGACGCTGCGGGAAAAGGGCCTGACCATGGTCTACATGGGCCTGGAGTCCGGCAGCGACCAGGTGCTTCAGAAGATGAACAAGGGCCACACGGCGGCGGAGATCATCGCCGCAGGCCAGAAGGTCCGCCGCTGCGGCATGGCGTTGTCTGTCACCGCCATCACCGGCCTGGGCGGCCCGGAGCTGCTCCGGGAACACGCGGTGGAGACCGCCCGGGCCTTCAACGCCATGAATCCCGAGTACATTGGAATGCTGACGCTGATGGTGGAGCCGGGCACGCCCCTGTACGACTGGGTGCGCGCGGGGCAGTTCCAGCTGCTGACCACCCACCAGGTGCTGGAGGAGACAAAGCTCTTGGTGGAGCAGCTGGACACTCCCGGCAGCGTGTTCCGTATGAACCACGCCTCCAACTATCTCAATCTCCGGGGCACCCTGAATCAGGACCGGGAGGCCATGCTGGCGGAGATTCAGCGGGCCCTGGACGGCCAGACTGAGCTCAAACCCGAGGGCTGGCGGGCCCTGTAAAAGCGTTTCCTTTCCCACACCCACAAAGGCCGGGACCGCGGAATCCGCGGCCCCGGCCAGTTCTATGCAAATGCCGCTCTTATGCGGCGCGTCTTTCCTTATCGGCGGCAGCCGCAGCCACAGCCGCTGTCCTCGGCGCAGGCAATCTCCGCCGCGCCGGCGGTGGTGCTGACGCCGTAACACACAGGGATACTCAGGCACACCTGCTGGGTCACAGTGAGGACACACAGGTTGCGGGAGGCGTCGGTCTGGCAGGTCACGGTGGGCGTGCCCTGGCAGCTGGTGGTGATTTCACCCAGAGTGGCGGCAGGACTGACCTCGATGGGGAGACTCACCGACACGCACTGGTTGGCGCTCTTGTTGCAGCTGTCGGGACGGCAGGCGCAGAGCTTCTGATAGGAAAGGGATTCATCGATACACATATCGTATTCACCTACTTATTGAGCTGCCCATTTTCATGGGTACAGACCATTGTATGCGCCGCTGCCCCCCAATGGGAACCCGGAAGCAAGGCAGATATCCATTGTGTGAAAAAGCCACAAGGGACAGGATTGTTTTTTGTGGGTTCCTCCATGGCTTTCCGGTGAAAAATGCGTTAAGATGGATTCGCTTGACGAATTGGGGAGGGAGAGCTTGTGGAGTGGTGGGTCTATATCCTGCGCTGCGCCGATGGAAGCCTCTATACCGGCATCGCCCGGGATGTGGACCGGCGGGCTGCCGTCCACAATCGGGGCCAGGGCGCCAAATACACCCGCTCCCGCCTCCCTGTAACGGTGGTATGGCGGGAGGCGCAGCCGAACAAGGGCGCCGCATTGCGTCGGGAGGCAGCCATCAAGCGCCTGCGCCGGGAGGAAAAGCTGGCTTTGATCCATGGCACAGTTCCCCTTGACATCACACAAGAGAGTGAGGCACAGATTCTATGAACACACCAAAGACAGTAGCCCTGAAAGGTATTTTGTGCACCGTGGTGGGCGGTATCTTCTGGGGATTTTCCGGCACATGCGGCGAATATCTCTTCTCCCACTATGAGGTGAGTACCCTCTGGGTCACCTGTGTCCGAGAGCTGGGTGCGGGAATCGCCCTGCTGCTTCTGGCAGTGGTCCGTCGGGCCCCTGGCCTTACCGGTATCTGGAAATCCTGGCGAGATGCGGTCCGTCTGGTGCTCTTCGCCCTGGGCGGTCTGGTGCTGTGCCAGTACTCCTACATGACTGCCATCTCCTACACCAATGCAGGCACCACCACGGTGCTGCAAAATCTGAACCTGGTCATCATCATGGTGCTGGTGTGCATCGCCGGCCGCCGCTGGCCCCGGAAAAAGGAGTTGCTGGCCGCTGTCCTGGCTGTGGCAGGCACCTTCCTGCTGGCCACCCACGGAGATCCGCGGCATATGGTCCTGTCTACCCAGGGACTGTTCTGGGGCCTGACTACCGCAGTGGCTGTCACCATCTACACCCTTCTCCCCTCTCGCCTCATCTCCAAATGGGGCAGCACCGTGGTCATGGGCTGGGGCATGCTGGTGGGTGGCACCTGCCTCTCTCTGGGTTCTCGCGTCTGGCGGGAGCAGGTGGAGGTCTCTCTGGGTCTGGTGCTGACCATCGTGGTCATCACCTTGCTGGGGACCGTGGTGGCCTTTGGCTTGTTCATGTACGGCATCTCTCAAGTGGGCCCGGTGAGGGCCAGCATGCTGGCCACCACAGAGCCGGTGTCTGCCGCCGTATTTTCCGCCCTGTGGCTCCACACTTCGTTCCAGCCCATGGACCTGCTGGGCTTTGCCTGCATTTTGGCTACGGTCTTTCTCCTGGCGGGAAAGGACGAGCGGGCTGCCCAGCCGCCCTCCGATGAGGGGCCGTCTCTGCCGTCTCAGGCGGCTGAGACGCCATAAGACATCCCTCTTAAAAAACAGAAAAAGAGCATCCCCGACGGGGATGCTCTTTTTTTGCTTCATTGCGGGACGAAGGGGTCCTTGGAAGAACGCTTATTCCTCGTACAGTTCCTCATCGTCGTAGTCGTCGTATTCACTTCCGCGCTTTGCAAGGCGCTTACCGCTGCAGCACTTTTCCGCCACGTCGCTCCAGCTGCCCACGATCAAGCACACCAGTGCCGCCAGGGCCAGGCCGGCCGCCACAAGCTTCAATACGAAACGAGCCGTTCGATTCATCCTGAAAACCTCCTTCGTTCTCCGTCAGGGCAGTGCCCTCTTAGCTTTTCAGTATACCGGATTTACCGGAAAAATACAATCACTTTTTCAAATATTCCCAACTGGTGCCTCCATCAGTCCTTCTTGGGCACGATCTCCAACCAATACCCGTCTGGGTCCGAGATGAAGTAGATGCCCATGGCCGGGTTTTCAAAGCAGACACAGTCCATCTCCTTATGGTGGGCCAGGGCAGCGTCCATATCGTCGGTCTCAAAGGCCAGGTGGAACTCGTTCTCTCCCAGGTCATAGGGCTGGGGATGGCCCTTGAGCCAGGTCAGCTCCAGCAGATGCTGCCCCAGTCCATCCCCCAGAAAGACGATGGTGAAATCCTCTGACTCCTTCCGACGGATCTCCTTCAGGCCCAGGGCCTTGTCGTAAAAGGCCAGGCTCCGCTCCAGATTTGATACATTGAGGTTGTTGTGTACCATTTTGAATGTCATATTTCTCATTGCTCCTTTTCTTCCTCCTCTTGCCTGCGGCAGAGGTTGATGACCGTGGTCATGATCCGCTCCGCTCCGTCCGGTGGGATCTGAGCCCGCTGACGGGCCACCATGGCCTCCCGCTCCTCAGGATGCGCCAGCAGCCAGGCGGCCTCCCGGGCCGCCTCCTTGGGAGTGGGGCCATAGCGGGAGAGCTTGTGCTCCTGGAAAAAGGCCACATTCCGCTCCTCCCAGCCGGGAATGGGCGTGGTGTGGACCAGGGGGATGCCCCGCACCGCCGCCTCCGTGGTGCTCAGGCCTCCGGGCTTGGAGATGAGCACGTCCGAGGCGTCCATATATAGCTCCACCTCCCGGGTGAAGTCCAAGACACGAATATTGGCGCAGGGACTGAACTCCGCCCGCAGCGTATCCTTGAGCTTTTGATTGTTGCCTCCCAGGACTAAAAGCAGCGTCTCCCGGGGCAGCTGCTGCAAAAGCTCCAAAAGCAGCCCTGGCACGTCACCAAAGCCCATGGAGCCGGTCATCACCAGCACCGCCTGAGGCTCCTGGGGCAAGCCCAGTCGCCGGCGGGCCTCCTGCCGATCCAGATGCTGGGAAAACCGGCGGGCCACCGGGATTCCCGAGGGAAAGAGACGGGCATAGGGCACATGGGCCTCCACAAATTCCCGGCGCAAAGAGGGATGGGGAATGAAATAACCGTCCAAGTCCGTCTCATTCACATAGGGCGCGCAGCTGTAATCCGTGGCCACAAAGAAGGCAGGAAAATTTTTGGAGAAACTGCGCTTCACCTCCGTCATGGCCAGAGCCGGGAACACATGGGTACAGATGACGGCATCGACGTGCCGCTCAGACACATAACGATAGACCCGGTGGGCATACCGGGCGTTGATGCGGTAGCACAAGGATTCGCGATGCTCCCGGGGCGGGCGCTCCGCCAGAGCATTGCCCAGAGCGAACAACTCCGGGGCGTAGAGAGCCCCTTTCACATGGATATCCGCCACTGCCTTGGATTTCCAAGGAGCGTCAAAGGACAGTCCGTCCAGCATTTCACCCCAGACATTCCGCTCTCCCGCGGCCTCCAGGATGGCGCGGCCCGCCGTATTGTGGCCACCGCCGTTGTTGCTGGACAAGACAAGAATTTTCAATGGTTTCATTGCGGCAATGCTTCCTCGATGGTCTTTTTCAACTGCTCCCGCTGCGCCATCCGCTCATAGAGCCGAAGCAGTCGGGGACGATTGTAGCGCTGGATCAGGATAAAGGGCAGATTGGAAAGGCCGTAAAGCACCGTCATCACGATGCTCCAGGGCTTTTTCATCACCAGAAGCAGCACCGGGCTGATGAGCCACAGCAGCCAGTGGATCAGCTCTGCTACACAGGTCTCCTGCACCAGTCGCAGCAGGTGCGCCGCCGTCCGGTCCCCAGACAGGGTTTTGGGCTCCATGTCCCTGGCGTGGCGGCTGGCATCAGGCAAATGGTCCTTCCAGCGCTCAATGCCCACCTTCCGGTAAATACGCCCCTCCTTCTCCCAGGAAAAGGGACGCCAGAACACCCCCTGCGGGGAAAACCAGCGGCGGGGCAGCGCCTCGCCCAAAACGTGGGCCAGCACACCGATGCCGGCCACTGTCACCACAAATCTGCCCATCTGCTTCCAAAACATATCTATTCTATGCGGCCTCTACGGCCTTCTCCTCACTGTTGTTCCACCATCTCCAGGCAATCTCTGGCGAACCGGCGGGCCCGGTCCGCCTTCTCCTGATCCATGAAAACGGTGTCATATCCCATATGGCGCTCCGCCAGCATGCCCAGCCACTTGAGCTGGGAGTGGCGGCAATAGCGCCGCAGTCCTTCGGCCAGCAGGTCCGCCCCTTTCTCCGGCGGGTAGCCGCAGGTGGTCACCAAGGCCATCGGCTTACCCGCCCACAGGGCAGGGCCCCGCTTGGCACCGTAATACTTGTTCATGCCGTAGACCATCCGGTCCAGCAGCGCCTTCATCGGCGGCGTGCAGTACCAAGAATACACCGGTGTGGCCAGCACCAGCAGATCTGCGGCCAAAATGGCGTCAAAGAGCATCTGGCCATCGTCCTGCCAGCGGCAGCCAAAGACGGTCCAGTCCTCCTGACAGCGGCGGCAGGCGGTACAGGGATGCAGGTCCAGATCATAGAGCCAGTGACAGTTCCACACTGCACCCTGCTGGCTCAACTCTTGGCAGAAGGGTTCCAGCAGCGCCGCCGTGTTGCCCGCTCTTCTGGGACTGCCCATCAGGATCTCCACGCGCATCCCTTTCGCTCCTCCCTTTTAGCTTCTCCGAAAGTGGGACCTGCCATTCCAGGTCCCACTTTCTCTGGTCTTTATTCCTTGTCCGGCATCAGACTCAAAAACTTGGCCATCAGCGGCGCGTAGGTCATGGCGAATACCGCGGAAGCCGCTGCAGCCACTCCCTTTTTCCGCCGCTGGGGGATGCACAGGCCGATCAACACTCCCATGGCGCACAGACACAGCTTCACCAGCGCCAGATCCCGCCAGGTGGCCGCCGCGATCCAGCGGTCAGCCCAGTCAAACAGCTTCCTCATGGTACGCTCCTCCTTCGTGTGCCGCAGGCGCTCCAGGGCGCTTTGTTGGCAGAGATTTTTATTATTATAGCATCTTATCGCCTCCGGGTCAAAGACAATCCGTCCGCCATTTGTAAACTTTTCTAGTCTTTTCAGATCTTGGAAAATCTTTCGCCTCTGCTTCTTCCACCAAAGTTTCAGGATTTTACCAAACATTTACTCCCCCCTGCTTGTGCCCGGGAGGAATTTGCGGTTTACTGAATGCGTAGAATAAAAGCCCATCGGCAGCGCCGCCCCGGAAAAAAAGCGGAGCAGTTTGCGCCGGTCAGGAGAGGAGGTCCTGTTTTTTATGGACGTGGTTTTCCTGTGGTCCGCCGGTCTCTTTGCGGCAGGGACCGTCGCACTGTTTCCCCGCTTTTTGTCCCGTCCTGGCACCCAGGAGCTGCTGCGGGTGCGGTTGTGGGGGCTGATGAGCGGTCTGTGTCTGGCGACCGGGACCATGCTGGCCCTGCTGGCGCTGTTGCTGCGATAAAAAGCGCCGGGGTCCTGCTGAGGACTCCGGCGTTTTCACTGTGTTTTATTTCCCCAGGCAATCCCGGGCAGCCTGAACGCTGGCCGCTGCGTCCTTGACATAGTAGTCCGCTCCGGCCTTTTCCGCCCAGTCGGCGGTGAGCACGGCACCGCCCACCATCACCCGGCAGTCGGGGCAGCTCTCCCGCAGCTGGCGGATGGTCTCCTCCATGGCAGGCACGGTGGTGGTCATCAGGGCGCTGAGACCGCACAGCCTGGCCCCCGACTCCCGGACCGCCTCCACCACCGTCTCCGGCGGCACGTCCCGGCCCAGGTCGATGATGCGGTAGCCGTAGTTCTCCAGCACCGCCCGGACGATGTTCTTGCCGATGTCGTGGATGTCGCCCTTGACGGTGGCGATGACGATGGGCTCTCCGTCGGGCACGCTGCCCTTGGAGGCCAGCACCTGCCGCACCACATCGCAGGCAGCCTTGGCTGCGTCGGCGGAGCGCATCAGCTGGGGCAGGAACAGCGTTCCCGCCTCATACCGGCGGCCCACCTCGTCCAGGACGGGAATGATGGCCTTGTCGATCAGCTCTTGGGGCTCCATCTCCCGGAGCATCTGCTCCGCAGCCTGGGCCGCCCCCTCCGCAAGGCCCGCAAGCACCGCGTCGGTGAGGGGATCTGCACTTTTCTTCTCCGGCGCTCCGGGCGCGGCCGTCGCGGCCGCCACAGCCACCGGGGCGGTGGTCCCGGCAAAGCGGTCTACATAATTCTGTCCGCCCTCATCCCAGCCGCTGAGCAGCCGGTAAGAGCACACAGTCTCCATCATGCCCACGTCGCCCGGGTTCAAAATGGCCAGGTCCAGGCCGCTGCCCAGGGCCATGGCATAAAAGGTCCGGTTGAGCACATCCCGCCGGGGCAGTCCGAAGGACACGTTGCTGACGCCCAGGGAGGTCTTGACCCCCATAGCGTGGACCGCGGACACCGCCGCCAGGGTGACGGCGCCGCTGTTGGGGTCGGAGCCCACAGGCATGGTGACGCAGTCCATCACCACGTCCCGCCGGGGGATGCCCAGGCTGTCGCACCGCTCCAGGATGCGCCGGGCAATGGCCGTTCGCCCCTCCGCAGTCTCCGGGATGCCGTTTTCGTCCAGGGTCAGGCCGATGACCACGGCGCCGTAGCGCTTCACCAGAGGCAGCACCGCCTCCAGAGATGCCGGCTCGCCGTTGACGGAGTTGACGATGGCCCGGCCGTTGACCGCCCGCAGGCCCGCCTCGATGGCGGCAGGGTCCGAGGAGTCGATCTGGATGGGCAGCGTGCTTACCGACTGCACCGCCCGGATCACACGAGGCATCATCTCCGCCTCGTTAAGGCCTGGCAGACCCACGTTCACGTCCAGAATCTGGGCCCCGTCCTCCTCCTGCTGGACGGCCTGGGCCATGATATAGTCCATATCGCCCTCCAGCAGCGCCTGCTTGAGGCGCTTTTTGCCGGTGGGGTTGAGCCGCTCGCCCACCACCACCGGGGACTTGCCCAGCTCCACTGCCGTCAGCCCGGAGCACACCGCGCAGGGCGTCTCCTCCGGCGCAGGCGCGGGGTGCACATAACCCACCAGCTCCTTCACCAGGCGGATGTGCTCCGGCGTGGTGCCGCAGCAGCCGCCCACCACGCAGGCGCCCAGACGGCTCAGCTCCGCCACACCTGCCGCAAATTCCTCCGCCGTCAGGTCATAGCCGCCCTGGGGCCGGGGCATTCCGGCGTTGGGCTTGGCCACGATGGGCAGCTTTGTCCACCGGCGCAGCTGGGAGACGATGTCCCGCAGCCGGTCGGGGCCCACAGAGCAGTTGATGCCGATGGCGTCGGCCCCCAGGGATTCCAGGGTCAGAGCCATCACCGGTACCGTGCAGCCGGTGAAGGTCCGGCCGCTCTCCTCAAAGGTCATGGTCACCAGCACCGGCAGCTCCTGTGTGACCGTCCGTGCCGCCAGCAGGGCGGCCTTGGCCTCATAGATGTCCATGATGGTCTCAATGGCGATCAGGTCCACACCGGCCTCCACGCCTGCCCGGATCTGCCGGATATACAGCTCCACCGCCCGATCAAAGGGCAGCGTTCCAAGAGGCTCTAGCAGCTCTCCCAGAGGACCCACGTCCAGCGCCACCAAGCCGCCGAAGGGTGCCGCCGCCCGTCGGGCCGCCGCCACCGACGCAGCGGTGATCTCCTCGGTGGTATAGCCGCTGCCCTCCAGCTTCAAAACGCCGGCGCCAAAGGTGTTGGTGTAGACCACGTCCGCCCCGGCCTGGAAGTAGGCCCGGTGGACCGCTTCCACCTGCTCCGGCGCCCGGATGCTCAAAAGGGCCGGGTTCTCACCGGGGGCCAGGATGTCCTGGACCATGGTACCCATGCCGCCGTCCAGCAGCACCACGCCCTCTTTTAGTCTTTTGCGGAACTCACACATGCTCGTCTTTCCTTTCCTGCCGCGTCCTCTCTGGAGGCGGGCAAACAAGAGCTGCCGCCGGAGAGGCGGCGGATTCAGGCCGTCATCAAAAGGTTGTGCACCGCGTCAAAGATACGGCTGGCCACGTCGGGGTTGTTCATGGCATAGACGTGGATGCCGTCCACACCACTGGCCAGCAGGTCCGTCACCTGGTCGATGGCATAGTTGATGCCGGCGTCATAGAGGGCCTGGGGATTGCCGTCATACCGGGCAATCATCTTGGAGAACTTGGGCGGCAGCTTGGCACCGCACATGGTCACCATCCGCTGGACCTGGGCGGCGTTGACCACAGGCATGATACCCGCCTCGATGGGCACCCGAATGCCCGCCTGGGCGCACAGCTCCCGCATCCGGTAGAAGTCGGCGTTGTCAAAAAAGAGCTGGCTGATGAGGCCGGTAGCGCCGGCGTCCACTTTCTTCTTGAGATAGGTCACGTCGTCCTCCACCCCGTCGCTGTCCGGGTGTCCCTCGGGATAGCAGGCGGCAAAGATCTCAAAGCCGCCCCGCTTGGCGATGTGGGCAATCAGGTCACTGGCATGGAGGAAGGGAGGCTTCAGAACACCGCCCTCCACCTTGTCGCCTCGAAGGGCTAGCACGCTGTGCACGCCGGCCTCCTCCAGCCGGTCCAGCATCCGGTCCACCTGCTCCAGGGAGGAGTTGATGCAGGTGATGTGGGCCAGAGGCGCCACGCCGCAGTTTTGAATATGTTTGACCAGGTCTACGGTCACCTGCTGCTGGATATCACTGCCGCCGGCACCGTAGGTAACGCTCATATAGTCAGGATGCAGCCGGGCCATCTTGGACACAGCCTCATAGATACTTTTAGCGGACTGCTCCTTCTTGGGCGGGAACGCCTCTAAAGAAAAGAGCTGTCTCTTGCGAAGTTCATTGATAGGCATGACGAAACTCTCCTTTTTTCCTTCTAATTATGTCCGTATCATTCTATCCGTTTTCCTGTCCAGTTGCAAGAAAAACTTTTAATTTCTTCACTAAAAAAGCGTAAACTGCGGCCATCATTTTTGATTGCTCTCAAGAGGCGGACATCTGTTCTTTCATCGCCTCACAACGCCTGCAAACACGCAAAAGAAACCAGTGTCCAGCCCCCTGAAGTCTGAGGTCGGACACTGGTATTCCTTTATCGTCCTGTTGGAACCGCGAGGCTCTCTGGCGACCGCTGTCAGCGGTCGCACTCCCGTAGTCGCTTATCCGCCGTGGCCATGCTGGTGGCCATGGCCGGAGGAGCTGCCGCAGAAATCGCCGCCGGTGCTTTGTCCAGCACCCCCGGCATTGCCCGGGGTGCTGCTCCCCTGCTGGCCGGAGAGCTGGTCGATCCAATCCCGGATCTGGCGCATGGTCAGGTCCTGGACGTCCTGGGCGGTGATAGCGGGGTCCAGTGCCTGGAGCTCCAAAAGCGCCTGGTACTTCCCCAGGGACAGCCCAACCTCCCGGGCCGCCGTCACCTCCTCCATGCTTCCGCAGTGGCAGGAGATGTTTCCCAGCCCCTCCGTACAGGCCTGGGCCCCTGCCAGCAACGCTTGGCTCTTGCTCTCGTCGGCACCGGCCACCGTGATGGACACCTGGGCCTGGTCCAGATAGCTCTCCATCTGGGCGTTGGTCAGGATCTGCTCCAAGGCGTCGGTATAGCGCAGGTATTTCACCTGCAGGGTGGAGGCCAGCGCCTCACCGTCGGCGTTGCGTCCCTCCACTTCCACCACTCGGTCAAAGCAGTTGAGGGCCAGCTCCAGGGATGGGTTCACGTCCACACTGACGGCGGCCACCGGCGTGGTCCAGAGCAGCGCCCCGCCTGCCAGCACCAAGAGGGTCAGACAGGCCGCCGCCAGACGCCAGACCGGCCGGCGGCGTCTTTTGGCGGTCTTATCCGCCAGGAAGGCCCGGGTCCGTTCCTTCAGTGCCTCATCGGCCCGCACTTCGTCAAAGGCTTCCCGCAGTCGCTCATCCAAGCTCCTCACCTCCCAGCTGATCCCGCAGCAGCTTCCTAGCCCGGGTCAAAAGTGTGTAGATGGTGTTTACCTTCCGGCCCAAAATCCCGCTGATCTCCACCGCCGAATACCCCTCGTAGTAGTGCAGATACACCACATCCCGGTATTTTCTCGGCAGGGCCAACACCGCCTCCAACACCTCCCGGTGCTCCGGGGAGATCTCCTGAGGCTGGTCCAGCAGTTCCTCCAGGGGAACGGTGGGACTGCGCAACAGATGCCGCATCCAGTCCCGACAGGCGTTGATGGTCACACGGATGAACCAGGCCTTCTCATGGGCCTCACTTTCAAAGGCAGTGGAGCTGAGCAGATAGCGCAAAAATACCGTCTGAAACACGTCCTCCGTGTCAGAGGGGTTTTTCAGATGCACCAGGCACAGCCGCCGCACGGTATCCGCATACCGCTCGATGGCCTGGTTCGCCTCCTGCTCGCTCCGCATAGTTTCCTTCCTTTACCTCTTTTTTCAGCAGCCTCTGCCGCCACAGTGGCCCCGGTGCAGTCCAGTGCCATCCTGGGGACGGAGGGCTCCGCTGCCGTAGTTGTCGCAGACACCATCACCGTCGGCGTCCACATAGGCGTAGCCTGCGCCCTGGTTGTCGCAAATGCCGTCGCCGTTGGCATCCACGTAGGCGCAGTTGGTGCCGTGGTTATCACAGATGCCGTCGCCGTCGGCATCCACGTAGGCGCAGTTGGTGCCGTGGTTATCACAGATGCCGTCGCCGTCGGCGTCCACGTAGGCGCAGCCCGCGCCCTGGTTATTACAGATGCCGCGTCCGCTGCTCCAGCGGCCTGCCGCCCAGACACTGGTGGTCCCCAGCGCCAAAAGCAGCACCACGGTCATCACAGCAATCCATCCCTTTTTCATGTTCATTCCTCCTGTCAGTCTAATCTGCCGCAAAAGGGCTTCACTTAGAATACGACCGGCCGGAGAGAATCCGTTCACTCAAAGCAGAAAAATTTTCCATTCCCGGGAAAAGGCAGCTTCCACCTTTCACTACAAAGGACACAACCGCCTTCCCAGAACATGGAAACGGCTTTTTTATTGTAACACGTTCTGTCCACCGGTCAAGCATCCACCCGCAGATGTGGACATGGAAGCCAGCGGCAGGCAGCAAAAAGGCAACTGCTTTCGCAGCTGCCTTTGATTCCCAGGAATCGAGCCGGAATTTTCTGTATTTTCCCATATTCCGTCCCTCAATATTGGGAAGATGTTCGCTCCAAAAGAGGGAGTTTGCCCGCTATTAGGCGTCGGCAAAAGCCTTGTCCAAAGATGCGAGGACCTGCTCCCGATCAAAGGGCTTATAGACAAACCCCTTGGCGCCGATCTTATTGGCCTCATCGATGGTGTCATCATAGGCCAGGGAGGAGACCATCAGGACTCGAGCCTTCGGGTGCTTCTCTAAAATCAGCCGGGCCGTCTCCAGGCCATCCATGCCGGGCATCAAAATATCCATGGTCACCAAATCCGGATCGACTTTATCATACTCCGCCAAAGCGTCCTCTCCACTCTGGCAGCAGGCCACCACCTGATAATCCGAGTCAGACAGGATCTTTTGCATCTGCAACTGAACAATCCGGGAATCGTCTACCACCATGATTCTCTTCGACATATAAACTGTCTCCTTTACTTGATACTCCTAATTGATGATTAAACCGCCAGCCAATGTTAGGTTCCATCGCTGTGCAGGGGGTGATGAATTAACTGTGCTCCTTCATGATAGGCATTGGTATAATTCAGCACAAGCTGATTGTCTTCCTTTGCCGCCTCGGGTTCTTTATACTGGGTGGAAAAAACCGGTATCCGGAAGCGAGAGGCAACTTTGGTGAGCTGAAACAGCCGCGCTACAAACTGCCCACAGATCACATTGAAATACTCCTTGGCAAAATCCTCCACATCCTGAGGGGCCACATCGTCTGCCTCCATGACCTGCTGCGTCATTCGAACCATCAGTGCGGTGTCAGCCAACAGCCGCAAGGTGCCATGATATCCCCCTTCAAAGGTGGTTTGTACAGTGCAGGTGTCACCGGAGAGAGCTTCCCCTTGTTCGCACAGGCGAATTTCCACCATCCGGCTGGTAATATCCCGCATTACACAGTCCAGAATATTCGATATCTCCTTTTGGCACTGTACGTTCATTGCCTCCCCCTCCTTTTTTCATAGTACAAACCTTAAAAAGAATCCACAAATCCGTTGACCAGGCGGAAGGTGCACTCCCGTTCCACCTGCTTCACCCGGAAAGAACTTCGGTGGATAGTCACTGTCGTACCCGGATATGCGGCATCACAGACCAGGCGGCAGCCCTCAGCATCCGGCGCCTTGGACAGCTGTGCCTGGATATCCTTGTCCATCTTTTCCAGCTTCATCTTGATTACGCACAGATTGAGATTGAGCTTGGAGAGCTTCTTCTGTCTCTCTGGATCATCCTTTTTGGCAGATTCCTCTTCCATCTGTGCCTGGGTCTTTTCCAGCTCCGCCAAAATCTGGGTCCGTTCAAAATTTTCGCAGGGCATTGCGTCCAGAATAATGGCGGTGGGGCGCTCTGCCTTAGAGCCCACTGTGGTAGCCACAACCTCCTGGGAAGAGCGAATGGTGCCGCCTACGATAGCTCCCCGGCCGGTGCAGACCATGACTGGTCCGTCACTGTACACCTGGCTGTCGATGATGCAGTCCGCCTGCACGCTCTCCCGGGCATAGACGCTGCAATGCTCCAAATACTTCGCATAGATGCTCTTTTGCGCCCGCACCACTGCACAGTCCTGCCCCTGTACGCCGCTTGAGACCACCAGGTTTTCCCCCGCCTCAATGGTGCAGCCTTCGATCACACCGTCGATCTGGATATTGCCCATGGCCCGAATGGTGGCACCAGAGCACACGTCTCCATGGATATGAATATCGCCTAAAAATTTGATGTCACTGTCGGCGTGGTCCACGCTCTCCATGAGCTCCAGCACTGGCTTGACCTGAAAACACCGGCCATTGAATTCCAGATGTCCGTCCCGTGCCGCCAGCAGATGCGCTCCATCCTCAGAGAGCACCGTATTGCGGCCCTGAGGGACATCAGCAGCCCGTCCATCTCTGGCCGGCACCCGTTGTCCCGTTACGGTGGTGCCAGGAATTCCCTTCCCTGCCGGCAAAATGTGGCAGATCTCTGCTCCCTTTTTGATCTTCTGCACCATGTTTAAGGTGACATAATCCTCCCGGCCCAGTTCCTTTACCGGGGCAGGGGTCCTCTGCTTTCTGGGATAGAAGTCAACTACGCGGCTGTCCTCTCCCGGCACAGGCGCCTGGCCCCGGGCAATGAGAAAAAGGTGAAAATACCGCTCTGAAGCCGTAGGCAGTGCCTTGAGCGTACGCCAATCCACTCCGGCGCAGATCCCTCCATTGGCAATGCACTTGAGCAACTGCATGGCGTTTTGCTCGCGGCCCTTTCCAACGGGTGGAACGAGCAAGAGCCAGGCGAACATTCCGTCATGGGACAGGTGGAGAAAGGTTTGTTCGTCCAAAGCGAGTTCTGAGGCGGATGCAGCGGTCAGTACCTGCTGCCAGCGGGCGTCAGCAAATTGGGTCAGCGCCTGCTCGATGTCCTTTATCTCGCTCTCCTCCACCGGACTCTCCTCTGGAAAAACGCGCAGCCGCAGTCCAGACTCAGCAGCTTCCCCGCCCCACAAGTTCCGCAATTTACACAGGGCGTGTTCCGCGGGAAGCGTAACTTCCCTCGGGCCGTCATCCGACGTATGATCCGCATATTTTTCTGAATCCTGAGGCAAATTTGATGGAAGATTCGCCTTCATTTCTCATCCACTCCCTCCCGCAGCAAACCACTGTGCGGTGTTCCTATTGTCATATCGTCAATTTGAGCAGAATCTTAAGAGGTCCGCGGAGATTTTTTGGCAAAAACACGTATTTTAAGAGCATTCTCCAAGCTAAGCTCGGACTTCTGTTTCTCACACGTCTTTGCAAAAGGAAGCAGAATAGGCCATGTACGCCTCTAATAAAAAGTCGGAGCAAGCGACAAATCGCTTGCTCCGACCCTTCCGTCCAGGTACTTTTATTCCTTACAGCATTAAAAAACGGACATCCATAAGGATGTCCGTTTTTTGGCGGAGAAGGAGGGATTTGAACCCTCGCGCCGGTTTCCCGGCCTACTCCCTTAGCAGGGGAGCCCCTTCGGCCACTTGGGTACTTCTCCATAATACAAAATGAACTTGTTCTGCGACGAAAGTTTGGCGGAGAGAGTGGGATTCGAACCCACGGATGTTTGCACATCGCCGGTTTTCAAGACCGGTTCCTTCAACCGCTCGGACATCTCTCCATTTTTGGCACATCGTGTCCGCACTTCAAACGCATGAAGTATAATACCATACCCATCCGTGATTTGTCAACCTAGTTTTTCTAAAAAAAGAAAATTTCAGCGGGAACTTCCGTTTTTCCCCGTCTCACGCTCTCCAAAAGCAACTTCTTTTTCACTTTTGCTGCTCTCTTGTCCTACTTAGGGGGTTGATTTTTCTCAAAGAGCCGCTATAATGGTAAGCAGAAAACAACTGAATGATCTGTCTTCAGGGCGGGGTGCGATTCCCCACTGGCGGTATAGTCCGCGACCGGATGCCGTAGGGCATCTGCTGACCCGGTGCAACTCCGGGACCAACAGTATAGTCTGGATGGAAGAAGAGGATCTGCGGCAGGGCCGCGCATTTGTGGTGCGCTTCTTTGTTGTCGGTTCACCTTGGAGAAGTCAAATCGTCCAGGGTGTTTTCCATCAACAAAAGGAGCGTGTTTTTTTATGTCCGATCCCAATGTGGGCGCCCTGCGGGCGCCGGCTCGTTCTACCTTCAATACCAAGACTCTGGTCTCTCTGGCCATGCTCACCGCCATCGCCTATGTGGTGATGTACCTGTCCAAGGCGCTGCCTTCCGTTTACGGTTTCCTGGACTTTGACTTCAAGGACACCATCATCTGCATCGGCGGCTTCGTCTTCGGCCCTGTGGCCGCGGCTGCCGTCTCCGTGGCGGTGGCCTTCATCGAAATGGTCACCATCAGCACCACCGGCCCCTGGGGCTTTCTGATGAACGCCCTGGCCACCTGCGCTTTCTGCTGCACCGCCTCTTACATTTATAAGAAGCGCCACACCATGAAGGGCGCCGTGGTGGGTCTGATCTGCGGCACCGTGATGCTGACCATCGCCATGCTGCTGTGGAACTATCTGGCCACTCCCATCTACCTGAAAATGCCCCGGGAGGCTGTTGTCGACCTGCTGGTTCCTGTGTTCCTGCCCTTCAACCTGGTCAAGGGCGGGATGAACATGGCCGCCATTTTGCTGCTGTACAAGCCGGTGGTCACTGCTCTGCGCAAGGCTGGTCTGGTGGCCCCCTCCCAGAACACTCAGGCCCGGAAGTTCAGCACCGGTTTCCTGCTCTTCTCCCTGGTCCTGCTGGCCACTTTCGTGTTCCTGGGCCTGGTGCTGGCCGGCGTGCTGTGACCTTCCGTTGTACAAGGCGCCTTTTTCTCAAGTATGGTCTCTAGCGCAACCTTATAAATAAAAAAAGCATCTGGTATGTCATGGAAAAATGACACACCAGATGCTTTTTTAGGATATCCACGGACCGCAGCCATAGCGCTTGCGGTCCGTTTTCAATCATTCTGTCTGCCAAGCTATTCTCTAGGGCTCTGCGCCGAAGTCTACTCCACTTCCACGATCATTTCCACCTCAATGGGAATGTTAAAGGGAAGTTGCGGCACTGCTACAGCTGTTCTCGCATGCTTGCCCTTCTCTCCAAAGACCTCTGCAAACAGGTCAGACACACCATTCATCACAGCAGGCTGGGCTGTAAAATCCGGCGCAGAGGCCACGAATGCCTGCACCTTCACAAACTGCTTGACCCGATCCAGATCTCCCAGCTCTTTCTTCAGCTGCGCAATAAGGTTCAAGCCTGTCAGCCGAGCTGCCTGATATCCCTCTTCCTGAGTCAACTCTACTCCGACCTTTCCAAAAATCACCGGTTTTCCATCCTGGAAAGGCCCCGAGCCGGAAAAGAACAGCAAATTCCCCACTTTTCTGGCCGTGACATAGTTGGCCATGGGAGCCGGCGCAGTAGGCAATACCAGACCCAATTCTTCGATTCTCTTTTCCGCAATAGCCATTTGGAAACCTCCTATTTTATTCTACAAGTTTTCCCTTTTTCCAGACCTTTTCAGGTCTTTGATACATAACAGACAGATCTTTTACCGGATCGCCGTCCACCAAAACAAGGTCCGCCTGCAATCCCTTTTTGATCTCTCCTACTTTCTCGCTGATTCCGGCGATTTCGGCACTGTATTTGGTCGCCTGCAGAAGAATGTCCACATTCTCCATGCGGCAGAATTCCTTTCTCAGCTGGAACTCCACACCGTGCTCATACTGAGGGGAAAGCGGCGCAGAGTCCGTGCCAAACCCCAGCTTTTCACCAGCCTCATACGCCCGGCGGATCGAAGCGGCACATCTCTCCAGCATGGGTGTAAGTCTGTCCAGCCAAAACGCCCGCTCTTTCGGATCTGTCTGGCTGACATACATAGCCGCGAAGGTGGGGACCAGATAGGTGTCCCCTTTTTTGTGGAGCACATCCAGGGTTTTCTCGCTGAGGAAGGTAGCGTGTTCAATAGTGCGGACTCCCGCCTGGATACAGTTAAGGATAGCCCCGTCAGCATGACAATGTGCTGCAACATACGCACCGTTTTCTCTTGCTGTCTCTACCGCTGTACACATCTCTTCAAAGGTCATAATGGGGTTTTGGGGGGTTCCCTTGGGATTAAACGCAGACCCAGAGGCATAAATCTTAATAAACTCCGCAGACTCTGCGATCTCTTCCCGCACACCCTTTCGGAATTCTTCAGCTCCATCGCAAAAATGGATGATTGCCGACAGGTCGCTGCGTCTGCTAATAACGCTGGGCATGAGCGTGCTGCCGCAGGCAATAATATCCGGCCCATCCACAAGTCCTTTATCCACCAACTTTTTAACGTAATTGGCAGCTCTGCCGATGCTCCCACAATCACGGATGGTGGTGAAGCCATGCCTCAGATACCTCTTAGCCTGTTCAGAGGCCTCTACCAGCAACTGCATCGGATCATCGACAGCGGATATGCCAATTCCGCTCATCATAGTAAGATGGGTATGCAAGTCGATCAGTCCCGGTATAAGAGACTTTCCGCCGCAGTCAATCACCTCCTCTGTATGGGCAGGGATCCGGGCGCCCACTGCCTCAATGACGCCATCGCGTATCTCCACAAAACCATCATCACAGTCAACTCCGTCTGAAAATGGAGCATACAGTTTACAATGATTCAAAAACATGTCTACTCAATCCTTTCCCCGCAAAATGAAGGTTTGAATATGTCTGCCCAGTTTCTCTGCCATTCCCTCCCCCACATAGGAGGCGTGACCAGCGGGAAGAACCAGCCGTTCCATCCGGTCTGCCGGCAGATCATACTGGGAGAGATAGTAGATCATAAAGTCAAAAGTGGAAGAAAGATCATAGCATCCGTTAACAAACATCATTCGAAGGGCCTGATTCTTCTTCATCAGCTCAACGGGAAGTTCCAGCGTATCCTTGTCGTAGCTTCGGTAATCCCACTGTCTGCCGATGGCAAGCATATCTGAAAGATACTCCCGCTCCGGGATTTGCAATTCCTCATGGAAATAGGAAAACAACGCCTGAGAAAAGGCAGAATCCACACTGCTCATGAATGCATCCTGTTCCATATCCGGCTCAACAATATCTGCACAATCCATAGCGTTGCCAGCATAGGACTCCCCCGCTCCCAGTTTGCAGGTAAGTCGGGAATCGTACATACTTACCACTTCATTGGGACAAAGGCCCAAGAGAAAATCAATTTCGCCAAAACGCAGTCGGTTCTTTCGCAGAAATTCCCTGTTCAGTCCACAGAAGTAATGTAGTTTATCCAGTACTTTTTCAAAGGCATCCTGAGGCAGCCTGTTGCCCAACAGCAGCGCCGCAGCATAATCTTGATATGCAAATTCCATCGCGCGTTGGACAAACTCCTCCTGCGGCCCCTCTTCTTTATGATGATGGTACCAGCAGGCCGCTGCATTAGCTCCCAGGCGTCTGACTGTAGGTTCCACCGGCAGCACGCTCTTAGCACCCACATTCAGAGATGTACCAATATTGATGATCCCCTTCAGATTCACTTCCGGCGGCAGAACATCTGCCAACGCCACGTTCCGAATGGTGCCATAGCTCTCCCCCAAAAGATACACCGGCGCTGCCGTCCGGCCATTTTCCTCCAGCCAGGCACAGAGAAAAGCGGCAAATGCCTTTGCATCTCCCCCTGTGGAAAAATATTTGGAGGCAGATTCGGGTTTGAGCAGTCTAGCATAAGCCGCTCCCACCGGATCAATCAGAACGAGATCACAAACCTCCAGCAAAAACGCCGGATTATCCTCCAAGCGATATTCTGCTGGCCGTTTCACATTGGGATAGCCAGGAAACCGGAGGATCTTTGGCCCCAGCAGACCCATATGCAGCCAGCTGCTAGCTGCTCCCGGGCCTCCATTATAGGCAAAAACCACAGGGCGCTTCCTGTCTTCCGGAACTTTGAGATAGGAAAAGCTAAAAATACTTGCCTCGCCGCAGCCGCTGTTATCCTTAAGGATATAGTCCTGCAGCCGCACCAGATAATGTAAGCCTGTACGGGCCATGGTTTTTACCGCTTCCCAGCGGTATGGTTGCATGGTTTTCATTGTCGTTATTGCCTCTTTGCCGCCTGAATGACCGCAAAAAAGCGGTCAATATCCTCTTGATTGTTATAATAATGAAAGCTCAGACGCATCTCACTCTCTCCACTTCCGCTCTTTTTTCCCAAGCCGGGAACAGCCACCCCAGCGGCTTTGAAATCCTCGTTGGTTAAGTGGAGCGCATCATCGATTTTAACCGAAACAATCTGGCTCCGCCGCTCCTGAGGGATATCATAGGTACAGCAGATCCCCTCTGTCTCTTCCACTCGCTGTCGGAAGATATCCGCAAGCCCCAGCACATAGGCCTCCACCTTTTCCGGACCCAGCAGCTGAGCCTGCATAGCCACTAACCCCATCCCATAGATCCCATCCGCATGAGGATACCCAATTTCAAATCTTCCCGCATCCTTCCGCAGTTCCAGATGGTCTTTGCTGGTGTCAAAGCGATCCTGATCTGACATCCAGCCAGCTCCCCAGTGGCGGATCTTTTTCTGAACCTCGGGACTGATATAGGCATATCCAGTTCCGCAAAAGTTCATCATCCATTTATAGTCATTTCCCACCAAGAAATCGATGCCAGCCTTCTGTATATCCACCTGCAATGCGCCAACCGCCTGTACAGCATCTACAAAAAGCAAAATGCCGTGTTGTCGGCAAAAAGTCCCCAGCTGGTTCACATCTATCCGATACCCCGTGGTGCTCTCCACCAGGTTGACAGTCACCGCAGCCGTATGTTCATCACAGCAGACAATCACCTGCTCTGCTGTGACCACGCCGTTCTCCGGCAGAACATACCGTACCGAAAGCCCTTCAGCCTCCCGCTTCTGCCAGGCATAGCGGTTTCCGATCCAGCCCTTGCCCACAGTGACCAGATTGGCCCCCGCAGGATAGTCGATGCCCTCAGTGACCATAGTAAACATCTGAGTGGCGCTTTGCCCAAAGGCAATGCAGTCTGGCGCACAATGGAGTATGGCACCCAGTGCTTCCTTGCTCTTTTGGAGCATACCAAGGGTCCCCACATCTCCATCATCATAATGCCAAACGGAATCTCCGCCCCTACGGTAGCGGTCATCCAGATACCTGCGCACACCATCATAGACAAAATCAGGCACCAAACCTGTACTTGCCGACAGCAGGTAGACTTGCTCTTCCGCCGCCGGGACATGCTCTCTGAATGTCTCGATAGTTTTTGCGAAATCAATCATATCCTCGCTCCTTTTTGGACAGACATCTTTCAGCTATTATAAGAGCGCTCTTTCTCCTCCCACGGTTCATAGGGCGCCCTCATTTCCGCCAAAATATCGATCCCCTTATTTCGGAGATACTTGACACGAATGAAGAAATAGATGAAGCCTACCACATATACAGTGAAAATACCCACAATAGCCTTCACATCCAGGGTCAGTGCCATCTGAATGCAGAGATAGGCGCAAACCAAGAAGGTCATTACAGCGAAAACCCGAGCCAGCACTGCATTCATTTTTACCAGGGAATTGTCGCAGCATTTGGGATACTTTCGATAGGCAAAAAACGGGGAGAGCGTATTGGGCAGCTCGGCAAAGGTATTGCAGAAAGAGAAAATTGTCATGACAACACCAAAGGTTGCGCCAGTGGCACAGATGCCCACCGCAATCGCCATCACCAAAAACAAGCTCCAATAGGCCGTTCCGTGCTTATTACGTTTGGACAGCACCTCAGGAAAGACCTTAGCACGGGCAGAGAACTCGATCAGGGCCACACAAGCCAATGCTACTGGGATCAATGAGGTAATGATACCACAGATAGGGCCACCCACAATAAAAAAGGTCAAAAGGGCCGGAGACATGAAGTGACTCGCCACCTGAGAGAGCGACTCCACTTCTGCGGAGGGCACCACGCCAATGGTCACTACCGCCATCAGGATGTACAAAATCGCCACAGCCACAGGGCAAAGAACCATAACGGTGGGAATGGTCCGCTCCGGTCTTTTCACGTCATTGGCAATTTGGGAGACGGAAGAGGCTCCGGAAAGCGAAGAGGTCAGCACACCGATGGCCGCCGCAAGGGAACTGATCCCAATGCCCGGATTGACAATCTGGCCGAATGTAACATTATTGGCATCAATATTCGGAATACCCAGAATCACATACAGAAAAATCGCAATCATCAACAGTGCTACCATAATATTGCTGATGGACACCGTGGTCTTGTTTCCAAACCATGCAATGACGGCAAATACCAACAGAAGAATGACTGCGGCAGCCGTCTCACTAATTGCAATTCCAGGGAACAAGGGCTGAAAGTACATGGAAAACAGCACACCAAATAGTGCCACCATTGTAGGCATCAAGAGCGTGGAGAGAGAAATGAACACACCTACATAGGGACTCCACAGCTTAGAGGCCCACATGAATTGAGAAGCCGTAGTAGGAAGTGCGGCGCTTGTGTACATGACAGAAATAGAGCGCAGAACCACTACAAACGCTGCACCAATCAGTGCCCAGATGATCCCTGGCCCATATTCGTTGGCCACGGTAGGAAGCGTTCCAAAAATACCGGAACCTACAATACATCCAATTCCCATCAATATGGCTCCAATCAATCCGATCTTCTTTTTTTCCATTTTCAAGCTCCTTTCCATTCTCCGTTTTCTAGTTATATTCAGAAATATATTTACTGAATATATTTAGAATAATACTATCAGAGTTTCCTCTTGTCAATCATTTTGTCGCTTTTTGCACAAAAAAAGCACAGACACCAAGATAAAATTGGTGTCTGTGCCCATTTTTGAATGGCGATCAGAGGTCTCTCACATCTTCCCGCAGCAGGCATACTGCGGATTCCTCATCTCTAGCCAACATAGCTTGTACGATTTTTTCAAAGTGGTCAATGTCAGGTCTGCCTTTGATATAGCTCATAGATGCCTTATGCACTAAAGGTTTCAAGGTTTCTGGCAAAAACTCGTTTCCACTTATTTCCGCCAATCTGATGTGAAACTTTGCGTTGATGGTGTTGCGGGGATCAAGATTCTGCTTATCCATATTTTCATAAACTCTAAGAGAGCGGATCTGTTCATCAGTGGCATCCCGGATAGCCAGATGGATGCACAGGCTTTCCAGGCATCTTCTAATCTCCTGGATTCGGTTAATTTCCTCCACTGAATAAGCACACACCATGTATCCTTTCCTAGGATAACTCACAAGATATCCCTGCTCAGTCAGGATATGGAGCGCCTGCTTAGCTGGAGCCTTACTAACTGAATACTCAGCAGCCACCTGGCTTTCACTAATAAACTCCCGGGGATTGATCTCCCCGTCTAGAATTTTATTTCTCAACTGGATATAGATTTTTTCTGTCAGGCTCTCTTTCATAAATCCCTGTTCCCTTTTTCTATAATGGTTTATTATAATACAAAGTGGAAAATCGCGCAAGCTTTTGCATAGATTTCACAAATCAGTGCGGGAAAACGCTGCTTTCCTGCTGATTGTCAGGTATCATGACTCCCTCTTTCCACGGGCGAACAGATGTGCTATACTGAAAAGCAGAGAGGAGGGCAGCCATGGACCGGATCATTCTTCACTGCGACCTCAACTGCTTCTATGCCTCCGTGGAGCTGCTCTCCCACCCCGACCTGCGGCAGGTGCCCATGGCGGTATGCGGCGACCCCACGGCCCGCCACGGCATCATTCTGGCAAAAAACGAACCTGCCAAGCGTCTGGGCATCCAAACGGCGGAGACCATTTGGCAGGCCAAACGGAAGTGCCCCGACCTGGTGCTGCTGCCGCCTCACCACGACCTCTATCGCCAGTACTCCCGCCGGGTCAACGCCATCTATGAGGAGTACACCGACCTGGTGGAGCCCTTCGGCATCGACGAGAGCTGGCTGGATGTCACCGGCTCCCTGCACCTGTTCGGCGGCGATGCCAAAGCTCTGGCGGACACTCTGCGCCAGCGGATGAGGGAGGAGCTGGGGCTGACGCTGTCGGTAGGAGTGTCCTTCAACAAGGTCTTTGCCAAGCTGGGCAGCGACTATAAAAAGCCCGATGCCACCACGGTCATCTCCCCCGACAACTGGCGCACCATCGTCTGGCCTCTGCCGGTGGGCACCCTGCTGTATGTGGGCCGGGCGGCCCAAAAGGTTTTGTCCCAGCACGGGGTCCGCACCATCGGGCAGCTGGCCGCCATGCCGGAGGACACCCTGGAGACCCTGCTGGGCAAGCTGGGCCTCCAGCTCCACGCCTACGCCAACGGACTGGACCGCGCGCCGGTGCTGTCCCGGGATCAGCAGGAGCCCATCAAATCCGTGGGAAACAGCACCACCTTCTCCCGGGACCTGACCACCTGGGACCAGGTGCGCACCGGCATCGCGGTGCTGTCGGACTCTGTGGCCATGCGCCTGCGCCACCATGGTCTGTGTGCCGGCGGCGTGCAGGTGGTGGTGCGCAGCGCCGACTTCAAAAACACTTCCCGGCAAAAGCAGTTCTCCCGCCCCACCCATCTGATGCGGGAGCTGTCGGAGGGCGCCCTGGAGCTGATGCATCAGGCTTGGAAAGCCCCCACTCCCATCCGGATGCTGTCTGTAACGGCCATCCACCTGGTGCCGGAGTCGGAGGCCTACATCCAGCTGGACCTGCTGGACCGCACCTCCGTGCCCCGCAGTGAAAAGCAGGAGAAGCTGGAGCGGGCCATGGACGCCATCCGGGGCAAATTTGGCCGGGACGCTATTTCCTTCGGCACCGCCGGAGAGATCGATAAGGAGGAACCCTCATGACCATTTCCGAGGAAAAGAAACAGCTGCGCCATCAGATCCGCGCCCGGGAACGGAAGCTGGACCCCGCCTACCGGGTATCTTCCGACCAGGCCATCGCGTCCAATATCTTGGACTTTCCCATCTATCAGAGCTCCTGGACCGTGTTCTGCTTTGTCTCCACGCTGGAGGAGATCAACACCCGCCCCATCCTGCTCAACGCCCTGGAGACCGGCAAGCGCCTGTGCGTGCCCCGGTGCGCCGCCGGCCGGAAAATGGACCTGGTGGTCATCCAGTCCCTGGAGGATCTGGAGCTGGGGGCCTTCGACCTGTTGGAGCCCCGGTCGGGCCTGCCCACCCTGCGGGCCGATGAGGTGGACTTTGCCGTGCTCCCCTGCCTGAGCTGCGACCGACAGGGAAACCGGCTGGGCCGGGGCGGCGGGTACTACGACCGCTTTTTATCCCTCTATCACGGCGCTATGGCCATGGTGTGCCGGGAACAGCTCATGTGCCCCTCCATTCCCACTGAGGACCACGACATCCCCGTGCCCTGGCTGGTCACCGAAGCTGGTGTGTTCCCCGGCCGGGCTGCCGCGCCGGAGAACCGTCACTGCCTTTCCTGAAGGAACAATATTCCTCCGCTGGCGGATCGCAGCTTGACAGAAGGCGCTTTATTTGCTACCCTAAAAGAGAAGATACTGTCCCTGTCCACTGTTACGCATCCCCGCATAGCCAGCCGCTGCACGCGGCAGGTGAGCGGGAAGGATGGATGAACCTCTGAAAAGCGGATATGCAACCGGAAGCAAAAGCCGCCGGTTCTCTGCACCTTTTTCAAGGGAAGTTACGGATCAGGACACAAGGCGCGGCGGGCCGGTCCCCAGAGCGGCTCCGTCCGCGCTCTTTTGTATCCATCCCCTTCTTTCCACTCCGCGTTTTTCCCAGTAACCCCATTGCAGTTACATGAAACTGTCCATTCCACACATCAGGATATATAAGGAGGAATTCTCATGATCCAGCAGACTATGGATTTCATTTCCCAGCACGACCCTGAAGTCGGCGCCTCCATCCAGGAGGAATTCGCCCGGGAGCGCCGCAACATCGAGCTCATCGCCTCGGAAAACATTGTCAGTGAAGCCGTGATGCTGGCCATGGGCACCTGCCTGACCAACAAGTATGCTGAGGGCTATCCCGGCAAGCGGTACTACGGCGGCTGCTACGCCGTGGACGTCACGGAGGACATCGCCCGCAAGCGGGCCTGCCAGCTCTTCGGCTGCAACTATGCCAACGTCCAGCCCCACTCCGGCGCCAACGCCAACCTGGCTGCCTTCTTTGCCCTGGTGCAGCCCGGCGACACGGTGCTGGGCATGAACCTGGCCCACGGCGGACATCTGAGCCACGGCAGCCCCGTCAACATCTCCGGCAAGTATTTCAACATCGTCTCCTACGGCCTGGGCGAGGACGAGACCATCGACTACGAGGCTATGGCCCAGAAGGCCCGGGAGTGCAAGCCCAAGCTGATCATCGCCGGCGCCAGCGCCTATCCTCGGATCATCGACTTTGCCAAGTTCCGCCAGGTGGCCGATGAGGTGGGCGCCTATTTGATGGTGGACATGGCCCACATCGCCGGACTGGTGGCCACCGGAGTCCATCCCTCCCCCATCCCCTATGCAGACGTGGTCACCACCACCACCCACAAGACTCTCCGTGGTCCCCGGGGCGGCCTGATTCTGTGCAACGATGAGGCCATCTACAAGAAGATCAACTCCGCCGTGTTCCCCGGCACCCAGGGCGGTCCTCTGGAGCACATCATCGCCGCTAAAGCCGTGTGCTTTGGCGAGGCCCTCAAGCCTGAGTTCAAGACCTATGCCCAGCAGATCGTCAAGAACGCCAAGGTCTTGGCAGACGAGTTGGTCAAGGAGGGCTTCCGTCTGGTTTCCGGCGGCACCGACAACCACCTGATTCTGGTGGATGTGCGCAACTTCCACATCTCCGGCAAGGAGTTCGAGCGCCGCCTGGACGAGGTCCAGATCACCGTCAACAAGAACGCCATCCCCAACGA
>CDTY01003616.1_pt1 | contig 28603 bp, 28 predicted proteins | sample 557731 | NCBI WGS metagenome assembly CDTY01 (sample SAMEA3182101, study PRJEB8094) | gut metagenome | biome: human; feature: gut; material: Stool; isolation source: human stool | place: Canada | collected 2013-02-12
GTGTTCGGGCAGGAGCAGTACGCCCAGATCCCCATGGCGGTGGTGGGCATCGTGATGAAGTTCTTCCAGATCGTCATCTCCATCGTGGTGGGCATGGCAGCCGGCTGCATCCCCGTGGTGGGCTTCAACATGGGTGCAAAGAAGCCCGCCCGTGTGAAGGAGCTGTTCACGAAACTGCTGCTGGCAGAAGCCGCTGTCGGTGTGGTCGCACTGGTGCTGGTGGAGCTGCTTCCCCGGCAGCTCATCGCCTTGTTCGGTGCCGCCAATGAGAGCGTGTACTACACCGATTTTGCCGTGAAGTCCTTCCGCATCTACCTGTGCATGATCATTCTGGCCTGTGTCAACAAAGCCTGCTTCATCTTTCTGCAGGCCATGGGCAAGGCAGCAGAATCCACCGCCCTTTCCATGGTGCGTGAGGTGGTGTTTGGCGTGGGCTTTGCCCTGCTGCTGCCCCGGTTTTTCGGGCTGGACGGCGTGCTGTACTCCATGCCGCTGTCGGATATCCTGACCTTCCTGATCGCAGGCTATCTGATCTGCAAAACCTACCGTGAACTGAACCAGAAAGGAGAAGTCTAATGGAAAAACGCATCATCACCATCAGCCGCGAGTTTGGCAGCGGCGGCAGAACCATCGGCAAGCTGGTGGCAGAGCATCTGGGCATCCGGTGCTACGACGCCGAACTGATTCAGAAACTGGCTGCCGAAAGCGGCTTTGACGAAAACTACATCAAGGAGGCCGGAGAGTATACCCCCGGCGGCTTCCTTGCTTCTGCCTTCACCAACCGCAGCTTCGGCCCCACCAACGAGGACCTGCTTTGGAAGCTGCAATACCGGATCATCCGGGAACTGGCAGAAAAAGAGCCCTGCGTCATCGTGGGACGCTGCGCCGACTTCATCTTGCAGGACCGAACCGACTGCCTGAAAGTGTTCATCCACGCGGACATGAAGTTCCGGGCTGACCGCATCGTGCGGGTCTACGGCGAGCGGGAGAAATCGCCCGAAGCCCGGCTGAAGGAAAAAGATAAGCGCCGCGCCGCCTACTACCGCTTCTACACCGATATGAACTGGGGCAATGCCGCCAACTATCATATTGCACTGGACAGCGGAGTCATCGGCATTGAAAAAAGCGCAGAGATCATTGAAAGTCTTGCGTAAGTTGTAATTTCCGGCAGTCTCAGAGCTGATAGCGCAAAACGCCGCCCACCTGCGTTCCGTTACGCAGGTGAGCGGCAGTTTTTGTCAATGGCGGTTTTATGGGAAAATCAATCTTCTAACCCATGGTTCCCGATTACGTTTTTCAAGTATCCCTCTGGGTCACCGTTCAGAATCAAATCCGCATAGCTCAGTGGGTCATTGTAGATAAGGTAGTCCAGTTCCGTCTGCTGCGCCATGGTCACGTCCAATTCATCCTCAACCCCAGCGCAGTCAATGGAGATCATTCTCCCATCCCGGAGCAGCAGCTCCACGCAGCTGGTATCCATGTTGAACTTGCAGGCTCTTTCATCGTACTTCATGTTTGTGTCCTTTCTGCCTTACGGCACTCTCACAGTGGTCTGTCATGCTTTCTTATGATAAGGTCTAGGACGTTTTTTTCGATAGAGGCAAGGGATTCGTTCTGTTTTCCAAAGAATACAAAAAATCCGAACCCTTCTCCTATTGGAAAAAAGTTCAGATTTTGTTGTTGTGGTGCACCTCCAGGGACTCGAACCCTGGGCCCACCGATTAAGAGAAACCAACGTGCAACAATCGTCAATTTTTAGAATCACGCAGATTCGTTGTTTTTATCGTTTTATCGTAAATTTGTGTTTTGCATCTGCTGCATTCTTTGCACCTGTTATCCTCTCTTGCATCCGTTATCCAGCCGTCCCGGTGTGCAAAAAGTGTGCAAAAAGTGTGCAAAAATGTGCAGAGCCAAAATCAGCACCTTAAAACGGGTATCGGATTTTTATGCAATGGGGTGAAAACAGGTCTGTTTCATCCGGCGAAAGGCACACTCTATATCACCAATTTATACCACGCATCAAATGTACATCAACAACTACGATTCATGGCAGGGATATGGACAATCGAACTGACACCACCTTATATAAAAGGAGTTTTCCCATGAACAAACTGCTTTCCTGCCGCTACAACATGGACACCAACCGGGTAGAAGCCCGGTTCGCTGATGGCTCTGCCGTTGCCATCGACTGCGTCGCCATCGAGGACAAGTACGGCAACACCCCCACACAGCGGGCTGAACTGGAGTGGCTGCTGTACAACAGGCCGCTGGAGTACGCACAGCTTGTGCTGGGAGAAGAGATGGAGCACTATCTCTCGCTGGGATGCGACCACGGCAGGCTGGAAGATTAAGTCCCTATAAAGAACACGGTGCCCACCGACCTATGGTTTGCCATAAGCTGGTAGCATCGCTTCTTATCCATAAGCAACTCGCTCTTTTCGGCTAACGCTTTTTTGTAAATGTTTCCCTTGCAGAATCTCTCCAAATTCTCTATAATAAGAAAGAGCTTTATAAATCTTCTTTCAAATGTTGAATCTGCTCTTGGAGGTGAGTGAGCCCATGACCGGCAGCGGCGCAAATAACCGTGATGTTAAAAAAATCAACCGCATCCGAACGATTCGCAGCATTTTTTCCTGCGACCGAATCTCGCAGCCGGAGCTTGCGGCAAAAGTCAACAACAGCTGGCCGACCGTATTGCAGAATGTCAAAGAACTGATAGCGATGGGACTGGTGCAGGAGGTCGGCACCTTTGAATCTACCGGTGGGCGCAAGGCGAGAGCATTTGCTCCCGTGCGGAATGCCAGACTTGCGGTCGGACTGGAGATCACCCAGAATCATGTCGGAGCAGTTCTGGTCGATCTGTCCGGTAACCTTCTCCACTATGAGCGCAAAAAGCGTCTTTATGAGCGGTCGGACACCTATGCGGAAATGCTTGCCGGAATCGTGCAGGGGCTGATTGAAAAAGAGGGCTGCCCGGTCGAAAAAATCTTGGGCGTCGGCATTTCGCTGCCCGGTATTCTGGACAAAGAGGGGCAGACATTGGTTTACTCTCATGCCTTGGGTCTGCGGAATGTTCCTACCGAAGAATTCAGCCGTTACATCCCGTTCTCCTGCCGGTTCATCAACGACGCGAACGCTGCCGGACTTGCTGAAGTGCGCGACCTCGAATCTCCCCGCAGCCTTGTCTACCTTTCTCTGAGCAACAGTGTCGGCGGTGCGATTCTGACCGGTGGAGCGCTCTATGGCGGCGACCATCTTCGTGCCGGAGAGTTCGGGCACAACACGCTCGTTCCCGATGGCCGCCCCTGCTACTGCGGAAAAAAGGGCTGTCTGGATGCCTATTGCTCTGCAAAAGTCCTCTCCCAGCTGACCGACGGAAATCTTGCACTATTCTTTGACGGGTTGCGCTCCGGCAATGCAGCTTTGCAAACGGCATGGAATGAATACCTTTCTTACCTTGCTGTAGCAGTCAATAATCTGCGCATGACCTTCGACTGTGATGTAATTGTTGGCGGCTACGTTGGCGGCTTTCTGGCAGAGTTTGGCGAACCGCTCCGGGAAATGCTGGTCGAGCGTAATACGTTTGAGCCGGACAGTTCCTACCTGAAGTTCAGCCGCTATAGGCTGGAAGCCTCTGCGCTGGGAGCCGCTCTGCTCCATATCGAAGCCTTTATTCAGAACCTATAAACCTTCCCATCGAGGACGGCACCTGCCGTCCTCGATTTTTTGCACAATTCCGCCGCTTTTTCCTTGTGCAGTTTTCCGAATCCGCGAAAAAGGGCTTGACTTTGGTTGTGCGGTGTGTTAATTTGTAGTCACATTCATAAACACTTTATAAAAGTTAATAAACAAATAAAAACGGAGGTCATCTTATGAAAGGCACAATGAAAGTTGCAGTCATGAACGGCATCGGCAAGATGGGCTACACCACCCGCCCGATCCCCACACCCAAAGAGGACGAGGTTCTTGTCAAGCTGGAATACGTTGGCATCTGCGGCAGCGATATGCACTACTATGAAACGGGTGCGATCGGCAATTATGTGGTCAAGCCACCGTTTGTGCTGGGCCACGAGCCGGGCGGCACAGTCGTGGAAGTTGGCAGTGCTGTCAAGCATCTGAAAGTTGGCGACCACGTTGCGCTGGAGCCGGGCAAGACCTGCGGTCACTGCAAGTTCTGCCGTGAGGGCAAATACAACCTCTGCCCGGATGTTGTGTTCTTCGCTACCCCGCCGGTAGACGGTGTTTTTCAGGAGTATGTGGCACATGAAGCAAACCTCTGCTTCAAGCTACCGGACAACGTAAGCACCATGGAAGGTGCGCTGATCGAGCCTCTGGCCGTTGGTTTCCACGCCGCCAATCAGGGCGGTGCTCATGCCGGTCAGACTGCGGTGGTCATGGGTGCAGGCTGCATTGGTCTGGTCTCCATGATGGCGCTGAAAGCCGAGGGTGTTTCCCGTGTTTACGTTGTAGATATCATGCAGAAGCGTCTGGATAAGGCTCTTGAACTGGGTGCAGACGGTGTGATCAACAGCCGCGAAAAGGATGCTGTCCAGACGATTCTCGACCTGACCGATGGTCTGGGCTGCGACCTCGTTATCGAGACTGCTGGTACAGAAATCACTACCCGCCAGGCCATTGAGATGGCGCAGAAGGGCGCAAACATCGTTCTGGTTGGTTACTCCAAATCCGGCGAGATGACCCTGCCTATGAGCCTTGCACTGGACAAGGAACTGACCTTCAAGACCGTGTTCCGTTATCGCCACATTTACCCCATGGCGATTGATGCCGTTGCTTCCGGCAAAATCAATCTGAAGGGCATTGTGACCAACATCTTTGACTTTGACGACATCCAGAATGCCATGGACAAGAGCATTTCGGACAAGGCCAACATCGTCAAAGCAGTGGTGAAGATTGCGGAGGAAACGAAGGTATGAGTTTTCCGCAGGTTCTGACCGGTGTGGCGCACATTGGCATCCCAACAAATGATCTCGACAAGACCATTGCATTTTACAAGAAGCTGGGGTTTGTTTCTGCGCTGGAAACGGTGAACAAAGCCGCCGGGGAGCGCGTTGCGTTTCTTCAGCTTGGCGATCTGATGATCGAAACCTATGAAAACCATCGTGCGGCGGAAAAGGCCGGAGCAATCGACCATGTAGCTCTGGCAACGACCGATATCGAAGCCGCCTTTGCTGCGGCAAAAGAGGCAGGGATGCACCTGCTGCATTCCAGCATCCAGTCACTGCCGTTCTGGGAAAACGGTGTTCGCTTTTTCATGGTCGAAGGCCCGAATAAAGAGAGAATAGAGTTCTGCCAGAAATTATAAGCATCGCGTCAAGAGGAGAAAGGAGCGCGTCGTATGAGTTACACAGCAGAGCCGAAACAGCAGGATACGAACATCAAAGTCCCTCTGATCAGTAAAATCGCTTACGGCATGGGCGATGTGGGCTGCAACTTCAGCTGGATGTTCGTTGGCAACTTCTTGATGATTTTTTACACCGATGTCTGCGGCATCAGCATGGCGGCAGTGTCCCTCCTGATGCTGGTCTCCCGCTTCTGGGATGCCATCAATGACCCCGTGATCGGTTCGCTGAGCGACCGCACCCGTTCCCGCTGGGGACGCTACCGTCCATGGCTGCTGTTCGGCGCACCGGCAACTGCTGTGGTGCTCGTGCTGACGTTCTGGGCGCACCCCACATGGTCAGACAGTGCTAAGAGCCTGTATATGTACATTACTTACTGTGTACTGGTTCTGGGCTATACTTGCGTGAACATCCCTTATGGTACGCTCTGCGGCACCCTGACCCAGAACATCGAGGAGCGTGCGAAAATCAACACCTCTCGCTCCGTCTGTGCCATGATCGCCATCAATATCATCAACATCATCACCCTGCCTTTGATCTCTGCTTTTGGCGGCGATAATGCAGCACGGGGATATCTTCTGGTGACCGTCCTTTACGGCGGTATCTTCACCCTCTGTCACTGGTTCTGTTTTGCCAAAACCAAAGAGGTCGTCCAGCCCCCGGAGCGGAAAAAAGTCTCACTGAAAAAGCAGTTGGATGCAGCGCTTCAGAACAAGCCCTACCTGATTGCACTGGCGGGTCAGTTCCTGTTCGGTGTGACGCTGTATGGCCGCAATGCCGACCTGCTCTATTACTTCAAATATGTGGAAGGCAACGAGAATCTGTTTACCATCTACTCGATGATCCTGATCGTTCCCTCCATTCTGGGTGCTGCGGCATTCCCCTTCGTGTTTGAAAAGCTGGGCAACAAAGGGCACACCGCTTCCCTTTTCGCTGCCGGAACCGGCGTTTCCCTGATTGCGCTCTATTTCTTCAGTGCAGTTTCTTCTCCCATTCCGTTCTATACATTCGCTGCACTGTCCCAGTTCTTCTTCTGCGGATTCAATACCGCCATCTACGCCATCGTTCCCGACTGCGTGGAGTATGGCGAGTGGAAAACCGGTGTCCGCAACGATGGTTTCCAGTACGCATTCGTTTCACTGGGGAACAAGCTGGGCATGGCGATTGGCACCTCTGCGCTGGCTGGTGTGCTGAGTACATTGAGTTTTTCCCCCAATCAGGTGCAGAATGCTGCCGTGCAGAATGCGATGCACTATGCATTCTCGCTGCTTCCCGGTGTGCTGTGGCTGATAACAGCGATTGTCCTGTTCTTCTACCGAATCAGTAAGCGTTCGTATAACCAGATTATGTCCGAACTGAACGCTAAAAAAACAGGTTGAGGTGATACCATGTTTGATGTTGTAGCTTTGGGAGAAAGCCTGATCGACTTTACCCCGAACGGAACCAATGCACAGGGCATCGAATTGTTTGCCCGGAATCCCGGCGGTGCACCCGCCAATGTCCTTGCCATGAATGCCCGTCTGGGCGGCAAAACAGCATTCATCGGAAAAGTCGGCAAAGACGGATTTGGCGATTTTCTCCGCCAGACCCTTGTGGAAAGCAGCATTGATGTGTCCGGTCTGGTGATTGACGAAAAGATTCCCACGACCCTTGCCTTCGTACAGCTTGACAGCAAGGGAGACCGCTCCTTTACCTTTTACCGGAACCCCGGTGCCGATGTGATGCTGACTTCGGCAGAAGTCAACAGGAATCTGATCGACGATGCTGCCATCTTCCATTTCGGCTCTGTCTCTCTGACCGCCGACCCGAGCCGCACCGCCACGTTGGAAGCTGCGCGGTATGCACGGCAGCAGGGCAAGCTGGTCAGCTTTGACCCCAATTACCGTCCGCTTCTGTGGGAGCACCCGGCAGATGCCGTTGTCCAGATGCAGGAAGGTGTCACGCTGGCGGATCTTCTGAAAGTTTCCGAGGAAGAAATGCAGCTTATCACAAACGAAAGCGACCTTGCCCGCGGCTCACAAGCCCTGCTCGAAATGGGGCCATCTCTTGTGCTGGTATCGCTGGGTGCAAAGGGTGCTTATTACCGGAACGCTGTGGGCGCAGGGCATCTTCCCACCTATGATGTGCCTACCGTGGACACGACGGGTGCAGGCGATGCTTTCATGGGCGCAATTCACTACCAGCTGCGGAGAAAAGCTGCGGAGGATTTGCGTACCCTCCCTGCATTTGAGCTTGAAGAAATCGTCCGCTTCGGCAATGCAGCGGGCAGTCTGACCACGACAAAGGGCGGCGCAATCCCTGCAATGCCCTCCATGGTGGAAATTCAGAACTGCATTGCCTCTATCCCACTGATGTAAAAGAAAGGATACCCTATGACAAAATTACAGATCAGAATGCGGCAGGTCGATCAGGTCAAGGACTTTGTAGATTTGCTGTCCAAATATCCCTATGAGATGGACTTAGTCTCCGGGCGATATACCATTGATGCCAAATCCCTGCTTGGCATTTACAGTCTCGACCTGAGCAATCCGCTTACCCTTGTGATTTATTCCGATTCCTGCGAAGAACTGCTGACACAGCTCCATGCGCTGCTCCCAGATTGCATCGTCTGATTTTCTACGCTTTTCTCCTTCTTCCATTTGCACCGTTCAATTCTGGTTCTCCTTCACCAGAATCGGGCGGTGTTTTGATTTGTATAAGTCCTACTATCACCGCATTCCCTTAATAAATTTTGCAAGCCCATATTGATGTGCCTCATTGCCTTGTCAAGAGGACTGGCACCGCCCAGCCCTCTCTCTTTTTGCCAAGGTTTCCCTCACGTTTTCTTGCAAACTGCCGAAAGTATCGTATTTTCAAAACTTTTTGTTGACACGGCTCGATTTTTGTGGTAATCTACCCCAACAATTGAATATAACATATTTTTACATATTCGTTCAGACCCTGCGGGGCTGAACATTTTGGCTTTCAGCCGTTACATAACCGACTAGCATGACCTTCCAGAAAAAGCGAAGGCAGGGCTGGTCTGTTTTGTGACGGCTTTTTTGTTGCCGTTTTGCCCGTTGGACCTTGAAAACCGCATGACCGTCTGCATGGGATACCCGGCGATGACCCTGAGAAGGAGAGCCGGAAAACGCCGCCGGAAGGGGGCAGGAAAGCCATGCAGGGAGAACGGCAGGACGTTGATTTCCCAGTTGCGGAGAAAAACGATGTGGTCAAATTGACCACATCGTTTTCCGTAGCGCCAACGAAAGGACGGAATGCCTATGAGTAATTTTACCCCCGCATGGTTCAAGAAGGGCTTTTTCAACGAATCCCTGTTCCGTGACGATTTCCTGAGCAGCCATCAGCTGCTTTACTCGAATGGCGCGTTTTTCACCCCGGATGGCAGAATGGTGGACCCCATACCCCTGCGCTGTGAAATTTTCGAGATGATGCGTGAATACGTCGGGGCAAACCTTGCCAAGAAGGTCACCAATGTAGTAGACGTGCTGAAACTGGCAGCACAGGTAGAGGACTTCCCGCCCGTCACCGACCGTATTGCGCTGGCAAACGGCACCCTGTATCTGGACGGCACCTTTCAGGAGGGCAAGCCGGAGATCGTCCGCAACCGGCTCCCGGTCAGGTATGACCCGAAAGCCCCACAGCCCACCCATTGGTTGCGGTTCCTGTCCGACCTGCTCTACCCGGAGGACATTCCCACGGTGCAGGAGTTCATCGGCTACTGCCTGATCCCCAGCAACAAGGGCCAGCGCATGATGGTCATCAAGGGCAACGGCGGCGAGGGCAAGTCGCAGATCAGTGTGGTGCTGTCCCGGCTGTTCGGCTGCAACATGAAGGATGGCAGCATCGGCAAGATCTCGGAGAACCGCTTCGCCCGTGCTGACCTGGAGCACACCCTGCTCTGCGTGGACGACGATATGCGGATGGAAGCCCTGCGCCAGACCAACTATGTCAAGTCCATCGTGACCGCACAGGGGCAGATGGACTTGGAGCGCAAGGGCAAGCAGAGCTATCAGGGTTGGATGTACGCCCGCCTGCTGGCGTTCAGCAATGGCGATTTGCAGGCATTGTATGACCGCTCGGACGGTTTCTATCGTCGTCAGCTCATCTTGACCACCAAGGATAAGCCCCTGTCTCGTGTGGATGACCCGGACATTCCCGAGAAGATGGCGGCAGAGGTCGAGGGCATCCTGCTGTGGGCATTTGAGGGCTTGCAGCGGCTGGTGAAGAATGGCTTCCAGTTCACCGAGAGTGACCGTGCCAAGCGCAACCGGGAACTGGTGAAGCGGGACAACAACAATGTGTTTGATTTCCTCGAATCCGAGGACTACATCCGCCTGAAGGCGGATGCCTGCACCAGCTCAAAAGAGCTGTATGAGGTCTACCGGATGTGGTGTGAGGAAAACAGCCTGAATGCGATCAAGGCACGAGGGTTCAGCGATGCGCTGATTGCCAACCAGCGCAGGTATAATCTGGAATCTACCAATAACATCGTCAACTCGTCCGGGCGGCGTGTCCGGGGCTTTGTCGGCATTGAAGCCCTTGTGCAGCCCGACCTTACTCCCAACAGTTGGCGAGTATGACCCCCTATAAAGGAGAATTTGGGTGTTTTGCTGCGTACGTGCGTACGCAGCAGTCGGCTTTCTCTGTACGCACGTACGCAGCGATTGACCGAAAACGCGCCATATAAGGGGCTTTGGTTGGTGGTCAAAACGACCACCAACCAACCCCATAGCGTTAAGTGACGGAAAGCGGCACTTGCCAACATCCACCCAAATCCCCAAAATGGAAATCAGGGTGAGATGGCCGTTATCAGACCGTCTATCTGCCTATTACCATTTTGGTAACAGGCAAAATCAGTGGGTCAAAATGACCCACTGAAAAAGCCGGACGAGCTGCGGGCAGGGATTCGCAAATCGTTGCCTGTCAGCTTGCCCGGAGCAAGAGTGCAGAGGGGTGCGGGTCGCCTGCGGCGACCTCAAAAGGCCACCGGCCTTTTGAAGCACCGACCGAGCCGACAGGCGAGACCAGCTCTTTGCAAGGGTCAAGGGTGAAACCCTTGCCCAGTGATATGATGCTGTGCGTCATATCCTACTGGGTATTATTTGGCGCAAAAACGCGGCAGATCCAGCAGCTCCGCTGCTGCGTTCTCCCACGCCAAGCTGTTGAAACGGAGGAATGTCTATCTGAAATTAACACGACACAATGGACGAGCCGGAACCCACGGCACCTACAACCCCAAGCACAACGACCGCAGTTTCAACCTTGCCAACAGTGAGCACATCGACCCTGAACGAGCCAAGGGCAACATTTACTGGGACTGCTTCCACGGTTTCCGTTCGGCTCTCGCTCCACCCGACCCGGACGATCTGGCGGCAACCTTCTCGGACGTAGAACGGCAGTTCTACGAAACCCACTACACGGCTTTTGTGGAAAGCCAGAACGAGCGTAACGCCAAGATCCAGCACACGGAGCGCAACCGCTCCATTCCCGACCTGCTGTCCAGCCGCAAGACCTGCCCGGAAGAGACCATCTACCAACTTGGAACGCTGGATGAACATGCTTCGGCAGAGGACTTGCTGAACATCGTCACCGAGTTCATTGAGGAGTTCAAGGCTAAATTCGGCGACCATGTTCATGTGCTGGACTGGGCGTTGCATCTGGATGAAAGCACGCCCCACATCCACGAGCGTCATGTATTCGACTGCGAGAACAAGTACGGAGAAGTAGCACCCCAGTAGGAAAAGGCACTGGAAGCGTTGGGTTTCGACCTGCCCGACCCGGACAAGCCCCTCAGCCGCCGGAACAACCGCAAGATCACCTTTGATGCCGCCTGTCGGAAAATGCTGTTTGAGATTGCCAAACGGCACGGGCTGGAACTGGAGGAAGAAGCGGAGTACGGCAACCGCAAGTATCTGGAAAAGCAGGACTTCATCCTCGCCAAGCAGAAGGAGCAGCTTGCCGCCCAGCAGAACAAGTTGGACGAGCTGACCCTGAAAGTTTCGGATATGGAGACCCTGCTGGAGGATGTTTCGGCTGCGGCCTATGACAAGGCGGTGGAGGTCGTGACGGACGTGGTACGCACCGAGACCCGCACGGAAGATATGCGGATGATCGAGGACACGAAGAAGTGGGTGCTGTCCAAGGCTCCGCAGACCACGAGAGAATACGCCGCCAACCGTCTGAACAACGTGCTGAACAAGTTCCTCAAGACCATGCAGACCACCGCTGCACGTCCGCAAGAGAAGCTGCTGAAGCCGGAAGTCCGGCAGAAAGGCAAGGAGCAGGTCAAGGAGAAAGCACGGGATTCCGTTCTGCAACTGCTGAGCCGCTTGCAGGCAGAACAGGCGCAAAACAAACCAGCGGCACAGCCCCGCACACAGGAGAGGCACTCGGAAATCTGAACCTCATCGGGAACGTTTGGGGCAGAAAGCTGGCACTTTCTGCCCCGGCACCCGGTTACAAGGAAACGGAGGTCTGCCTATGAATATGAATCGGCCTGACATGACCGAAGGTGTGAAATATAAAGATTATACGAATAAACCCTTGCAAATGGACTCGAACCCGGTTACAATGAAAGCGTCCAAAACCCCTGCTATTGGATCTTCTGACCAGACCAAAGCAGCCAAGCACGAACCTCTTGTTTACCGGGTGGAGGAGATTGCCCAACTTTTGGCGATCTCTCCCCGTGCGGCGTACAACCTGTGCAACACCACGAAGGATTTCCGGGTGCTGCGCATCGGCACCAGCATTCGGGTGAACAAGCAGAGTTTCGACAACTGGTTTGCGGCGGTCTGAGGGAGGTAATCTATGGCATCTATTATGAAGCGCGGAGATTCCTACTCCGTCCGTTACAAGTACAAAGACCATTCCGGCAAGCCCTGCGAGGGATGGGAGAGTTTCAAGACCAAAAAGGAGGCGCAGGAGCGAAAGATCACGGTCGAGAAAGAATTGCTGGACGGCACATTCCTTGTCCCCGACACTATGACGGTGGAGGAGATGCTGTACAAATGGATCCCGATCCAGTCCACCAAGCACAAGTGGTCCCCCAAGACCTACACCCAGTCCGTGGCGATGGTGCAGAACCTGATCGTGCCGTATATCGGGAAACGGAAGGTACAGGAGCTGCGCACCTATGACATTGAGAAGTTCTATGCCATCCTTGCCAAGACCCCCTGTGGGCAGTATGTGCACGGTGTGAAGCAAAAGCTTTCCGAGAAGCAGAAAAAGCGGCTGCTGTCCAGCACCTCTATCCACGAAGTCCACACGCTGCTCAAGACCGCATTCTCCTATGCGGTGGAATAGGACTTGATCCACAAGATTCCTCTGCCCCGTGATGCCCCCAAGGTCAATATCGAGGAACGCACCATCTGGGACGAGAAAACCATGCTGGCAGCGTTGCAGACCATCGAGAATCCTGCCCTGCATCTGGCGGTGCACATGAGCATGATCCTTTCGCTCCGTGAGGGCGAAATTCTCGGCTTGCAGCCGAGTGATCTGGACTTTGATGCCGCCGATGGGCGTGGCACCATCTCGGTCAGCAAGACCATGCAGCGAGCCAACAAGAACGCTCTGGAAAAGCTCGATCCAAATCAGGTCTACTACACCTTCCCGAACAGGCGTGAGGGCAGCAAGTCCTCCCTCATCCTGAAAAAGCCCAAGACCAAGAAGTCCAACAGCATCCTGTATATGTGAAAGCCGAGCTTCTGGCATGGCTTGAAAAGCTCAAGCAGGACGAGCAGAACGCCCCAGAAAAGTACAACAACTGCGGGCAACTATTCCGGCTCCCGGATGGTCTGCCCATTGCGCCGGAGCTGCTGACAAAGTGGTACCGCCTGTGGAGAGCCGAGCACCTGGAGTTTGAGCAGATCGTGTTCCACGGTCTGCGGCACTCCAGTGCCACCTACCAGCTCTTGCAGTCGGATGGTGACTTCAAGTCGGTGCAGGGCAACACAGGCCATGCTACCGCATCTGTCCTGATGGACACCTATGCCCACACGCAGGACAAGCCCCGGCTGGAGCTGACCGAGAAGATCGAAGCAAACTTCTACTCCCAAGACCTGACCCCGGCAGCACCTCAGCCCCGGCAAAATGAAAAGCCGGCGGCAACAAAAATCTCCGGTAAGGAGATTCTTGAAGCCATCCGGCTGATGGACGCAGACGAACGCAGAGAATTGACGAGAGCCTTGTTCGCCTAAAATTTCTTCTTTTTATGCAAAGGAAAGCAGGCTGTGCAAACCTTGCGCAGAAAAGCCCCTGATTCGGGTAAATGTGCAAACGGTGTGCAGAAAGTGTGCAGCCGCTTTCCTGCATAAAGAAAGAACGCCAAATCTTACGATTTGACGTTCAATATCTGGTGCACCTCGCGCACTCATATCCGAACTTTTCTCCGCTTTCACGGCTTCCCCGAAAGCGACCGTTTCTGTACCTTCCTTATAGTTAAAGGTAATAAGCACCTTATCATCATAGAGATAGATGGCATTGATGAAGGTATCCACCAGTGCCTGCCGCTGCTCCGGCTGGGTCATATCCAGCTTGCGGAAGCGAAGCAGCCAAAAGCGGACGAACTCCTCTTTCATCTTTGGCTTAGCCAGCCGTTCCTCTGCAATGCGGGCTTGCAGTTCTTTTCGCTGATCTTCCAGAGCTTCCAGCCGTTCCTTGGTAGAGCTGGTCAGAATGCCCATCTGGATGGCATTCAGCATATTGGTGATGCCGACTTCCGTTTCCTTCAACTGCTTTTCGTAGATGGGCAGGTCTGTGCTTTCCTGATTTTGCAATTCCATGACTTTGGCAATGATGGCATTCATGGAAGCGTCATCTTCCACCAGCTTCATGGTTTCGTTGACCACCAGATCTTCCAGCCACTGTTTCCGCACGGCCTTTTTATCACAGGTCTTTTTCTTCTTGGCGGCGGCACACTTGTAATAGGTATACATTTTCCCGGTGTGGCTGACACCGCTTTCTCCGAACATCAGTGCACCGCACTTGCCGCAGTACAGCTTGGTGGTGAGCAGATAGCTTTCCTCTGCCTTATGACGGGCAGGGGCCTTTTTATTTTTCGCCAGCTTTTCCTGCACCTTGTTGAACAAGTCCTCTGACACGAGAGCCGGGATCGCATTGGGCTGTACCACATCCCGCAAACGCAATTCGCCGATGTACCGTCGATTACTCAGCATCCGCTGAATGGTGTTATAGGACATCTCCCCGCCCATCGAATTTTTGATGTTGTGTGCCTTTAACCAATCCCGCAGGTCCGTCATGGTCGCACCGTCTGCATACTTCTGGAACGTCTGCTCTACATACGGAGCCAGCAGCGGGTCGGGCTGGTAATGCCGGGTCTCATCGATCATGTAGCCGAACGGAATCGTGCCACCATTATAAATGCCCTTGAGAGCGTTCTCGGTCATGCCGCGCACGACCTTTTCAGACAGGTCAGCCGAGTAGTATTCGGCGTAGCCTTCCAGCACCGATTCCAGAATAATACCCTCCGGGCCAGCCGAAATGACTTCCGTTGCCGATACCAGTTTCACGCCGTTTCGCTTCAGCTGAGTCTTGTACCGGGCACTGTCGTAGCGGTTTCGGGCAAAGCGGTCGAGCTTCCAGACAATGATGATGTCAAAGATGCCACGCTCACTGTCCTTGATCATCTGCTGGAACTGCGGGCGGTTATCGGTCTTGGCGGAGATGGCACGGTCAATGTAATGCTTCACCACCGTGAAGCCGTTCTTTTCCGCATAGGCGGTGCATTCCCGGATCTGACCTTCAATGGATTCTTCGCGTTGGTTGTCGCTGGAATAGCGGGCATAGATCACGGCAGTCATGGCAAGCACCTCCTATTTATACATCATTGAACGGTGGAATGTTCTTCCAAAGCAATGTTTCGTATAATTTATATACCACATTTTGCAATGAAGTGCAATAGAATAATGAAATCAACGAACAGCATTTACTTCTTTTCGTAATAAGATACCCACCGACCTATGGTTTTCGCCATAAGCTGGTGAGCATCTGTTCTTCTTGGTCTATAATCACTGATGGCGCAGTAATGGACATCCCGTCCTTGTTGTATCTGGTTAATTGCAGTTTCGGAGTACAACAAAAAAATGAGACAGGCAACCTTTTTCGGGGAAGTCCATCTCATTTTTTTGTTTTGGCTGTTTTGCAACAGCCCTGTTTAAATCGCTCAAGCTAACCAAAAACAACGGCTGCTTTTCGGAGCAGAGAATTGATTCTGTTAATAGATGCTGTCTTCTGAAATTTCAATTCCAAGTACTCCGAGGATGTCTGCGTTTTTCTGCTGCAAACAGTTCCTGATGGCCTCCTTCAGTTTCTCATCCGTTACCCACAAAGGCATCATTTCACGTGGGATGCATTGATGAAATGCATTTTCAAATTTGGTACACAGTTCAAACAATTCCTCATCCACAGCAGTTTGGGGCATAGAATCGTCCGAAAAAAGATCATCTAAAGTTTCAACAGTCACTCTGTCCGGCCTCCTTTCTGCCTTTTGTCAACGTTCTTCCCAGATGGCACGTTCACGCTGCTCACGGTCATAGGGTTCTGCATTCTTAATGATCGCGTCGAGCATCTGGTTAAATACTCTTACCGAATTGGGGAAAAGTTTGGTCAGCCGTTGCAGCTTGATGCTATCGCCCATACTCGCTTCAAAAAAGTGTGCAAACGCCTCATGCTCCATGGCCCATGCTCTTGCGCAGTATTCTTCGCTATGACCCCATCCACCACGAACATGGCCATTGGTAGCAAAATTTGCGAGATCCGAACAGCTGTGCCACGCTCCCTCGCAAAGATTGCGCACAGCTCTTTTCCTCTGTTCCGGGGTAGAATTATTATAGCATTGAATTAACCTTTGTCCATCACTGACCAACGCATGGTGAAACGCAGCATTTTCCGACATCAAATTTTGATATCTCATGCATACATGATCAATCATGTGCCCCAGTTCGTGGTAGTATGTAGCACCCGCCCCTCGCACGTTCTTCTCATCCTCTGCTGCATTGTAATAAACGCCGTGCTCGGCAGGCGAGTAATGGCTTGGCTCCGGTCCGCTATAATCGCCGTTGAGGATACATAGCTTTTCTGCAAACAAATCAAAGACCTTCCTTGCAGCCGGAACAGCATTCCCATAGCGCTGATCAAGGATCGCATTGTATTTGGGGGAGGAGAAAGGCTTGTCCTGTTTGATGCTCGGTCGTATGCTGGCAGCTGTTTTTGTTCCTGCAGATGCTACTGAAGCAGCCGCTGCTGCCGTTGTTCGTGTAGCACGTCCGATTTGCTCATACTTCTCGACTGTGTCAAGTGTTTTCTTGAGGGATTCTTCCAGTGAACGCAGCTCACCATAGCTGGCTCGGAGACTTGTGACGCTGTCGAGTACGATTGCATAAAGTCTTCTGGACTGCTGGTCATTCCAGCTATGATTGACTTTATTAAACTGCTGCAGGATTCTTTGAATAAAATACCCGATTGCTTCCCGCGCAGCAGTTGTCTGGTTCAATGCATGACGAACCGCAGATGAGTTTACGTTTGTCATCACGAATCACCCTTTACATTGGCAACAACTCGCTGCAGAAAGTTTCGACCTGCTCTGGTGCAGGGCTGACATACGGTTTGAACTGGAATGTATCAGTAGTACCATTTGTATAGTAAACCGTATTGTCATGCAGCGTGGAAACATTCACGTTATCGATCAGATTGAATGCATCCGAATCACTCAACGCAAACACGATTCTCTCCCTGAACTTGTTCAAAATGTTCATGCCAAAGTGCATAGATTCCTTTACCGTCTGATAATCGCTGGAGCAGATGATAAAGTGGATGCCATAGGCTGCACCGTCTGCAATCAGTTTCTGCAATTTTTCGCTAGCATTTCCCAGCACCCCAGAGGCAGGCTGAGCAGAAGTATAGGAAGAGTCTGCGCCAATGCTGGAGAACGATGCCATCAGATCCGCAAACGGATCTCTTTCCTCTACATTTTGCGATTCTGCCGGAGCCACATCCGCAGTAAGAGACGGCACTTGAGCCAGCAGTGCGGCAAAGGGATCGTCATCCGCAGGCTTCGTGGAGAATCCCGTCGGCTCGACAGGGGAATCCGTCGGTTCTGCAGAGAATCCAGCCAGAAGATCAAGCGTCGGATCTTCCACCACAGTCGGCGGGACATCCACTGCTTTGGGTTCTGCTGGAAACTCTATATACTCCGCCTCATCGACCCGGTCACCCAGCAGCATCGTCTGCATCAGATCCAGGAACTGCAGATTTTTGATGACAAACAGCACCGTATCTCCACCTGTTTTCTTTTTGCGCTGCTGATACTTTTCGTAAAGGTCATGGACAAACTGTACGATATCTGAACGGGTATGTGCAGTGTGCAGTTCTGCTACACCATGCTCGAGGCTTTGATAAAAACTTCCGCAGCGGTCATCTCCCACGATGCTGTCGCCATCCACACAGTACACACACGCCCTGCGGTTCAGCGCAGCCGAGAGCAGGAACAGATTGACCGTCCGATCCATCAGTTCATCATTGGAACCACAGATCAGGACATTATGCTGTTTCTTGCGGTCAAACGTCAGTTCAAACGGGTCATCCACCTTAATTTTTTCGCCCATATGCACAGTGACCGTGCTGGTATCGGCAATACCGATCGACCGTGCAGCAAGATAGTCCAGCATCGGCACAGTGCGGGAGCCCTCGAACACCTGCATCGTGCAGGGAGAATCCGCAAACTTCTCACTGATCTGTTTCAGGTAATACTTTTTGGTTTCATCATTGCAGAAAGCGACCCGCAGGCCAACGTTCGGATTGTTCTCTGTGTAGTCTTCGTTCAGCACAGCGGTTCCGCGGGGTCCTTCCATTTTTTTCATTGCATCCGAGCAATGGGTATCACCAAACAGATAACGAGTATCATCTTCGCCACATTTAAGGCCGACACGGATACGCATCTGCTCGATCGTACCACGATCCAGCGTCAGGGTCGAAATGATTTTGGTGGATTGAGTCGCCATCAGAAGATGCACGCCGTAGGAACGTCCTTCCGTAACGATCTTCTTCGCCAGATTTGCGCACCGCTCTGCCACCTTGCGGTTTGTTCCGCTGTCAAACAAAATCTGGAACTCATCCATGATGACAAGGATACGGGGCATGCTATTTCCGGTATTGGTAACATAGTCTTCCAGCTTTGTATATCCACCGGATCTCTTGAATATATCCGAGCGATTCGCCATCTCCTGGACCAGATTTTCCAAGATGCTCTCGCCGAACTCCTGCAGTGCATCCAGCGCCAGCAGCTTGATGTGCGGCAACCGCTCCGATTCATAGATTTTGAACTCGGTACCGCCCTTGAAATCCATCAGATACAAATTGAGCTGTTCCGGCGAATAGTTCATCATACTGCTCATAATCAGCGTATGCAGCAGGGTCGATTTGCCGCCACCCGTACCACCGCCGATCAGGCCATGATGCGAAGTGCCCTCGCCAAACACCATGCTCACGACCGAATCGCCATCGCCGATGCCCATCGGCAGCTTCAGTACCTTGGCTGTGCTGCCCTGGAACGGTTCCGGCGGGAGGATTTCTTCAAAATGGATGCTCTGAACGCTCAGTTTTTCGACTGCCTTGTGATATTCTACCGCAAATTTTTCCAACTGTCCGGCATCGGGTTTTTCGATCAAACGGACCGAGAGATGATACGGCAGCAGAGCAAAGCCGTTTTCTTTACATTCGATCTGGACACAATTCTTTTCCAGTTCGGCCAGTTTTTCGTCTATGTGGTCATAGCTGCTTGCCACCTCGACCGCAGTATTCCGACACAGAACGACATAGATGCCGCACCTGTTTCCTTTCTGCATAACAGAGGACAGCAGTTCCAGACAGCGAGCGTCCGCATTCAACGGGAAATCATACAGCATGAGCAATGTAATCGCTTCTGTACGTCTTGGATTGTGCGCATTATAATCCAGCAAATCATCATAATCAGGGCGGTCACGGATAAAATCAAGCGTCTGTCCTTCCAGCTCTTTCAGACAGCTCAGCAATTCTTCTGTCCGGGACATCTGCGTGACAGCCCTTTTGTAGGAATCCGGCATTTTATTGACGAAGTTGGACAACATACGGACACTTCCGCCGCCCTCTTTCGGATCAAAGATACAGAAGCGCACTTTGGATGCCGGGCACTTCCGAAGGAAGCCCCAGATTACGCGATATGCTGCACTCTGCATATTATCGTGCTGCGCCTCAGCTCCGATTACCTCCAGATTGAGTGGATGATGGAGATTAAACATCATCGGCAATTCCACACGGCTCATATCAATAGAGTGACCCGGTGTTTCCGCGCGGAAAGCACGCACGATTTTTTTATAGCCGATGCTTTCATCAAAGATTTCGGCCGGATAAGCGATCTGGCCCATGCAGAACAACTCCGGGAAAGTTGTACTTGCCGACTGTTGATCAAATGGCTCCTGAGATATCTGTTTCCATTCAGTAAGGTTCTGAATGGAAACATCCAGCTCTGCATCATCTTTCGCTTCGACCAGCTTGCGGATAAACGGCGAGAACGCAATGCCCCGGTTCTGCATTCCCTCAAAGATAAGCATATACTTACTGAAGAAGCGGTCGAAACCGGCTTTATCCGGCATCGGATGATAAAGCAACGGCAAGCCGCGCTCCGAAAAGCTCTGCTGATCCTGCTTGATGACCGCTGTTAGAGGCTGTATCGTCTGCAGCATCTGCCGGTAGCTTTCCTGACGTGTGCCTGGCTGCGGCGGCGGGCAAATGATCATTGTATAAATGCCGCACCGGCTGCCATTACGCAGAATATTGCGCACATCCGTAAGAATCGAATCGCTGATATTGCGAGGGAAATCATACATCACGAGGCAGCGGACTCGCAGGGTCTCTTCCGGGTGTTCCCTTGAATAGTCAAAAATACTGTCGTACTCTGTTCCGAGTTTGTCCATCAGGGTCGTCTCGATTTCTTCGTTCAACAGCGCCAGTTGTGTAGCGATATCCTCTGCCGTAAAGCAGATCTTTTCACCGAACAGTTCTGGCAGACGCTTGCGAGCATCAAAGAAAGGTCCGACACTGGTTCCACGGTTTTCAGGATCGATCACCGTGATTTCCAACTTTGCCACAGGGCTGCTAGCCAGAACACCAAACATCCATGCATGCGACAGTTGCTTTGCCTTTTCCGGGAAACGAGCGTCCGACATCACAAGGAGTGGTTCAGCTCCTTTACATGCCATCGGAAGCGGAAAGCGGATCACATCGTTAACCATCATATGGGCACAGCGCTTTTTCAGAAGGGACAAAAGCTTTTTATTCTCGACCAGAAGCAAAAGAGGATAATCCGTAAAGCTCATCCAGAGGATTCCATCTGCAAAGTTTTTCCCGCTGTTCACTTTCACTCTGCGCGATTCATAGTCCATTCCCGTCTGCGCCAGAAAATCAACAAATTCCTGCGGGAACAGTTCATCCAGTTCTCTCTGCAGCTGCGTTTCATCGCTCTTGTTCTTGATGCTCTCCTGATTATCAAACTCCTGAATCGTAGACAGGAAATTAAGTGCCAGAGTCTTTTGGTCCTGCTCGAACGCTTCTTTTTTCATCGCCAGCTCATCCTGCGTAATTTCCGGCAGCAGTTCACTGACCTCATTCACAAATTTATGCACCGTATTTCTCAGCACAATAAGGCTTTCGTAGTCTTTCTTGCGTTGTGCCGAAAACAAAAAGTGCAGATCATTGATCAGAAAAGGAAGCATGGACTCACGATATTTTTTCGAGATCTGGCCATAGTCCCTGCGGATTGCCTCAATTCCCTCCATCAATGCAGTATAGTTTCTGTATGCCTGGCTTTCCACGCCCGCCAGTTCGGCTTCCTTACGTGTTTTGGTCTTGCTGTAGTACTTGTCAGAACTCATCAGCTGTTGATCCATTTGATCCACATCTTCAAGGATTTTCTGTGCATCCTCAAACATTTTGGCCGACTGACGTGACAGCGTCTCACATTCCTGTTTGTACACCTTTTCCCGGCGCGTCTTTTCCGCATTGTTTTCTGCGACGATCCTCGTTCTTTTTGCCTGATATTCTCTTTCCTGCGTGACGAGCCGGGGGTCCCATTTTTCAATGAAACCATTCAGTTCCCCGATCAGAGCAAATACTTCTGCCTGCGTCAAAGCATCCATCGTGTTCTCCTCTCTCTCAAGACATCCTAATGATCTTCGATTTCATACCGACACTGTCCTGGGCACTTTTCCGAATGGAAACCCACCTTGAGCGAGGTGGTGACCTGCAAAGGATAGCTGAATATCTCTACCATTTCCCCGCCAATCTCCGGGTCGCTCGTGTTGCACACCAGCGTGTACTGCTTCAGGGTGTTCAGCAGACGAGGTCGGTAACCCGGCTCCGTCATGTTCAGGATATCAAGGCACAATTTCACTCCGATGCAGGTGATAAAATTGATATCCACTGAGATGCCCGGCTCAAAGCGAACTCCCTCAATATTCTCCTGATTGGAATAAACATGATGGTTTGCCTGCACCCGTGCCGAAAGTTCCGTACCCTCGCCCAAAGCACATGCGTAGCAGGGCATCCCCCTGCCCGGGATATGATAGAAAATTTCCCCGGCATAGGCACGCTCCCAGAATCCGACCGAGAGAAATGCCGCTCCGTAATAAATGCTTATGCGGTTTGCGTAGACATCTGCTCCACGGTTATCTGCACAGCCCACAAAAACGGTTTCCCCTTTTACACAAAAATCATCCAGCACGGCCTTTGGAATGTTCTGAACGATCCCCTCAAATATCTGCACATCAACTTGAGGATTGATATTCAGCAGCTTACGCTTCAGTGCATTTATCTTAAGGTCTCCGACATCCTCAATACCACATTGGTGCCGACAGATATTGTGATATTCCATTACATCCGGGTCAGCAAGCAGAAAATGGCCCACACCTGACCGCGCAAGTTCCATTGCTACAAGACTTCCAACTGATCCACACCCCAGGATCACTGCCCGTTTGTGATCCATTTTATCCGTTTCCAAAATACCTTTGTTGCGGGAAAATATATTCTGGTGCAATTCATAGGGTTCCGCTTTAATCGGTTTTCCATCGAAATAGAACTGAATTTTTTCCTGTCCTGCGACCCCGCAAAAACCTTTGGCGTTCGGTTCAGAGCCTTCCGGAAGGATCCGACCCAGAAACTCTCCACGATCTGAGAGCTCCGGTGGAAAAATATTGAAGATAGCAGTGTCCTTGAAATATTTTCCTCTCACCAGCCCCGGGCGTGCTTCTCGCATCTGCGCTGCTGAAAGGAATACTGTCTTTTCTATTTCTTCCCCAAAAAAATTTTCCAGCATATCAATTACCCTTTCTCATGCCAAACATAACAAAACGTCTGGTGATTTTCTCCATTCGCCCGTTTTCTTTCGGTAGCTTTCCATTTGATGTGTCATGTGCATCATTCCATGCTTTTTCCAAATCTCCGGAATGATAATAAAACACCTTTTCACGCCACGCTCCCAGCATTTTGTTTTCTGTCAGGTCTGTAAAACGCACAGATTCGTTTTCGTTATTGCTTTCCGGCAAAAGCCATAATGTATTCTCATTCCATCTAACCCGCACAGAAATATTTTTCTCCTGCAAAAATTCCAAATCAGCATATAAGAGATCAAGCATCCGGGTCATCTGCTCCTCCGAGACCACTTGCTTCACGCCTATAGCCGGTGCGGTAATCTGCATATCAAGGTAGGACGATACTTCTTCCATGAAATTCTCGATGGATTTTTTGTCGGATGTTCCTCCTGCTTCCGAACGACCACATTTCCGCCGCATAAGAGCAAGTGAATCTTCTACCGAACGATACTCCAGAAGCTCCTGTGGAAACCGTTCATTTCCTATCTCATAGGAAATACGCCGATAGTTCCGGTATGCCTGTCCCACATGATAGACCGTCATACGGAAATCCGGATCCAGATTGACCAGAATCGAGATTGCTCCCTGCGGTCGCATAGACGCATAGACGTGATTGGTCTGATCATCTGTCCCCGAGAACTGGTCAAAAGACCCCGGATGGCGATGCCACAACCCGATCAGTTCCATCCGTTCCTGATAAATTGCAGCGACCTTGTTGATCAGGTGCTGGACATACGGCTGATCGTATTCAAAATACGCGACCTCAAAAACCGAATTCGGACCGGGGTCGATGGACTCTACAACATACCATGTATCTCCGATCACTTTGCCAAGGAACAGACCGCCCGTTTCTGTCTGTATCTTTTCTGCTGTCTCTGCCATGACCGCCGCTATCGCCCGCTGCGAAAAGACCACTTCCATCTGCTCACACCTCGTTCTAAACAAAAACACTCATCACCCACCGACGTGAGTGATGAGTGTTTTTCAATACTCAATAATTGCCTTCAAGTGCAACATCATCGCTGATCTCGCCATTCATCCACATCTCACACAGCAGAATCCATTTGCAGGCCCAGCTGAGAGAGGACGCAGCCGAAGTCGAACGTGTCATACCAGTCTTGAAGTATTTCGGATCCGCAGTACAAATAAAATATTCTTCATTGCGTCCGAAATTATCCCGATAGATATGCGGCAAGCCAAGGCCGAAGCCATGTCTTACACAATTTTCGTAACTGCCATATGTTTCCTCAAGAATTGGCATCATGCGGGTCGCGATATCCTTCAGCCGAGGCTGTACCGGAAGGATCTGGATCGAACCGCCATATTCCGATGCACCTGCATGAGGATGATCGTTTTTATAGATCAGCATCAGATCCCAAACCATACCGTCCGGACCAGCGGGCTGCACTTTGCCACGCCAGTACAGTCTGCCAGAACCATCGGGAAGCTGATGGATTGTAAATGACGGAAAGAACTTGTTCATGGCCTGGACTTCTGCCCGATAGAGGTCGGGATCGCTCTGATACCAGTAAAATGCCATCGTTACTCCCTCCTGCCTTAAGCAAGCTTACCCTGCGGAACCGAAATTCCCGGACGGGTAGGGTCATCCGATTCGCCCGGCAACTGGACCTGGCCCGTGGGCGAGACCATAACGGTCTCACCGCTATGGATTGCTTCCTGCAATGCACGACGACGTGCAGCGACCACATCATTGTTATCCATACTGTATTAACCTCCTGCTGAAATAAGTCGTTTAATACGACAGTATTTTTTGTCCTTGCCAGACGATCAGGCTGCAAAGCTGCGGATGATCTCGCCGTTCTCTGCAATCCGGGTAGTGCAGCCGCTGACAAAGGCCTCTGCTTTTTCCTCGCCCTGTTCCTGAACCATGCGAGCATAAGAGTTGTTGTACAGCTCGCTGCCCTCATTCATCAGATCTGCCAGACTCATACCGCGATTTTCATTCATCACACGGCTGTACGTCATGCGATCCTCGATTGCCTGCAGAGCCGAACTGTCTTGCTCAATGATACCGGATGTCCGCTTGATATAGGTAATATATTTGACCGTATTCGTAATGGTCTGGAAGATGCACTGTATTGCAATAATGAATACCCGAACAATCAGGTAAATAAGCGCCGAGACCCATCCGTCACTGCCAGAAAAGCACATTTTAATAGCTTCCCAAATATCTGCAAGGAAGACTTTCAGTGCACTCAGGAAAACTCCGCCAACGCAACCAAAGATGATGCCCGCCCAAAGTGCCGTGCCAAAACCATCCGATATCCCTTCGCTGAAGCCCATGATAAAGCCGATCACGATACCAATAATTGAAAGTGTGAACTGGAACTTTATCGTGTTAAGGTTTTCTGTTAATTGCTGCACATTATCCGAGACCAGTTTCTTGGTGCAATCATAGCACAGCACTTTACCGGCATACTCGCCACCAGCTACGCCAAAGGAGTCGCAGCAATAGTGGCACAAATTTTTACCGCACCGTGCGCAGTGGCCTACCACCCTCTCTTCCGGGTGGTAGTAGCATCCCGGATCCATGTTGGATGTCGTAGGGGGTGTAAAAGTCTGCGCCTTCTTGCTCTTACCGTCAACTCCCACCTTTGGTGCATCACCTATAGGAGGGTTGAACGTCGGAATATCATTTTCCGTCGTCATTTTCTTGTTTTCCGCACTTGTGAAATCGTTCAGATCCATTTTTGATTCCTCCATAATGATTTCGTTTTATCCATTAAACTGGTGGCTCTGATAACTCCGTACCAGTTCCTCCAGTTGTTTCAGCTTTTCCTGTTGCTTTTTCAGGTCCGCTGTCGGTGATTTGACCAACCGGGCAATCTTTTGCATCACCTGATTGTAAGCCACCGCCTGGTTATCGTTCCAATCTGCCGAAGGACGGAAATTCGTGCTAATCTTTTCACTGAGCGTATCCAGATTACGCACTGTATCCGCAAGCGTCTTTTCCATGTCCTGAATAGCAGAAACGGATGCGTTCATTGCCATTATATCCAACCTCCTTTTTATAAACCGACATCAGGTCTCATATTTTTCAACCAAAGCCGCAAGCTCCTGCAGCCACTTTTGACAGCTTTCAAGTTGGGGGATTGGCTGCAGAATTGCAGTGCAGCTATCCTCGACGATTTGTCCAAGATTTTTGTACTGCTCATCCTTCCATCCAGAGCCAGCACTCATATAATCACGCTGGAGCTGCTGAGCTGTAAGCTGCAATTCATGTGTACATACGCCGCAGGCATTGATTCCGTTTTTCAAATCCTGAATCTTGACTTGTGCGCTTGCCAAAAGAAACACATCCTTTCATTTATCTATCGAATTTACTTAGCAATACTGCATATAAAGTTCCACGCATTGGATACAACTGTCTACAGACTGCATCGTGACCTGCCCCTGCTGTGCTGCCTGCGCCTGAAATACTTGCATCGACTGCTGATACTCTCCCAGTGCGCTGGACAAAATGCTCATCTGCTGTTGCAGACGTTCCAGTTTACCCTGATACTGCTGTAGCCGTCTCTTCTGGGATGCAAGTTCCTGCTCTGCACGCGCTTTCTGGCTGCGCTGCCATTCCTCTTGCTGCTGGAGCCGAGCCTTCTCCTGTTCCATTTCTCTTACAGCATTTTGAATCTGTGAAATATGTTCACGGCATCGCTGTAATTCCTCTTTCAGTTGCCGAATACGCTGTGCAATCTGGCTCTGTCCATTTTCATCACTTGTTGAGACGTTTCCAATCTTCCGCAGTTCCTCTTGAATTTTGGCTACACGCTGTTCCAGCGTTCCAATCGTCTCACGTGCTTCCTTCCCCTGTAGCTCCAGTTCCTGAATCATTCTCTCGCTCTGCTGAATCGACTGTTCCAGTTCCTGAATCTTATTTTCCAGAGTTTTAACCCTCTGCGTCAGTTCTTCGACTGTCTGCCTGGTCTTATTCACAGACTTCGATGCATCGCTTTGACAGGACTGATTATGATTTGTAACGGTATAGGACATCGGCGCAGCTTGATTTTTGAAATCCTGTAGTGCCTGCTTTACTTTTTTGAGACCTTCTACTGAAACTTGTGTCATACAGTTTCCTCTGAACTATTTCTCAATATTGTTCTTGGGATATTTCAAAGAACCGTTCTGCCGCCTGTGCTGCACGGTTGCCACTATCCAGCACACGTTTTGACTTTATGGAAAGTCCCTGAATCGACCGAAACAACATCTGGTAGTTCTGATCTCCCCATGAAATAGATGCCGCTCTGACCCCCTGCACCATATTCTGCACTGCACCGGAAAAGTTTCTCAGATCCTGACGGATCACTTGTGCCTGATTTGATTCCATCGACGTTCCCCCTCTTTATAATCGCCTTCAGCAGTTTCCATTAGAATTTCTGCCTGGAATTTTCCTATGCCATTGACAGAATGGTTCTGTACAATTCGACCTTTTATTTTATTCTGCCACATTAGTTCTGTACTGTCAAGCCATTTTCAACCAAATCGAGGCTTTCTATCTGGAACATTTAAATTCAATTCCCTGTATGCTTTCTGATGAGGTGAAAAAATGTGGACTATGCAAGCTTCCTTCGGCAACGAATCACAGAACTTCGCATGAAACGCAATGTTTCAGAGTATCAGATGAGCCTAGAGCTAGGACAAAACAAAAATTATATTCAAGGAATAAGCTCCGGAAAAGCACTTCCATCCATGACGCAATTCTTTAATATATGTGATTACTTTTGCATCACTCCAGAGCAATTCTTTAGCGACCACGATCGACCAGAGCTAATCGATGCCATCTCAGAGGGAATACAAGAGCTTTCCGACGCAGATTTAGAGCTTCTCCTTCTCTTCATCCGTAGATTGCAAAGAAACATATAGTTACAATATGGCTTTTGGGGCATACTACACAAATAAGTCCTACTACCACCGCTTTACCACAATAAATTTTGCAAAACCATCTTGACGCGCCTACACTTCCATGATACCCTTTATTCCAAATCTTGCTGAAAGTGGTGGTTCTCACCGTGAGAACCACCACTTTCAGCGGATGATTGCCTGGAAAGAACGTACCGCCCCGCAACACACCCGATTCATTTTGCCGCCGATTCACCCGACAAAATCATCGCTGCGCTGCGTGGGCGGTATTTTTCTTTTCCGGGGAAGATTGCACCTTGAAAATTTCATGAGCCGTCCGAACGTGATGCCGGCTTTTCAGCCAACGCCGCTGCACAAACAGGGGTAGGAACTTCGTTCGGAGCAAACGGTGACCCCATTACATGAGCAGCACAACCTCTACTTGTTTTTTGCGTCTTAACAATTCGGAAACAATTACCCAGAAACGGTTTTGAGCGCAGCGGTAGAGGGCAAGAACCGTCCCGTGGCCACAAATTTTCAATTCTTGAAAATGTTCTGTCCATCCGGGACTTCACTTCTCAAACTCTTGCGAGTTTTCCAAGTGATCTTGTTGGGGCGTGCCTGCCCCAAACCCTGCTCATGGTTCGCACCTGACGGTGCGAACAGCAACGGCGTGTCGTGCTTTACATAACTTCACCGAGGAGTTATCGAACAGACAGGAGGTACAATGACCAAAACGAATGTTCAACCGTCCCCTAGCAATTCCAAGCACCACGACACGCCGAACAACAAAACGCACGTCATCAAGTTCCGTGTGACAGCGGAGGAAAAAGCGTCACTGGAACTCACTTGCAAACTCCTGAATCTCTCCCTCTCCACTTTTATCCGCCGCGCCATCCACAACGTCAAGATCGAGAAAACAGTCATCGTTGCAGGCGGCGGAGAAGAAACCCTGACCGCTGTTTCCAC
>CDTY01011554.1_pt1 | contig 28601 bp, 19 predicted proteins | sample 557731 | NCBI WGS metagenome assembly CDTY01 (sample SAMEA3182101, study PRJEB8094) | gut metagenome | biome: human; feature: gut; material: Stool; isolation source: human stool | place: Canada | collected 2013-02-12
CTGCTGGTGATCCACGACACCGGCGCCCACGGCTTCTCCATGGGCTACAACTACAACGGCAAACTCCGCTCCGCCGAGCTGCTGCTGCGCGAGGACGGTTCCGTGCAGCTCATTCGCCGGGCGGAGACCCCGGAGGACTACTTCGCCACGCTCCTTTGGGATTGATCTCCTCCAGCACAAAGTTGGAGGCGGAGAAAGGATGGGATCTCGCATGCGACTTGGCTTGGCACAAATGGATATGCTCCACAGGGACAAGGCCGGCAACCTGGCGGCATGCCGCCAGATAATCGGTCAGGCGGCAGAGGAAAAGGTGGATCTGCTGCTCTTCCCTGAGCTGACCCTCACCGGCTTCTCCTCCCACATCGCTGAGGATGGAGAGGCGCTGGACTCCTCCCAGACGCTGGACTTTTTCTCCCGGGAGGCGGCTGCCCACCACATGGCCATGGGCTTCGGCATGATCGTCTCCCCCTCCGCCCAGGCGGAAAAGAGCGAGAACCACTGCGTCCTCCTGGGCCGGGAGGGACAGCTCCTGGCGGACTATGCCAAGATCCATCCCTTCTCCTTCGGCGCCGAGGGGCGCTTTTACACCGGCGGCACGGACTGGACCAGCTGCCAGCTGGACGATTTCACCATCGCCCCCTTCGTCTGCTACGACCTGCGCTTTCCCGAGATCTTCCGAGTCCACTGCCGGCAGGTACAGCTGATGACGGTCATCGCCAACTGGCCCTCCACCCGGATGGAGCACTGGTATTTGCTGCTCCGAGCCCGGGCGTTGGAGAACCAGTGCTATGTGGCCGGTGTGAACCGCTGGGGGCAGGAGGGCAAGCTCTCCTATATCGGCGGCAGCACGGTGGTGGCTCCCGACGGGACCATCCTGGTGCAGGACGAAAGCGGTCCGGGTCTGGTCACCTGTGACATCGACCGGGAGACCGTGGACAAGACCCGAAAGGCCCTCCCCTTCCTGCCGGACCGCCGGCCGGAGGTCTACGCCCACCTCTTTGCCCAAGAGGCGGAGGAACAGGCCTGAAAAAGCACACAAAAAAGCACAGAGGGAGAACTCCCTCTGTGCTTTTTCTTTTCACTCAATAGCCGTTGACCACCGCGTCCAGGACCTTGGAGGCCACAGTGCCTGCCACGGAAGAACCGCCGCCGCCGTTTTCCACCAGCACCACGAAGGCGTAGGGCGCATCCTCGTTGCGCAGGAAACCGGCGAACCAGGCGTGGGGCGACTGGCCCTCTCCCACCTCGGCGGTGCCGGACTTGGCGCAGATGTCCATATTGGGGAAACGGCTGGCGCCATAGGTGGCCACCACGTTGTTGGCCATCATGTCTGCGATCTGCCCGGCGGTACCGGACTCGACGAGGGTGCCGGTCTTGCGGGTGAAATGGGGCAGGGACGGCAGGCCCAGGGGACCCACGGTCTTTTCAATGAGGTAGGGCACAGCGGCCTTTCCGCCGTTGGCAATGGCCCCCATATACACCATCAGGGCACAGGGGTTCACCTGGTCCTGATACTGGCCCACACCGGCCCAGCCCAGCTGGGAATCGGTGGCATCCTGGAAGCTGAAAGTGCCTTTGGCGGTGGGCAGACCGTTGACAGAATAGGAGTCCATCAGCCCTGCCTTCTCTGTATAGGTCTCCATTACATCCGCGCCCAGCTCCGCTGCCAGCTGAGAAAAGACTACGTTGCAGGAGTTGGCCAGAGCGGCGGTAATATCTTGCGTGCCATGGGTGCCGGAACAGGTAATGGTGTCTCCGCCGATCTGCACGGACCCCTCACAGTTCCAGGTCCGCTGGTACAGGTCGGGGATCTGCTCCAGCGCCGCCGCCAGGGTCACCGTCTTGAACACGGAGCCCGGGGTAAAGGTAGAGGAGAGGAAGCGGTTGAGGTAGGCGCCCTTATACCGGTCGTTGGTTTCGATGTCCTCCGGCACGTTCAGCGGGTCATAGGAGGGCGCAGACACCAGGCAGAGGATCTCCCCTGTCTTGTAGTTATACACCGCCACCGTGCCGCTGTGGCCGCCCAGGGCCTCATAGGCGATGTAGTTATACCGGGCGTCGATGGTCAGATAGAGGTCGCTGCCCTGGGTAGCCCCATAGGCGCCGTTGATAAAGTTATAGCCGGTGAGCTTGTCGGCAAAGGCATTGAGGGCGCCAGTGCCGATGTTGCCCTGGAGATCGCCCACCACATGGAGGGTGGCCTTGCGGACAGTGGCGTTGTCGTAGTAGGTCCGCTCTCCATTTTCATTGACGGTGGTCAGCACATCCCCGTCCCGGTCCAGGACCGTGCCGCAGGAGAGCTGCCCCGCACTGTTGTAGAGGTGACGGTTGAAGGCGGCGGAGACCCAGCTTCCCCCCTGGAAGAACCACTTGCCCACAAACAGGCACAGTCCCAGGGCCAAAATCCCCGCCAGAATGCGGCAGACAAAGGCCCGCCGTTCAATCTTCTTCATAAGCCCCCTCCTTTCTCACCCGCCGCCGGGCTGGACGATGCCAGGACAGGTCCCGAATGGCAAAGCTGGCGTGTTCCCGGGTGTCCGTGGCCTTCAAAAAGGCCAGCAATCCCCAAGCGGACATCATGGCCGATCCGCCGTTGGACACAAAGGGGAACGTGACGCCGGTGAGGGGCAGAATGTCCACCGAGCCGAACACATTCAGGCAGGTCTGGAACACCAGCAGGGACGAGGCCGCGCAGGCGGCGATGACGTAGAAGCTGGACCGGCCCACCCGGCAGGCCCGGGCGGCAAACACCGCCAGAGTGATAATAGAGGCCACCGCCGCTACGGCAATCAGCAGCCCCCACTCCTCGCACACCATGCCGAACACCAGGTCCGTGTCCGCAGCCGCCACATTGTGGAGCCAGCCGTTGCCGCTGCCCACGCCCACCAGGCCGCCGGAGGCGGCAGCAGACATGGTGCGGGTCTGCTGAAAGCCGGCGTCAGAGGCCTGCTCCCAGGCGTGGCCCCAGACAGCAAAACGGCTGAGAATATAGGGCTTAAACTTCAGGATGATGGCCGCGCCGAACACCGCACCGCCGCAGATGAGGCTTAGGGTGGCAAAGTCACCGGAGCGCAGATAAGCGATGACCAGGAAAGTGACAAAGAAGATAGCTGCCGTGCCGAAGTCGCTCATCAGGCCCAGGCAGCCGATGCACACACCGGTGAGCACAATGAACAGCCCCAGGTTCCGCCGGCGGAACAGCCGCTCCAGCGTGGCGGAGCCGGCGAAGATGTAACAGATCTTGGCGATCTCTGAGGGCTGGAAGGACAGCGGACCCAGAACGATCCAGTTCTGGGCGCCGTATTTGCCGGTGCCTAAAACCAGGGTGATGCCCAAAAGGCCGATGGCGCCGGCCGCCATGAGCCAGCGAATCTTCTGGGTCCGGGGCAGGTCCCGGAGAAAGACGCCCAGCACCAAAAACAGCCCCAGGCCCATCAAAATGGCGATGAGCTGCTTGGGCACCGAGGAGGGCGCCGAGGAAGCGGTCACCGCCAGGGACAAGGTGGAGAGGAAAAAGGCGATGGTCTCCATCTCAAAGCCCACGCAGTTGGAAAGGCGCAGGGCGATGTAATAGAGCCACATGGCCACGGTCAGGGCCAGGAAAGCCATGGGCACCGCCGCCGTCACCGCTGCGCCGTCAGCTACGATCAGCTGCAGGCAGGTCAGGACTTGGAACAGGGTCAGCCACAAAAAGGAGGGCCAGATGGCCGCAGGGCGCTCCGCCCGGCGGCGGGCGGCCTGGTGCTCCTTTTCCGCCACGGTGGTGGGCAGCAGCATCAGCGGCACGCCGCCCAGGGTGATGGTGTCGCCCTCCTGCAGGTCTGCCTTTCCCTCCACCTTTTCCCCGTTGACCAGCACGCCGCCCTTGGAACCCAGGTCATGGACCGTCCAGGTGGCATCCTCATTGCGGATCAGTGCTGCATGCTGCCGGGAAATACTGGGATAATTGAGGACCACATCGGCGTTCTTATTTCGCCCGATGATATTCTCCCAATGGGTCAGCGGCGCAGGGGCGCCGTTGGGCATACTCAGCTGGGCCCAGGTCTCCGGCGTATGGGGTACCCGCAGTAGCGAACGGATGGCCCGCAGTAAAATCAGGCCCGCCAGCACCGGAAACACGAAGCGGACCACGGTGGTATACCAGTATCCCACCTCCGGATGGGCTGTCAAAAAGGCATCCAAGCTCTCCAGCCAGGTCTGGAGCGGAAAGGCTGCCGCCATGGGTCTCACCTCCTCACAGTTTCTCCTGCCCATGATAGCACAGATTCTCCAAAAGTGCTATGTCAAAATCGTGAATTTTCCCCATTCCTGTTTGAAGAGGGAAAAAACGCGCCCCGGCTTTCGCCGGGGCGCGTTTGATTGGGTTTTGCGGAAGCTCACTGCGTCAGCAGCTTACTGGTCCTCGTGCTCCTTCTTCTTGCGCTTGCTGTCGAACACATTCAGCGCAACCAGGCCAAGGGCAGCGGTGCCGCTGAGGGCCAGCCACATGCTCATGTTGTCGCCGGTCTTGGGAGCTTCGCCCTGGGGCACATCCTCATCGGGAATGTCCTCAGGCAGCTCGCCCTCGGGCACGTTCTCATCGGGAATGTCCGTGGGCTCCTCGGGTTCCTCGGGCTCCTCAGGCAGCTCACCGCCGGGAGTGGGCTCCTCAGGGATCTCCGTGCCGGGATCCTCGGGATCGGTGATGGGAGGATCGGGCGTATCGGGCGGGATGTAGGGCGCGTTGTCCGTCAGCTCGTAGTAGAGCTCCAGGACATAGAGGTGATTCTGATTGAGCAGCGTCGCCTCGGTCTTGTTGCCCGCGTTATCCGCGTCGTACACATAGGTCAGATTATCGTTGGGGCAGACCTTATAGTCATCGGGATTTACTCTGACGGTCGTGCTCTCCACCTCGGCGAAGATCTCGCTCTGGTTGTTGTAAACGGCGATCTGATTGCCATTGTAGTCATAGTGGACATAGTGGGTCTTGACCATCCACAGATACTTGGCAGGCACCTTGAAGGTGTTGGTGATCGTCACATGGAGGTTATAGGAAGTATCCACCTCAAACGTCCGGTACGTGACGGTATAGTCGTTGTCCGTACCGAAGGAGATGGTGCCGTTTTCCTTCACCGGGCTGCCGTTGGCATCCAGCTCCAGGACCTCGTAGTGATAATACTGGCCGGTGGTCAGGTTGTACCGCTCCAGATTCTCATAGCTCTCGAAGGTGCAGCTGCCATCCTCGTCGACGGCGACCGTCTGCTCGCTGCCCTCCACCTTGACGCCGTCGCGGAACAGGGCCACCGTGATGCTCTCAGGCAGGACGGGCTGATACACACCATCCACGTCCATGTTTGCCCAGACCTTCTCCGGCGTGATGGTCACATCAGAAACCTGCTCAATGGTGTTCTGGATGGCAAAGGGCTGATCCTTCACAGCCTCGGAGGTGTAGCCCTCCACAGGCTCCTCAGACAGGGTATAGGTGATCTTGGCACCGGCATCGGTGTACTCCGGCAGATCGGGCACAGTGATGGTCCAAGTGCTGCCGCTGACAACGGTGGTCAGGGCCTTGCCGTTCAGGGTTGCGGTGATCTCGTTATCCGGCATCTCCTGGACTGCCACGCGATATTCGCTGTCATCGGAACCGGTGAGGACCAGGGTGATGTCAGGACGATATCCGTCGCCGGGATCCACCCAGTACTTGGTGATGTCGATGTCGATGCTGCCGCTGCGCTTGTTGGTCACATTGGTGCCGGTGGCAGTGGCTCTGTAGCCTGCGGGCACCTGGGCCTCAGAGGCGGTATAGTCATACTTGGCGGTACCGGCCGCGTTGTAAAGGGGCATATCGGGAACGGTGGTGCTCCAGGTGTTTCCACTGACAGAGGCCTCCACAGGGTCGCTGGTCACACCGTCCTTGGTCACGGTGGCCATGACCTTGCCTGCTGCCTCGTCATAGGCGAAGGTAACGCTGGCCACGGCGATGCCGTCCTGCAGCAGGTCAAGGGTCACGCTGGGCCGCTCACTGTCGGGAGTATTGCCGTCGATCCAGGTCTTGGAGACGGGAATATCCGCGTAGGCCTGGTTGATGGTGTTAGTGACCTGATAGCTGTAGGTACCGTTCTCCAGCATACCGCCGGTCATGGAGGAGCTGTAGCCGGGAACGGAGAGCTCCTTGACCTGATAGATGTACTGCTGGCCCTTGTCGTTATACTTGGCCAGGTTCTCCGCCTTGCCGCTGGTCTCACCGGAAGCCAGGGCGATGGTCCCGGCATCCTCCCAGGTCAAACCGTCCACAGACCGCTGGACCGTAAAGGTCACGGCAGGGGCGGCCACGTCGGCGGGCTTCACCCAGGTCTTCTCCACGGAGACGGAAGTGGTGTCGGTGATGGTGTTGGTAAAGTGGAAATACACATCGCCGTTGGAAACGGGCCCCACCTGCTCACTGGTGGAGATATAGCCGTTGGGGACATTCTCCTGCACCGTGTAGGTGATCTCCTCCAGCAGGGTGTCGCCGCCCTCTACGGGAGTCTCGGTATAGCGGGGCAGGCCCTCAAAGGTCGCCACGCCGTTGCCGGTGATGGTCTTGGTGTATTCATCGCCATCCATGGGCGTGCCGTTCTTCACCAGGGTGAAGGTGGCAGTCAGGTCGGACGGATCGCCGGGCTGCTGCCAGGTCTTGGTCACGGTGACCTTTACCTCATCCTCCGCACCGCTCTGGGTGTTGGTGATGGTGATCTGATAGTTGCCCTCACTGTCGGTGGTCCGTTTACTGTAGCTGGCAGTATAGCCCTCCACAGGGGACTCGGTCACGGAGTAGTCGATCAGCTTGCCCTGGGCGTCATACTTGGCCAAACCGGCAAAGGTGTGGGAATCGGTAAAGGTCTCAGGGTCGCCGGAGGCCACGCCATTGGCGTAGAGCTGAACGGTGACTTCAACGGGGTGATCCCCCTGGGATACCCACTCCTTGTACACGGTCAGACTCACTTCACCGGTGCGGGTGTTGGTGATGTTGTTGCCGGTGACGGTGGATTTGTAGCCGTCCACAGCAGTTTCCTTCACGGTGTACTTGATCTCCCGGACAGCGGTGATATTGCCGTTGTCTTTGGTGAACTCGTAACGGGGCAGGTTTTCAAACTTATACTCCCAGTTGGTTTCCGCGCTGGCGGTGGTAGTCCGATCCGTCGCCTCGCCATCCTTGTACAGGGTCACAGTGATGGGCGCATGGTCCACAGTGTCGCCGCCGTCGTTCCAGGTCTTGACGCCGGAAATGGTGGTGGTCTCTTCAGCCACGGTGTTGTAGAAGGTGATGGTGTAGCCGTCGCTGGTGGTGGGCTTGGCCTGCTGATAATTGCCTGGGGCCTCCACAGCGCCATATTCATAAGGCTGGCCGTTAGCATCGTACTTGGGCAGGTTCTCAAACTTCACCCTGCCGTTGCCGGTGATGGTCTGGGTGTACTCCGCACCGGTCATCGCGCTGCCATTCTGGGTCAAAGTGACCTCCACGCTCTGGTCAGCAGGGGACATTCCCTCAGGCAGTGTCCAGAACTTGGCCACCACCACGCTGGTGGTGCCGCTGGCGGTATTGACAATGTTCAGGCCATCCTGACCATAGGTGGTGGTATAGCCGTCCACCGGAGCCTCTTCCACGGTGTACACATGGTAGCCGCCCTCGGGATTGCTGTCAGGCAGATTATAGAAGGTGTAGGTCCAGGTATCACCCTGCGCAGAGCAGCCGTCCTCACCCGGAGTGAGAGTGACTGTCTTGTAGTCCTTGCCATCCTGCTTCAGGGTGACGGTGATGGAGTCGGGGGTGGTCTCGTTGGCAGGCTTGCGCCAGGTCTTGGTGATGGTCACATCCCGATAGGTCTGCTTAGCGGGGTCCACCAGCTTGCCGTCGGTGATGTTTGCGCCGTCAGAAGCAGTGGAAGCAGTGGTGATCACACCGTACTTCACGGTGACGGTGAGATCCGCCACGGGATTGTAGTCCTTGGGAGCAACCGTCTCCTTCAAAGTGTAGGTATAGCCGGAGGGGATGTGGGTAATATCGATCTTGCCGTCGCCCTCAGAAGTATCAGAGTCGCTCCAGTTGACGGAATCGGCGGGGCTGGGCGTCAGGGTGAACTGGGCACCCAGCAGTGCCGCACCCTTTTCATTGACCTTGGTGAAGCTCAGGTCGGCCACATACCCTTTGACCTGGGGAACCGCAAACTCACCGGTCTTCAGGGCCTCGGGATCCGTAGGCCAATTTCCGTGTTCATCGGCCACCATATACTTCAAAACCGCGCTTTCATTGGTGGGTACCGTGGTGGTCTCTGTAAAGCCAACATTGTTCAGAAGGATCTGATACTTAAAGGTATAGCCCAGCGTTCCGCTGATCATGTTGCCGTCCTGGTCCTCCTGGATATCCGTAATATTGTCATCACGGTTGGAGGAGAGGATATCCCAGACAAAGGACTTACCGTCATTTCCCATAGTAACGGCATTATAAATCGTGCCATTGCCAGCCGCATTGTATACAGGAAGAGCCTTCTGATAAAGGATATTACCTCCCATGGTGTCTGTCACACGCCAAGCCTGAGCAGCCATGGCGATCTGGTCAGCGATGCTGTCAAAGGATTCAAACAAACCGTCAGCTTGGCCGTTATAGGCAGCACTGGAGAAAGCGCGCAGCCAATCGCCAACCGTCATATCCTCATCCGTACTCGGATTGGTATCCCGCCAGTCATCAAAAGGTGTGGTATCCCACACGTCTACTTCGTATCCCTTCTTGGTGATGGTACCAAAGCAAATGGAATACAGCTTGGAGAGGTTGGTAATGCCGCGGATGGCATCAGCCTCGTCACCTACATCCTTCACATCGCTCTTTTCTGTCTCACTTCCGCCGCCTCTGGTACCGGTGATGTAGCTGGTGCTGCCGGGATCTCCCTCCACATGGTAGGTGGGATTACCGTCGGTCAGAAGGATCGTGTAGAGATAATCAATGTCTTTGATCTGATTTTTATTCTGCCTTCCTGCATTCAGGATGTTCTTGGCCAGCATGAGGCCGCCCTCGATATTGGTGCCGCCATAATCAGAGCCAAACCCATGACCATGGCCTACCTGTACATTGTTAATTGCTGCGATAGCCTTATTCATGCCCTCCTGAGTCCGGATATTCACCCAGTTCAACTCCTGCTGGGCGTTGGAGCCAAAGGAAACTACAGCCACCATCCGACGATCATCGCCAGTAGCGCCAGTCTCATTGGCAAACTGGTTCAGGAAGTCCAAAGCTGCTGCCTGGGCATCGGCCAGCCGGGAGCGGTAGACACAATCACTATTAGTTGTGGTCACCGGGTTATGCTCCCGCCAGGTTTTATGGCAGTACTCACAATCATACCGACCATAGTGCCCATAATATTTGTGCCAATGTTCACTATATGTGGTTCCGCTTGTTCCAGAGCAGTAATACTTAGTCTCACTCTTTCCCTGATGAGCCTTATCCGACTGCTCCTTGCCGCAGTTAACGCAGTCATCCATGGAGTTAGACACATCCAGGACCAGCATTACCGCTGCGTCAGGGGTAGAGGAGGGGATCTCCTCCAGTTTTTGAGTGGTCTTGACCTGAAGAGTCACATTGAACAGGTTCTCTGTTCCTGTAGCCTCCACAGTCTTACTCATTTCAACGACAATGCCGTCTTCCCCTAGAGTACCAGAGGTATGCTGATTGCCGTCTTTGTCATAATAGACTGTCCCGCCGGCATTTACGATCTGCTCTTGCGCCTGGATGTCCTTATCCGTAGCAAACGCCACGGTGGGCAGCAGGCTCAGGGCCATGACCAGAGCCAGCAGCAAAGACAATACACGTTTCTTTGTTTTTGCCATTTTTCGTTCTCCTTTCTTTGCAGAGGAACGAAATACTTGGCGGTCGGACGAGCTTGGCGTTTCCGCTTTAGCTTCCTGACTTTGCGTCCCGCCCTTTCGGACGGTTTGCCGTTTCACTATTTCCTGTTCCGTTGGCGCGGAGCCCTATCTCCGCGTTCGGTATTGAAAACTCAGTCCCTTGGTTTTTTATCCGGCGGACCACACCGGATCCTTACGTTTTAACTTCCTTCTCCCTTTTCATCCAGTGCGCTGTTGAGTAAAAGCGCAAATTCCAGCACGCTGCGGAAGCTCTCCTCCCGGTTCGCCTCCAGCCACAGGACTGTGCCCTGCCAGCTGGCATTCTGCCGGAAGATGACCTTCATGACGAAGGTTCCCCTTTCGCCCCGCTGTTCCAAATTGTCGCGTCGGATCTCCTCACGCGCTTTTGCCTGTGGCCGAAAGGACCGGACCTGAGCGAACGGCTGGGGGAAGTTCATCTCATCCAGCAGATGCTCCACCGCCAACAGAAACTCCATCAAGCCGGTGAAGTGCACCGCGCCCTGTAAGAATGGGTTATACAGTCTTCCACGCAGAATGTGCTGGTCATATCCATCCACACAAATCACAATGGAATGATATTCGTTCGCCGTCATCCGTGCCTGCACCTGAATGCCCTCCTTTCTTTCTTTGTTTGTCTGTGGTTATACCTTACCACACGACGGTTACAAAAGTGGATACATTTTCCGTTCATACTTTCATAAAACAAAAATTTTATGGTATTTCCGGTAAAACCTTTTTATCTGCCTTTGCGCTTTCTCCCAAAATATGCGCCCAGCAGCATCACGGCACCAAACACCACCAGGTAATACCACACCGCTGCACCATGGGCTGCAAAGGCCGCATACACCATGAACACGCACCCGCACAGGGCCAGCACCGGCGTCAGAACGCGGCGCACAAAGCCCAGGTCCCGCTCCCTGCGCAGGATCTGAAAGAAGATGGGGATATAGAAGGCATAGAGGGTGATGATGGGGATCTCCGAGGTATCAAAGGTGAAGGGGCCAAACCAGGAGCTCTCCGTCAAATTGGCCCCGTAGAAATACAGCAGCCAGAACCCGCACAGGGCAAGGCCCAGCACCGAGGAGTTCACTGGCATCCGGGTCACCGGGTCCACCTGGGCAAACAGCTCCGGCCGGGGCCCCTCTCCCCGGACGGCAATGGCGTACATCCCCCGGCAGCAGGCCAGCATCAATCCGTTGAGCACTCCTAGGCAGGACACCACGATCAGAACAAACACCCCGGTGCCCGCCGCCTGGCCGAACAGGCGCTGGAAGGCCAGCTTGGCCGCCTGCTCACCGCTTTCCATCATCTCCCCGGTGGTAACAGCGCCGGAAAGACCCACATAGTAAAAAAGATAAGTGGCTACTACGATCACCGAGCCGATCACCAGCGCCAGGGGCAGCGTCCGCTTGGGGTCCTTGAGCTCAGCGTTGATGGAGGTGGCAATGATCCAGCCCTCATAGGCAAAGGCCACCGCCACCACAGAGGCCATGAGACTGGCTCCGGCGGAGGTCTCCGCCGCGCCGGCAGCGGAAAAGTTGGCGGCCAGCTGACCGCTGCTCAGGCCCGCCACGGTGCCCACCACAGCCATCAGCAGCAGCGGCACCATTTTGATGACTGTGGTAGCCACCTGGAACCGGCCGGCCAGCCAGGGGGACAGGGCGTTGACCGCAAAGCTCATGCACAGGAAAAAGCAGGCGATGGCCATACAGGGCCCACCAGTGATGTCCCAGCCCAGCAGCACGCAGAAATACCGGGCCGACAGCCAAGCCAGCACGGAGGTCAGTGTGGGATAATAGATAATGGCCATGAACCAGCCCACGTAATAGCCGTACCGGGGGCCCAGCGCCGCCTCCGCGTAATCCACCACCCCGTTGACCTTCTGATACCGGGAGGAAAGGGTGGAAAAGGTAAAGGTACACACCACCATAATGGCGCCCACGATCAGCCAGGCGGCCACCCCCAGCGCCATATCCCCTCCGGTGGCCTGCAGCACCGCCTCGGCTTTGAAAAAGACGCCGGAGCCCATGACGATGCCCACCACCATGCAGATAGCCGTTGGCAGGCCATATCGTCTTTCCAACTGAATGTCCATAGTGAATACTCCTTTTTCTCTTTCTTCTCTCTTTAAAGCGATAAACTCGCCAGGGGCAGGATAACATAACCCGCCTCCTTTTCCAACCCTCTTTTCTATTTTCTCAAGCTTTTTGAAAATCTCTTGCCTTTTTTTATCAAAAGCGTACAATACCCATCAGTATATCCAAGAGAGGAGCACACATCCATGGAGGAGATCCGGCCGGGACGCTACCGGCATTTCAAGGGAAAGGAATATCGGGTGCTGGGCGTGGCCAGGCATTCGGAGACACTGGAGCCCCTGGTGGTGTACCAGGCGCTGTACGGGGAGCGGGGACTGTGGGTACGGCCTGCGGCCATGTGGAACGAGCAGGTGGAGCGTGAGGGACAAACCATGCCCCGCTTCACCTATGTGGGGCCCTAAGCGGTCTCATCTTTACAGGCAGCGGATTCTGCGCTATCATAGAAATCGCCGTTTCTCACAGGAAACGACACAGGTTCCACCGGGCAAAGGCCCGGAGAGGGAGGAAACAACATGCTGATTATCGGGTGTCATCTGTCCTCGTCCAAGGGCTTTCTGTCCATGGGCAAGACTGCCGTGGACATCGGCGCCAACACCTTTCAATTCTTCACCCGCAACCCCAGAGGTGGCACCGCCAAGCCTCTGGATCTGGAGGATGTGGCGGCTTACCGGGACTTTGCGAAGGAGCACCACCTCTTCCCCATTCTGGCTCACGCCCCCTACACCCTCAACTGCTGCGCGGCAGACCCGGGTCTGCGGGACTTTGCCCGCCGCACCATGGCCGACGACCTGGAGCGGCTGGAGCACATCCCCGGCAGTCTCTACAACTTCCACCCCGGCAGCCATGTGAAGCAGGGAGCGGAGACGGGCATCGCCCTCATCGCCGAGACGTTGAACCAGGTGCTGCGGCCGTACCAGGCCACCACCGTGCTTTTGGAGACCATGGCCGGCAAGGGCAGCGAGGTGGGCCGGAGCTTTGAGGAGCTGCGGGCCATTCTGGACCGGGTGGAGCTGGGAGACCAGATGGGCATCTGCCTGGACACCTGCCACGTGTTTGACGGTGGCTACGACATCGTCTCCAACTTGGATGGCGTCCTGGAGGAATTTGACCGGATACTGGGCCTTGGCCGTCTGCGGGCCATCCACCTCAACGACAGCAAGAATCCCTTTGGCAGCCACAAGGACCGCCATGAACAGATCGGTCAAGGCAGCATTGGATTGGAGGCCTTTGGCCAGATCATCAACCACCCGGCCCTGCGGCACCTGCCCTTCTACCTGGAGACACCCCAGGAGGATGTGTGGGGGTATGGCCGGGAGATCACGCTTCTGAGGAGTCTCTTTCAGGAGGCCTGACACAGCGCAAAAAGGCACGCCGGAGCTTTCGCTCCGGCGTGCCTTTTGCTATTTGATTTACTCCGCCTGCTCCTTACCGAAGAGGCGGCCATAGTAGGACTCCGCCGTGTACAGCGCGGCCACGGGGTTGTGGCCGGTGACCCGGTCCTTGGTCACCAGCGTGGTGACGATGGCGTCGGAGTACTTATAGAAGAGGCTGTCGTGGCCCACACACAGGCCCACCACGATGTTCAGCTCCGTGCCGGCCTCATTGAGGAGCTTGGCCTGGAGGATGGGGTTGCACATATTGGTACCGATGGCGGCGCAGCGCTCATCGATGCCCACATCGGTCTTGAGCACGGCGCCGGCCTTGCAGCCCACGGCTACCACCTCGAAGCCGTGGCTGCGCAGGATCTTGGCGGCGATGCGGGTCTCCCGCATCAGGCCCACGCAGGTGGCAATGCCCAGCTTGTGGAAGCCCATGCGGCGGGCAAACTCCACGATCTCCTGAATCCGGGGCCACTGGCAGTAGCCGTCGAACTCCACATCCGCGGCGGTGGTCATGATCTTTTGATTCACCGGGTCCTTGTATTCCGCCATGGCGGCCTGCTTCACCGCCGGGTCCATGTTGTCCGTCAGGCAGAAGGGCGGACGGTTCTCCCCAGTCTGGTTCTGGCAGCCCTTTCCGGCACAGTCAGCACAGGAACGCACGATCTCCTTTTCCATAGTTCCACTCTCTCCTATCCTTCAAAATTGCCCCGTCTGGCAAAACGGCGCTTCGTTGGTGACATGATACCACACTTTGTCCTGCGCCGCAACACACTTTGTCCGTCCTCGATATACAAAAACAGTCCGCCGCAGTGCTGCGGCGGACTGTTTTTTATGAAAGCAATGAAACTCAGCGGGCGTTGTAGGCCTTGATGCCCAGAGCCAGCAGGTCCATGGCGCGCTCCAGGTCGGCCTGCTTGAGGACGTAGGCAATACGGATCTCGTTCTTGCCCTTGCCGGGGGTGCCGTAGAAGCTCTCGCCGGGGGCGAACATCACGGTGTCGCCGTGGTCCTCGAACTCCTCCAACAGCCACATCTGGAACTTCTCCGCATCGTCCACAGGCAAAGCAGCCATGATGTAGAAGGCACCCTTGGGGCACTTGCACACCACACCGGGGATCTCAGCGAGCTTGGCCATGCAGGTATCCCGGCGGCGCTTATACTCCTCGCGGACGGCGGCGAAGTAGTCGGGGCCCACGGTATACAGCGCGGCAGCGCCCACCTGGTCCAGCGTGGCGGAGCACAGACGGCCCTGGCAATACTTCATGGCATGGGCCATCAGCTCCTTGTTGCGGGAAATGAGGACACCCACACGGGCGCCGCAGGCGCTGAAGCGCTTGGACACGGAGTCAATGACCACCACATTATCCGCAGCATCAGGGAACTGCAGCATAGTGGCCAGCTTCTCGCCGCCGTAGACGAACTCACGATACACCTCGTCGCCGATGACGAAGAGGTTATGCTCCTTGGCGATGTCCACGATCAGGCGCATCTCCTCGGGAGTCAGCACCACGCCAGTGGGGTTGCCGGGGTTGGTGACCATGATGGCACGGGTGTGCTCGTTGATCTCCGCCTCGATCTTGGCCCGGTCAGCATAGTGATAGCCTTCCTCAGGGGAGGTGTGGATGGGGTGGATCTTGCCGCCGGTGACCCGGACGAAGGTGTTGTAGTTGGGATAGAAGGGCTCGGGGATCAGGATCTCGTCGTCGTCATCCAGGATGCACTCCAGGACCATCTCCAAAGCTTCGCTGCCGCCGGTGGCAGCCAGGATATCCCCACTCTCCAGAGGAATGTCCAGCTTGGCATAGTAGCCGCGGACCGCCTCGATCAGCTCGGGGATACCGGGAGAGGGAGCATACTCCAGAACAGGCGCGTGGAAATTTCTGACGGCGTCAAAGAACACAGGGGGCGTTTCAATATCAGGCTGACCAATATTCAAATGATAGATCTTGCGGCCCTTCTTCTCCGCTGCCAAGGCATACGGATGGAATTTGCGCATGGGGGAAAGACCGCATTTTTCGATCTTGCTGGAAAATTTCATTTTGCCTAACCTCCTATATCGATTCTCGGCTTGACGGGATATCCTGATTACATTCTAGCGCTCTAGTTCCCTATTGTCAACCTTCTTTTTATTCATCTTGTATAATTTATAGCTCATTTTTTTATTTCATATGTGCAAAACTATCAATTTATTATCACTTTTTTTGATAAGTCCATTTCAAGGGAAAGTTGGAAGAAAGCGGGCAGAAAAAAGCGCGCCCCGAGGACGCGCTTTTCTTATTCCTCCGGTGCCTGCTGGGGCTCGGATGGGTCCTCAGCGGCACTCTCTCCGCCGCTGCCGCCCATCTGCATCTCCTGCCACTGGGCCCGGGTGATGAGCAGCTGACGAGGCTTGGAGCCTTCAAAGGGACCCACGATGCCTCGCTCCTCCATCTGGTCCACCAGGCGGGCGGCCCGGGAATAGCCCAGCTTCAGCCGGCGCTGGAGCATAGACACGGAGGCCTGTCCGGTCTCCAGCACCACGTCCACCGCCGCCGGCAGCAGCTCGTCGCCCTCCTCTTCGCCGGATTCGGCAGCTGCGCCGCCCCGGCCTCCGGAGCCCTTCTCCTTCTCCTGAAGGCTCTCCTCGATCTTCTGCATGACCTCCTGGGAGTAGTCCGCCTCGCCGGTGGACTTGACGAAGGCCACCACCTGCTCGATCTCCTCCGGGGAGATGAAGCAGCCCTGGACACGGAGGGGCTTACCCTCCCCCAAGGGGGCGTAGAGCATATCGCCCTTGCCCACCAGCTTTTCCGCGCCGGTGGTATCCAAAATGATGCGGGACTCCAGAGAGGAGGCCACGGCGAAGGCGATCCGGCTGGGGATGTTGGCCTTCATCAATCCGGTGATGACGTCGGCGGAGGGCCGCTGGGTGGCGATGACCAGGTGCATGCCGGCGGCACGGCCCATCTGCGCCACTCGGCAGATGGATTCCTCCACCTCCTTGGCAGCCACCAACATCAGATCTGCCAGCTCGTCGATGACCACCACCACGCTGGGCAGCTTCTCCATGCCCTCCTGCTGGGCGGCCAGGGCGTTGTAGCCCGCCAGATCCTTCACGCCGTTCTCCGAAAAGGCCTTGTAGCGCTTCATCATCTCAAACACCGCCCACTGCAGGGCACCGGCGGCCTTCTTCGGGTCCGTCACCACCGGGATCAGCAGGTGGGGGATGCCGTTATAGGGCGCCAGCTCCACCATCTTGGGGTCCACCATGATGAAACGGACCTCCTCGGGAGTGGACTTATAGAGCATACTGATGATAAGGGAGTTGGTGCACACCGACTTACCGGAGCCGGTGGTACCGGCAATGAGCACGTGGGGAAGCTTTGCGATGTTGCCCACGATGTGGTTGCCGCCGATGTCCTTGCCCACGGCAAAGGCCACGTTGGACTTGTGCTGGGTGAACTCCTTGGACTCGATGACCTCCCGGATCAGCACCGGGGTCACCTGCCGGTTGGGCACCTCGATGCCCACCACGGAGATCTTGTCCGGCACGGCGGCGATACGCACGCCGCTGGCACCCAGGGCCAGGGCAATGTCGTCGGACAGGTTGGTGATCTTGCTCAGCTTCACACCCTGTTCCAGGGTAAACTCATACCGGGTCACCGACGGGCCATGAACCACGTCGCCCGGGGTGGCCTCTACGCCGAAGCTGTGGAGGGTCTCCGACAGGCGGCGGGAGTTGTTGCGCAGCTCGGCGCCCACCTCGGTGTAGTTGTCTGTCCGATTCTCCTTCAGCAGCGTGATGGGGGGATACTGATAGGTGCTCTCCCCCATGGATGCCTGCTTGTCCTCGATCTCCCGGGTGACGGCCTCCGTGGCGGCGGCCACCTCCGCGGCGGTAGAGGCGTTTTTGGTCTTGCGCTCCTGGGGCGCGGCAGGCGTCTCCGTCCGGGCCTGGACAGCGGGCTCCGCCGCCTGAGGTGCAGGCTCCAGGGTCAGGATCTGGGGCGCCGGTGAAACCGGTGCAGGCTGCGCCACGGGCGCCGGCTGCTCCTGCTGTTGGCCCGTTTTGCCGGTCAGCAGCTGATCGGGCGAGGGGATCTCCTCGGACTTGTGACGGAAAAAGCCGGTGAGTCGGGAGGGCTTTTTCTCCGGCAGGGCCACAGGCTCGTCCAAAGGAATATCGATGGAGGGCCGTGGCTCCGTCCTGGCCGGGCGGACGGGCTCTGTGGGCACCACCCGGATTCGGGGCTGGGGCTCCTCCTCATACTCATATTCCAGACGCTCCCGGCTGCGGGCCTTCTCCACAATGGCCCCCACTGTCAGCCGCAGCGCCACCATCAGCAGCACCACAAAGAGCACGGTGAAGATGATGATGGAGGCCACCTTAGAAAAGACGGCCACAAAGCCCACGGCGATGGTTCCGGAGATGGCGCCGCCGGAGTCTAAGGCCACGCCGGTCTCCCACAGCCGCTTGAGCACCGCAAAGGAGCTTTCAAATTTGATGTCGCACAGGACCATGTGACACAGGCTCCCCAGCAGCAGCGGCAGCAGCAGCGCACAGCTGACCCGCAGCCGCACTGGACGGCCGTGGTGGAAGAGCAGGATGCCGGAAGCCAGCAGCAGCGCCGGTGCCCACAGGTAATAGCCGTAGCCGAACAGGCCCTTGAGCAGCTTGGCGCTCCAATTCAGGAAGATGGCCTGGACGTGGAAATAGCTCACGGCGATCAGCAGCGCCAGCAGCAGGCAAACCACGCCCCCTACCTCCCGCCGGACAGGGCGCTTCTCCGGCCGTTTGACCCGGGAGCCGCCCTTCTTGGAGGCAGCGGAGGAGCGGGATGTGCTCTTGCTGCCACTCCTAGACTGGCCAGAGCGTTTTGTGGTTTTTTTGGATGTCGTGGATGCTGCCACCAGGTGATACCTCCCAGAAATGTTCTTCCGGCGGGCCCTGCGGGTCCGCCGGGTGTCCTATGTAGTCGTGTGTGATCCGCCACAGGGAATTGCCTCTGCGGCAGGATGCCGGGCATGCCTGGACGCCGCTTGTGCGGCGCAGGCAAATTCGGCCCTTATCCCCGGACCAGGGTCAGAATCAGCGTCAGCGCACCCATGGCCCAGCAGCAATAGGCAAAGAAGCCGAATTTACACCCCGAAAAAGTCCCCTTTTCCGGGGCCCCATTTATTTTACTTCCTCGGGGCAAGTGAATTGCCCCTGCGGCAGGATGCTCCGCATGCCTGGACGCCGCTTCCGCGGCGTAGACAAATTCGGCCCTTATCCCCGGACCAGGGTCAAAACCAGCGTCAGCGCGCCCATGGCCCAGCAGTAGTAGGCGAAGAAGCCGAATTTGCCTTTGTCTGCGATCATCTTCAGCAGTCGGATGCAGGCATAGCCCACCACTGCGGCTACCACCACGCCCGCCAGATACACGGGCATATCGCTCCACTGGATGCTGCCCGCCAGGGCGTCCTTCAGGCTCAGGATATTGGCACCCAGGATGGCGGGAATAGACATGAGGAAGGAAAAGCGCACGGCGAATTTCCGGTCAAAGCCCACAAAGCAGCCGGCGGTGATGGTGGTGCCGGAGCGGGAGATACCCGGGCAGGTGGCGATGGCCTGCCCCACACCTACCAGCAGCGCATCCACCACCGTGGCGGTCTTTTCCGTCTTGCGGCCCTTCCGGACCCGGTCACTGGCAAAGAGCAGGAAGCCTGTGACCAGCAGCGCGCCGGCCACGAAGTACATGTTGTCCGACAGCCCCTCCACCATGTCTTTCACCGGCAGCACCAGAAACAGCGGCAGCGTTCCCGCGATGATCAGCACGATCATTCGCCGGGCCGGAGGCACCGGATTGGGGGTGGTGTGATGGGCCAGATCGCTGATGCCCCGGAAAAACTCCAGGATCATATCCCGGATGTCCGGCCAGTAGGCCACGAATACAGCCACCAATGTACCCAGGTGCAGCAATACGTCAAAAAAAGTGCCGTCGGTCCCCTCCACCGGCAGATCCAGCAGGTTGCGGGCGATGGCCAGATGGCCGGAACTGGAGACCGGCAAAAACTCGGTGATACCCTGGACCACACCAAGGAGCAAAGCGGATATAAGAGACAAAATGTCTCCTCCTTTCTGTTTCAATACAGAATTCAGTATAGCACAGCCGCCCGGGGAAAGCCAGCAAAATTTGCCGTCCCCACAGGCCGTGGGAAAACAACAGGAGGAGACCTTCGTCCCCTCCTGTCTTTGGTTATGCCTGCAGCTTTTCCAGAGCGGCCCGGGCAGCGGACTGCTCGGCTTCTTTCTTGCTGTGGCCCTCTCCGGCGCCCACCACCGCTCCGTTGAGCAGCACCTCCGCCAGGAAGGTTTTGTTGTGGTCGGGCCCGGACTCACCGGCCATGCGGTAGACCAGCTCCTGGTCCGGCTGACGCTGGACCAGCTCCTGCAGGGCGGTCTTGTAGTCCTTGCGTTTCTCCTCCACCACTTCTTCCCGCTGGCAGTCCAGCAGTACCCGATGGATGAGGGCGGAGGCAGCCTCGATGCCGCCGTCCAGATACACGGCGGCAAACACCGCCTCCGTGGCGTCCGCCAGGATGGAGGCCCGGGTCCGGCCTCCGCCGGCCTCCTCGCCCCGTCCCAGCTTCAGATGATCCCCCAGGCCAAGGCCCTGGGCCACCTCGTGGAGGCTCTCCTCGCACACCAGGGCCGCCCGGATCCGGGTCAGGTCCCCCTCCGGCAGGTCCGGATGGCGCAAAAACAAAAATTCCGCCGTTACAAAGCCCAGCACAGAGTCCCCCAGGAACTCCAGGCGCTCATTGCTCTCCAGCCCCTGGCCCCGGTGCTCGTTGGCATAGGAGCTGTGATTCAGGGCCTCGCTGAGCAGGGCCTTGTTGCGAAAGGTATATCCCAGCTTTTTCTCCAGGCTTTCCATCTGTGTCTCCCTCCTCCGGTGATGCCGTGACAAAAGGAAACCCCGCACAGGCGGGGCTTTCCTCCTCTTTTCTTATTTGGACAGCTTGCCGCTGAGGAACTGCACGATGTCCCCCACGGTCTTCATCCCGGTCAGCTCGTCCTCCTGGACTTCGCCGATGTCGAACTCCTCTTCCATGGCCATGACCAGTTCCACCAGGTCCACGGAATCCGCACCCAGATCCTCCTCAAAAGAAGTCTCCATGGTGATCTCTTCCGGCGCGGTGGCAAACTGTTCTCCAATGAGTTCCTGCAGTTTTTTCAGAATTTCTTCCGGTGTCATTGCGCTTGTTGCTCCCTTCTGCATAGGTGTCAGAATCGTTCTTGAAGCATCATACGGCAATGGGCCGCCCCTTGTCAATAGGAATCAGGCTTTTTCTCCCTCTTTTTGCGTTTCGTGCCCCACCCGCATATACTCGATGTTCTCCTCCACCGCCTGGACAAAGCCGCTGGAGGCAAAGGCCACAGCCTGCCGCACGGCATTTTGAATGGCCAGGGCGTTGGAGCTGCCATGGGCCTTGATGACCGGCTTGGAGATGCCCAGGAAGGGCGTACCGCCCACCTGGTTGGGGTCCAAAGTCTTTTTGAACTCCCGCATTCCGTCCTTGACCAGGGCGCCGCCCAGCTTGTGGCGGGTGGTGTCGGACAGAACGGTCTTGAGCTGGCCGTAGAGGAACTTGCCGGCGCCCTCCACGGACTTGAGCATGATGTTGCCGGAGAAGCCGTCGGCCACGATCACATCTGCGCCGCCCATCATGGCGTCGCTGGGCTCGATGTTGCCCACAAAGTGGATGCGGCCGCTCTCCCCCGCCTCCTGCAGGCGCTCATAGGTCTCCCGGCGCAGGCCGTCACCCTTTTCGGCCTCGGCGCCGATGTTCAAAAGGGCCACCCGGGGCTGCTCCACGCCGCAGACCCGCTGGGAGTAGAAGTTGGCCAGATAGGCAAACTGGAGCAGGTACTCGGGGGTGCACTCGGCGTTGGCGCCGCAGTCGCACAGCAGGGCACTGCCGCCCTGGACGGGGATCTGGGGGCACATGGCCGCCCGGCGGATGCCCCGGATACGCTTGACCACCAGCGTGGCGCCCGCCAGCAGGGCGCCGGTGGAGCCGGCAGAGACAAAGGCGTCTCCCTTTCCGTCCCGCAGCAGGTTCAGTCCCACGGTCAGCGAGGAGTCCTTTTTGCGCTTGAAGGCGGTGGCGGGGTCGTCGGCGATCTCCACCACCTCGGTGGCGTTGGCGATCTCCACCCCCTTGGGCAGATCCTTCTCCCCGCAGTCGGCGATGGCCTGCAGCACGGCCTCGGCACGGCCTGTCAGCAGGATGTCCACCCCGTAGGCCTTGTGCGCCGCCAGGGCGCCCCGGACGATCTCCAGAGGGGCGTTGTCGCCGCCCATGGCATCTACAATGATTTTCATTGGCATATCTCCTTTTGCAGCGCGTCGATCTGCTCCAGACTGCGCTGAGACAATGCGGCATTCTTGTTCCGCTTCCCCTTCACCTTATAGCCCAGGGGCGGGATGATACCGAAGTTGATGTTCATAGGCTGGAAATGGGTCACGCTCTCGTCGCTGACGTACAATCCCAAGGCGCCGATGGCCGTCTCCTGGGGGAAATCCACCGGCGGCAGGTCCGCCAGGCGCCGGGCCGTCTCCACCCCCACCAGGAAACCGCTGGCGGTGGACTCCACATATCCCTCCACGCCGGTCATCTGGCCGGCGAAGGAAATGCGGGGCTCCGCCTTGAGCCGGTAGTACCGGTCCAGCAGCCGGGGCGAGTCCAGATAGGTGTTGCGGTGCATCACGCCGTAGCGCAGAAACTCCGCGTCGTGGAGGGCGGGGATCATGGAGAACACCCGTTTTTGCTCCGGGAAGCGCAGGTGGGTCTGAAAGCCCACCAGGTTGTACACGGTGCCTGCGGCGTTGTCCTTGCGCAGCTGCACCACGGCAAAGGGCTCCTTCCCCGTTTTGGGATCCCGGAGGCCCCGGGGCTTGAGGGGCCCGTAGCACAGGGTGTCCCGGCCCCGGCGGGCCATCACCTCCACCGGCATACAGCCCTCAAAGACCTGGCTATCCTCAAAGCCGTGGACCGGTGCCTCCTGGGCGGTGGTCAGGGCCTCCCAGAAGCGCTGGTACTCCTCCTCCGTCAGGGGGCAGTTGATGTAGTCCGGCGTGCCCTTGTCATAGCGGGAGGCGAAGAAGGCGCTGTCCATGTCCACCGACTCAAAGCTGACCAGGGGAGCCGCCGCGTCATAGAAATGGAGATCGCAGCCCTCCCCCAGCAGCCCTTCCAGCCGCTGGGCCAGGGCGTCGGAGGTGAGGGGTCCGGTGGCCACGACCACCTCTCCCTCCGCCGGCAGCTCCGTCACCTCGCCGGTGTGGAGGGTGATGTTGGGGTGGGACTTGATGCGCTCTGTCACCAGAGCGGCAAAGCCGTGGCGGTCCACCGCCAGGGCGCCGCCGGCCTCCACCGCCGTGGCGTCGGCGCAGGAGAGGATCAGCGACCCCAGACGGCGCAGCTCCTCCTTCAAAAGCCCCACGGCGTTCTCCAGTCCGGCGCCCCGGAGGGAGTTGGAGCAGCACAGCTCCGCAAAGTAGTCCGTGGTATGGGCGGGGGTCCTCTTGATGGGCTTCATCTCCCACAGATCCACCGACACGCCCCGCTGGGCCAGCTGCCAGGCGCACTCGCTGCCGGCCAATCCGGCGCCGATGACGGTTGCTTGCATAGTTCCATCCTTTCTCCGTATCCCGGGCCCGGCCGGAAATGTGAGCCGGGCTTACGCCTCCTTAGCTTCGGCCTTTTTGGAGGTCGTCTTCTTGGCGGCGGTCTTTTTGGCCGCCGGCTTTTTCTCCGTGGTCTCCTCCCCGGAGGCTGCAGCCTTCTTGGAGGAAGTCTTCTTGGCGGTGGTCTTTTTGGTCCCCGCCTTTTTCTCCGTGGTCTCCTCCTCAGAGGCGGCAGCCTTCTTGGCAGAAGCCTTCTTGGCGGTGGTCTTCTTGGTCGTCTTTTCCCCGGTCTCCTCCGCGGCGACTTTCTTGGAAGAGGACTTCTTTGTGGAGCTCTTCTTGGCGCTCTCCTGCGCCTCCTCCGCAGGAGCCTGGGCCCCGTCGGTACTCTCCTCCGTCTTGGCGGTCTTTTTCCGATAGCCGCCCCGCTTCTCCTCGGGAGTGAAATTACTGCACTCCGGATTGATGCAGAAGGGCTTCTTGAAGCCCCGGCCGGACTTTTTGAACATGGTCTGGCCGCAGACCGGGCAGTCGTCCTTCACCGGCACGTCCCAGGTCATAAAGTCGCACTTGGTGGCTTCATCCTTGTCGCTGTTGTGCTCGCAGCCGTAATAGGTGTAGCCGTTGCGGGAGGTCTTTTTCAGAATGCGCCCGCCGCACTTGGGGCACCGGCCGGGCATCTCCACCACCAAAGGCTTGGTGAACTTGCACTCAGGATAGCCCGGGCAGGCCAGGAATCGGCCGAAGCGGCCGGACTTGATGACCATATTGCGGCCGCACAGGTCACACTTCTCCTCGGACACCTCATCGGGCACCTTGATACGGACGCCCTCCAGGTCCTTTTCCGCCTGCTCCAGGTTCTGGGCAAAGTCGCCATAGAAGTCACGCAGCACGCTCTTCCAGTTGCTCTTGCCCTCTTCCACCTCGTCCAGCCGCTGCTCCATATGGGCAGTGAACTTCACGTCGGCGATATCGGTAAACTTGCTCTCCATCAGCTCCGTCACCACCCGGCCCAGAGCCGTGATGTGGAGGTACTTGCCCTCCTTGATGACGTACTCCCGGTCCAGAATGGTGGACACGGTGGGAGCGTAGGTTGAGGGGCGGCCGATGCCCTGCTCCTCCATGGCCCGGATGAGGGTGGCGTCGGTATAGTGGGCAGGAGGCTGGGTGAAGTGCTGCTCCGGGGCAAAGCCCTGAGGAGTCACCGTTTCCCCCTCCTTCAGATCCGGCAGCGGGGAGACCTTTTCCTCCTTCTCCTCGTCCTTGCCCTCCTCATAGACGGCGGTGTAGCCGGAGAACTTCAGGCTGGAGGAGCTGGCCCGGAAGCTGTGGGCCCCAGCCTCCACCTCCACGGCCACGCTGTCATAGACGGCGTTGGCCATCTGGCAGGCCAAAAAGCGGCTCCAGATCAGGCGGTAAAGGCGGTACTGCTCTCCGGTCAGGTCGCTCTTGACCTGCTCCGGCGTCAGGTCCACATTGCTGGGCCGGATGGCCTCGTGGGCGTCCTGAGCATTGGCCTTGGCCTTGTAGTGCCGGGGTGCGGCGGGGCAGTATTCCTGGCCGTAGCGGCCGGTGATGAAGCGGCGGGTGGCATCCAGGGCCTCCTCGCTGATACGCAGGGAGTCAGTACGCATATAGGTAATGAGACCCACAGTGCCCTCGCCAGTAATGTCCACGCCCTCATAGAGCTGCTGAGCGATGGCCATGGTCCGGCGGGGCGTCATGCTCAGCTTCCGGGAGGCCTCCTGCTGCAGCGTGGAGGTGGTGAAGGGGGGCGAGGGGCTGCGCTGCTTGTCCGTGCGCTTGACGGTGCGGACGGTGAAGGCGGCGTTTTCCACCTCGCGGATCACCGCGTCCACCTCTGCCTGGGACTTGAGCTCCGCCTTCTTGCCGTCCCGGCCGTGATAGTGGGCGGTAAAGACGGTCTTTTTCAGGTCGTCGGCCTGGAGCTTGGCGTCCAGGGACCAGTACTCCTCCGGCTGGAAGGCCTCGATCTCCCGGTCCCGGTCATCCACCATACGGGTGGCTACGGACTGGACACGGCCGGCGCTCAGACCCCGGCGGATCTTCTTCCACAGCAGAGGTGAGAGCTGATAGCCCACGATCCGGTCCAGAATCCGGCGGGCCTGCTGGGCATCCACCAGGTCCTGGTCGATGGGCCGGGGCTCCTGGATGCTCTCCTGGACCACCTTCTTGGTGATCTCGTTGAAGGTGACCCGGCGGGTCTTGGCATCGTCCAGGTTCAGCAGCTCCTTCAGGTGCCAGGAAATGGCCTCTCCCTCACGGTCCGGGTCGGTGGCGAGATAGACGGTGTCGCTGTCAGCGGCGGACTGCTTCAGGTCGCTGATGATGTCCTCTTTTCCCTTGATGGGCTTGTATTCCGGCTCGAAGTCCTTCTCGATGTCCACGCCCAGCTTGCTCTTGGGCAGGTCCCGCAGGTGGCCCATGCAGGCCTTCACCTCGTAGTCCTTCCCCAAATATTTTCCAATGGTCTTCGCCTTGGCCGGAGACTCCACGATGACCAAGTTGTGTTTCGCCATACTATCCTCCTCGCCCGGACGGACCGTCCTCGCCGTCCGGACCTCCGGCCTTCCCGGCCGGAGGGTCTCATTTCATAGTTATTCCGTCAGTATCACAGAAAGGGAGATCTGCTTGCCACTGGCCTGGGTCACCAGACCCTCCAGCTCCAGCACCGTCAGGGCTGAGAGCATCCGCCTGGCGGGGATCTCCGTCTTGTCGATCAGATCGTCCACCTGGAGGGTTCCCTCCCGGGCCAGGGTCTTTAGAATCTGCACCTGATCGTCGGTGAGGCTGCTGCCCTTTTGGGAGAAACTGAAGGTCTCGCGAGCCGGCGCTGCCGGCTCCGTCCGGGCCGGTGTGGGCTCTGGCGCAGGGGCAGGCACCTCCCGGTCCGGGGACTGGGGCTGTTTCAGCTTGCCCGGAAAGCGGTCCGTATACTCCCGCAGCAGATCCCAGGCCTCCTCCACCAGACCGGCGCCGTCCCGGATCAGGTGATTAGACCCCACGCAGCTCTTGGCAAAGATGGGGCCGGGGACGGCAAACACATCCCGGCTCTGCTCCAGGGCCAGGTTGGCGGTGATGAGGGCGCCGCTGCGCTTGGGAGCCTCCACCACCAGCGTGGCGGCGCACAGGCCCGCCAGGATCCGGTTGCGGACAGGGAAATGGCCGGGCATCGTCTCGGTGCCCGGCGGATATTCAGACAGCAGCACCCCGGTGGCCGCCACATCCTCAAAAAGGGCGGCGTTCTCCCGGGGATAGATCACATCCACACCGCCGCCCAGCACGGCAGCGGTGACCCCTCCGGCCCGCAGTGCACCCCGGAGGGAGCAGGTGTCGATGCCCCGGGCCAGTCCGGACATGACCAGCGCACCGCCCTGGGCCAGGCCATAGCCCAGCTCCTCCGCCGCCTGCTCGCCGTAGGGCGTGCTCTGGCGGGTGCCCACCATGGCAATGGCCAGTTCCTCGTCGAACCGGGGCATCCGCCCCTTGGCGTACAGAATACAGGGCGGGTCGAAGATATTGCGCAGCCGGTCGGGATAGTCCGCGTCCTGCATGGTGACGATCCGGACGCCCAGGGCATCACAGCGGCCCAGAATCCGGTCGGCGGCGGTCATGCGCTTGTCCGAAAGGCACTGGGCCTGGGCAAGATCGGCGCCGGCGTGGAGATAGCTCTCCTGGTCGGCAAAGTAGATGTCCTCCGGAGAGCCGAACTGCTGGAGCAGCGCCAGGCGCAGCTGATTGCCCACTTTGGGCAGCGCCGTCAGCCACAGCCAGTACTTCAGCGCGGACATACCTCCGCCTCCCTCTCTTCTCTCACACTTTGCCTGCCGCCCGGGCCATTTCCCAGATCAGCACCGCGGCGGCAGCGGCGGCGTTGAGGGATTCACAGTGCTCCTGCATGGGGATGCGGACCGTGCCGTCGCACATCTCCAGCAGCTCCCGGGACAATCCCTGTCCCTCGCTGCCGATAGCCAGAGCGGCGCGGGACCAGTCCACGGCTTTCACGTCTGCCGTATCCTCCCGCAGCGCGGCGCCCCACAGGGGGATGCCGCTGCGGCGCAGCAGGTCGGATAGCTCCTGGGCCGTACAGCTCCACACCGGGCAGCGGAACGCCGCCCCCATGGAGGCCCGCAGGGTCTTGGGGGACCACAGGTCCGCGCATCCCCCTACTAGGAACACCCCGTCGCACCAGAAGGCGTCCGCGGTCCGCAGCACCGTGCCCACGTTACCCGGGTCCTGGACGCCGTCCAGGACCACATAGCGGCTGCCCTCCAAAGTCCGGGGAAGGGGGCGGTCCTCCAGCATACAGACCGCCAAAACCCCCTGAGGCGTCTTGGAGGGGGCCAGGGAGGCCATCACCTCCTCCGGCACCAGCACAGCGCGCACATGGCCCGGCAGAGCGGGCAGCAGCACCTGGCTGGTGCACAGCACCGTCTCCACCGCCTCCGGCGTCCAGCGCAGGGCCTCCTGGACCAGCTTGGGGCTGTCACAGAGGAAGCGGCCGGTGCGGCGGCGGTATTTCCCCTCGGCGGCCAGCTTGCGCACCTGGACGCACAGGGGATTTTGACGGCTGGTGATGGTTTCCATGGATGCCTCTCCTTCCGCCGCGTGTTAGTCCAAAGGCTTCATCGTCGGGAACAAAATGACCTCACGAATGGTGTCGGAATTGGTCAGCAGCATGACGCAGCGGTCGATGCCGATGCCCAGGCCGCCCGTGGGGGGCAGACCGTACTCCAGGGCGGTGATATAGTCCTCGTCCATCATGCCGGCCTCGCTGTCGCCCTTGGCCCGGGCCTCCACTTCCTTCTGGAAGCGCTGGCGCTGGTCGATGGGGTCGTTGAGCTCAGAAAAGGCGTTGCCCATCTCACTGCGGCAGACGAAGAGCTCAAAGCGCTCGGTCAGGCGCTTATCCCGGGGGCTGCGCTTGGCCAGAGGAGACACGTCCACCGGGTGCATGGTGATGAAGGTGGGCTGGACCAGCTTCTCCTCCACCTTCTGGTCGAAGCACTCGTACAGGGCGTTGCCCCAGGTGGGGTCCTTGCCCTCCGGCAGCTCCACGCCGGCGGCCTTGGCGGCGGCCCAGGCCTCGGCGTCGCCGTCGATGGCCATAAAGTCGATGCCCAGGTACTTCTTCACCGCCTCGGCCATGGTCAGCCGGGGCCAACCGGGGGTCAGGTCGATCTGCTCACCCTGCCACTCCACCTGATAGGTGCCCAGGATCTTCTGGGCGGCGGAGGAGAGCAGCTCCTCGAACAGGTCCATCATATCGTTGAAATCCGCATAGGCCTGGTACAGCTCCACAGAGGTGAACTCCGGGTTATGCTTGGGGTCCATGCCCTCGTTGCGGAAGATGCGGCCGATCTCATACACACGGTCCAGGCCGCCCACGATCAGCCGCTTCAGGGGCAGCTCCGTGGCGATGCGCATATACATGTCGATGTCCAGGGTGTTGTGGTGGGTGATGAAGGGCCGGGCGGTGGCGCCGCCGGAGATGGTGTTGAGGACCGGGGTCTCCACCTCCATATAGCCTCTTGCGTCCAGGAAGTCCCGGACGTGCTTGATGAACT
>CDTY01018332.1_pt1 | contig 28144 bp, 24 predicted proteins | sample 557731 | NCBI WGS metagenome assembly CDTY01 (sample SAMEA3182101, study PRJEB8094) | gut metagenome | biome: human; feature: gut; material: Stool; isolation source: human stool | place: Canada | collected 2013-02-12
CGCCCATGTTGCCGAAGGCCATGGACTGGACGTTGACGGCAGTGCCCCAGGAGTAGGGGATATCATTGTCGCGGCGATAGACGTTGGCGCGGGGGTTGTCCCAGGAACGGAACACGGCCTTCACGGCGCCCATCAGCTGCTCCTTGGGATCGGTGGGGAAGTCCTCGCCGATCTTGGACTTGTACTCGGCCTTGAACTGGCCAGCCAGCTCCTTGAGGTCCTCAGCGGTCAGCTCCACGTCCTGGGTGACGCCGCGGGCTTCCTTCATCTGGTCAATGAGCTCCTCGAAATACTTCTTGCCCACTTCCATGACCACGTCGGAATACATCTGGATGAAGCGGCGATAGCAGTCCCAAGCCCAGCGGGGATTGCCGGACTTCTTGGCCAGCACTTCCACCACGGTCTCGTTCAGGCCCAGGTTCAGGATGGTGTCCATCATGCCGGGCATGGAGGCCCGGGCACCGGAACGGACGGAGACCAGCAGGGGGTTCTCCAGATCGCCGAACTTCTTGCCGGTGATGCCCTCCATCTTGGTGATGTACTCCATGATCTCAGCCTGGATCTCCGGGCTGATCTGGCGGCCATCCTCATAGTACTGGGTGCAGGCCTCGGTGGTGATGGTAAAGCCCTGGGGTACGGGCAGGCCGATGTTGGTCATCTCGGCCAGGTTGGCGCCCTTGCCGCCCAGAAGCTCACGCATGTTGGCATTGCCTTCAGTGAACAGGTAACAATACTTTTTTGCCATGGTTTCGCTTCCTCCATCTGTCAATTCTGTGGATATTCTAACTTTTCTACCCAATTAAAATACGCCAGGCTTCAATTATAACGGCTTTTTTCTCTTTTTACAATGTGGAAAACAAATAATTTTTCTCACGACTTGCTAAAAATTGGAGGAAAAAGTTGCGCACCTTGCACAAAATGCGGATTTTTTAACGGAATTATTTTGGACCCCTTTTCTTTTCCGCACCGGTTGTGTTATACTATACTCTGTATTCACATACGCCAAAATGACGTAATCGATTGCCTGAGAGAGGAGGCGCACCATGGAGACCTTGACCCTGCCGGACCAGCCGGCGGTGGAGAACCGACTGCGGGAGACTGCCGCCCGTGGTGCCCTGCCCCACGCGCTGATTTTCAGCGGACCGGGGGACCGTCTGGCCGCCGCCCAGTTCGCCGCCGCCGCCTTTGAGTGTACGGCCCAGGGCCGCCGGCCCTGCGGCGTCTGCGAGGCCTGTCGGAAGGTGCTGGCGGGCATCCACCCGGATGTGACGGTGGTCCACGACCCGGAGCACAAGATCATGTCCGTGGACCTGGTCCGCTCCGTCCGCTCCGACGCCTATATCATCCCCAACGAGGGGGCCCGGAAGGTCTACCTTTTCGACGACTGCGGCCAGCTGGACGACCGCTGCCAGGACATTTTGCTCAAGGTGGTGGAGGAAGGCCCATCCTATGCGGCGTTCCTCTTCTGCGCGGAAAACAGTGCCGGGATTCTGCCCACCCTGCGTTCCCGGTGCGTGGAGCTGAAGCTGCGGCCCGGGGAGAGCCAGGGAACGGACACGGATGAGCGGGCGGCGGAGCTGTGCCGCCTGGTGGCCCGGCGGCAGATGCCGGGGCTGGTGCGGTTTCTCACCGGATTGGAGACCGGAAAGATCAAGCGGGAGGAGCTGGGAGCGCTGCTGGAGGAGGCCCGGGAGGTCTTTGCCGCCGCGGCGCTGTCCCTCTATGGACAGCCCTGCCCGCCTCAGCGGCGGGAACTGGCCGCTCAGGTGACGGAAAACTTGACAAAAGCGCAGATCATGCGCACAATAGAACTATTCCAGAGCTACCGACGGGAATGTGATTGGAACGTGGGCCCAGGCCATGTCCTGGGGGCTCTGGCTGCGGAATTGGAGGGTATCCTTTGACAGAAGTCATCAGCGTCCGCTTTCGGGGCGGAACGAAAAACTATTATTTTGACCCCAAGGGTCTGACGGTGGCCCCGGGCACCGACGTGGTGGTGGAGACCGCCCAGGGTGCCTCCTATGCCACCTGCGTCCAGGGCAACCACCAGGTGGAGGACGAGTCGGTGGTCCAGCCCTTGTGCCCGGTCATGCGCCTGGCCACGGAAAACGACCGGCGCACCATGGAGTACAACCGCAAACGGGAGAAGGAGGCGGCCGAGATCTGCCGCCGGAAGATCGCCGAGCACGGCCTGGAGATGAAGCTGGTCAACGTCTCCTGCAACTTTGACGGCAACAAGATCATCTTCTTTTTCACCGCCGACGGGCGGGTGGATTTCCGGGAGCTGGTGAAGGACCTGGCGTCCATCTTCCGGGCCCGCATCGAGCTGCGCCAGATCGGCGTCCGGGACGAGGCCAAGATGCTGGGCGGCATCGGCATCTGCGGCCGGCCCTTCTGCTGCTCCCAGTTCCTGGGCGGCTTCCTGCCGGTGTCCATCAAGATGGCCAAGACCCAGAATCTGAGTCTGAACCCCACCAAGATCTCCGGCACCTGCGGGCGGCTGATGTGCTGCCTGAAGTACGAGCAGGAGGCCTATGAGGATGCCGCCCACCGTTGCCCCAAGCAGGACTCCTTTGTCCAGACCCCCGATGGGCCCGGCAATGTGACGGCGGTGAATCTGCTCAAGGAGACGGTGAAGGTCCATCTGGACGGCCAGACGGACAACGCGCCCCACATCTACCACAACTGTGAGATCTGCGTTCTGCGCAACGGCAAGGGCAGCCGGGAGGGCATCGAGATCCCCGAGGAGCGGCCCGCCCGGTATGTGGAGGAGAACCAGGAGGACACCTTCCAGACGGTTACCTCTCCGCTGCTGGAGATGCTCCAGGACGAGGACACCCCCTATCGGGTGAAAATGGGCGCCGACAGCGAGGACAACAAGCCCCGCCGGCGCCGCAGCCGGGGCGGCCGGCGCCGCAGCGGCAGCAAGGGCGGCGAGCCTCTGCCTCTGGAGCCGGAGCCCAAGGAGCGGGGCGAGAAAGCGGACAAGGCGGAGCGGGGCGAAAACCGGGACGGCAACCGGCCTGCCCGGAACCCCAGAGGCGGAAAGCCCAAGTCCGCCCAGGCGCCGAAAAAGCCCACCGAGGAGCGGCCCGCTCCCGTTCGGGAGGGCGCGGAGGCGGCCCAGCCGGCCAAGGAGGGCGGCGGCAGACGCCGGCCTCACCATCGGGGCGGCCGGCGCCGGAACCGGGGCGGCGGCGACAAGGGCGGCGCCGCGCCTAAGGCGGAATAATCTGCGCACTTGCGGCCGGGGGAGCAGGATGGCTCCTCCGGCCTTTTGCCCCGGCCCGTTTCCAGACGGCTGGGGAGAATGAAAAAACGCCGCACATGGGGCGGCGGGGGAGGTTTTAGCCATGGGAAAATTTGACGGCGTGCTACTGGCCAGCGACTTTGACAACACCCTGGTGTGGACCGAGGACGCCCTGCGTCAGGGTACCGCCATGCCCCAGGTGCCCGAGCGGAACCGGGAGGCTTTGCGCTATTTCATGGCCAACGGCGGCCGCTTTGCCATCTCCACCGGCCGGGCCCTGCCGGCCTTCCGCCGCTTTGTGGACCAGGTGCCCATGAATGCGCCGGGGGTGGTGTGCAACGGCGCCGGGCTTTATGACTTTCAGGCGGACCGGTACATCTACACCGCTCTGCTGGACGATGTGGTCCGGGACCGGGGCATGGAGATCCTCAAGGCCTTTCCCACTGTGGGCTGTGAGGTCTACCACGAGAGCGACAACGTCCACGCCGTCCAGCCCAACCACTGGACGAAGATGCACCAGCATCTGACCTGTGCGCCCTACCAGGTGATGCCGGACCTGTGGTCCATCCCCGAGCCCTGCGCCAAGCTGCTCTTTGAAGAGGAGATGCCGGTGCTGACCCAGGTGGGAGAGTACCTGAAGGAGCGGGGCTGGGCAGAGGACTATGAGCTGATCTTTTCCAGCGACCATCTGCTGGAGCTCACCGCCCGGGGCGCCCACAAGGGGGGCATGGTGCTGCGGCTGGCCCAGCTGCTGGGCATTGACCGGGCCCACATCTACTGCATCGGCGACCATGCCAACGACATCCCCATGCTGAAGGTGGCGGCCCAGGCTTTCGCCCCCGCCAACTGCATCGACGCGATCCGGGACATGGGCGTCCGGATCCTCTCCCCCTGCCAGGACGGCGCGGTGGCCGACGTAGTGGAGATTTTGGACCGGCGCTACGGCGCCGACGGGGGAGAGACGGGAAAGGAGGAAGAGAAGAGATGTCAGCCGTGATTGGAGGACTGTGCGTGCTGGTGGTGCTGCCGCTGTGCGGCGCGCTGCTGGTGGGCGACGCGGAGCGGACTATGGATTCCGGAATGAAAAAGACCGGGAAGCTGAAAAAGCCCCGCGATTAAATCATGGATACGTTCCGGCGGAAAGTCTGCTCCCGCCGGTTTCTGCTGCCCCTTCGGTTTTTTGGCCGGAGGGGCAATTTGCTGCCGGGACAGAGAATGCCCCTGGGATAAAAAGAGCGCCCCTTCAGCCGAACGGCCGGAGGGGCGCCTGCCAAGGGGGGAGTGGGGGAGCAATTAAAATTCCGCGATCAGTTCCCGGAAGATGGGCAGGCTTCCCGTGATGGTCTCATGGGCTACGCAGGTGCTCAGGCGGAAATAGTCCGGGCAGCCGAAGTCGTCTCCGGGTACCACCAGGAGGTTTTTCTCCTTGGCCCGGTCGGAAAAGGTCTGGGCGCTGCCGCCGGGGGCCTGGACAAAGAGGTAGAAGGCGCCCTGGGGCCGGACGCACCGGTAGCCCATCTCCGTCAGGCCCTCATAGAGATCCTTGCGGTTGCGGTCGTAGGCCTCCAGGTCCGGCTTCTGGGTGGTGCACAGCCCAACCACCCGCTGCTGCAGGGAGGGGGCGCACACATGGCCCATGGTCCGGGCCGCGCCGGCCACGGCGGCAAAGAGCTGGGCGCTGTCCGCCACGCAGTCGGGAACGCAGACATAGCCGATGCGCTCGCCAGGCAGAGACAAGGACTTGGACCAGGAATAGCAGATCACGGTGTTGGGATAGATGGCGGGGAGGAAGGGGACCTCCGCCCCGTCGTAGACCAGCTCCCGATAGGGCTCGTCGGAGATGATGTAGATGGGGTGGCCGTACTCCCGGCTCTTGCGCTGGAGCAGCTCGCTGAGGGCCTGGAGATTCTCCTTGGGGTAGATGACGCCGGAGGGGTTGTTGGGGGAGTTGACCAGCAGGGCCTGGGTGTGGGAGGTCAGATAGGACTCCAGCTCCCCAATGGGCAGCAAAAAGGTCTCCCGGTCCGCCGGCACCGCCCGGAAGCGGACACCGTTGGACTCCACAAAGGGCCGATATTCAGGGAAGTAGGGGGCAAAGGCCACGACCTCCGCCTCCTCCACCGCCAGGGCGCGGATCACGGAGATCAGCGCCGGAGCCGCGCCGCAGGTGAAAAAGAGGTTCTCCGGGCGGATGGCCATGCCGGAGCGGCGCGACAGGTCCTCCGCCACAGCCTGCCGGGCTTCCTCACAGCCGGAGGCGGGGGTGTAGCCGTGAAGGGTCAGAGGGTCCTCCTGGCTCAGCAGGGAGTTGAATGCCTCCCCTACCGCTGGGGGAGAGGGGATGGAGGGGTTGCCGATGGAAAAGTCGAATACGTTCTCCGGCCCCACCACCTTGGCCTGACGCAGGCCATACTCGAACAGCTCACGGATGCAGGAGCGCTTGGCTCCCAGCTGATACATGGACTGTGAAAACATGAAAGACTCCTTTCTCCGCGTGATGAAGAGGGAACGATCAGCGCTTGTTGGACCGGCGCCAGATCTTCTGGGCTTCGGCGGCGGCGATCAGCTCCTCCCGGAAGTCCGGGTGGGCGATGGAGACCAGCATCTCCGCCCGCTCCCAGGTGCTGCGGCCAGCCAGATTCACCGCGCCGTACTCGGTGACCAGGTAGTAGGCCTGGCTGCGGGGATCGGTGATGATGTCCCCGCCGAAGTGGGGCAGGATGCGGGAGCGGCGGACGCCCGTCTTGTCCACAAAGGAGGAGGTCATGCAGATGAAGGCCTTGCCGCCCCGGGACATGGCCGCGCCGGTCAGATAATCCAGCTGGCCGCCGGTGCCGCTGATGTGGCGCAGGCCAGCACTCTCGGCACAGACCTGACCGTAAAGGTCCGCGGCAATACAGCTGTTGATGGAGATCATATTGTCCATCTGGGCGATGGTCTCCGGGGCGTTGACATACTCCAGAGGCGCCACCATGATGCCGGGGTTGTCGTCCACCCACTCATAGAGGTCCTTGGAGCCAAAGACGATGCCGGTGACGCCCTTGCCCTGGTGGAGGGTCTTGCACCGGTTGGTCAGCTTGCCCGCCTCATAGAGCTGATAGTAGGCGTCGCCGCACAGCTCCGTGTGCATACCCAGGTCCTTCAGATCCGACTGGGCAAGCAGGGAGCCCACCACGTTGGGCATACCGCCGATGCCCAGCTGCAGCGTGGCGCCGGAGGGGATCTGGGGGACGATGATCTGGGCGATCTTCACGTCCTCCTCCGTGGGCTTGGCCACGGGGAACTGGGGCAGAGGCGCGTGCTCGCCCTCCACCACATAGTCCACCTCGGAGATGTGGACGCACTCGCCGAAGCCGCCCAGGGTCCGGGGCAGATGCTCGTTGACCTCCAGGATCACGATATCCGCCTTCTCCATGATGCCCCGGGCCACACCGGTGGAGCAGGAGAAGTTGAAATAGCCGTGGCGGTCCATGGGGGTGACGCCCAGCATGGCCACGTTCACTGTGAGGAAGTGGCGGTAATAGGGCACCACGTTCCGAAAGATCATGGGGATGTAGTTGCAAAGCCCCTTGTCACACAGCTTGCGCTCATAGGCGGAGCAGTGCCAGCTGTTGTAGAGAAAATGCTCCCGGGTGGGGTCGCACTCCACGGTCTGGATGGGGCCGAAGAGCAGATTGCCCCGGAGCTTCACGTCGGTCAGTTCATCCCGGCGCTTGGCCAGGGCGGCGTCCAGCAGCGTGGGGAAGCCCACGTTGGTGCCGTAGTCCACCCAGTCGCCGCTTTTGACGACCTTCACTGCCTCTTCCGGCGTGCGGAGCTTGGAGCGGTATTCTGCCTGTACGTTCATGGGGTTCCTCCTTTTTTACTGCGCCGCATCCCGGCCGGCCCGGAAGGCCTTCAGGTTCAGCTCCAGGAATTTGGGCGGCACCGTGTCGCGGATGACGGACTCCCAGTCGATGTCATCCATGTGCAGCGCCCGGGTCATGGCGCCGAAGAGCACGATGTTCATGCACTTGGCGCTGCCCAGGTCCAGGGCGATCTGGGCGGCGTTGAGGGTGTAGCACTTGAAGTGGGACTGCATGGCCTCCAGGCAGCCCTGGGGATACTGGCACAGGCTCGCAGCCACGGTGGAGGAGGGCATCTCATAGTCGTTGATGACCGCCACGCCGCCGGGCTTGAGGAAGTTTGCATACCGCACGGCTTCCATCTTCTCAAAGGCCACCACGATGTCCGCAGCGCCGGGGCCGATAACGGGGGAGTAGACCTTGTCGCCCCAGTGGACCTGGGTGGAGACGCTGCCGCCCCGCTGGCTCATGCCGTGGACCTCGCTCATCTTCACATCGTAGCCCGCCTGCATCAGGCCGGCCACCAGCACCTTGGCGGTCAGGATGGCACCCTGTCCGCCCACGCCTACCAAAAGAGCACTCTTGCTTTCCATGGCTCAGTTCTCCTTTCTCGTAATGGCGCCCACCGGGCAGACCTGGGCGCAGACGGTGCAGCCCACGCACTGGGTGGGGTCGATGTGGGACTTGCCGTCCTGGATCATCACCGCCGGGCAGCCCACCTTCAGGCACTTCTTGCAGCCGATGCACTTGCCCTTGTCCACCACGCAAAGACCGATATCGTGGTGGATACGCTTGATGAGCAGGCAGGGCCGGCGGGTAATGATGGCCGCCGGCACCGTGGAGGCCAGGGCGTCGTCCACTGCCTTTTGCATGGCGGTCAGGTCCTGGGGATCCACGATGAAGATGTTCTCATAGCCATAGGAGCGCAGCACGTCCTCGATGCGGATGGCTGCGGCCACGTCGCCCTGGAGGGTGTAGCCGCTGCCGGGGTTGTCCTGGTGGCCGGTCATGCCGGTGATGGAGTTGTCCAGCACCACAGGGATCATATGACCCTTGTTGTAGACGATCTCCGCCGCGCCGGTCATGCCGCTGTGGAAGAAGGTGGAGTCGCCCACCACGCCGAAGACCTTCTTTTCCGTCTGGCCGGTGGCCTCAAAGGCCTTGGCAAGGCCCATGGCCACGGAGAAGCCGCCGCCCATGCACACGCAGCTGTCCATGGCGTTCAGGGGCGCGGCGCTGCCCAGAGTGTAGCAGCCGATGTCGCCGGCAATGACGAAGTTCTTGTTCTTGGACATGGTGTAGAAGAAGCCGCGGTGGGGGCAGCCGGGGCACAGGGCCGGGGGACGGGACACGGCCTCCACGCCCACGTCCACGGTCTCCGGCTTGATGCCGAAGAGGCGCTCACGCAGCAGCTGGGGGTTGAGCTCATAGAGGTTGCCGATGAGCTCCTTGCCCTGACAGGGGATGCCGGCGGAGCGGATCTGCTCCTCCATGAAGGGCTCCAGCTCCTCCACCACATAGAGCTTCTCCACCTTGGAGGCAAACTCCCGGATCAGGTCCATGGGCAGAGGATAGGTCAGGCCCAGCTTCAAAAAGGAGGTGTCCTCAGGGAACACGTCCTTGGCGTACTGATAGGCGATGGAGGCGGTGATGACGCCCACCTTGCTGCCCTTCATCTCCATGCGGTTGAGGGGGCAGGTCCGGCCATAGGCCTCCAGCCGGCGCAGCTTTTCCTCCAGCTCCGGGTGATGGAGGTAGGCGGCGGCGGGGGAGGAGACGAACTTCTCCGTCCGGCGCTGATAGGGGGTGACAGGCTGCTCCTCTCGCTCCCCGAAGGTCACCAGGCTCTTGGAGTGGGCCACCCGGGTGGTGGTGCGGAAGAGCACCGGCAGATCGAACTCCTCGGAGATCCGGTAAGCCTCTTTCATGAAGTCCAGGCACTCCTGGGAGTCAGAGGGCTCCACCATAGCCATCTTGGCGAACTTGGCGTAGTAGCGGTTGTCCTGCTCATTTTGCGAGGAGTGCATCCCCGGGTCATCCGCGGAGACAATGACGAATCCCTTCCCCACACCGTTGTAAGTAGCGGTGAAAATGGGGTCCGCGGCCACGTTGACGCCCACATGCTTCATGGCGCACAGGCTGCGCACGCCGCCGATGCTGGCGCCGTAGGCCACCTCCGTGGCTACCTTTTCGTTGGGTGCCCACTCGCAGTAAAGATCATCGCGATACTGGGCCAGATTTTCAAAAACCTCCGTGCTGGGGGTGCCGGGATAGGCCGAGCAGACCTTGGCTCCCGCCTCATAGGCGCCCCGGGCAATGGCTTCATTTCCAGAGAGAAGATGACGCTCCATATGTGCCTCCACCTTTCTTTTTTTCTGCTGCATGCAGCAAATCGCTGCTCTCTGATTTTATTGTACAAAGAAACTTGAAAAGAGGGAAATACCGATGTACAATGGGGCTATAAGCAACGTGAATAGCAGTGGAGGGACTATGAATATTTCACAGGTGCTGGATGTGCTGGCGGTGGCAAAATATCAGAATTTCTCCCGGGCGGCGGAGCACCTGTTTTTGTCCCAGCCGGCCCTGTCCCAGCAGGTGCGGAAGCTGGAGGAGGAGCTGGGCTGTACCCTGTTTCTGCGCACGCCCCAGGGGGTGAGCCTGACGGCGGAGGGAGAGCGCTTCTGCCAAAGCGCCCGGCAGGTGGCCCAGAGCTGGCAGGAGCTTCAGCAGGTGGCCGGGGAGCTGACGGCCCGCCCGGTGGAGCCCCTGCGGGTGGGGCTGGGAGCCCGGGTCTACTCCAACGGCCTCTTTGACCCGGTGGTGGCCTATTTTGACGCCCACCCGGAGGTGGAGGTCACCTTCATCACTGACATCAGCGGCAGCATCCTGGAGGAGCTGGAGGAGGGACGGATGGATGTGGCGCTGGACCGGCTGCCGCCGGCCAACCTCATTCCCGGCGGAAACCGGTTTTACTGGCGGGAGCTGCTGGAGGAGCGCCAGTGCATCCTTCTGTCCCGGGACGATCCCCGCAGCCGTCAGGAGCATTTGTCCTTCCGGGACCTCCAGGGCAGCACTCTGGTTACCGGCGCCAAAGGCTCTTTGGAGGACCGGATCATGATGCAGGACTGCCGGGACTACGGCATCACCCTGGTGAAATCCTACCGTTCCGACAACATCTCCACCATCATGGGGCTGGTGCGCCGGGGGAAGGGGTTTGTCATTGGCCCGAAGTCCTTTGTGGAGTACTTCGGCGTGGCGGCGGTGCCCATGCTGCCGGAGGTCCACATCGCCCTGAGCTTTATCTGCCTGCGGAAAAAGGCCCAGGACCCGTATCTTGCCTCTTTCCTGGCGTATCTGACGGAGCTTTGCCGGGAGAAAACCATGCCAACGTCTCTCCTAATAGAAACATAAGAAAGCGCCCGGCGGACTGTATTGGTCCGCCAGGCGCTTTTTCACTTAGGTGCTTAGAGAATGAAGCCGGCAATCACATACAGCACCATGGACACGCCGGCAAAACACAGGACATAGGGGGCCTGGGTCTTGACGTGGTCGATGATGTTGCAGCCGGTGGTGGCGCAGGACATGATGGTAGTGTCAGAGATGGGGGAGGCGTGGTCACCGAAGATGGAGCCGCCGAACATGGCGCCGGCCACCAGGGGAACATTCACGCCCATGTTGATGGCCATGGGGATGGCGATGGTGCCCATGATGGCCATGGTGCCCATGGAGGTGCCGGTGGCAAAGGACAGCAGCATGGAGATGATGAAGGTCAGCAGAGGCAGCAGGGCGGGGGTCAGCAGCTGCATGAAGATGGAGGAGAGGTAGTTGCCGGTGTCCAGGCTCTTGACCAGAGTGCCCATGGTCAGGCCGAAGAGCAGCACGAAGAAGATGGGCAGCATGGTGGACATGCCCCGGATGATCTCATTGATCAGCTGATCCAGGGTAAAGAGGCGCTCGATCATGCACATGACGGAGATCACCAGCAGCGAGATCATGCAACCCCACAGAAGAGCCTGCATGCCGTCACCCTGGGTGGGATTGCCGCCGCCGGAGACGCACAGGGACACCAGGATGGTGACGATCATCACCAGCATGGGGATGAGCATGTTCTTGGCCCGGGGCTTGGCGCCGCTGACGGGGGCGTTGGTCTCGGCAGCTTCGCTGTCCACGGAGGCGGGATCGTCCAGCTCACCGGTGGTGGCCGCCCGCTGCTCGGCCTTGCGCATGGGGCCGAAATCCAGAGGGAACAGGGCTACCAGCAAGGCAAAGACCACCGCGATGATGCAGTAGAAGTTCAGGGGGATGGACTGGATCAGCACGGTGATGGCGTCCTCCTCGGCCACGCCGCCGGAGGTGAGGTAGCCGATCATGGAGGCCAGCCAGCCGCTGAGGGGGAAGAGCACGCACCAGGGGGTGGAGGTGGTATGTACCAGGAAGGCCGCCTTCTCATGGGGCAGCTTCAGGCTGTCGTTGAGGGGACGGGAGACGGAGCCAGTGACCATGCAGCTCAAAGAGCCGGAGGTGAACACCACGATGCCCAGCAGCCAGGTGAACAGAGCCGCCGCCCGCTTGGAGCGGATGATGCCCTTTTTCTTCACCATGATGTCCACGAAGCCCTCGATGCCGCCGGAGCGCTCGATCATATGGATCAGGGCGCCGATAAGCAGCATGGACAGCAGCACGATGGTGTTGCCGCTGCTGGCGAAGGTGTTCACCAGACCGTAGAAAGTGTCATTGAGGCCCACGATGGGGTTGAAGCCGCACAGAATGAGGCAGGCCAGGAAAATACCGATGAGCAGGGAGATAAACACGTTCTTCAGCACCAATGCCAACACAATGGTGACCAAAGGGGGGACGATGGACCAGAATCCATATTGCATACCAAAGACCTCCAATTACCAGATTGATGTGATTTTTTTCGCTGGGGCAGGGACTGGGCTTATCCTCGGACCGAGCGGCCCAGATCCCCTTGGACGATCTTGCCGTCCCGAGCCGCCAGGCGGCCGCCCAGGAAGACGTAGTCGATGCCCACGGGGGGCAGTGTGGGCTCCTCAAAGGTGGCCTGGTCGGCCACCCGCTCCGGGTCAAAGATGACAAGGTCGGCGTCGGCGCCCACGTTCAGGCGCCCCTTTTGGGCCAGACGCAGCTTTTCCGCCGGCATGGCTGTCATCCGGGCGATGGCGTCGTAGAGGGCCATCTTGCCCGGCCGGACAAACTCCGAGAGCAGCCGGGGGAAGGAACCAGCTGCCCGGGGATGGCCCTGGCCGTAGTTCATGATGCCGTCGCTGGCCAGCATGACGTCGGGGTGGGAGAAGGCCAGGTCCACGTCGCTGCTCTTCATGACGTAGCACACCGTCAAGCACTCCGGTTCGTCCCGGCGCACCTCATCGAAGATCTCCTTGGTGCAGCGCCGGCCCTTGTACTTGCCCTGGCTGAGCTCGATGACATCGTAGTCACAGTGGTAGCGCTCCAGCCAGCCCTCGTCATAGGTAGTGGAGCCCAGGGCGGTGGAGAAGGCGTAGTAGGGGTAGCAGTCACAGCTGACCCGCAGGCCGTTCATGTGGTACTCGTCCACCAGCTGGAGGAACTCCTCCATCTGGCCAAAGCCCGCCATGGAGCCGATGTGGGACACCTGGACCGGCAACCCTAAGTCCCGGCCCACGTCCAAAAACTCCCGGGCGGCGTCCATGATCTCCCCTGCGTCGCTGCGCAGGTGGGCGGCGATGAGCTTGTCCTGGCGGCGGCACACCGCTGCCGTCCGCTCCAGCTCCCGGCGGTCAATGCCGGGGGAGTAACGGATGCCGTAGGAGACGCCAAGGCACCCGCCCTCCAGGGCCTGGGCCAACTCCCGCTCCATGGTGGCGAGCTCGCCTTCCGTCACCGGAGTGTACTTGTCGTCGTGGCCGGCTCGCTCCCGGAAGAAGGCCTCGCCCGCCAGCATACCCACGTTCACCGCGGCGCCATAGCGGTCCACCAGGTCCAGATACGCCACCGGGTCGTACTGGCTGATGCCGCACTGACCGCCGATGGCGGTGGTGACGCCCATGCGGAGCATGCAGTTGAAGATGGCGGTTTCCTCGGTGTTCACCAGACGGCCGTCGGGTCCCACCGGGTCCTCATGCATATGGATGTCGATAAAGCCGGGGGTGACCACCCGTCCTGCGGCATCCACCACCTGGTCCGCCGGGGGCTCCTGCCGGGTCACCAGGGCCACCCGGCCGTCCTCCAGCAGTAGGTTCAGTCTGGCCTGGACCCGGTTGCACGGATCGATGACCAGACCATTTTTAATGAGCGTTTTCATGGTCAGGAAATCCTTTCCGCCCCGCTCGTCCGCAAAAACGGGCGCGGCCGGTTTTTTACCATGTTAAAGGGAAAAAGTGTATTCGTCAAGGGAAATGACGCTCCCCAGGGGCTATTTGTGGCGTTCAGAACAAAAAAGAGAGGGAAAAGCAGGAAAAAACTGGTGAAAAAAGCCCCATGCTCCGCAGACAAGGTCGGAGCATGGGACAAGGGAAATTCCTTTACTCTAATACCTGGGGCGCATTTTCCAGGTCCAGGCGCACCAGCGTGCCCCGGCCGGGCCGGGAGGAGAGGGAGATGCCGTGGCCAAGGCGGTCCATGACCTGGCGGCACAGGTACAGTCCAATGCCGGTGGACTTGCGGTCCGAGCGGCCGTTGAGGCCCGTAAAGCCCTTTTCAAACACTCTCGGCAGGTCCTCTGCTCGAATGCCGATGCCCGTGTCCGCTACCACCAGGGTGGTGCCGTCGCCGTAGATGCGGATGGAGCCGCCCTCCGGGGTGTACTTCAGGGCGTTGGACAGGAGCTGCTCCAGCACGAAGGACAGCCACTTGGCGTCGGTGAGGACCGTGCGGCCGGTCTCCTGAAAGTCCAGGGAGATGTGCTTGAGGATGAACAGCCGGGCGAACTTGCGCACGGCGCCCCGGATGATGTCGTCCAGGGCGCAGCGGCGGAGCACGTAGTCCGTAGACTCGCTGCCCAGGCGCAGGTAGGAGAGAACCATCTCCACATACTGCTCGATCTTCAGAAGCTCCGCTGCCAGGGGGCCGCTCTGGGCTCCGGCGCTCTGGACCAGCAGCTCCGCCGCGGCGATGGGGGTCTTGATCTGGTGGGCCCAGAGGGTATAATAGTCCAGCATGTCCCGGTAGCGGTCCTCGCTCCGGCTTTTGAGGGTGGAGCGGTGGGCGCACACCGCCTGGAGCAGCGCCTGGTAGTCTTGCTCCAGGGTATCCCGGGGGACGGGTAGGGGCAGCTGGGGCAGCTCCACGGCCTTGAGAAGCTTTTGGAGCTGGCGGTGGCGGCGGGCATAGAGAAAGAGCCCCAGAAAAAAGGGCACCAGCCCCACCCCCAGGCACAGCGCAGCGGCGTAGCCCACCGCCTCCACCGGCAGATCGTAGAGGGAAAAGACCAGAGCGAAAACAGCAGCAAAGACTACCAGCAGTGCAAGATACGGCGCCTGGCGCCGCAGATAGGAGGACAGCATCTTCATGTGTCAGCCCTCCACCTGGTAGCCGACGCCCTTGCGGGTACGGATGAAGTCTCCGAGCCCGGCCCCCGCCAGCTTCTTGCGCAGCCGGTTGATATTTACCGCCAGGGTGTTGTCGTCCACGAAGCTGTCGGAGGCCCACAGGCAGGTCATGATGGCCTCCCGGCTGACGATCTCCCCCCGGTGCTCCATGAGCAGGCGGAGGATGCGGAACTCGTTTTTAGTCAGCTCCACCCGGGCCTGCCCCACGGTGAGAGAGGCGTCGGACAGGTTCAGCACCGCTCCGCCGCACTCCAGCAGCGGCGCCGCCGGGCCGAAGTCGTAGGTCCGGCGCAGCAGGGCCTGGACCTTGGCGGTGAGGACCGATAGGTCAAAGGGCTTGGCCACGAAGTCGTCCCCGCCCATCTGCACGGCCATGACGATGTTCATGTTGTCCGAGGCGGAGGAGAGAAAGAGGATGGGCACCTTGGAGAGCTGCCGGATGGAGCGGCACCAGTGGTAGCCGTTGAAAAAAGGCAGGGAGATGTCCAGGATCACCAGCTGGGGGTCAAAGGCGGCGAACTCCTCCAGCACGTGCTCAAAGTCCTGGCACTGCCGGACCTGATAGCCCCAGCCGCTCAGGTGGCGCTCCACCACGTCGGCGATGACGGCGTCGTCCTCTACAATAAAAATACGGTGCATAGCACCCCTCCTTTGCTGCCTTTGGAGCATAGCACCCACAGGTGAAAAAGTCAACGCGCCCCGGCGGTGCCTTACAAAAACGTAAGGAACGGAGCGGCAAGTGTAAGGCAAATCGATGGCGCGGCGTCGGGGCGGCATGGTACAATGAGGCCAAGATCCAAGAGGAGGAAACAACCATGGCACTATTGGAAGTACAGCATCTGCAAAAGGTCTACACCACCCGCTTCGGCGGCAACCAGGTGGAGGCCCTGCAAAACGTGAATTTCACCGTGGAGGCGGGGGAGTATGTGGCCATCATGGGCGAGTCGGGCTCCGGCAAGACCACCCTTTTGAACATCCTGGCCGCCCTGGACCGGCCCACCTCCGGGGAGGTCTATCTCAACGGCAAGGCCCTGTCCGACGTGCGGGAACGGGACCTGGCGGCCTTCCGCCGGTCCCACCTGGGCTTCGTGTTCCAGGACTTCAACCTGCTGGACACCTTTTCTCTTCAGGACAACATCTTCCTGCCCCTGGTGCTGGCGGGGGAGCGCTACGAGACCATGAAAAAGAAGCTGGAGCCCCTGGCCCGGCAGCTGGGCATCAGCGAGATTCTGACCAAGTACCCCTATGAGGTCTCCGGGGGCCAGAAGCAGCGGGCGGCGGTGGCCCGGGCCCTCATCACCGATCCCCAGCTGGTGCTGGCCGACGAGCCCACCGGCGCCTTGGATTCCCGGGCCTCGGACCGGCTGCTGGAGCTCTTTGAGGAGATCAACGCCGCCGGCCAGACCATCGTCATGGTGACCCACTCGGTGAAGGCGGCCAGCCACGCCGGGCGGGTGCTGTTCCTGCGGGACGGAAAGGTGTATCACCAGCTCTACCGGGGCGAGGAGAAGCCGGAGGAGCAGTTCCGGCGCATCTCCGACACCCTGACCGTGCTGACCCAAGGCGGTGAAGACCATGCGTAAGGGCGGATTCTTTCCCCGGCTGGCGTTGGTGAACCTGGTGAGGAACCGGCGCTACTACGGGCCCTATCTCCTCTCCGGCATAGGCACCGCGGCCATGTACTATATCCTGCGCTACCTGACCGTCAGCGACATTGTGGCCTCCGTCCGGGGCGCCGGGTATCTCCAGAGTCTGATGGGGCTTGGATGCATCGTGGTGGCCCTTTTCTCCGCCGTCCTCATGCTCTATGCCAACAGTTTCGTCATGAAGCGGCGCCAGCGGGAGCTGGGCCTTTACCACATCCTGGGCCTGGAAAAGCGGCACATCGCCCATGTGATGCTCTGGGAGACACTGCTGTGCGCGGCGGTGGTGATTTTAGGCGGCATCCTGGTGGGCGTTGGACTGAGCAAGCTCATTTTGCTGGTGCTCCTCAAGCTCTCCCGTATTCCCGTCCAATTTGGCTTTGAGGTGAGTGTCCAGGGCATGTGGCATACGCTGTGCCTCTTTGCCGTGCTCTTTCTTCTGACGCTCCTTTGGAACCTCATTCGCCTGGGCCGGTCCCGGCCCATCCAGCTGCTCCACGGTGCCCAGATGGGTGAGCGGGAGCCCAAGACCAGGAAGCTCCTGGTGGCGGTGGGCCTTTTGGCCCTGGCGGGAGGCTACGGCATCGCGCTGAAGGTCCAGGACCCCCTGGAGGCCTTTATGCTGTTTTTTGTGGCGGTGCTGCTGGTGATGCTGGGAACCTACTGCCTCTTCACCGCCGGATCCGTGGCGGTGCTCAAGCGGCTGCGGGCCAACGAGAAATTTTATTACCAGACCCGGCACTTCATCTCCGTGTCCGGCCTTTTGTACCGGATGAAGCAAAACGCCGTGGGCCTTGCCAACATCTGTATCCTCTCCACCATGGTGCTGGTCACCGTGTCCACCACGGCCAGCCTGTATCTGGGCTGCGAGGAGACGCTGGACCGGATGTTTCCCCATGACATTCAGGTCAGCCAGGACCTGACCCATCTGGATCAGCCCCTGGACCCCCTGACCCCGGAGCGGCGGCAGCAGGAGACGGAGGCCACCCTGGCGTGGATCGACGAGCTGCTGGAGGACTCCGGCTTGACGGCGGAGTACTTGAGCTGGTACACCGAGGTTCGGGTGTCCTCCAGTTACAGCGGCAACACCCTGGGCTGGTCAGAGGATGCTCCGGGAACCTATGTGACGGTGTATCTGGTAACGGCGGAGGACTATACCCGGGTCACCGGCCGGACAACAGAGATGGGGCCGGATGAGGTGCTGGTCTACGCCCAGGGCCTGGAGCTGCCCGACACCTTCTACATCGGGGCCCAGCCCTTCCGGGTGGCCGGACGGCTGGAGCACGGATTGCAGCAAAATGATCCCGTCGTCGTCAGCAGCAGCGAACCCACGGAACTGCTGCTGGTGGCGGCGGACCGGCAGGCACTGGAGGAGATCGCCTCTCTCTGTCTCTCCGACCAGGGAGTCCAGCGGGAGACCTTCCGCATCCAGATGGACCTGGACGGCACCGAGGGGGAGAAGCTGGCCCTGGCCTGGGACATCCTCGAAACGAATGTGGATGAGTCCGTCTATACCGTCACCAGCCGTCAGGACAACGCCCAGGATCTCTACGCCATGTACGGCGGCTTCCTCTTCCTGGGGGTGTTCCTGGGGTTCTTGTTCCTGCTGGCCACGGCTCTCATCATCTACTACAAGCAGGTCTCCGAGGGCTATGAGGACCAGCGGCGCTACCAGATCATGCGCCAGGTGGGATTGACGGACCGGGAGGCCCGCAGCGCCATCCACAGCCAGATCCTGCTGGTGTTCTTCCTGCCTCTGGGAATGGCGGCGGTGCACATCCTGGCGGCCTTCCCCATGATCTCCAAGCTGCTGGGCCTGTTCCAGCTCCAGGACATCCCCCTCTTCGCCGCCTGCACGGCGGGCACCCTGGGGGCCTTTGCCCTGGTCTACGCCCTGGTCTATGGCCTGACGGCCCGGACCTACGGGCGGATCGTGGGCGCCTGAGGGAAAAAACCAGCGCCGGCTCCGCCGCATATTGCGGCGGAGCCGGCGCTTTTCCTGTGTCTTGACGGATGAAAAGGAGAAACCTATACTGGAGGGGAAAGAATAAAGGAGGCGTATCGTATGCGCTTGCAGAGCGCGGTATTTGACGGAACGGAGCTGCTGACCGACGCGGCGGGAGCGTGGAAACCTGGTGTGGAGGAGGCGCTGGCCCTTTTGAAGATCGAGGGGGTCTGGATGTATCTGGTGACAGAGCTGGAGCGGCATCAGGCCCAGGAGCTGCTGGTCCCGGAGACTCTGGGAAAATATCTGCGGGGCGTGGTATCCGCACAGGAGACGGGAACAGACCGCACGGACCCGGTCCTCTATGACAAGGCCATCCGCCGTCTGCGGTCGGTCCGGGACACGGCGGTGGTGTTCACCGGCCGGATGGAGACCCTCCGCCGCCTCAAGGAGGCGGGTCTTCAGGTGGTGGCGGTGACCGAAGAGATGACCGACGCCGACGCCCGGGAGGCTCAGGACCTGGCGAATCAGTGTGTGAAGGACCTGACGGAGTTTACCCGCCGCCAGGCAAAGTGAAAAAGAGGGCGGCGCAGCATTCTGCGCCGCCCTTTTTGCGTGTCATTTGGTCTCCTTGGATTTGGGCAGCACTACGTTCAGCAGTACCGCCACCAGCGTGGCCAGCACCACCGGGGACTTGCCGAACACGGTGGTGACCCAGGCGGGGAAGGTGGCCAGAGCCGCCGAGGCCTGGGAGATGCCCATGCCCAGGGCCGCCGCCAGACCCACGATGGAGGTATTGCGGTAGTCCATCTGCTCGGAGGTCACCAGCTTCATGCCCGTCATGGCGATGCTGGCGAACACCGACACGGTGGCGCCGCCCAGCACGCAGTAGGGGATGGTGGTCAAAAGGGCGGAGAACTTGGGTACCAGGCCCGCCACGCCCAAGATCACCGCTGCCAGACCCAGTACCCAGCGGTTGACCACCTTGGTGGTGGTGACGATGCCCACGTTCTGGCTGTAAGTGGCGGTGGGCAGGCCGCCCAGGAAGGAGCCCAGCACGTTGCTCAGGCCGTAGCCCACGATGCCGTTTTGCAGTTCCCGATCCGTAGGCTCCCGGTCCAGGCCTCCAATGGTGGTGGCGGAGTAGTCGCCGATGGCCTGGATCGAGTTGATGGCGAAGAGAAGGCCGATGGCCACGCAGGAGGAGGGCTCAAAGGTAATGCCGAAGTGCATGAGGCCGGGCAGCTGGAACATGGTAGCCTCACTTACGCTGTCAAACCGGATCATGCCGAAGCACGCCGCCAGGGCGTAGCCCGCCACCACGCCGATGAGAATGGAGGAGAGCTTCCAGATGCCCTTGCCGTAGTGGTTCAGAACCGTGACCACCACCAGGGTAAAGACCGCCACCAGCCAGTTCTGCCAGGAACCGTAGTCGGCGCTGCCGGTGCCGCCGGCCATGTAGTTGATGGCGGTGGGATACAGGGAAAGACCGATGGTAAAGACCACAGTGCCGGTGATGAGGGGCGGGAAGAACACCCGGATTTTTCGCACCAGAAGGCCCATGACCACCGCCACCAGACCGCCCACCAGCTGGGCGCCTAAAATGGTGGCCACGCCGTAGTCCGCGGCGATAGCCTGCATGCTGGGGACATAGGCAAAGCTGACGCCCATGATGACGGGCAAGCCCGCGCCGATGCCCAGTTTCCAGTTTCTCCCGATGGGGAAGAGCTGAATCAGGGTGGACAGGGCGGCCACCACCAGAGCCGACTGGATCAGGATCACCTGATCCCCTGTGGACAGCCCGGCACCGCCGTTTGCCGCGCCGGAGACGATGATGGCGGGGGTCACGCACCCCACGATCATGGCCACCACGTGCTGCACTGCCAGGGGCAGCGCCTGCTTGAGACTGGGGACTCCCGTCAGCTCGAAGATGCTCCCCTTGGGCTTTCCTGCTTCGGACATGGACAAGACCTCCTCTGGTGTTCCTACCCGGAAAAACGATATACTTATTATACCAGACAGGGTGTACAAAAACAACGAAAAGGACCAAAATATTTTTGTATGCAACACAAAAATTTTAAGGTGAGATTTGGGCAGGATGCCGCAGAGGGGCCAGCGGGAGGCTTCAAAAAGTCAGGGCCAGAGTGATTGACAGAGGAAAAAATTGGAGATATGCTATGCATAAGGAAAAGGCTTCTACGGTCTCTGGGAAAGGAGGCAAGGGCCATGCAGGAGAGGAAAAAGCGGCGGATCCGGGCCGGGGTGCTGGCGCTGGATCTGGCGTCCCTGGGGTGCTTTGGATGGATGGTGGTCCAGGGCGAAACGCTCTGGGATACGGTGGGCTCCTGGACCATGGTGTGGGCCCTGGTGCTGCCTGGGGCGGTGATCTTTGCCGCCGGGATGCTGGCTGTAGTGATACAGGGCAGAGGTGGACAATGGGCAGAGGTGTTCCCCCAGATCCCTCGGCCCTGGAACAAGTGGTTCACGCTTTGTGAGCTGGCGGCACTGGTGCTCCTGGCCGTCTGTGCATTTCATGCGGCTAGCCGGACCCGATTCTTGCCCCTGTGGATCTACTGGGGGTGGATCGAGTTGGACGTGGTGGCAGAGATGGTCCGCCGCGGCGCAGGCCTTTGGTTCCACCGGAAAAACCAGCCGTTTTGAGAAAACATAGCATGGGACGCCCGGAAAAGCTCCGGGCGTCCTTTTTGCGTGGAAAAAGACCGGGGACTTGAGGTGACGGCGGGAATGTGGTATGGTACAGGGGCGAGAAACGGGACAAGGAGGCGTCAGTTGTGGAGACGATCAGCGGGCAGAGCGACCTGCTTTTGACCTATCACCGGCAGGGGGAGGGCATCTGCATCACCCGGGTGGAGGCCGGCGGGCCCCAGGCCATCGTGCCGGAGGAGATCCGGGGCGTTCCGGTGACCGCCATCGGCCACCACGCCTTTGCCCCCGGCCCCCGGCAGGGGGAGGGAGAGCAGATCCGGGTGGCCTGGACCACGGCAGGGGAGCTGACCGTGGACAATGCGGCCCTGGAATCCGTCACCCTGCCTGCCTCTTTGTGCTCCGTGGGGGACTACGCCTTTTATAACTGCGCCGCTCTGCGGCAGGTGACCCTCTGGGGGGCCACTCTGGACTGGGGCGGCAGCGTGTGGATGAACTGCCGGAGCCTCTCTGGCTTCCGCATCCATCTTCCCGATGAGCGGGCGGAGGTGCTCAGCTACCTGGCCGACGAGCTGAGCCGGGAGCTGGACGTGACGCTGATCTACCCGGACGGCGGGGAGGCCCGGCTGATCTTTCCGGAGTACCAGGAGGACTACGAGGAGAACAGCCCCGCCCACCACTTTGACTACACCATCTACGGCCCCGGCTATCCCTACCACCACTGCTTCCGGGAGCGGGCGCTGGACCTGCGGGAGTACGACAGACTGTGGCAGGGAATGCTGGCCATGGACCACGACCCGGAGAGCGCCCTGCGTCTGGCCTGGTACCGGCTGCGCTGGCCCCGGGAGCTGTCTGCCGAGGCGGAGCAGGGGTACCTCGGTTATCTCACCCGCCGGGGGGAGGATGTGCTGGCCTGGCTCCTGGAGCGCCGGGACACCCGAGGCCTGGGCTGGTTTCTGAGCCGGACTTCCCTGGACAAAGCGGCTCTGGAAAGGGCCTGCGACCGGGCCCGGACAGGGGGCTGCGCCGAGGGCGTGGCGCTGCTGCTGGAGGAGCAGCACCGGCGCTTTCCCGTGGGAAGAGAGAAACGCTTTGACCTTTAAGAGAGGATTGGAAAGGAGGGAGGCTCTATGGGAGAGAAAAAGGACTTGACGGCCATCGGACTGGAAATTCTGGACAGCGCCCGCAGTGAGCTGTATCTCAACCTGCCCTACCTGGATGCGGCGCTGTGCGCCCTCTCCTTTGAAAGCGGGGAGGGCAAGACAATCTTCACTGCCACCGACGGGGAGCACCTCTATTACGACGGCAACTATCTGGCCGAGCGCTTCCTCCGGTCCAGGACTTTGGTCAACCGCATCTACCTCCACAGCATCCTCCACTGTATGCTGCGCCACTTAGGAAAAAAGCGGGGCAAGGACCCGGAGCTGTGGGACCTGAGCTGCGACATCGCCGTGGAGAGCATTCTGGACGGCCTGGACTACCCGTGCCTGGACCAGGGGACCCATCCCACCCGGGAGACCCTGTACGGCCGGCTGCGGCGGCAGATGCCGGTGCTCACCGCCGAGGGTATCTATCGCGCCTTTTTGCGGGAGAAGGTGCCCCCCTACGAGCGGGCCCGGCTCCAGCGGGAGTTCTTTGCCGACGACCACGTGCTCTGGGACCCTCAGGAGCAAAAGGCGCAGAACCAGCGCCAGGACAGCAAGTGGAAGAGCGTGTCCGAGCGGACCCAGACGGGGCTCGAGACGGTGCTGGCAGGCCAGTCCACCGGCGGGGAGGCGGTCTACGAGCAGATCAAGGTCTCCAACCGGGAGAATGTGGACTACCGCAATTTCCTGCGGCGCTTCGCCGTGCCCCGGGAGATCATGGCCGTGGATGACGACGCCTTTGACTACGGCTTCTACGCCTACGGACTGCGGGTATACGGCAATATGCCCCTGGTGGAGCCGCCCGAGACCAAGGAGGAGAAGCGCATCGAGGACTTCGTCATCGCCGTGGACACCTCCATGTCCACCTCCGGGGAGCTGGTGCGGGAGTTTTTGCGCTGCACCTACGCCATTTTGCGCAGCACCCAGACCTTCTCCCGGAAGGTGAACATCCGTCTGATCCAGTGCGACGACCAGGTCCGCAGCGACACCGTGCTCCACGACCTGGGGGAGCTGGAGGGCCTGATGGACCACTTCCAGCTCAGCGGCGGCAGCGCCACGGACTTCCGTCCGGTGTTTGCCCATGTGGAGCAGCTGCTGGCCCAGGGGGCCTTTACCCGCCTGCGGGGCCTCATCTACTTCACCGACGGCATGGGCATCTACCCCAAAAAGCGGCCGCCCTATGAGACGGCCTTCGTGATGATGGAGGACCCGGCCATCCGGGTGGAGGTGCCGCCCTGGGCCATCCGATTGACGCTGACGGAGCCGGAGCTGGACCGGGCCGCCCGGGAGGCGCTGCCTGAGGACGCCGGAGAGCGGGACATGGAGGAGCTGGCAGAGCTGCCCATCCTATGACGTGAGGGAGGAACCACACCCATTATGAATATCAAACAGGCAAAGCAGGAGATCGAAAACACCGTCCGGGCTTATCTCACCCGGGATGAGCTGGGGAACTACCTGATCCCCGCTATCCGGCAGCGGCCCATTTTGCTCATGGGCCCTCCGGGCATCGGCAAGACCCAGATCATGGCCCAGATCGCCGCCGAGACGGGGGTGGGCCTGGTGGCCTACACCATCACCCACCACACCCGGCAAAGCGCCATCGGCCTGCCCTTCATCGAAAAGCGGACCTACGGCGGCAAGGAATACACCATTACGGAGTACACCATGAGCGAGATCCTCTCCTCCGTCTATGAGCTGATGGAGCGCACGGGACTGCGGGAGGGCATCCTCTTCCTCGACGAGATCAACTGTGTCTCCGAGACGCTGACGCCCATGATGCTTCAGTTCCTCCAGTGCAAGACCTTCGGCAACCAGGCCCTGCCGGAGGGGTGGACCATCGTGGCCGCCGGCAACCCGCCGGAGTACAACAAGTCCGTCCGGGACTTTGACGTGGTGACGCTGGACCGGGTCAAGCGCATCGACGTGACCGAGGACTACGCCGTGTGGAAGGACTACGCCCGGCGCAAGGGGCTCCACGGGGCCATCCTCTCCTATCTGGACATCAAAAAGGAGAACTTCTACCGGGTGGAGACCACGGTGGACGGGCTCCAGTTCGCCACCGCCCGGGGCTGGGAGGACCTGAGCGAGCTGCTCCAGGCCTATGAGAAGCTGGAGCTGACGGCGGACCGGGAGGTGGTGGGCCAGTATATCCAGCTGCCCCGCATCGCCAAGGACTTCGCCAACTACCTGGAGCTGTACTACAAGTACCAGCGGACCTACCATGTGGAGGACATCCTCTCCGGCAAGTGGCCCCGGGTCACGGTGCTGGAGCTGCGGGCGGCGGCCTTTGACGAGCGCCTCTCCGTCATGGGGCTGGTGATGGCCCGGCTCAGCGAGGAGGCCCGCAGAAGTCGGCTCCAGGACGCCCTGACCACGGCCCTCCACGGCGCCCTGACGGAGTTCAAGGAAACCCTGGCCGCAGGCCGGGATCCGGCAGAGGTGCTGACGGAGCTTTTGGAGCAGCGCCAGGGGACCATGGAGCGCCAGCGCCTGGCAGGCCAGCTGGACCGGGAGCGCCGGGACCTGGGCCAGCGGGAGATCCAGATTCTGGAGCGCTACGCCCGGGATCTCACCGACATCCGGGACGGCCAGGAGGCCATGGACCGGGTGCGGCAGTGGTTTGCCGGGGAGGTAGAGGCCCGCTCCGCCGCCGCGAAGACCGCGGGGGAGTGCTTTGACAACGCCTTCCGCTTCCTGGAGGAGACCTTCGGGGACAGCCAGGAGCTGGTGATCTTCGTCACCGAGGTGACGGCGGGCTTTGACACCTCCTGGTTCGTGGAGCAGTTCGGCTGCGAGGCCTACTTCCGCCACAACAAGGAGCTGCTCTTTGACGACACCCGCCACCGCATCCGTGAGGAGATCGCCCAGGCCCGGGGCCAGACGGAACTGTAAAGGACCGAAAAAAAGACAGGCGCCGGAGGACTTGTTGTCCTCCGGCGCCTTTGTGCGCTTCGGGGAGAAAAACGGGCTCTGCCGCTGAGCTTGAAATAGCTGTAAAGGGAAAATAAATCACAGAAAAGAGGCAGCAGAGGGGCGCAAAAAGCCCCGCCGGGGAAGCGGCGGGGCGGGAGATCATCTGGCGGTGGCGTTGGGGGTGCAGCCCTTGGGACCGAAGAAGAGGACCTTCTTGTCGGAAAGGCGCAGCGTCACGTCCCGGGACCGGATGGACTCCCCGTCCAGACAGGTGACGATGTCCTCATCCTCGGAGTGGAGCTTCACCACCTTGGCGTGGACCACCCGGGCCAGCTGGGGGAAGGCGGCGTAGCCGCCGGTGGCATAGGTGCGGACGAACCGGGCGAACTTCAGGCGGCTGACGTTTTTGACGATGATGGTCTCCAGACGACCGTCGTCCATCTGGGCCTCCGGCACCGGCATGAAGCCGCCGCCGTAGTACCGGCCGTTGCAGCAGGACACTAGGGCGTACTGGCCGATGATCTCCTGGCCGTCCAGGGAGATGGTCCAGCGCCGGCCGATGCCCTTGAAGAGAAAGTTCACCAGCAGCGAGGCCACGTAGCTGTTGGTGCCGTTCAAAAGGGGGATGCGGCTGTATTTGTGCACGTCATCGGCCACCCGGGCGTCGATGCCGGAGCAGGCGATGGTCAGGGCCAGACGGCCGTTGCAGTCGATGAGGTCCAGGGGGAAGACCGGGCCGTCCCACAGGTTCTCCGCCTCCTGGAACTTGGGCATGTCGTCGCCGAAGTTGCGCAGCAGGTCGTTGCCGGTGCCGGCGGGGATGCAGGTCATGGCGGCGTTGGCAAAGCCCGCGATGCCGTTGGCCACCTCGCTGGCGGTGCCGTCGCCGCCGCAGGCGTACAGCCGCACCTCCTCGCCGCCCTCGGCGATGCGCCGGGACAGCTCCCGGGCATGGCCGGGGCTCTGGGTCAGCATGCAGGTGCAGTCTAGACCGTGGCGCTGGCGCAGGTCCTCCGCCATGGCCAGGACGCGGCTGGTATTGCCCTTTTTGCCGCCGGCCTTGGGATTGATGATAAAAATGTGTTTCATTCCCGAAAAACCTCCCCGCGCCCGCCTGGGGCGCTTTGTCCTGCCTGGGTATCCTGCCGGGTCTCCCGGCTCATCTGCTGAACACGAAGGCGTCGCACTTGAGCATGCCGTTGTAGAGTTTGCGCTTTTTGTCCGCCTTGCGGCCGAAGCACCGCTCGAACTCCGTGTGGGAGCTGAGCACCACCACCCGCCACTTGGGCGGCAGGGTCCGGTAGGCCTCACCGAAGGCGCGGTAGAGGGCCTCGGCCTCCTTTTTCTCCAGCAGCCGCTCGCCGTAGGGGGGATTGGTCACCAGCTGGCCGTACTCGCTGCTGCGGTGGAATTTCCCGGCGTCGGCCACCTCGAAGCGGACGCAGTCCTCCACCCCGGCCAAAGAGGCGTTGTGCCGGGCCAGCTCCACGGCGGCGGGGTCGATGTCCCCGCCCCAGATGTCATAGGCGCCGTGGAACTCCTTGTCCTGGGCCTCCTGGGCGGCGTCCAGCCACAGCCCGGAGGGCAGGGTGCTCCACCGCTGGGCGGCAAAGGAGCGGTCCAGGCCCGGGGCCCGGTTCTTGGCGATGAGGGCGGCCTCGATGGGGATGGTGCCGGAGCCGCAGAAGGGGTCGCAGAAGGGGTCCTTGCCCCGGTAGCGGGACAGGAGCACCAGAGCCGCCGCCAACGTCTCCCGCAGGGGAGCCGCCACACCCTGGGCCCGGTAGCCCCGCTTGTGCAGCGCCTCGCCGGAGGTGTCCAGGTACAGTGTGGCCACGTCCTTAACCAGGGAGAACTGGATCTGATAGCGGCTGGCGGTCTCCGGCAGGGTCTCCAGGCCGTAGACCTGGCCCAGGCGCCGGGCCACGGCCTTTTTCACGATGGCCTGGCAGGCGGGAACGGAGTGGAGGGCGGACTGGAGGGAGTAGCCCTTGACGGGGAACTCCCCGTCCCGGGGGATGAAGTTCTCCCAGGGCAGGGCCCGGGTGCCCTCAAAGAGGGCGTCAAAGTCGCCGGCGGGGAAGGAGCCCAGCTCCAAAAGCACCCGCTGGCCGCAGCGCAGGTTCAGGTTCAGACGGGGGATGTCCGCCTGGGTGCCCCGGCAGCGGACCCGGCCGTTTTCCGCCCGGACTTCCTGCAGCCCCAGATGGCGCATCTCGTCGGCCACCAGGCTCTCCAGCCCGAACAGGCAGGGCACGGTCAGGGTCATCATGGCAAAAGCCTCCTTATATACATGGATACACAAAAGACGGCGCGCTCCCCCCGCTGGAAAGGGTGGGGAAACAGCGCGTCTCTCAAATTTTTACAGCTCGGAAAAAGTATAGCAGACAACCGGGGAAAGTGCAATGCGGACTGTGGAAAAAACCACAGGAAATAACAGTGGAAATACGCGGGGGGATATGGTAGAATCAGCGTAAGAAATCCCCATGGAGAGGAGGAGAGCGCGTGACAGTGATGATTTGGGTGTGGCTTGGGGCCGTGGTGGTCTTTGCCATCGTGGAGGCCATGACCGTGGGACTGACCTCCATCTGGTTTGCCCTGGGTGCATTGGGCGGCTTTGTGGCGGCGCTGGCCGGGGCGCAGCTGCTGGTCCAGTTGGGCACCTTTGTGGTGGTCACCGCCGTGGCCCTGGCCGTGACCCGGCCGCTGGTGAAAAAGGCTGTGGGCCGACAAAAGGGCGAGGCCACCAACGCCGACCGGGTCCTGGGCGAGACCGCCAAGGTGACGGAGACCATCGACAACCTGGCGGGCACCGGCGCGGTGTATGTGGATGGCAAGACCTGGACCGCCCGCTCCGCCGGGGAGGAGACCATCCCCCGGGGCACCCTGGTGCGGGTGGAGCGCATGGAGGGCGTGAAGCTCTTCGTGGAGAGCTGTGATGTGTGTGAAAAAGAACAGGAGGTAAAGTGATATGTTGGGTAATTTCCCCTTCGGCACGGTTGCCATCATTGTTTTGCTGATTTTGATCCTGCTTTTGCTGGTGAAGAACATCCAGATGGTGCAGCAGTCCCGGGCCTATGTGGTGGAGCGCCTGGGCGCCTTCCACGCGGTGTGGAACGTGGGCCTTCACTTCAAGATCCCCTTCATTGAGCGTATCGCCAAGAAGGTGTCCTTGAAGGAGCAGGTGGCGGA